>Ga0224512_10001060_pt1 | contig 27379 bp, 19 predicted proteins | sample SF_May12_sed_USG_4_FD_169103 | JGI IMG/M metagenome (GOLD analysis project Ga0224512, IMG submission 169103) | Sediment microbial communities from San Francisco Bay, California, United States - SF_May12_sed_USGS_13 | ecosystem: Environmental > Aquatic > Marine > Sediment | place: USA... | reverse complement strand
CCGAACGCCCGGGAACGTCTTCGCCCGGGAAGGGGAAGCCGGTCAGGCCGCGACGATGCCGCTCTTGGGCTTGCCGGACTCGCGGAAGAAGCGCACGAAATCGTCGTCGAGGCCGGTCCTGTCCGCCTTGGCGTCCTCGAGCCCGGCGCGCAAGAGGGGGCGGGCGTGCCGCGCGAACCCCTTGATCTGCTCCACCGAGAACCCGTTGCCGAGCAGGTAGGGGATGCCCCAGAAGTCGAACATGTGCGTCGGCAGGATCAGCGAGTCGGAGACCTCGCCGTAGAGCCGGTCCGCCTGGAGGGCGGCCTCCTTCCAGTCCATCGTCTCGTGCTTCCAGTTGAAGCCGCTGCCCTTGAGGCCGTACTTGTCCGCCATGCCGGCGATCGGAGCCTTCGTGTCGTAGTAGAACACGCCGGAGTTGAAGAAGTCCGGCTTGGCCTCGTTGATGAAGTCGATGGTGTTCTGAATCGTCTGCTCCGTCTCTCCCGGATAGCCGACGATGAAGGACGCGTGCGTCGTGATGCCGCGCTTGTTGAGGTTGACGACGCCGTCTATGTACTTCTCGATCTTGGCGAACTTGTTCATGTTGTCGAGCACGGTCTGGTCGCCCGACTCGATGCCGAGGAACGTGCCCTTGCAGCCGGACTCCGCCATCAGGTCGAACGCCTCCTGGTCGGCGTTCGAGCAGCGGAAGTACGAGTACCAGCGGAAGTTGAAGCGGTTCTTGATCATCATCTGGCACAGCTTCTTGAACCGCGGCAGCGGGACGTTGAACGTGTCGTCGATGAAGATCACCTGCTCGACGCCCTGCTCCTTGAGCTTTCTGAGCTCGGCCTCGATGACCTCGACGCTGTTCAGCTTGAGGGCGCCCCCCACGGCGGGATAACGGCAGAACGCGCACTTGAACGAGCAGCTGCGTGCGGTGCGCATCTGGACGCTCGGCGTGTAGACCGACCTGTCGAAGATGCTCCAGTCGACGACGTTGCCGTCCATGTCGTTGTCTTCGACGGCGCGCTCGCTGCGCTCGAAGCCGGAGCCGTTCCTGTAGATCAGGTTCGGGACGCGGGAGAGGTCTCGCGAGCCGTTCTTGACCGCCTCGACCGCCCCGGCGAGGCTGGACTCGCCCTGGGAGTCGAAGACGTAGATCTCGGCCCCCATCTCCTCCAGCACGAAGTTCGCGGTGTCCGCGTCCACGGCCTCGCAGACGTTGTAAATGTGGGGGCCGCCCACGATGACCTGCGTGTCGGGAGAGTGCTTCTTCACGGTTTGGATGATGTCCTTGATCGGAGCGCCGTCGACGTAGAACGTCGTCGTGATGGCGACCGAGCGAGGTCTCAGCGACAGGAGGTCTCGGAACCGGTCCAGCTCGCCGTTGTAGAACTGGACGCCCTCGGCCGCGAGGCCGCGCCGCCTCAGGAAGCTCGTCAGGTAGCTCACGCCGAGCGACGGCAGCTTGAACACATGGAAGTCGTAGTCGCCGCCCGTGGCCTCGTTCAGGCCCGCGTTCAGGAGATCCATGTAAGGGAGCCGGCGGCCGCGGAAGCGGGCGGACGCCCGCAGCATCTCGCCGTAGAGCGGAGAGTAGCTCTCCATGGCCTCGGCGCCCTCGAGGGAGGCCTGGAAGTCCAAGTCGTTGTAACCGACGACGATGCAGTCGGGTCGGTCCTGCGATGCTGGCATGGCAGGGCTTCCTCGGTTAGGTCGATCTGACGGGTGCCGCCAGGAAGTGTACCCCCAACTCTCCGGCCCGGCCCTGATTCCCCAGCGCGCCTCGTGAGCCCCGTAAAAGGAGAAGCCTCGCGGGCCCGCCGGGGCCGGTCGATGGTTCGGCCAGATCATCCGTGGCCGGACAGTCCGCGGGGCAGTCCGAAATGCGCGTTACCCCTCGCTGCGCTCGTGCGTGACTCGAAGCGGGGCCCTGGATCTCCCCTACCGCGGGAAGGCGTCGCCGAGGCCGCCGTCGATTGTCAGGATGTCGCCCGTCGTGTATCGGAACCGCTCGCTCGCCAGGAGCACAGCCAGCTCGGCGACGGCTTCCGCCGGGATCATCGACACGCCTAGAGCGTTGCGGCGGCGGTACACCTCGAGCTGCTCCTCGAAGCCGCGTCCTGCGGCCGCGGCGCGCGCCTCGACGAACCGGCGGAACAGCGGCGTGTCGATCTGGTCCGCGTTGATCGCGTTGACTCTGATGCCGAGCGGTCCGAGCTCGAGGGCCGCGACGCGGAGAGCCTGCTGGAGCGCGGCTTTGCTCCCCGCGTACGCGACGGCGTCTCGCCCCGGGGCGAGCGCGGCCTTGGACACCGAGCAGATGATCGAGCCGCCGAGCCCCTGCCGTTCCATCACGCGGGCGGCCTCGCGGATCGCGAGCACGGCGCCGACGTAGTGGACCGCGACCTGAGCCTCGAGATCCTCCCTCTCGATTTCCTTGATCGGCGCAAAGCGGGGCGACGCGCCGACGGTGTAGAACAGGGTGTCGAGGCCGCCGAACTCGAGCACCGCGCGTCCGACGATCGACGCGAGGCTCGCCTCGTCCCGCACGTCGACGGCGGCTCCGACGGCCCTCGGGCCGATCCCGGCGGCAACGGCGGAGGCCCTCTCGCCGTCGAGGTCTCCGACGACGACATGCGCTCCCTCCTCGGCGAAGCGCCGCGCGGACGCCTCGCCGATGCCGCTGCCCCCGCCGAGGACGAGCGCGATGTGCCGCGGCAGGAGCTTCTCCTTCCGCTCCCTCTCGATCGCCTCCTCGACCTTGCGGCGCTCCAGGGGCCAGCGCTCGAACGCGAACACGTCGGCCTCGGGAATGAAGCGGAAGGCGTCGATCGACTCGGCGCCCTCGATCGAGGCGATCACGGCGCGGTAGCAGGCGGCCGCTGTCGCTGCGCTCTTCTTGTCCTTGAACGCGGTCAGCATGCCGACGCCCGGCACCAGAACGACCTTCGCCCAGTCGTCGAGCGGTCGATCTCCGTGTCCCGCGTTGCGCGCGTGGTAGGCGAGATACTCCTCGCGAGCCGCACGGATCTGATCGCGCGTCCGCGCAGCCAGCTCGTCCCGGCTGGCCGTCAGATCCAGATCGACCCAGACCGGCAGCCGCCCGGCGCGCAGGATGTGCTCCGGCGTCGTCATCCCCTTCTGCGACAGCGCGGCGAAGCGCTTCCCGGCCAGCGCGTCGAGCACGGACTCGGAGTCGTCCCAGCGCAGCACGGCCCGGTCGGTCGCGCCCAGCTCTCCGCGGACGACGGGCATGAGGAAGCGCGCGTGCTCGGCGCGCTGCTGTGCCGGAGGGGCCGCGACGCGGGGCGGACCGAAGACCCTCCGGTTCCCCCTCTTCTCGTCGACGAAACGCTCGACCTCGCTCACGAGCGAGACGAGACGCGCGTAGCACTCCTCGACGTCGTCCGCCCAGGCCACGAGGCCGTGGTGCGCGAGCGCCATGCCGACCGCGTCGTCGGGGATCTTCGCGGCCGCCTCCATGACGGACCTCGCCAGCGGGAATCCGGGACGCACGTACGGGACGTACACGACCTTGCCCCCGAACAGGGTCTTCACGAGATCCTCGGCCGTCTCGTCGGCAACGTTCGTGAGGCTCATCGTCGCGACGTCGTGCGTGTGCGCGATCACGCGGTGGGGAAGAACCGAGTGGAGCGGCGTCTCGACGCTCGGCACGGGATCGCGGCCGTCATGCAGCATGCACGCGCGCATGAAGGACATCATCTCTTCGTCCGACATGTCGCCGCGCTCGCGCAGCCCGGCGAGGCGCGCCATGGACAGCTGCGTGAACCCCTCCCGGGGGATCGTGCGCAGGTCCGTACCGCTGCCCTTGACGGCGAGGACGAGCTCTTCCTTCCCGTCCTCGCTCTTCCGCTTCATCTTGACGGACGTGTTTCCCCCGCCGGGCTGGACGAGTCGCTCCTCGCGTCCGACCGTGTTCGACAGGTACACGAGCTGGTCGATCGCGTCGGACCCCCGCGAGGGGCCGGACGCCCAGCGATCCTGCATCGGTGGTCTCCTTTCGGCGAAGCTGAGCTCGAACGTCAGGTCAGTGCTCGTCGTCCAGTTTCTTCTCGAGCTTCTCCGCCGCGCGCTCCATGTCGTCGCCGGCCTTCTGCAGCGACTCCTTCGCCGAGTCCGCCCCCTCCTCCATCTCGTCGACGGCCTTGTTCAGCGCCTCGCCCACCTTCTCGGCGGCCGCCTCCAGCTTGTCGCCCAGATCCTGCTCCTTCTCGGGCGGCTTGCAGGCGAACGGCGAGAGCGCGAGAGCGCAGATCAAGGCGAACGTCCCGGAACGATTGCGGCGAGCTGTCATCGATCATCCTCCTTCGATCGTGGATCGTGACGAACGGCATTCTGCCATCGCGTCACAGCGGAGAGAAGCGTCGGCCCGGCGGCTGCGCCGCTCGCCAACCGATCGCAGTATGTTCTTGGCGGCCGGCCGTCCGGGCGGTCTCGTGGGAGTGCCGCATGAGATCTCGTAGGCGTCACGACGCCACCTCCCTGTCCATGACGCTTTCGATCGTGACCCTGATCGTGGGCTGCGCGACGCCACCCCCCTCGAACGTCGAGAGGGCGACGCGCGCGTACGCGTCCACGCACCCCCTCGACCAGCCGGGCTCTTGGTTCATGCGGCAGCGCGTCGGAGAGCGCGGCGTCTATCCGCTCGCCGCGCGCGGGCGGGCCCTCGACGCGTACCGCGCGCTCGACAGCGCCGTCGACACGCCTGGCGCCTGGACCGCCGCCGGCCCGCAGAACATCGGCGGGCGCATCTCCTCGCTCGCCCGCGACCCGAACGACGTGAATCGCATCTGGCTCGGAGCCGCTCAGGGCGGCGTGTTCCTGTCCTCGGACGGCGGCGACACGTGGTCCCCCGTGTTCGACGGCGAGACGGCGCTGTCCATCGGCTCGATCGCGGCCCACCCGACCGACTCGAACGTGGTCTACGTGGGCACCGGCGAGGAGGCGGGCGGCGGATACTCGTACGACGGCGAGGGCGTCTTCAAGACCACCGACGGAGGCACGACGTGGACCAACGTGGGTCTCGACGCGGTGCGGCGCATCGGGCGCGTCGCGATCGACCCCGTGAATCCGCAGCGGGTGTTCGTCGCCGCGTCGGGCGGTCTCTACGGCAGAGACACGAACCGCGGCCTGTACCGCTCGACCGACGGTGGCCAGACCTGGTCCCAGGTGCTGTACGTCGCGGACGACGCGGGCGTGGTCGACGTGGCGATCGACCCGTCGGACCCGACCCGGATCTACGCCGCGTCATGGCAGCGCTTCCGCGGCGACAACCAGTCGTACTTCGGAGGCGCGGCGAGCGGCATCTACCGCTCGACCGATGGCGGCGACAGCTGGTCCCTGCTGACGAACGGGCTCCCCTCCGGCCCGGACGTCGGCCGCATCGGGCTGGCCATCGCGCCGTCGAACACGAGCCGCGTCTACGCGATCGTCGGCAGGACCGGAGGATGGCTCGACGGGGTCTACCGCACCGACAACGGCGGAGGCAGCTGGCAGCGGGTGAGCGCGTTGACGCTGCCGTTCCTGTTCAGCTCCTTCACCCATTACTTCGGACAGATCAGGGTCGACCCGGCGGACGACAATGTCGTCTACGCACTCGACGTCAAGCTCTGGCAATCGACGAACGGAGGGACGAGCTTCAGCGCGATCGGCGCCGCGCTCCACGCGGACCAGCACGCGATGCTCGTGGAGTCCGGAGGGCTGATCTACGCCGGCAACGATGGCGGCTTCTTCAAGAGCACGGACGGGGGCGGCTCGTTCGTCCACAACCCGACACTGCCCATCACGCAGTTCTATGACCTGTGCGTGTCGCGGCAGCGGCCCGAGCGGCGCTTGGGCGGCACACAGGACAATGGCACGCTGCGGACCACAACGGGTGGCATGTCAGACTGGACGGAGGTGCTCGGCGGTGACGGCATGCAGTGCGAGATCGACCCGACCGACGATCTCAAGGTCTACGGCGAGTCGCAATCGGGCAACATCTCGCGCTCGACCGACGGCGGAGACTCGTTCGTCCCGGCGACGAGCGGCATCGCCGGCACGGATCGCAACAACTGGGTCACGCCGATCACCCTCGATCCGTCGCTGCCCACGACGCTCTACACCGGCACGCAGCGAATCTACCGCTCGACCGACGCCGCCGTGTCGTGGACGGCGATCAGCGGCGACCTCAGCAACGGCCCCGGTGACGGCCTCGACGTCGCGGGCGATCCGCACTGGCAGGAGAACCAGGATCACGGGCAGACTCCGATTCAGGGCACCGTGACGGCGATCGCCGTCTCGCCGCAGGACCGCGACGTGATCTGGGCGGGCACGGACGACGGAAACGTCTGGGTCAGCGACGACTTCGGTTTCGCGTGGACGAACGTCACTCCGGCCGGCCCGGCGTACTGGGTCACGGAGCTGCACCCCGACGCCGACGACGCGCTCACGGCGTACCTGACGGTCACCGGCTATCGTCTGGACGACAAGCTGCCGTACCTCCGCGTCACGCGCGACCTGGGCGGCACGTGGGAAGACCTCAGCGCCGGGCTGCCTCAGGTGCCGCTCAACTCCGTCGTGCGCGACCCCTCTTGGCGCGGCCGGCTGTTCGTAGCCAGCGATCTCGGCGTGCACGTCAGCGACGACGATGGCCTGACATTCTCGTTCCTCGGCAGCGGGATGCCGTTCGTCGTCGTGCAGGACCTCGTTCTCGACGGCCCCTCGCGCACGCTGTTCGCCGGGACGCACGCCCGGTCGATGTACTCCTACGACCTGACGCAGCTGCCCCCGGCGGACGGAGACGGAGACGGCGTCGACAACAACGCCGACTGCGCTCTTCGCGACCCTGGCGCCTTCTCGTCGCCCGGAGCGGCCGGGCCGCTGGTGGCGAGCGAGGGGGCGGGCGGAACCGCCGACCTGAGCTGGCCGAGCCTGGCGGGCACCGCGGGACCGGGGACGGTCTTCCACGTGGCACGCGGCACGCTCGCGGACCTGGCGGCCAAGGGCGATACCACCGGATCGAATGATCTCGCGTGCGGGCTCCTCGCGACGACGGTCTCGGATCCTGGCCTTCCCGCCGCGGGCGCCGGGTTTTACTACATCGTGCGCCCCGAGAACGCCTGCGGCGCGGGCTCGTGGGGCACGAGCTCCGGCGGTCTGGACCGATCGTCGCCCGCGTGCCCTTGACCATGGACAGCGGCGACAGATCGAAGGACGCTCGCCTCGACGCGGCATACGACGCGCTGGAGGACGGCGACGCGGACGGCGCGCTGGCCACCGCTCGCAACCTGCTCACCGAGCACGCCACAGACCCCGACGTTCTTCTCCTGGCCGGCGCGGCTCATGCCGAGCTCGGCGAGCTGGAGGAATCCGAGAGTCACCTGAGGCTCGCTGTCGCGGCAGACCCGCATCACCCCGGCTCCCGATCGGCGCTCGCCGAGCTCCTCTTCAGCACGTGCCGGTTCACCGAGGCCGGCGCCGAGACGGCGCGCCTTCTCGACGAGGCACCGGACGATCCGCACGGTCACGACCTCGCCTCGCGGCTTGCCGAGCGCCGTGGCGATCGCGAGAAGGCGGCCGAGGAGGAGCGGGAGGCCCACCGTCTCGACCCGGAGTCCTTCCCGCTCGCTCCGCACCTCTCGCGGACCGAGTTCGATCGCTGCGTCGAGGCCGCCCTGGGTGAGCTTCCCGACCTCTTCCGCGCAAGGCTAACGAACCTCGCCATCTCCGTGGCAGACGTGCCGGCAGACGACGTTCTACACACGCTGGACGATCCCACGCCCGACCTCCTCGGCCTGTACGTCGGCATTCCGCTGCCCGAAAGGCAGCACACCGACCTGCCGGGGCCGCCCGACACCATCTTCCTGTTCAAACGGAACCTGGAGCGGATGTGCACGAGCCGCGACGAGCTGGTGGGAGAGATACGGGTCACGCTGTTGCACGAGATCGGCCACTTCCTGGGGCTGGATGAAGAGCAGATCGCCGAGGCCGGATACGACTGATCGACTCGGCGAATGGGGGCGCAGAGGCCTTCGGGCCGCGCTCCTCGCCCGGAACCGGTCGGGCCGGTTTCGGGACCGCCCGCCACGATCGTGCAAGGCCGGCCGTCTCCGGGCGTAGGATGGAGCGTTGCCGAGACCGCCTGCCGGCCCGGGCGGCGGCCGCGGACGACGATCTCAACGCGACTTCCCGGAGGCATCCGGCCCCCGGGGCCGGACTTCCCCACAGGAGAGACGATGCACACTCACCCGAGAACGTGGCTCGCGCGCGCGGCGGCGGCGCTGGCGCTTCTGCTCGTCGCCGCGCTCGCGGCGACGCCGCTGCCGGCGGCCGAGCACGCCTCAAAGCCCGAGGCGTCGAAGCTGCCGCCGCTCATCGATCGCGACATGCTGTTCGGCGACCCGGAGCTGTCTGGCGCCCAGATCTCCCCCGACGGCAAGTGGATCTCGTTCCAGAAGCCGCACCGGGACGTGATGAACATCTGGGTCAAGAAGGCCGCCGACTCATTCGAGAAGGCCCGTCCAATGACCGCCGACACGGAGCGACCCGTACGCGGCTACTTCTGGACCGAGGACAGCCGCTACATCCTTTACGTGCAGGACAAGGGCGGCGACGAGAACTTCCACATCTACGCCGTGGATCCCAAGGCCAAGCCCGACGCCGGAACCGGCGTCCCGCCGGCGCGCGATCTGACGCCGGTTGACGGCGTCCGCGCCATGATCGCCGCGGTCCCCGAGAAGACGCCGAACCGGATCATCGTCGGCCTCAACGACCGCGACCCCGCCATGCACGACATCTACGAGCTGAACATCGACACGGGAGAGCGCAAGCTGCTCGTGAAGAACGAGTCGAACGTCGCCGCGTGGATCACCGACCTCGACGGCAAGGTGCGGCTCGCCTGGCGCACGACGGCCGACGGCGGCAGCGAGCTGCTCGTGGTCGAGAACGGCGCGCTCGGCAAGTCGATCTACAGCTGCAACTATCTGGAGAGCTGCCAGCCGGCCCGCTTCCACAAGGACGGCAAGAAGGTCTACATCACGAGCGACAAGGGCGACGACGTGGATCTCTCCCGCCTGATGCTGCTCGACGTCGCGACGGGCAAGGCCAAGCTCGTCGACTCGGACCCCAAGGGAGAGGTCGACTTCGGCGGGCCGATCTTCTCGGAGAAGACGGAGGAGCTGATCGGCACCGTCTACGTTGGCGATCGCCTGCGCATCTACCCGCGGACGGAGGAGCTGAAGAAGGACCTCGCGTTCCTCCGCGCGAACCTGCCCGACGGCGAGCTCAACGTCGGCGCGACCACCGAGGACGAGAGCCTGTGGATCGTCTCCGTCAGACGCGACGTGAACCCCGGAGAGGTGTGGCTCTACGACCGCAAGCACTCCAACGTGACGAAGCTCTACGACTCGCGCCCGGATCTTCCCACGGAGCACCTCGCGACGGTCAAACCGATCCGCTACTCCGCTCGCGACGGCGTCGAGATCCCCGGTTACCTCACGTTGCCCAGGGGCGTCCAAGAGAAGAACCTGCCGGCCATCGTGCTCCCGCACGGCGGGCCGTGGGCGCGCGACACCTGGGGCTGGGACCCGTTCGCCCAGTTCCTCGCCAACCGCGGCTACGCGGTGCTGCAGCCGAATTTCCGCGGGTCGACCGGCTACGGCAAGGCGTTCCTGAACGCCGGCAACAACGAGTGGGGCACCGGCATCATGCAGCACGACCTCACAGATGCCGTGAAGTACCTCGTCACGTCCGGCATCGCCGATCCAAAGAAGATTGCCATCATGGGCGGCTCCTACGGCGGCTACGCGACGCTGGCGGGCGTCACCTTCACGCCGGACCTGTACGCGGCCGGCATCTCGATCGTCGGCCCCTCGAACATCATCACGCTGCTCGACTCGATCCCGCCGTACTGGGGCCCCATCCGCAAGATCTTCGAGAAGCGGGTCGGCGACCCTGAAGATCCCGAGGACAGGAAGCGTCTCGAGGCGCAGTCGCCGTTCTACCACGCGAAGCAGATCAAGGCGCCGCTCCTCGTGATTCAGGGGGCCAATGATCCGCGGGTCAAGAAGGCGGAGTCGGACCAGATCGTCGTCGCGCTGCGCGAGTTGAAGCGGCCGGTCGAGTACTTCGTCGCCCCCGACGAGGGACACGGCTTCGCGGGTGAGGAGAACCGCCTCGCCATGTTCGCCGTGATCGAGGAGTTCCTCGCCGGCCGTCTGGGTGGCCGGCACCAAGAGTCCGCGCGCCCCGAGGTCGCGACCCGCATCGCCTCGCTGCGCGTGGACGTCAACAGCGTCGAGATGCCGAGCGTTCCAGCAGGCGCCGAGATGGCCCAGACGGCTCCTCTGCCCGTACCGGACACGAAGTCGCTGAAGCCGGTGACGCTGCAGTATCGCTCCGAGCTCAAGCTGGCCGCGGGACCGGAGTTCACGATCGAGTCGACCCGTAAGCTCGCCAGCGGCACTCACGCCGAGCGCGCGGTGTGGCGGATCGAGCAGTTTGCGGACACGCCACAGGGCAAGACCGAGGACGTGTTCATCCTCGACAAGGAGAGCCTGCTCCCCGTGAGGCGAATGGTGAAACAGGGGCCGGCCAACGTCACGCTCGATTTCGGCGCGAACACGGTCACCGGATCGATCAAGATGCCGGGACAGGAGCTGCCGATCGACGCCAAGCTCGATGCCCAGGTGTTCGGCAACGAGGCCGCGCTCGACGCCGTGATCACGGCGCTTCCGCTCGAGGAGGGCTACAGCACGGTGGTGCGAACGTTCGACGTCATGAGCCAGAAGGTCCAGGCGTTCCGTTTCGAGGTCGTCGGCGCCGAGAGCGTCGAGGTCCCGGCCGGCACGTTCGACGCCCTCAAGGCGACGATGACGCCGTTCGAGTCCGGCGGCGCCGGTGGCACGCTGTGGATCTCCCGCAACGTGCCGCGGCGAATCGTGAAGACGGAGTACACGATCCCCGCCCAGGTCGGCGGCGGCAGTGTCTCGTCCGTGCTGACGTCGGTCACGGACGAATAGCGGGAAAAGTACTGCACGAAGCGCTAAAGGGGGCGGCCGACGCCGCCCCCTCTTCTTGTCCGCGCGAAATCGACGGGTCGTCACGACACGACGGGTCTGAGTTGTTCGCGCCCGGCCGCACCCGCTCTCGTCATGCCGGGCCGTCGTCGTTGAGTCCGGCGGTCGGCCGCTGATACGCTTTCCGTGGCGGCCGGGCTCTTCACCCGTTCGACGTCGCGAGGAGGGCACCCATGAGAGTGAAGATGACGCTGTCCATCGCGATCGCCACTGGCGTCGCGGCCTTCTATCCGGGAATCGCGCTCGCGCAGGACATGCAGCCCTGCACCACGGTCGCGAGCTTTCACGTGAGGCCCGGAAAGGAGCAGCAGTTCCTCGATCTGATCAAGAAGTACGACGAGCCGCTGTTCGACGGCCTGATGAAGAAGGGAAAGGTGATGGCCTGGGGCGTCAGCGTGCCCGTTCTTCACGAGGGCGGCGTGCCGACGCACAACGTCTGGTGGATGAGTCCGAGCATGGCGGAGATGGACGCCATCCTGGCGGCGCTGGAGACGCAGGTTAAGGAGATGCTCGCGGAGGATCCCAAGATCTTCGAGACCTTCGCCGAGATCGTCGACCTCTCGCGCCACGCCGACCGGGTCTATCGCGACCTGATCTTCTCCGGAGGCACTCCGCCCGCGCCCGGTGCGAGGCCGTTCGTGTGGATCTTCAACATCAAGGCCAAACCCGGCCGGGAAAGCGAGTTCCTCGGCCAGTGGACCGAGCTGCGAAAGCCGCTGCTCGACAAGCTGGTCGCCGCGGGACTGGTCCACGCCTACGGCCTGTCCATACAGGAGGTCCGCTTCACGGACGATTTCTCGCACAGGGTCTGGGTGTCCGTGCCGGACTTCGCCTCTTACGAGAAGGCGCGCGCGATGTACGTCGCCGCCCTCCAGAAGGAGTCGCCTGAGCTGCGCCAGGCGCTCTTGGATCTGGTCGATCCCTCCGCCGACCGGTCGATCGTCCTCCGCGACGAGATCTTCCACCTCGCGCCGATGTGACCGTCGGGCGCGGCCGCGCCGCGGCCTTGAAGCGGGGTCCTGGCGCGGACTGCGCTCCGCACTTCCGAGGCGTGGACCCTCGTCCCGTCCCCGGTGCGCGGCGTAGACTCGCTCGACGACGAAAGCCCGTCTCGCTCGAGCGCAGAGTGGAGCTCCGCGACGATCTGTGGCTGACGTCTGACGGAGAGTCGGATGCGTCATTCCAGGCCGGCGCGAACGCTGACCCTGATCTCCGTTCTCGGCGCGCTCGTCGCTATCCATGCCGGATGCGCGGGGCTGGCGGGAGGCGGCTCGTCGGTCCGGTCCGAAAGCCGCCACGTCCGCGATTTCTGCAAGGCCCACGCGATGGTCGGCGTGGCGCGTGAGGTCGACGTCGCGCTCGGCGTGCGGCGCGTCGGCGCTGACGGGGCCGTCCTGCACGGCTCCCGCGCGGCCAGGAATCTCGTGCAGCAAGAGCTGCGCGGTTACTCCACTCGCTGGAATCACCTGCACCAGAGCATGAACACGGCGTGCCGCGACTTCGCGATCTGCCGCTTGCGAACCGTGACGGCGGCGGGGTCGGAGTGCGACCTGCTGCGCCAGCGGCTCGACGAGGTCGTCGCCCGGGGCCAGCGCTTCCTGCTACGGCTGCACCAGGCCGACGGCGCGATCGCTGCGAGCGTGTCCGACGAGGACTGAGAGCTCGACAACGGCGGCCCGCCTCGGGACACGCACCGACTCGTGGCTAGCGCGGTGACAGGCCGAAGAATCTCAGCGCGAGCCGGACGTACAGCTCGGTCCCACGCAGAAGGTTCTCGATCGTGACGTACTCGTCGACGCGGTGCGCGCATTCCGGGTGACCGGGCCCCACCTTGTTGATCGTCGGGATTCCCTTGATGCCGAAGAAGACGGCGTCGTTGCCGGCGGGCGTGTAGCGCACCTCCGCGTCGGCGACGCCGAGGTCGTCGCGAAGCGCAGAGATTGCCAGCTCGGCGAGGGGGTGCCCCCGCTGGAGCTTGTGCCCCTCCCGGGGGTACAGCTCCGACCATGCGATCTCGAAACCCTCCTCGCGGAATCCGTCGATGCACGCGCCGAGCTCCCGGCGAAACAGCGCCAGGTCCTTCGACCACAGCTCGGGGGTCGGCCGGCAGTCGACGACGGCCCGGGCGGTCTCCGGGATGACGTTGGTGCTGTCCCGGTCTCCACAGTTGACGCTCGTCGGCGTGAGCGTCGGCGCGCCGAATTCCGCGTCGGCGTACTCCTCGCCCCAGCGCGCCTCCAGCTCGGAGAGACCCGCAAGGATCTGCATCAGCTTCGTCAGCGGGCTCTTCGCGAGATGCGGCCGGCTGCCGTGCCCACCCTTGCCCGCAATCTCCAGCACGACGAACGAGCTCGCCCGGTTGCCGAGACACAGGTGGTCGAGCCCCGTCGGCTCGGTGACGACGCACCACGTCTTCTCGAAGTCCAGAAAGCCCTCCTTCTCCGACCAGTCGAGGAACAGCTGTGTCCCGTCGCCCGTCGTCTCCTCTTCTATCGTGAACGCCGAGATCAGGCGGCCCGGCAGCTCGTAACCCTTCTCCTTCAGGTAGAGCTGGGCGAAGTAGGTGGCGGCGATCGAAGCGTGCAGGTCGCTCGCGCCGAGGCCGAAGACCTTCCCGTCGGCCACGGTCGGCGTGAACGGCCCGTACGTCCAGCGGCCCGGGTTCGGCGGCACGGTGTCCAGGTGACCCGAGAGGATCAACGCGCGGGATCCCGTACCGACGACGCCGATCGCGTTGTGCCGGTCCTTGGCGGGCTGGAGGATCGCCTCGATGCCGCGCTCCTCGAGCCAGCTCGCGCAGTACCCGGCCAGCGGCCCCTCGCGGCCGGTCACGCTGTCGATCGCGATGATCTCGCAGAGGAAGTGAATGATGTCGTCCTGGCGGCCATCGATCCAGCCACGCACGCTCGAGTCGCTCACGCGTCCTCCTCCGCAGGATCGAGCATCATGCCGTCGCAGCAGCAGATCTTCCCCTGCCTTCGGACCTCGTCGTAATTCCTGCAGCCCTTGCAGCCCTCCCAGAAGGCGGGATCCTTCGTCAGGCGCTCCAGCGGGACGTCGCGCAACCCGAGCGACCGGTTCCAGCGCTTGATGGCCGGGTGGGTCGTCAGGCTGATCAGGCGCGCGCGGGGCAGCGCCGCGCGCGAGCTCTCGAACAGCACTTTCTTGAGGCGCCAGCCGAGACCGCGGCCGCGACAGTCTGGACTCACGACCAGCCCGGAGTGCGAGACGTACGCCTCTGCCTCCCAGGCGGACCAGTAGCCGAAGCCGACCAGCTCCCCCGCGCGCAGCGCGAGCGCGGCCTGGCCCTTCCTCAGCTTCTCGTCGAGCATCGCGAGCGGCCGGCGTGCGATGTCCGCGTCCGTCGCGGCGGCCCGGATCAGAGCCTCCGCCGCACCGGCGAGCTTCTCGTCACCGGGGCGCGAGGCACGCACCTCGATCACAGGAGAATCGGACCTCGTCTCCCCGGTCACGACCCCGTGCGGCCGGCGAGCGCGCCCAGCACGGCCGCCGCCGTCCAGACCCGGTTCTCCGCCTCGTCGATCACGGCGGAGCGGCCCGAGTCGAGGACGCCATCGCTGACGACGACATTGCGGCGCACGGGAAGGCAGTGCATGAAGAACGCCTCGTCCGTAAGGGACATCTTCCGCTCGTCGACGATCCAGCGCTCGCGCAGCGGCGCCTTGTCGCGCGCCTCCTCGTCGAAGCGGCCGTAGTAGTCGAGCGATCCCCACGCCTTCGCGCACACGACGTGCGCCCCGTCGTACGCCGCCTCGACGTCGTCGGTCTCGTCCAGCGAGCCGCCGAGCGACGCCGCGCGGCTCCGGGCGGCCTCGACGACCTCCGGGTCCAGGCCCCAGCCCGCAGGATGCAGGAGCGTCACGTTCATGCCGAGGTCCGCGGCGGACAAGAGCTGCGAGTGCGGCGTGGCGACGGGAAGCGACTTCGGGTGCCAGGCCCAGGTCAGCACGTACTTCTTGCCGCTCGGGTCACGGAGACGCTCGACCATCGTCGCCATGTCCGCCAGCCCCTGCAGCGGGTGAAAGGCGTTCGACTCCAGGTTGACCACCGGAACCTCGGAGAACTCCGCGAAGCGGCGCATGAACGCGTCCTTCGCCAGCTCGCGGTAGGTCCCGGTGACCTGTGCCCGCTCGGACCCCCGCGTGATCAGCTCGCTCTTGCGTATGCCGACGACGTCACACATCCGCGACAGCACCGGGGCCAGCTCGCGCACGTGTTCCTGCGTGTCGCCGTCCATCACGATTCCCTCGCGGTGCTCGAAATTCCAGGTGTCCTTCCCCGGGTTGATCGTCAGCGCCTGCCCGCCAAAGCGAACCATCGCGGCCTCGCACGAGACCCTCGTGCGCACCGAGGGGTTGAAGAAGATCAGAGCGGCCAGCCTGCGGTCGAGCGCCGCACGCACACGGCCGCTCTTCAGCGCGAGCGCGTGGTCGACGAGCGCCCGGACCTCTTCGACAGGCAGGTCCAGCGTCGACAGGAAGTGGCGGCTGGAGACGGAGATCACGCGCAGTCGGTCTCTTCGAGCACCACCGCGGCTTCGAGCGCCTTGACGAGCTCGTCACCGACCTCTTCCAGCTCGTAAGTGACGCGCATCGCCGGCTTCTCGATCTCGATCACGCGCGCCAGGTCGATCGGCGTGCCGACGAGCACGAGATCGCACGGTACGCGTTCGATGGTCGCCGCGAGGTCGCTCATCTGCTGATCACCGTAACCCATCGCGGGCAGCAGCGGGCCGATGTCGGGGAATTTCTCGAACGTCCTGGCGATCTCGCCGACGGCCCACGGCCGCGGGTCGACGAGCTCGGCGGCGCCCCACTTCTGGGCCGCGATGACTCCCGCTCCGTAGGCCATGTGGCCGTGGGTCAGGGTCGGCCCGTCCTCGACGACGAGTACACGTTTTCCCTTGATCTTTCCTGGGTCTGCGACGCTCACGGGCGAGTATGCCATGACGATGCTCGCGCGCGGGTTCTTCCTCTGGGCGTTCGCCTTGACCTCCTCGACGTTGTCCGGCTTCGCGGTGCCGACCTTGTTGATCAGCACCAGGTCCGCGCGCTGGAAGTTGATGTTGCCGGGAAAGTAGCCGAGCTCGTGCCCGGGCCGGTGCGGGTCGGCCACTGCGATCCAGAGATTGGGCCGGTAGAACGGCGTGTCGTTGTTGCCACCGTCCCAGACGATCACGTCCGCCTCCTGCTCCGCCTGGGCCAGGATGTCCGCGTAGTCGACGCCGGCGTAGACGACAGCGCCACTGCTGATGTGCGGCTCGTACTCTTCCATCTCCTCGATCGTGCAGCGGTGCTTCACCATGTCCTCCAGCGCCGCGAAGCGCTGGACACGTTGCGCCTCCAGATCCCCGTACGGCATCGGGTGGCGGACCACGATGGTTCTGAGGCCCCGGCTGCGCAAGATCGAGACGATGCGCCGCGAGGTCTGGCTCTTCCCGCAGCCCGTGCGCACCGCGCAGACCGCGACCACGGGCTTCGTCGACGGCAGCATCGTCGCGTCCACGTCGAAGGTCGAGAACGAAGCCCCGGCCTGCTCCACGAGCGCGCGCCGCTCGTTGACGTACTCGTGACTGACGTCCGAGTAGGCGAAGACGACGTCGTCGACGCCATGCTCCTCGATCAACTGCTCCAGGCTCTCTTCGGGGTGGATCGGAATGCCGCCCGGGTACCCCGGTCCGGCGAGGGACGCCGGGTAACGCCGATCGTCGATGTACGGGATCTGCGTCGCGGTGAAGGCGACGACGTTGAACTCGGGCCGTCCTCGGTAGCACGTGTTGAAGACGTGAAAGTCTTTTCCGGCGGCTCCCATGACGACGACGTTGCGGGCCATGCCTGACTCTCCTCGAGGATGAAAGACCCCCACCTTCTGCCAGAGGACCGGGGCGGGCTGCGCGAAACATACGGTGTACGCGACGGCGCGCCGCGCGCAAACGGGACGGCCGCGGTCCGCACGGCAGAGGGAGCCGGAGGACCGGTCTCACGCGAGCGTTCGGTTCTTCCCCTGCACCACGACTACGAGTCAAACGTAGCAACCGCGCGCCGCCGGCTCAAGTTGGGGACGAACGAGTTCGAACAAAGGGGCAGTCCGCGCCCGCGGACAGAGGGCCCCGGCGAAGATAGGATCGAACCGAGAGGCGCCCGGATCTCGATCCGGGCTTGCCGCGGAGGGCCCGCCTTGGCCGCGACCAGAGGCACCAAGAGCACGAAGAAGAAGACCTAGCGGCGGCGCAAGAAAAAGGGCGTCGAGCCGGGCAGCCGCGGGCTGACGCCGGCCCAAGCGGCGGGCAGCGCCGCATCGTCGTGACGAAGACAGAGCTCGTGATCTACCACGGGGAGATCGTCGTCCGGCGGTGAGCGCGGCCGCCGCCGGGCCCACGGCTTCTAGCGCGAGCGCCAGGGGAACGATTCCAGGAACGAACGCAGGTGCCCCGCGGTGGGGAACTTGCGCGCGATCAGGTCGCGGCGAAGGCCGAGGCAGATCTCCTTCACCTCGGGCGGTTGCCGTGCGTACATGCGCTGCCCGCCGATGGCGTCGTAGAACAGCCGCACGAGCTGGGCCACGTCGTCCTTGATCTTGGAGCCGTCCGGCCGGCCGAGCGGATAGAGGTCGACGAGCCGCACGTTGAAGAACGCGCCGTGGCGCTCGACGAGCACGTTGTCGTCGTGCAGGTCTCCGTGATACTCGCGCAGCAGGTGAACCGGCTCCATCCCCTCAGCGAGCGCGTGCAAGAGGTGCATCGCCTCGAACGGCAGCATCCGCTTACCGGGCTGCGCGGCGATCAGCTGGCTCAGCAGCTTGCCCTCGACGAACTCGCTGACGAGGAACGTCACACGGTGGCCGCGGAACCAGAAGCTCTCGCTGTGGTGGTACTGGACGATGATCGGACACGCGCGGAGACGCTCCAGCTTGCGCGCGTAGAACTTGACAGAGCGGTCGCCACGGTTGCGCTGCGGGAAGAAGAACTTCGCGGCGCGCGTGACGCCGGTCCGGGTCTCGACGACCCGGTAAGCCTCCCCCTCCCACCCCCGGCCGAGGAAGCTCTCGATCTCGTACTTGCCGGCGAGCCGCCGGCCGGGCTCGAAGCCGAACGACTCGATATCGCCTGTGCGTCGCGCCATGGCGCGCATCCTACCAGTCCTGGCAGCGTCCCGGCTGAGGGGCTCCGCGCGTGCGTCTCCCGCTCATCCGGTCAGTTGCAGTGCGCCTTCGGCTCAGTGGCCTGCACGCCGCACAGGCCGACGCCGGACAGGGGTCGCGGCGCGCCCAGCGAATCGAAGCCGTGCCCCCCTTCTTGAACCGGCGAGTTGCCGGGGTCGGTGTCCGCCACGACGAACCAGACCATGCCGCCGGTGGGTGGGTCCGGTAGATTGACGACCGCGTCTCCGCCCGTCCCCAGGCTGCAGATCGATCCAGTGTAGGAGTAGAGCGCGACCTGGCCCTGGGAGAAGAAGAGATTGAAGTCGGGCGAGGGGCAGGTGGTCGCGTCCCAGACTACCCTCTCGCCGCCCGGGTCCTTGTCGACGACCAGCGGCCCGCCGGGCACCCACCGCCCATCCGGGCGATGCGGGAGACCGGCGACGTCCGTCAGTGTGACCGGCGCGGTCGAAGTGTTGTTCGTGTCGTCCGACTCGGGGATGATCAGCTCCGGATTCACCGTGACCTCGAGCGTGTAGGAGCCGTTGGGCACTTCGGAGACGTCGATCCACTGGCAGTCGAGGTTCCACCCGTAGACGTCGGACCACCCGCGCTGAATGCCCTGGTTGCTGCACGAGTAGCTCGGGGACAGCGGCACCCAGGGCTCGAGGATGTACCGCGCGGAGTCGACCAGGCAGAACGCCTGCTTGTGGCCCGGCGCGACCGGAGCGCCGACGGTGTCGAGCAGCTGGTAGTCGGCGAATTCCTCGAAGTGGTAGTGGCCGTGGCACGGGCTGAAACTGAACAGCGGATTGCCGGCGGGATCGCCGATGTCGAGGTCGGTCATCGAGGAGTTCGCCGTCATCGTGCTGAAGCGCAGCAGCTTCCTGACACCTGGCGCGTCGACACACCCCTCCACGAGCGCGCAGCTTCCCGGGGGGAAGTACCGCTCCTCGATGAACCACGACGTGGCGAGCGTGGGCGCGTCCACGACAAGGTCCGGTGTCTGGGCTCCGCTCGCGCCTCCCAAGATCAGGGCCACGACCGCAAACGGGGCGCACAGCCGGAGTCCTCGCATCCAAACCCCCCTTTTCGAGACTCGTCTGCGGCTCGCTGGCGTTCAATATACGAGAAGGATCTTCATCCTGGGACGGATTCGGGTCCAGGACCTCTCTTCACGGGAAAATCGACCGGTGACGGCCCGCGAGACAGTGCAGGCGGGCCGCCGAGCGCGGCCAGCGCGCGCGGGCCGGGCAGAATGGCGTCAGGAGAGCTCTTGATCCCTCAGGACCGCGATGGCGTGCGCGCTCGGGAGCTGCGCGTGAGCGTGCCGCTCGTCGACACGCACGCCCATCTCTGCGATCCGTGCTTCGACGGCGACCGAGCGGAGGTACTGGCCCGGGCGAGGCAGGCTGGAGTGTCCGACGTCATCGCGGTCGGCGAGTCGCTGGACGACGCGAGACGCAACCTGGGGCTGGCACGGGAGCACCCGGGGGTGCACGCGGCGGCCGGCCTCTACCCGACGCACCTGGACATGGCCGAGGCCGAGGCGATGATCGAGTGGATCCGCCGCCACGCCGGCGAGCTCGTCGCGATCGGCGAGGTCGGCCTCGACCGCTGGGTCGTCAAGGACGATGCTGCGCGGGAGCTCCAGTGCGGGATCTTCGAGCGTTTCGTCGCGCTGTCGAACGAGCTCGACCTGCCGCTCAACGTGCACTCGCGGTCCGCGGGCCGCCGCGCCGTCGCGCTGCTCGTGGAAAGTGCTGCTCGGCGCGTTCACCTGCACGCCTTCGACGGCCGTCCCGCGGCCGCTCTGCCCGGCGTGGAGGCGGGGTTCTTCTTCTCGGTCCCGCCCTCGATCGTCCGCTCGAGACAGAAGCAGAAGCTCGTGAGCCGCCTCCCACTCGACTGCCTGATGCTGGAGACCGACAGCCCGGTGCTCGGCCCCGACCGCGAGCGGCGCAACGAGCCGGCCAGCGTGCTCGTCGCGCTCGCCGCCATCGCCGAGATCAAGCGTCTTCCCGTGGAGGCGGTGGCTGAGGCGGTCACCGCGAACACGCGGAGGCTCTACGCGCTGCCGCCGGTGCCGCGACCGGGATGACGAGTACGCCGGAGAAGATCGGTCAGGCGACGACCCGCATCATCTCCTCGAGCGAGGTCACGCCCTGGAGGACCTTCTCGCAGCCGTCGCCGCGCAGCGTACGCATCCCCTGCTCGACGGCGAGCCTGCCGATCTCGTTCGACGAGCAGCGCTCGACCGCCATCCGCTGGATCTCTTCCGTGAGGATCATGATCTCGTGCAGCGCGACCCGCCCTGAGTAGCCGGTCTTGGAGCAGGAACCGCACCCGGCGGCCCTGAACAGCTGCGGGACCTCGCTCTCGCTGTTCCAGCCGACGCGCTCCAGCTCGTCGCGCGTCGGCTGGTACGTCTGCTTGCACCTCGAGCACAACCGCCGCGCCAGGCGCTGGGCGACGACCGCGACGACGGCGGAGCTGACGAGATACGGCTCGATCCCCATCTCGATCAGCCGGCTGACGCTGGACGGCGCGTCGTTGGTGTGCAGGGTCGAAAGCACCATGTGACCGGTCAGCGCCGCCTCGATGCCGATCTTCGCCGTCTCGCGGTCGCGAATCTCGCCGAGGAGCACGATGTCGGGATCCGCTCGCAGGATGGCGCGCAACACGGACGCGAACGTCAGCCCCGCCCGCGGATTGATCTGGATCTGCGTCAGCCCGGCCATCCGGTACTCGACGGGGTCCTCGACGGTGATGATGTTCACGTCCGGCTTGTTCAGCACGTTGAGAGTGGCGTACATCGTGGTCGACTTGCCCGATCCGGTCGGGCCGGTGAACAAGATGCAGCCGTACGGCTTCGTATAGGCCACCTCGTAGGTCTCGAGCGTATCGGGCAGGAAGCCCAGGTCGGTCAGCTCCAGGAGCACCGACGACTTGTCGAGCACCCGCATGACGACCTTCTCGCCGTAGATCGAAGGCAGCGTCGCCACGCGCAGGTCGATCCGCTTCTCGCCGACCTGGACACTGATCCGGCCGTCCTGGGGCACGCGCTTCTCAGATATGTCGAGCTCGGCCATGATCTTCATCCGGCTGACGATCACGGTCGCGACGCTGCGCGGCGCTGACATCAGCTCGTGCAGCACGCCGTCGATGCGGAAGCGGACCCTGAGCTTCTCCTCCCCGGGCTCGATGTGGATGTCGGACGCCTTGGTCAGGATGGCCCGGCTGATGATCGTGTTGACCAGCTTCACCACCGGGGCGTTTCCGGCGATGATCTGGAGCGAGCCGAGCTCCTTGTCCTCCTCCTCGAGGGCGGTGTCGGTCAGCTCGCTGACGAGGTCGTCCATCCGTGCGAGCTGAGAGATTTCGTGCTCCACCGAGGACCGGCTGGCGACCATCGGAATCACGTCAAGTCCGCAAATGGCTCGGATGTCGTCGAGAGCGAGGATGTTCGACGGGTCGGCCATCGCGACGACGAGCTTGTTGTCGTCGAAGGCGACCGGGAGCGACAGGTGCCGGCGCGCCAGCGGCTCCGGGATCAACGCCGCGGCCGTCGGGTCCACGCCGAGATCGTCGAGATCCACGAAGTCCAGGCCGGACAGGTCGGCCAGCGTGCGGGTCAGCTCTCCTTCCCCGACGAACCCCTGGTCGAGAAGGATGTTGCTCAGCGGAATCGACGTCTCCCGCTCGATCTCTACGGCCTTGACGAGATCCTGCTGGCTGAGCAGGCCGTCCTTGAGAAGAGTCGCGACGAGTCTGCCCGCAGTGGCGCTGCCGAGGTGCATTGTGCCGTCCGCGTGCTCTCCCTCCTGGCGTCTCCGCAGCGGGAAAGGTACCGGGCACCGAGCGGTAGTCAACCCGCAATGCGGCGCAGGAGCTGTCCGGAATTCGGTCGCCACGACCGTCGACGCGCGGATGCGGCCGCCGGCGACAGGCGCGCGTGTTCGTACTCTCGCTTCTCGTGCTCGCGCTCGTTCGCTGTGGTGCGCCGACGACGGCTGCCATGCAGGTCGCGCACCGGAGGGAGGTCGGGTTCGCCTCGACAGGGGCGTCGCACGTCGTCGCTGATCGCGAGCGGGCGCTCGCGAAGGAGCGCGGGCAAGCCGTCCCGTCTGTCCTGGCCCGTCCGGGGCCAGCGAGTTGAAGGCGCCTCGTCGCGCCGGTCTAGTGGACCAGCGGCCATCCGTCCTCGCTGGACTGGCAACCATCGGGGACCGAGCTTCTCCACGTGCGGGACCCTGCGGCGCCCTCGCCGGACGGGGTCCCGACGGGCGCGAGCGGACGACCTCGTCGCGCCGGAAGAGGTCGGTGTGTCGAAGCGCATCGGAACGCTGCTCATCGAGAAGGGGCTGTTGACCCCCGATCAGCTCGACGCCGCGCTCAAGTCGCAGCTGATCGTGGGGGGCCACCTCGGGACATCGCTCATCGAGCTTGGCTTCATCGACGAGCGGCCCTTCGGCCAGGCGCTCGCGGAGGCGTTCGATGCGGCGTACGCGCCGCGCGAGCTGTTCGACCACATCCCGCGGTCCGTCATCGAGACCCTGCCGCGAGAGCTGGTCGAGAAGCACTGCGTCGTTCCCCTGAAGAAGGTCGAGAAGAGCCTGGACGTGGCCATGGCGCAGCCGAACGACTTCATCGCCGTGCAGGAGCTCGCGTTCGCAACGGGGTTGCGCATCGTGCCGTGGGTCTCCCCGGAAGTCCGGCTGTACCAGGCGATGGAGCGCTACTACCAGATCAAGCGGCCGTTACGCTACGTGAGCCTGAGTCGACGCCTGGACGAGGCGGGAGCGAATGGCCACACACTGCCGCAGACGCCGGCACCGTCACACTCGGCGGGATCGTCCGGCGCGGCCGAGGCCGGGGCGAGGTCGGCGGCAGCGATCCGGCCAGCGGCCGCCACCGCCTCTGTCGCCGAGATGACCGCAGCAGCAGGGGCCGCCACGGCGTCTGCGCCGGCCACGGCGGCGCGAGCATCGGCCGGCTCGGGAACGACCTCGCGCACCGACGATGCCTTCTCTCATCTCGCCGACCTGCTGTGCCGCGTGGAGACGCTGGAGGAGATCGCGTCAGCCGTCTGCTCGTTCATCGTGCGCGACGAAGAGCGCTGCATCCTGTTCAGGGTCGTCGACGAGAAGGCGGTCTGCTGGGGGTTCGCGGGAGAGGGCTTCCGGCCGGAGCGGCTGGAGGGGCTGAGCTTCCAGATGCACGATTTCACCTTGTTTCACCAGCTGGCCGAGGAGCCGTACTACTGCGGGCCTACCTTGCAGGACGGCGAGAGCACCGCCTTCTTCGACCGGCTCGGCGTCAGCCCGCCGTGCGAGATCGCGCTCGTTCCGACATACCGCAGCGGCCGCATCGATTCGCTGCTCTACGTCGACAGCGGCTCGTCTTTCTCTCTGCTGCGCCCGGCCGACGACTACCGCAGGCTGGCCCGCCAGTCGGCGCTCGCCATCTACGTCACCAGCCTGAAGAAGAGACTCCGCGAGACCTGACCTTCTCGCCGCGGAGCACGAGCGCCAGGACGAACAGCGCGACGGGCGTGACCAGCAGGGTCGGCGCATCGAGACGCCGGAGCAGGCCTCCGGCCATGCCGCGATCGATCGAAGGGCGCCGCGCGGGGGGCTTCCTCCGGACGATACCCTGGGAATCACAGGCTCGGTGCGGCGCGATGAAGGACGACGTCTCCGGCCGGACGGGAGGACGGGACGTCGCGGCCGTCAATAGAGCTCCATGTTGCCGAAGCTGGCCTGGAGGTCGAAGTCGATGGTCGGCGGAGCCGTGCCCAGCTCCGGATCGACCTCGTCCGAAGTCGCTTGGCGCGCCTCCACGTTGCCGAAGCGCGCCGATCGGCGGGAAACCGTGTGACGCACGCCGCGCGGCAGCCGGATCTCCGCGTTCCCCATTTTGACCTTCATGCGGGAGGCCGTGTCGCCGCGGGGCGTGCCCGAGAAATCGAACGTGTAGTTCCCCATCGCCCCGGAGAAGTCGATCTCGCGGACGTCAGCGTGACCTAGCCCGTCGAGCTCGAAGTTCCCCATCGACCCGCGAATCACGAGACGTTGCAGCGTCTCGGGGTTCGGCTCGCGAAACGATACCCTGGTCTCGCCCATGGCAGCGTCGATCGTGAGGCTCACGAGCGGCAGACCGGTCAGATCGAGATCCGCCTCTCCTTTCCGCATGCGAACGGACATCTCGAGCGGCTGCTGCGCCGGAATCGAAACTTGGAGCATGTTGAGGCTCTCGACGCTCCCGAAGGAGAACGCCGCGTGCTTGGTCCGGTGGAACCTCACGAGCAGGTGCGATCCGGCCTCGCCCTCGGGCAGCTCCGCCATCTCGACCGCGAAGACGCTGTCGTCGTACGTCCCCGCCACTGCAAGCGGCTCGCCAAGCGCCGCCCTGACGATTCGGAAGCTGCCTTCTTCGAGGTCGAGCGTCAGCCTCTGCGGCTGCGTCCCCGCCCCGGAGATCAGGCGGGAGCTCAGCTCGTCCTGCGTGAGCGGCGCCAGCTCGGACGCCTTGCGATCGAGGACCTCGTTGGCGACGGCAGGCCCGGGGGACGATGCCCGTCTCACCACGACGACGCCGCAGGAGACGACAGTCACAACGAGCACGAGCGGAATGGCCACGCAGCCGATCAGGATCTTCTGTCCGGTGCCCATGTCGAGCGCCCCTCTCGCCGTTTCGTCCGGCCCCGGACGGTTATGCCACGTCCGTACGCGTGCGTACCGAGATGCCTCGCCGGTGGTCGGGCTGCCACGCTGAACGGGCGTCCGGGGCCCGCTTGCGGCCGCTTGACGCGCACCGACTCTCAGCCCGCGCTCGACGACCATGGCCGGCCTCGGAATCTCCAGGCGGTCCCACCGGACATGCAGCGATTCCATCGAGAAGCGCGCTGCGCTGCGGCAGTTGACGCATTTTGTCGGTTCCCGCACGGACCGGCTCTCCGTACGCTTACTGCCGGGTCGACGCGGCGGCCCGCGTCCGTTCGGTCTCGTGCCGAGCGGTTCCGAGACGGAGGGGATCGACCGGGACGCACCTTAAGTGAGATCACCCAGCCCTCGTGTCGGCGCCGCAGGATCCTCCCGGCGGCGACTTCACTTCGACGCCGCCGATCTGCTGCTGTTCGCGGCACCGCTCCTCGCGCTGTTCCCGCTGCGCAACAACGACCTGTGGTGGCACTTGGCCACCGGTCGCTGGATCCTCGCGGAGGGCGGCGTACCGCACCGCGACCCGTTCTCGTTCACGGGATTCATGGGAGCTTGGGTCGACAACGAGTGGCTCTCACAGGTGGCGCTGTACGGGACGTGGCTCGCCTTCGGTAACGCGGGGCTGGTCCTCCTCCGCGCCTCCGTCGTCGCGTGCCTGTTCCTCCTGATCCGTCAGCTCCTCGTCTCCGCCCGGCGCAGCGAGATGCTCGTTCCCGCCGTGATCTGCGGCATCTCCCTGTCCTACGGCTGGTGGGGCACTCGCCCGTCGATGTTCTCGCTCGTCGGCACGCTCGTCCTGCTGCTCATCCTCGAGAGGCTGCGCCGCAGCAGTCGCTTCGCGCTCGCCCTGCCCGCCCTGTTTCTCGTGTGGGCCAACACCCATCCGGGGTTCTTCTTCGGTCTCGCCGTGCTGCTCGCGACGCTCGCGGGGCTTCTCGTCGAGCCGCTCCTGCCCGGCTGGCCGCGCTGGAGTCGCCAGAGTGGTGTCTACAAGCAACTCGCCTTCGGAACGCTCCTGTCGATCGCGGCCACGCTCGTGAACCCTTACGGCTGGCGCGTGTACGCCCAACAGCTCGTCATCGCGCGCAACACGGAGTACAGGTCACTGCTCGACGAGTGGGCGCCCCCGTCGGCGTGCTTCGTGCTGTTCGTCCTGGTCGCGTCGGCGGCGTTCGTCGCGCTGCGCTTCCGCAAGCTGCCTCTGGCCAGCCTCGCTCCGATTCTCGGGGCCGCGGCGCTGTCTACGACGGCGGTCCGCTTCGAGGAGTACTTCGCCCTCGTCGCCATCCCGGCCATGCTGGCCGGGCTCGGACCGGTCCGGCGCTGCCGCCTGAGCGCACTCCTCGTCGTTCTGCTGCTCGCCGCGAGCCTCGCGCTCGGTCTGTCCCCGCCGATGGCGACCGTGCTGCAGGAAGGGAGTGGTCTTTCGCACGCAGCCGTCGACCCGGCCGATGTGCGGCTTCACGCCCGCATGCAGAGAAACGTCGCGCTCCTCGCCGCGCTGGTCGCCGCGAGCCTCGCTCTCGCGGGGGCCCGCCGCCACGGCCGCGCCGAGTGGCTCCTCGACCGCTGGAGAGGCCGCAGCGTTTCTCTCGCGGCCGGCTCGGGGCTCCTCTTCGCCGTGCCGCTGCTGCTCGCCGCGACCGGCGCTGGCGCCCTCCCGCGCGACCTCGTCGAGCCGGAGCGCTATCCGGACCGCTGCGCTCAGCGACTGCCCGGTCCGGAAGAGCACGTGTTGAACCGGCTTTCGTGGGGCGGCTGGCTGATCTGGACGGCCGGCACGAAGACCTACATCGACGGGCGCTCGTGGGGCCAGCCGATCTTCTTCGAGTACCACGGCTGCGACGGCCCGGGCTGTGCGCCCGTCCTCGCGCGGAGGGACATCGACTGGGTCATCGTCGGGCCGACGGACCCGCCCGTCCGGCACCTCAGCGGGGACCCGGCGTGGGAGACTGTCTGTCAGGACGACGCGGCCGTGCTCTACCACCGGCTTCGGACGCCGTCCCGGGACACGCCCTCCTCGGGACCGCCCGGCGCCCCCCTCTCCGTCGCGTCGCGGGAACGCCTGCGCCTCTCGGACCGCTGATCGACGCGCTCGCTGTGACGACCCTCCGTCGTGCCGACCGCCAGGTTCTCGCTCACGATCGACAGACGTCTCGAGCCTTCCTCTTCGTTCAGGGCGTGCTCGGTGCGCTCTCCGCGGCGGCGACGATCTCGACGAGCTGCACCTCGAACACCAGCGTCGCGCCCGGCGGCACGCTCGGCGGCGAGCCGCGATCCCCGTAGGCGATCTCCGGCGCACAGACAAGCTTGCTCTTCCCGCCGACGTTCATCTTGCCGACCCCCTCGGCGAAGCACGGAATGACGCCGTTCAGCGAGAACTTGACCGGCTCGCTGCCGGGACCCTTGAGCGACGTGTCGAACACCGACCCG
>Ga0224512_10001059_pt1 | contig 27382 bp, 25 predicted proteins | sample SF_May12_sed_USG_4_FD_169103 | JGI IMG/M metagenome (GOLD analysis project Ga0224512, IMG submission 169103) | Sediment microbial communities from San Francisco Bay, California, United States - SF_May12_sed_USGS_13 | ecosystem: Environmental > Aquatic > Marine > Sediment | place: USA... | reverse complement strand
CGAGTAGGGATGGCCGCAATAATGGGCGGGCTTGGCTTTGTCCCAGATGATATGGCCGCGATCGTCCATGCAATCCTCATCGACACTGACCGCTTCGACGCGCCCACAGACCATCATCCGGCTCGCCCAAGGCTTGGTCCACTCGACGCGGCACTCGAAATGGCTGCGGCACTCCGCAACCCGCGGCGGACGCAGGACGCGCGCCGGAAGCTGCCCCAGCCGCGCCCTTTCCAATTCGTTGATACCGGTCTTGAACTCCAATCCGCAGACCACGATCTTGTCGAGCACGGCCTGCTCGAAGGGCACCAGATTGACGGTGAATTCCCCGGTCTCCAACACGTTGTTCGCCGTATCTTTCCCTTGGCCGCATGTGAAGGAGATATAGACAGGGTCGTGGCACACCCGCGTACATGTGCCGAACGTGGCGGCATTGACCCGCCCCTGCCCGTCAACGGTGGTGATGACGGCAAGCGCCGAACTCGGCGCGAAGATGTTGTCCCACCACTCTTTCTTCACGTCTATCTTCTTGACCATGCGTGCTCTCCCTTGGCTTTCTCTATGCGTGAATTGATGCCGAAAAATTGGTTCGCAATCTTAATGCCCTTGGCCGCATCGGCGCAGATTCCAACAACGATGTTACACGCCCAAATCATCGTCACGCCACGGCAGCGGCAGCCAACACGACGGAGAAGACTCAGGACCTGGCGCGTTTGCCCGTGGGATCAGCGGGCCTGAACAACCACCTCGCATTCTCATATCCGATTTTCCGTGCCAGGCGGGCCGGTAATTAACTCAGGAGGCGAACGACCCGACGAGTCGACCCTCTTGAGCCCCGCGCGCCTGGATAAAGGTGTGTGTCGCTGCCGAGGAGAAAGCGATCGGGGAATTCCCGCAGAAGCTCGCGCCGTTCCAGCGTCAAGCCACCTTTAATCTATTGTGCACTGCAGCAAAATCTGCGATGAATCTGTGGATAACTTTCTCAGAATTCGGCATCCGGTGGCAGCGGAGGCCAAGAGCGGATGCATCGGGGGAGCGGGCTCATGCGGAAGTTTTCAGCAATGATTTTCGGCTTGGCGCTCTCGCTCACCTGGGCGGGCGAAGCGAAAAGGTTGATCACCTTGAGCATCACGGCGACCTGCGCCGCCGGCAGCACGGCCTGCACCGTCGGCGTCGATACGATTTCCGGAATTCTCACCTATGATTCGGCCGGCGGCGCGGTGCCGCTGTTCGATGTGACGTCGAGTGCCGACACTATCGTCTATGACGCCGCGACGGGCGGCCCGACGATTTTTGACGCCACATCCTCAAGCCCGCCGCTGGGATTCTCACCCGACGTCTTCACCCTGACGTTTGCCGCCCCAGGGCTGCCGGCTTCGGCCAATAACGGGGACACGTTCACAATCGAAAGCATTGTGGAAATCTATGGCGCGCTCGACACCAACGCCTCGAACCTTTATGTCGGCAGCGCGACGGTGGTGCCGCTCCCGGCGGCGCTCCCGCTCTTCCTCTCGGGCCTCATGGTACTGGGATTTGCCGCGCGCAGGCGGGCGCAAGCCAGAAAACCATAAGATTTGGCCGTCTCGCCGGCCACCGCCGCCGCGGCAATGCCCTAAAGTTTCAACAATTTGGCCGCCGTGCCGCCGAGGATGCCCTGGCGCTGGGCGGCGGTGAGACCCTTCGCCTTCTTGACGAAGCCGACCGGGTCGGGGTCCTTGAGGAACACCGGATAGTCGGACCCCATGAGGATGCGTCCGGCCCCCACCTTGGCGGCGAGGAAGCCCAGCATGTCCGGATTGTAGATCACGGTATCGTAATAAAACCGCTTCATATAGGCGCTCGGCTCGCGCTTGATGTTGGCCCGCGTCTCGGGCCGGACGGCGAACGCCCGGTCGACGCGCCCAGCATAATACGGCAGGAAACCGCCGCCGTGCGCCATGACGATCTTGAGCTTGGGGAATTTGTCCAACAGGCCCGAATAGATGATCGACGACATCGCCATCGCCTCCTCCAGCGGCTGTGCGATGGAATTCCACAGGAAGTATTCCTGCATGCGTTCGGTCGAAGTGAAGCCATGGGGGTGGATATAGATTGGAAAGCCCGATTCCGCCGCCGCCGCCCAGAAGGGTTCCAAGGCCGGATCTCCCAATTCCTTGTCTTCGGTGCGCGACGAAATCTCCACCCCACGATGGCCAAGGCCGATGGCCCGGATCAGCTCCTTGGCCGCGAGCTTGGGCGATTGCAGCGGCACCGTGGCGATGCAGGCGAAGCGGTCGGAATGTTCGGCGACGATCTCCGCCGCCCGATCATTGAAGATCCTCGCCACCTCCAGCCCCTTGCGGGCCGGCGCCCAGTAGCAGAAATGGGTGAGATGGGCGCTGATGACCTGGATGTCGATGCCGGCCTTGTCCATGTCCCGAATACGCGCGCGCATGTCGGTGGAGCGCGACTTTACGGTCTGGTCCTGGCGCTTCTGGAAGGCCGCCGACTGGCGGCTCACCCGGGGCCGCGGCTTCGCGGGCCCCTTGGCGTTGGCGCGGATCCACTCCTGCACCTCGGGCATGTTGATATGGGTATGGAAATCGATCACCGGCGCCTTATTGCGCGCCTGGGGTTGCCGGGCCATGGGGGCAAGTCCTCTCTGCGTTCAGGTTTTCAATTCATTGGGGCCATCATAGCGCAGGATGAACAGCCCCCATTGCTTGTCTGAAATATAGATGTTGCCCCGCGCATCGACGGCTACGTCCTCGGTCTGGGTGGTGAGCGACTTTTCGGGCTTCGGGCCGACGCGGGTTTGCGGCGCCGGCGGCACGAACCAGGCGCATTCCCTGGGCCGGCGGGGATCATCGATGTCGAAGATGCGGAGGCCCGCGTTGAACCAGGTGTAATAGACGACAGACCCTTGCCGTTGGACGAACGGGTTGTGCTGTTCCTGGTTGGTATTATGCGGCCCGAAACGCCCGCCTTTCTCGCAGAAATGCGCGTACGCTGCGCCGGCTGGTGGCGCCGGTTCAGGAAACAGGCTCGTCAGCCGGGGCCGCGACTTTTCCCTGATGTCGACGATGCCGACATACTGCATTACCTCCTCGTCGCAGCCCTCGGCATGGGCTTCGGACGACACCAGAAGCTTGTCCTCTCCCGCCAGCGGCAGCACCGTGTGCAGCGCCTGGGGCCCGGAATGGCCGTCGCCGAAGGGCGGCGCCATGTCGAGGCGGCCGATGATGTCGGGCCTGGCGACGTCACCCATATCCAGGATCAGGACGGCCGGGGCATATCCCAGATACGCCGTCTTCCCGTCGGCGCCCAAGTTGAGCGGCCCATGGAAACCCAGCGGCTTATCCGCCGGTTTGGTCTCCCCCTCCTTCTGGCCTTCGAGCCAGAAACGCCCCGCCTCCTTGGGGTGTCTTGGATCGCTGACGTCAAGCGTCACCAGGATGGGGCGGTCGAAACCCGGCATCACGGCGGAAAGGAAGGCAAAATCGCCGCCCGGATAGATATTGCGGTGGGTCCCCAGCGCGCCGGTCCGCCAGTGGGACAGGAACTTGGGATCTTCCGGATCGGAAATATCCCAAAGCATCACGCCTTCCTCGAACCGGCGGTCCGCATCGCCGCCCCAGGACGGCGCCTGGCGCTGCAAGGCGGTCAACATCAGGTCGCCGTGGAGCGTCACCTGGATGGTCCAGGTATTGGGCGGCCCGTCGATGAATTTGACGTAGCGGGGATTGGCGGGATCGGTCACATCGACGACGGACCAGCCGTAATGCCAGAGGTGGCCGAGATAGAGATACCAGCGCCCGTCCTTTTCCGTCACCGCGATCTTGAAGGCCCCGGGCCGGCCCGCCAGGTCGGAATAGCCCACGGGCGTCACGGCCTGCGCTTCCCAGCCTTGCGGGATCACCGCGATATTCGCGTCCTCGTCCACGGTCTCCAGTCCTTGTTCCCGGCCGGGCCGGCCCGGCCGGCCCCATCTTAGGCGAAGCCCGCGCCGGCGCCAAACCGGCGCGCGCGGGGGCAGACGAACCTGCCGCTTGGCTGGAACGCCCGGGGCGGGTATCTATATGCTATGATTTCTCCATCCGGCGGGGGCAGACCGGAAACGTAAGGGAGGTACCGGCGCGTGAGCGAACAACTAAAGACAGAAAACATCGAAGCGGGCGACCTCAGCGCCGTCGACTGGGTGGCTCGGGCGGAAGCCCTGATTCCGCAAGTCGAGGCCGCCTCCGATCAGATCGAGGCGGATCGCCGGGTCACCGACGAGGTGATGGCCGCGCTCCATGATGCGCAGCTCTTCAAGATGCTGCTGCCGCGCTCCATCGGCGGCGGCGAGGCGACACCGATGCAATACACCGCGGTGCTGGAAGCGATCGCCCAAGGCGATGCCAGTACGGCCTGGTGCCTCGGCCAGGGTCTGGGCTGCTCCCTCGCCTCCGCCCGCCTGGAGACCGGCATCGCCCGCGAGGTCTTCGGTCCCAAGAGCGCAGTCCTCGCCTGGGGGCCGCCGCGGGGACCGGCCAAGGCGGTGGCGGTCGACGGCGGTTACTCCTCGTCGGGCTATTGGCTGTTCGGCAGCGGCCTGCCCCACGCCACCTGGGCGGGCGGCCATTCCGTCGTCTATGGCGCCGACGGCGAGCCCAAGAAAGGCGCCAACGGCAAGCCCATCCAGCGCACCATGCTGTTTCCGATCGACCAGGTCGAAGTGATCGACGTGTGGCGGGTGCTCGGCCTGCGCGGAACGGGCTCCAACAATTACACCCTCAAGGACCAATTCGTGCCCGAGGCCTTCACCCTGGTGCGCGACGGAAACGACACCCTGGTCGAGGACGGGCCGCTCTACCGCATTCCGATCCTCACCGCCTACGGCATCGGTTTCCCCGGCATCGCCTTGGGCCTCGCCCGCAAGATGCTGGAAGAGTTCAAGAAACTCGCCCTGAAAAAGAGCCCCGCGGGCTTCCCCGGGACGCTCAGCGAGAATGCCGTGATCCAATCGGAGGTGTCGCAGAACACGGGCCGCCTCAACGCCGCGCGGTCCTATCTGTTCGAGATGATCGAAGCCTATTGGGACACGCTCTCGGCGGGCGACGAGCCCGACCTGCAGCTGAAGGCGCTGCTGCGCACGGCGATTTCCAACGCCATGATCACCTCCAAGGACGTCTGCGATTTCGCCCATATCTCGTCGGGCACCAACGGCATCTTCGAAGACCAGCCGTTCGAACGCCGCTTCCGCGACATCCACACGCTGACCGCCCAGGGTCAGGCGCATCTGTCGAACTACCAGTTCGCCGGCCAGGCGCTGATGGGCACGACACCGGACCGCCGGCTCTAGGCGGCTTGCGCGGGCTCCATTCCGGGCGCCGGGGGCAATCCTCCGGCGCCCTTTCTTATGCCTCTCTCCTGGTTCCCGAGCGCGCGTCAGTTGACCGCGAGCGGCCCGCGCAGAACCCGGCCCGGCACGGCGCCGGTGGCTTCCCCGTGATCGAGCAGCACCTCGCCGTTGACGATGGTGGCCGCGACGCCGCTCGCCGTCTGCAGGAGCCGCCGGGCGCCGGTCGGCAGGTCGTTGACCAGGACCGGCATGTCCGGCGCCACCGTCGCGGGATCGAACACCACGACATCGGCGGCATAGCCTTCGCGCAGCAGGCCGCGTCCCTTCAGGCCGAAGAAGCAGGCGATGTCGAAGGTCATCTTGCGCACGGCGTGTTCCAGGGTCATGGCCTGACGCTCGCGCACCCAATGGGCCAGCACATAGGTCTGAAGCGATGCATCGCAGATCTGCGAGACGTGGGCGCCGGAATCGGAGAACGTCGCCAATGCCCGGGGGTGGCGCAGCATGGCGATGACCTCATCCGGATCCTCGTTGAAGATGGCCTGCAGGAAGAACCGCTTGAGGTCCGCCTCCAGGGCGAGGTCGATCATCACCTCGACCGGATCCTTGCCCTGATCGGCGGCGATCTCCGCCAAGGACCGGTAGGGCGGCAAGGCCGACATCATCGGGAAGATCCAGTCGAATTCGGCCGCGCGCGCCTCGCCGCCGACGGCATCTCCGGGGCGGCGCTGAAAAGCGTTGGCGGCCTCGACCATCTTGGCCTTGGTCTCCGGGTTGCGCATCGCCGCGGCCTGCTCCGCCAGGGGAAGCTTGCGGATGTCGCGCCACACCGGCGCGCCGTCGAACGGCGTCACCGACTCGAAGGACAGCATGATGGCCCCCCAGCGGCCGGTCGCCTGGACCGCCATGTGACCGCCCGACGCCACCGTGTCGTCGGCCAGGTCGAACAAGGGCCGCCAGTCGTTGGTATTGGCCTTGCGGTGGGCCAGCGCCCCGAAGGTGATGGGGATGCCGGTCTCCACCGCCATCGATTTGAGCCTGCGGTAGAAGTCCTTGGCCTTCTCCGCGTCGTCGCGGTTGTTTTCCTTGGCGAGTTCCACCACGCCGGCACCGAGCCGCCCCATTTCGTCGACAATGGCGCGAACCTCGTCCCAATTGGCGACGCGGCTGGCGACCGGCCGGCCGTCGGGCGTGAGATGGGCGCGCGAGCGTGAGGTGGAAAAGCCGATGGCGCCCGCGCGCACGGCATCGCCGACGATGTCGACCATGGCGGAAAGGTCGTCCGCCCCCGCTTCCTCGTCGAAGGCGCGCTCGCCCATGACATGGGTGCGCAGCGCCGAATGGCCGATATAGGCGGCGTAATTGATTCCCTTGGGTGTCCGCTCCAGGGCGTCGAGATATTCCGGGAAGCTGGTCCAGGACCACGGGATTCCCGCGTCCATGGCGGCGGGGGAAATGTCCTCGGCCCGCTCCAGGTTCCGCACGGCGAGGGATTTTTCCTCCTGGGCACAAGGTGCGAGGGAAAATCCGCAATTGCCCATCACCACGGATGTAACGCCGTGCCAGCAGGAACATGTCCCGTTGGGGTCCCAGAACACCTGGGCATCCATATGGGTATGGCCGTCGATGAAGCCGGGCGCCACGACCTGCCCCTCGGCATCGATGGCGCGCGCGGCGGCCTCACTCTTGAGGTCGCCGATTGCCGCGATACGCCCGTCCTTGACCGCGACATCGGCCGCGTATCCCGGCAGGCCCGAGCCGTCGACCACCAAGCCGCCGCGTATGATCAGATCCATTGCCATATCGTCACCCTTCCCTCGCCATGCCGCGGGGACCGGCCAGGCCCCCGGCACTGGTTTTTTCACGCAGTATACACGCCCGACGGACCGGGCAGGCGCCGAAATCTCCGGGAGTTGCCGGAAATCACGGGACTGCTACAATTGCAGCCAGCGAATGGCCGAGGCCGGCCCGCTGCCGGCCACCGTGTTGCGCAGGACATCCCGAGCGCGGCGCGTGAAAAGAGACCCCAAGGCGGCCATTGAACAAGGAGAGGCATCACCATGTCCATGAAGTCGAACATTGCACTGGCATCCGCCGCCCTCGGCGCCTTCGCGCTGGTCGCGGCACCCGGCCCCAGCTTCGGCGCCGACGACAACGCCAATTTCTACAAGACCAAGGGCCTGCGCATGGTTGTCGGCTCCGGTGCCGGCGGTGGTTATGACACCTACACGCGGGCCTTCACCCGTCACTACGGTAAGTTCCTCCCCGGCAAGCCACGCATCGTCGTGCAGAACATGCCGGGCGCCAGCGGCCTGCTTGCGACCAACTACGCCTATAACAAGGCGCCGCGCGACGGCTCCTGGGCGATGGCCACCTACAACGCGCTGATCGACGAGAACCTGCTGGGCAACCGCAAGGCCAAGTTCGAAATTCCGAAATTCAGCTGGATCGGCTCCATCGGCAAGACCCATCACCTCTGCGTCATGTGGAAAGGCCGCAACAACGTCAAGACCATCAAGGACCTGATCGGCAAGGAAGCGACCGTTTCCGCGACCGGACGCAGCGGCAACTCTGCCACCGTGCCGTTGCTCCTGAACCAGACAGTGGGCACCAAGTTCAAGGTGATTGCCGGCTATTCCACGACCGGTACCCGGCTGGCGTTGGAACGCGGCGAGATCGATGCCATCTGCGGTCTCGGCTATTCCACCCTGCAGGCGTCCAACCCGGATTGGTTCACCAAGGACAAGATCAAAGTGATCGCCCAGATCGCGCTGACCCGGCACCCCTTGTATCCCGACGTGCCCAACGCCATGGATCTGGTGAGCGCGCAGGACAAGAAGGTCTACGAATTCTTCGGCATTATCCAGGAAATGGGACGGCCCTATATCGCGCCTCCCGGCATTCCCGCCGACAAGTTGAAAGTGCTGCGCACCGCCTTCAACCAGACCATGAAGGACAAGGCCTTCCTGGCGGAGATGAAGAAGCTCCGGCTGTCGGTCGACCCGATGACCGGCGAAGAAATGGTCGCGTCGATCAAGAAGCTTTATGCGTCCGACCAGACCACGCTGAATCGCGTCGCCAAGCTTTTGGGCGTCGCCAAGGCGGAGCGGGTTCTCGCGTGCAAGAAGATCGCCAAGGATCCCAGCATCTGCCGCAAGGCAAAGAAAAAGAAGAAGAAGAAGTCTTCCTGATCAGGATCGCTGCAACCCCCCGGCCCGCCGGGGGGTTGTTTCTTGCGCGGGAGGGCCCCCTTCCGCGCAGCGCTTTCGCGCAGATCGAGGCCGGCCATGGAAATCACCAAGATCGAACCCATCCTGATCCACGTGCCCTATGAGCATGGCGCGCCGAAGCCGGCCATGGGGTCGGGCGAAATCCGTGAGAACATGGACGCCATCCTGTTGCGGGTGGAGACCGATGCCGGCATCACCGGTTGGGGCGAGGCCTTCGGGTTCGCGACCACGCCGGTCACCATCCCCGCCATCGAGCATGCCATCGCCCCCCGAGCCCTGGGCCGCGACCCCGCCGACATCGACGGCATCACCACCACCATCAAGCGCCAGCTGCAGAACATGATGCACGGCGGCCCGGCGCGCTTCGCGATCTCCGCGCTCGACATCGCCCTATGGGACATCAAGGGCAAGGTGGAGGGCGCGCCGATCTGGCAGATGCTGGGTGGCAAGGCCAAGGAGCGCCTGCCCGCCTATGCCAGCCTGTTGCGGCTGCTGCAACCCGACACCGTCGCGCGGATCGTGGAAGCCGCCCTCGACAAGGGCTACACCCAGATCAAGCTGCATGAGAAAACGCCGGAAGCCGTGGCGGCGGCGCGCCACGCCGCGGGCCCCGGCGTGGCGCTGATGGTGGACACCAACTGCGCCTGGTATCCCGACCAGGCGCTTGAGATGGCGCTGGCCATGAAACCCCATGACCTCACCTGGCTGGAAGAGCCGATCACGCCGCCCGACGATTACGACGCGCTGGCGAACTTGCGCGAACGCTCGGGCGTGCCCATCGCGATCGGGGAGAATCTCGGCAATCCCAACGACGTGCGCTGGCTGGCCAAGGCCCGGGCCGTCGACATCGTGCAGCCCAGTGTCGTCAAGATGGGCGGCATCAGCGATGTCTGGAAGGTGATCAATTTCGCCCGCTCTCAAGGCATCCGCGCCATCCCCCATTCGCCCTTCATCGGCCCGGGCCTGATCGCCACCATCCACTTGGTCGCGGCCATGGAAGACGGCGTGCCGGTGGAGCACCGCTATTGCGAGCTGGCGGAAAGCCCGATGGGCGAATATTTCCGCCAGGAGGCCGGCTGCCTTGCGGTGCCCCAAGGCCCCGGCCTCGGCATCGATCCCGATCCCGAAATCATCGCTCGCTACCGCGTGAACTGAGGCGCACCTTCCGGCCGCCGTCAGCCGAGCAGATCCTTGACCGCGCTTTCGACCACGGTACCCGCGAAGAAGTCCGGGTTCATGCCGGCATGCAGCATCGACGGGTTGACGAAGACGAATTCGCGGAAGGCGTCCGCGTCCAACAACCCCTTCTCCACCAGCTCGTAGGCCTCGGCCAGCACCAGGGTCATGTCGGGCACGTCCCAATGGCCGATGTCGGACGAGAACGTGGCCTTGAGCCGGGCCCCGAACGGCAGCATCCGGCCGTCGAAGGCGAGCGCCACCAGGGGGTCGTCGGCCTCGCATCCGAAATAGAAATTGGGCTCGAACAGGGGCCGCAAGTCCTCGGCCTTCTCGATCCCGAGCCCCTCCAACTCATGGGCGATGAGGTCGTCCTTGTCCTGGTTCCAGCCCACCGGCGAGCGGGCGAAATCCGGGTCCGTTGGATCGAGGCCCTCTTTCATGACACCGGTGCCGTATTGGGCGCACAGCTCGGCCAGGCGTTGGGTATCGATGTTGCGCGGGTCGTAGTTCTTGATGGCCTTGGGATTGCGCTTGCCGCAGTGGCTGACGAGCCCGGCATACAGCTCGCACGCCCAGGCCACGCCGCCTTCCAGAAACGCGAAGTTGAGGGTCGGAAACCGCTTGGTCACGCCGCCCAGCACCAGCGCCTTGGCGAACGCCTCGCCGGAGGCGGCGAAGCTGCCGACATGGTTATGGATGTAATGGGTGCTGACCACCCGGCTGCCCCAACCGGTCGCGGGTGAATGGGACGTCACCGCCACCCGGTGTTCGACGCAGCGCGCCCACAGCGGATCGTAGTCATGCGGGCTTTCCATGCAGAGCGTATCCATCCAGCTGGCATGGCGGGCGAATTCGGGATGGGTATCCGCCACCGCCTCGATGGGCCGGCGGATGTTGGAGGCGATCATCGCCGCCTTGAGGCCAAGCTCCGTCACCGCGTGGTCGAGCTCCGCGATCGCCTCCTCCGGCGTGTGGGCGGGGATCGCGGCGACCGGAGTCATGCGGTCGGCCTGGCCGGCGAACAGATCGGCGAACATGGTGTTGAGCGCCCGGCAGGTGGCGCGCCGCAGTTCCTCGTCCGGCATGCGCGTGATGCCGAGCGCCATGGTCGAATAGACGACCGAGAAATCGAGGCCGAAATCGTCCATCCGTTCGCGGAACAGGCGCGGCAGCATGGCGGTGGCGCGGTCCAGGGTGTTTTGCGTCGGCAGGGTCCAGGAGCTCGGCCGGAACACGCGTTGGCGGCGCCGTTCGCCCGGCGTCATGCCGAACCAGCCCCCGGCATCGAGGGAAGCGACATAACGGTCCCGGACTTGGGGCCCCGCCACCTGCTTGAGATAGTCGAGGAACACGAATCCGGTTTCGATGGCATGGCCGTCGGCATCGACGACGGGATGGCCGATCCGGGCCCGGATCTCGGCGGAGCGGGTCGCCCGCGCGCCGGCCTCGGCACCTTGGGTTGCCATGAGCGTCCTCCCGATAATTTCAGTCCTTGATGATTCCCTGGGTGATTTTGACACCGTCATTCACTAGCATCAAAGCCAATAACGCGGCATCGAACGGCCGGGGACGCGGGATCAACCCGCGGCTTTCTTTGCGGGGAGAAACACATGAACATGTTCCAAGGAAGATCCATTCTCTTGGCACTTGCCGGGATATCGGCGGGCTTCGCCGGCGCAACCGGCCAGGCGGCCGAATTCTATAAAGGAAAGTCGCTCCAGTTCGTGATCGGCGCCGCGGCCGGCGGCGGCTACGACCTGCCGGGACGGGCGATTTCGCGGCACCTCGGCCGCCATATTCCCGGGCGGCCCGCCATGGTGGTCAAGAACATGTCCGGCGCCAGCGGACTCAAGATGACCAACTGGCTTTATAACGTCGCGCGCCGTGACGGCTCGGTCATCGGCATGCCGACCAACAACATCCCGTTCGAGCCCCTGGTGCGCCTGATCTCTCGCGACGGCAAGAACATCCATTTCGACACCAACAAATTGCAGTGGATCGGCAGCCCGACGCGGGAAACCTACGTCGCCTTCGTCTGGCACGCGGCACCGGTCAAATCGGTGGACGACCTCAAGAACCGGAGGGTCCTGATGGGCTCCACCAGTCCCGCGGGCACTAATTCCGTCCTTCCGACCCTCACCAATGACTTCCTCGGTACCAAAATGCAGGTGATCACCGGCTATGGCAGCCAGAGCAATATCTTCATCGCGCTGGAACGCGGCGAGGTGCAGGGCAACGTGACCGGCCTCACCAACCTGACGGTCAACAAGGCTGATTGGCTGCGAGAGAAAAAAGCGCGAATCCTCGTTCAATACGGATTGCGGAAGGACCCCAAATTGCCCGACGTCCCGTTTGCCCTCGACCTGGTGCAGAAGCCCGAGGACAAGGCGGCGCTCCGTTTCCTGGTATCGAAGTTCCAGGTGGCCCGGCCCTTGGTCGCGCCCCCGGGCGTGCCCGCCGACCGCATGAAGATCCTGCGCGCGGCCTTCGACGCCACGATGAAGGACAAGGCCTTCCTGGCCGACACCGGCAAGCTGGGGCTCGACATCGACCCCGTGTCGAGTTCGGAGATGACTGCGCTGATCGCCGAGGTCTACAAGACCCCGAAAGCGGTGATCGAACGGACTCGGCGGATCATCCTTGAGGGACGGAAGAAGACCGTCAAGCGGGCCGGCAAGAAGTAACCCGTGCCCCGCGCCACGACGTCGCGGGACTCGAAAGCATCTACCCAAAAATAAGAATTTACAGGAGGACCCCATGAACCTGCCCCGTATGAGATCCCTTGCCCTCGCCCTTGGCGCGGCGGCAGCAGGCTTGATCCCGGCAAGTCCCACGGCTGCCGACACGCCCCAGCAGTTCTATGCCAAAGCCAAGGTGAAGATGATCATCGGCACCGCGGTCGGCGGCAGCTACGACCTGATGGGCCGTCTCGCGGCGCGCCATCTGCGCAACCAGCTTCCCGGCAAGCCGGCGATCCTGGTCCAGAACATGCCGGGCGGCGGCAGCCTGATCGCCACCAACTACCTTTACAACGTGGCCCCCCAGGATGGCTCGGTCCTCGGCGCGGTGGTGCCCGGCATCATCCTGACCGCCCTCTATGGCGAGAAGAGCGCCCGCTACGACCCGACCAAACTCAACTGGATCGGCTACGCCATGGACGCCGTCGCGGTTCCCACGGTATTCCACACCTCGCCCGTGAAGACCCTGGCGGAAATGAAATCGAAGCAGGTGGTCATGGGTGCGGGCGGCATCAGTTCCATGGACGCGTCGAACGCGCGGCTATTCAACGCCCTGCTCGGCACCAAGATCAAGCTGGTCACGGGTTACAAGGGCGGCGATGCCATCAACCTCGCGATGGAGCGCGGCGAGGTCAACGGCCGGGCGAGCCAGGCCTGGGCCGCCTGGAAGGCCGTGCGTCCCCAGTGGATCCGCGATGATAAGCTGATCCCCCTGCTCCAGGTCTCGCTCGCACCGGTCGACGACCCCAAGCTCAAGGGCGTCCCTCTGTTGATCGACCTGGTGAAGGGCGAGGAGGAACGCAAGATCGCCAGGGCCTATACCGCGGTCGCCACCATCGGGCGCCCCGTGCTAATGGGGCCCGGCGTGCCCAAGGACCGGGTCGCCTTCATGCGCGGCGCCTATGCGGCGATGGTCAAGGACCCGGCTTTTCTTGCCGATGCAAAGAAACAGCGGATCAACCTCAAGCCCATGGACGGCGCTTCCATCCAGGCCCTGGTCGAGGAGACCTTCGCGCTCGATAAGAAGCTCGTCGCCCGCCTGAAATCGATTGTCTACCGCAAGCGGTCCAAGAAGAAACGCAACAAGTGAGAGGCCCATAGGTGGCGGGAGGTCATTCCATGCGCCAGCCGGAACAATTCGAAGAGGCGATCCTTGATGTGCTGCAGCAGCGCTGGGAGGTGCCCACCTATCTTGAGCTGTTCAACCGCACCCACATGAACCAGGAGGGCGCCAGGGTCTATGCCCTCGAGCACTGCGTGTTCGGCGCCAACTTCCCGCGCTGGCTCGCCAACATCACCGGCAACTGCCCCCATCTCGCGGCCCGCAAATATCTCATCGAGAACATGTACGTCGAAGAGGTCGAAGACCCCACCATCGCCGCCAACCATTATGAAAGCCTGGTGGATTTCGCGGTGGCGCTCGGCCTCGACCGCGATTTCGTGCTGGCCTATCAAGGTGCGCCGATCACCCGCATGCGCATGGCCTATTGCGACTGGGTCAGCCGCCAGAGGCCGTGGCTCGAGGCCTTCGCCGCGGTGGCGTCGGGGGAAATGTCCCGCGGAACACGGATGATCGCCCGAGTCGGCGAAAAAGCGAACCTTTCGCGCCGCACCTGGGACGCGCTGAAGCTCGACGACAAGGCGCTGGCCCACTGGGACGCCGCGGACGAGGCCGATTCCCACGAGGGCGGCCATGGCGACGTGCCGTTCGACATCCTCATGACCTACGCCGACACGGCCGCGCAACAAGACGCCTGCCTCGCCGCCATGGCGGAGTTCATCGCCGTCACGCGCCTGTGGTCCGACCAGATCGGCGTTTGGGCCTTCGAGGTCTCGGGCCTTGAACCGCCGCCGCTCACCGGCCGCCAGCCGCGACCGGTCCCGAAATTCGCGCTCACCGCCTGAGGCCCGGCGCCGGCCTCCGGCGTCTTTCATGGCGGCGTCAGCCCGCTTTACACCGGTTGAGGGTTCGCCTAGCCTTCCATCAAGACAATAGGGAGCGGAACGCCCGCCGCGCCGCGCCCGAACATGGAGGAACACGATGTCCAAACCCAAGATCCGCCACCTCGCCATCAAGTCGCCGGACCCCGCGCGGCTCGCCGCATTCTACTGCGATGCCTTCGACATGGAGATCATTCTGCGCCAGGATTCAGGTGCCCACTATCTCAGCGACGGATACCTGACCCTCGCCATCCTGCAGAGCCGGCCGGAAGACTCGCCGCCGGGCCTCAACCATTTCGGCTTCGCCGTCGACGAGGCCGAGACGGTGTCCGACAAGCTTCAGAAGCACGGCCTGCCGGAACCCAAGGTGCGCCCGTCGAACCGCCCCTATGCCGAACTGCGCGGCATGGATCCCGACGGTAACCTCTACGACATCTCGGTCCACGGCTACGAGACCGAGGAATACCTGCCCGAGCGCACCGCGAAGCAGGGGCGCAAGAAGGAAAAGGTCGGCTGAAACCAGCCCATGCCCGCGGCCCCTCAGGGCCGCACATGATCATCACAGACGGGAGGCCAACATGAACTTCGCTCGCTTCGCGGCCCTGATCGTCGGCGCCGCTCTCGCGCTGGCGATGCCGGGCCAGGGTTCGGCCCAGGACTATTTCGCCGGCAAATCCATCACCCTTTATGCCGGATATCCGCCGGGGGGCGGCATCGACAACGAGATGCGCACCCTTGCGCGCTTCATCGACGCCCATATTCCCGGCAAGCCCAACATCGTCGCCAAGAACATGCCGGGTGCCGGCGGGCTGGTGCTCGGCAACTACCTCTATACCAAGGCCAAGCGCGACGGGTTCGAGATCGGCATGCCCGGGCGCAGCGGCTTCCTTTTGGCCAACTCCATCGGCCACAAGGGCGCGCGCTACACCCTGACCGAGTTCACCTATATCGGCTCCACCGCCAGCACCAATGCCATCCTCTGGCTAAATGCCGGTCTCGGCATCAAGACTTTGGAGGACCTCAAGAAGGCCAAGAAGACCATCGTGCTCGGCGGCTTGTCGGCACGGTCCCAGAACATCGTCGTGCCCAAGGTCCTGGCCAAGTACCATGGCTTTCCGTTCCGCCCGGTGCACGGCTATCCCGGCATGAACGCGGTGCTGCTCGCCATGGAGCGGGGCGAGGTCGACGGCCTATTCTCCCACGAAGGCTCGTTGCAGAGCACGCGGCCCGACATGATCAAGGACAAGAAGATCATCCCGATCTTCCAGACCTTCGCGTTCGAGCCCAACCTGCCGCTGATCAACGACTTCGTCACCGATCCCCAGGCCAAGGCGCTGTTGACCCTGCTGAACGCGCCGGGGCGGGTCGGCGTGCCGCTCTTGGGCCCGCCGGAAATGAATGCCGAGGCGACAGCGATCCTGCGCAAGGCGCATCAGGCGGTGACCAAGGACAAGGCCTTCATTGCCTATGCCGAAAAACGCGGCATCCACGTGTCGCCCAGCACCGGCCCGGAACTGCAGGCCTTTATCAAGGCCAACCTGGTGAAGGTCCCGGACTCGGTCATCAAGGAGTACAAGGCCTATACCAAGCGCAAGAAAAAGAAGAAGAAAAAGAAGAGCAGCTGATCCCTCTCGCTCCGGGGACGGCGGCGGTGAAAAGGCCGCCGCCGTTCCGCCGAGCCATCCGCTCGTTGATCCTCTCGCGCAGCCGTGACGCGCTGCCCGCGCCGGCCCTACCTTCATGATCCAGGCCCTTGCCGATATCAGCCCCGAAATGAAGGCGCTCAGCAGCCGCATCGCAGGCGCACGCGCACGCCGCCTGCCCAAGGCGGTCGCGGCCAAGGCCCGGATGCACGTGCTCGACACCTTCGCGGCCATGGTCTCGGGATCCAGGCTGCTGCCTGGGCGCCGGGCGATCGCCTATGCCGGCGGATTGGGCGGGACACGGGAGGCCGGCATCGCGGGGTCGCGCATCGTCACCACGGCCGCCAACGCGGCGCTCGCCAACGGCATGCTGGCCCATGCCGATGAGACCGACGATTCCCATGTCTCTTCCCACACCCACCCCGGCTGCGCCGTGGTGCCCGCCGCCCTCGCCGCTGCGGAGCGGGCGCATGCGCCGGGCGTCGCCTTCCTGCGCGCCGTGGTGCTGGGCTACGACGTCTGCTGCCGGGCGACCAAGGCTCTCGACGTCGACGCCTTCACCGCCGCCTGCCGCAGCCCCCACAGCTTTGGCGGCACCTTCGGCGCCGGTGCCGCCGCCGGGATGCTGCTGGGCATCGACGCGGTCCAGGCCCGCTTCCTGCTTTCCTACTGCGCCCAGATGGCCTCCGGCTGCACCTCCAACGTCCGCGATACCGAGCATGTCGAAAAAGCCTTCGACTTCGCGGGCATGCCGGCCCACGCCGGCACCCTGGCGGCGACCATGGTGGCCGCCGGGTTCACGGGCGTGGACGATGTCTTTTCCGGCGAACGCAATTTCCTGGAGGCCTATTCCCCTAATCCGCGCATCGGCGCGCTGACCGACGGGCTCGGCCGCCATTACGAGATCATGGACACCAATATCAAGCGCTGGACGGTGGGCTCGCCGATGCAGGCGGCTCTCGATTCGATGGAATGGCTGATGCGCAACGAAGGCCTCCACGCCGGCAATGTCGACAGCGTCGCGATCCACCTGCCGACCCGCTCCTCGCGCACCGTCGACAACGCCCCCATGCCCAACATCAACGCCCAGCACCTGGCGGCGCTGATGCTGACCGACGGGACCCTGACCTTCGCGAGTTCCCACGACATGGCACGCATGGCGGAGCCCGCGATCACGAAGCTGCGGGCGCGGATCCGCGTCGTGCCGAGCGACGCCTTGATGCGGGCGCGGCCGCGCCGCCAGGCCATCGTCGAGGCCGTCACCACCGATGGGCGACAGGTCAGGCGGCGCACCCGGGCGGTCCGCGGCACCGCCGACAACCCCATGACCTGGGACGAGGTCGCCGCCAAGGCGCGCAGCCTGATCGACCCGGTCCTCGGCCCGCGCAAGGCCAAGCGGCTGGTCGCCGCCGTCGAGACCATCGAAGGCATCGACGATATGGTCGGGCTACGGCCGCTGCTGGCGACCCGCACGGAGGGAACCTGACATGACGCTGATCCTGTCCAACGAGGAGGTGGAGCGGGCGCTCGGCATGGGCGATTGCATCGCGATGGGAGAGGAGGCGTACAAGGCGCTTGGCCTGGGCAAAGCGGCCACCGGGGTGCGCGGCGAGATCCTGTCACCCACCGGGCGCGACGACGCCCTGCATTCGCTGCTGACCATGGCCGGGGTCGTGCCGGGCTTCGGCATCGGCGCGGTGCGCATCAATTCCGACATCCTGACCTGGCCGAAAACAGCCCATGGCCTGACCCGGGAAAAGGTGCCCGCGGCGCCCGGCGGCCGCTATGTCGGCTTGGTGTTGCTGTTCAGCACCGAGACCGGCGAGCCGCTTGCCATCTATCCCGACGGCATCGTGCAGCGCATGCGGGTGGGCGCGGCCTGCGGCCTGGCAGCGAAATATCTCGCCCGTGAGGACGCGCGAACCGCGGCCATCCTGGGCGCCGGCTGGCAGGCCGGCGGCCAGGCCATGGCCATGTCATGCGTCCGCGGCATCACCGCCATCCGCTGCTTCAGCCCGACGCCCGCCAAACGCGACGCCTTCGCCCGGGAATGGAGCGAAAAGCTGGCCATCGAAGTTGCAGCCGCCCCCTCCTTGCAGGAGGCGGTTGCCGGGGCCGATATCGTCGCCTGCGCCACCAACAGCATGGAACCCGTGCTGCCGCCGGAACTGGTCGAACCGGGGATGCATGTGAGCTCCGTCAAGCGACTGGAACTGCCGCCGGAAACCGTAGCCCGCGCCGATGTCGTGTTCACCCATGTGAAAGGCGCGGAATCGCGGATCACCCGCGTCGAGGGCGCCGATCTGTCTCGCGAGACCGACGCCGCCAAGGACCGCATGACGTCGGCCATCCGCCAGGGTGACATGCCGACCCTGCCGGACCTCCTGCTGGGCCGCACGCCGGGCCGCACGGGTGCCGACCAGATCACCATGTTCCTCAACTACGCGGGCCTCGGGTTCCAGTTCGCCGCGACCGGCGCCATCATCATCGAAAAGGCCAGGTCCCTCGGCCTCGGCCGGGAAATTCCCACCGACTGGCTGACCAGCGCGCTGCCGTCTTAAACCACCTGTTGGCAGGACCCAGAGGGCGTTCCATACTGACGGCAATCAAGAACACGCCACGCAGCGTCCCGAGAAGGATCGCGCTGGCGAAAAGGCACCAAGGGAGGACACCGATGCCAAGCATCAAACACAATGTCGTGGCGCTGGCGCTGGCGGGCGCCCTGACGAGCGGGTTGGCGGCCGCCACCGCGCGGGCCGACGATTTCTACAGTGGCAAGACCGTCACCTTCGTCGTCGGCTTCGGTGTCGGCGGCAGTTACAACGCCTATAGCCGGCTGATCTCCGCCCATATGGGCCGCTTCCTGCCCGGCAACCCCAAGTTCGTCGTGCAGAACATGCCGGGTGCCGGCAGCGTGCGCGCGACCAACCATCTCTACGCCGTTGCCAAGCACGACGGATCCGTCGTCGGCATGATCGACCAGTCGATCCAGGCCTACGAGTTGCTGGGCCGCAAGGGGCTGAAGGCGGAGGTATCCAAGTTCCAATGGCTCGGGCGGCTGGTGACCAACAGCGCCGTCCTGTTTTCCTGGCACACCTCGCCGATCAAGAAGATCGAGGATGCGCTCACGACCGAGTTTGTGGTCTCGGCCACCGGCGCCGCCTCCCGGCTTAACTGGACCATCATGAACAACGTGATCGGCACCAAGATCAAGATGATCACCGGCTACAAGGGCACCGGCGAATCGTTGCTCGCCATGCAGCGCGGCGAGATCCAGGGCCTCAGCCGGCCGTGGACGGCGCTCAAGTCGAAACAGGCCGAATGGCTGAAGCAGGGCAAGATCCGGGTGTTGCTGCAAACCGGTGCCGAGAAGAACGCCGACCTGCCCAACGTGCCCCGCATGCTGGACATGGCGCGGAACGAGGCCGATCTGCGGCTGATGAAGTTCTTCGCAGGCCCCTCCGAGGTGGGCCGCTCGGTGGTTGCCCCGCCGGGCGTGCCGGCGGCGCGCGTCGCCCTCTTGCGCGATGCCTTCTGGAAGGCGATCCACGATCCCAAGTTCAAGGCGGACCTCGAACGGACCAAGCTGGCCCTGGAGCCCCTGCGCGGTGAAGACCTTCAGAAGCTGGTCGCGGCCAGCCGCGACGTCGATCCCAAGCTGCTGGCCCGGGCCAAGAAGATCGCGGCCAGCGCGCCCAAGCGGAAACGAAGCAAGAAGAAGAAGGCGAAGAACTAGGACGGCGGGGCTCCCGGGGAGACAGGACGTGGAAACCGTGCATCTCGACATCCATGGCCATGCCATGGACATGCTGATCGACGCGCCTGCGGGCGACGGACCGCACCCGGCGGTGCTGCTGATGTTCCATCGCGGCGGATTCGATGATTTCACCAAGGGACGTCTGGCCGCGTTATGCGAGGGCGGGTTTCTCGCTTGCGCGCCCAATTTCTATCACCGTTGCCCGGACGGCCATGAAGGCGGGGATTGCAAGCAGTTCCTGAAAGACTCCGAAATCATCGAAGAGACGCGCGCCGCCGCGGACTATCTGCGGGCGCGGCCCGATGTGGCAGGCAACCGCCTGTTCATCCTGGGGCATTGCATGGGCGGGCGCATGGCTCTGATGGGGGCCGCCCGGGTCGATGCCGGGTTTCGCGGCTGCGTCGTTTTCTACGGCGGCGGGATGTTCCTCTCCTGGGGTGATGAGGGCGAAGCCCCCATCGAATGGCTCGGCGAAATCCCCTGCCCCGTGATCGGCTTCTTCGGCGACCACGACGTCAATCCGTCGCCGGAAGATGTCAACAAGATCGACGCCAGGCTGACGCAAGCCGGCGTCCCCCATACCTTCCACCGCTATCCCGACGTCGGCCACGGCTTCCAGAACCCAGCCCATGACGCCCCGGAAACCCGGGCCGCGTCCCAGGATGCATGGGAAAAAACCCTTGATTTTCTTGGAAAATAATCTGGCCGCGCCGATTCGGCTCGGCGCCGGGTCCTGCCCCGCCGGCCCCAAAAAGATCACAGAATGGCCACACCGCGGAAGGTGCCAATGGAGCTAGACTTCGCTTGTCTGCATCCCCACAGGCAGACCAAGAAGCAAATTGGAGAGGCGCATCGGATGTCTGCCACGCCAAGCGAATTCAGCTCCGCCAGGGGCCTCGGTCGAGACAGGGCCCAATCCGCCCGAGACACCGAGCTTCGAAAGTGGACGGCACGCAACACCCTGATGTTCCTGGTCGGGGCCACCGGCCTCATTTGGACGGGCGTCATTATCGGCGCCATCCGGTTCCTGTAAGCCCCCCTCAGGACCGCCGCAAGGCGGTGGCCCCGACCATGAAATCCCAGGACCCCGCCTAGCCCGACGCAGTCGTTCGCTTTCCGGCCTCGTGCCCGTACAGACGGCGCAACCGGCCGTTGGGCGCGCAATGATTTCCCCGTCATGGTAAAATCGGCAGCGAATTGAACAATCGGTTTTGCCTGTGGGAGGGGCCGGCAATGAAATTGCTATTGCGTTTTGGGGTCGCGTGGCTGTTGTCCGTGCCGAGCGCCTTCATATGGGGGATTCCGGGAACCGCCAGCGCCGCCACGAACCTACAATGCAAGACCGAAAGCGGCGCCCAGGCTTCGCGCTTGGTGCTCGACCTGAAGGCGCGGACCCTCCGCTGGGGGACCTCTACCGAGTATCGGATCACCGGCGTCACCAAGCGCTTCATTACCGCCGTTGAGGTGCGATGGATGGGCGCGCCAAGAGAGGTCGGCAATGAGGTCTGGGTGATGAACCGGGCCACCGGCCAATATTGGCGGGCCAGCGTGTTCGAGGTCTGCGCCGTTGCCGACTGCAAGAAAAAGACCGTCGAAGCCCGCACCTTCAAAGGGGTGTGCCGCTGAGCCGCGCCCGGGGCGGATGAACGGTCGGGCCTGTTCCGATTCGTCACGCCGGCATCCCTTGCCGGACAGCGGACAGAAACCGATTTCCGGGCGATAATGGAGCCGGAAATACCCATGCCGCCGCCGTCGGCGCGCGCGGAAAACTCGAAGGGGGGCGGAACGGGATGACGCTGATCATCAATAACGACGACGTCAGCGACCTGCTGACCATGGCAGACACCATCGAGGTGCTGGAGGAATCTTACCTGAACCTGGCGCGGCGCGAAGCCGTCTGCCGGCCGAGGATCGATATCCGCATCCCGACCAGCGACCCCGCGAAGAACTACCAGTTCGGTTCCATGGAAGGCGGCGCCACCACCGGCTACTTCGCCGTGCGCATGAAGTCCGACATCATTTTCGAGACCAATTACAACGGCGTCGTGACCCAGGAGAAATATTGCGTCGAGCCGGGCCGCTATTGCGGGCTGATCTTCCTGACCTCGACCGAGAATGCAGAGCCTCTCGCCTTCATCAACGACGGCATTCTGCAGCACATGCGGGTCGCGGGCGACGGCGGCATCGGCGTCAAGTACATGGCGCGCGAAGACGCGGAGGTGATCGGCATGCTGGGATCGGGCGGCATGGCGCGGAGCCACATGCAGGCCTTCACCCATGTGCGCAACATCAAGAAACTGCAAGTCTTCAGCCCGACCAAGGAAAACCGCGAGGCCTTCGGGCGCGAGGTCGCGGCGCGCTACAACATCGAAGTCCAGGTCTGCGACAACCCCGAAGACGTCTACAAGGGCGCCCATATCGTTGCCGCCCTGACCGATTCGGCGGTGCCGGTGCTTGACGGCACGCTGCTCGAGCCCGGCGCCCATGTGGTGAATATCGGCGGCAGCGGCGTTCCCGATGCGGAAACCATGAAACGCGCCGACGTCTATCTGCGCTTCGGTGACGCTCCCGCCCCCATCGGCCACCCGGAAATGGCGCTGGAGGACGAATATCTCGGCTGGGAGGCGCGGCCGGACGTCGCCAAGCACGGCGACGGCCGCTGGGGCAAGACCGGCCACGGCGCGGCGACCCTGCCGGGGCGGCGGGTGTCTCTGGGCGACCTCGCCGACGGCAGCGCCCTAGGGCGGGAGTCCGGCGACCAGATCACCTGGTCTGAACGGGGCAACCTCCAGGGCGCGCAGTTCTACGCCGTGGCGGGGCGGGTCTATGAGATCGCCAAACGCGAAGGCCGGGGCTACGAGATCCCGACCGACCTGTTCCTACAGGACATCCGGGACTGATCGGCGCCCGCCCCCCTTCCGACTGCCGGTTAACAACCCCTATTCACCGACCGGTCGCGGCACGCAGGCCGGAGGCCGCCATATTCAGGATTGCGGCCGCCCCGCTGCGCGTTTGGCGGCGGCATCGGGATCGTAAATGTGGTGGAAAGGTTCTCCCGCCCGGAACCGTGCCAATTCTCCGGCAAAGAGCTCCTTGAGGCGGCGGTAGCTCACATTGTTCCCCGCCGCGGACACATGGGGACTGATGATGACGTTCTCCATCTCCCAAAGCGGGCTTGCCGGGTCGAGCGGCTCCGGGTCTGCCACGTCGGTCGCCGCCCCGGCAATCCGGCCACCCTTGAGCGCATCGACCAGCGCGTCCTGATCTACGATCTCGCCGCGGGAAACATTGACGAGATAGGCGGTGGGTTTCATGACGGCGAACGCTCCAGCGTCCATCATGCGGCGGCTGGTGGCGTCCGAATCGGTGGCGATCACGACGGCGTCCGCCTCCCCCAGCGCCTCATGCAGGCGTTCGCGCGGCAGCACGGCATCGATATCGCCCCCCGCCCTGCCGGCGCGGGAGATGCCCAGCACCCGCATATCGAAAGCCTTGGCCTTGCGGGCGACTTCCCGCCCGATGCCGCCGAGGCCGATGACCACAAGCGTCTCGCTCTCGAGCGATCGGATCGTGAAATTCATTTCGCGGCGCGCCCAATAATGCCGCGCCTTGGCGGCGTTGAGCTCCCAGATGCGGCGCGACAGCGCGAGCAGCAGCATGATCGCGTGTTCGGCACAGACCGGGGCCTTGGCGCCCGCCGAATAGGTGATGGGCACACCCTCGGGGGCGCCCATGGTGCTGATCCGTTCAATCCCCGCGGAATGGGAATGGATCCATTTCAGTTTGTCGCCGGCCCCGCGGCGCAGCGCAGCGCCGACCTCGGGCGTGCAGATCCGGTTGGAGAAGAGCACCAAGGTGGCATCGGGAACCGCCGCCTCCAGATCTTCGGGTGACCAGACGATAGTCCATTCGAAATCGGGAAAATCGTTTGCGAACTCCAGGATCCGGTCTTCGCGCCGGTTGGTATAAATCACCGCCTTCATCGCCCCCCTCCTTCCAAGACGCCCGGCCGGCCCTATCCATTTTGATCAGGCCGTCCGCCAAGCCTTTCCATCCCCCGCCCGGTGGTGTCATAGGCTTTTTCGGTTCGATCAATGTCACAATGAAAAACAAGAACCTATCGGAAGGATAATGCCATGGTTCCATTCCTGTTGCGCGCCGTCATCGGCGCCGGCTGCCTGATCGCCCAGTCGATGCCGGGCGCGCCGGCGGAAACCGCTCGGGAACTCTATTCCAAGAACAAGACCCGCATGGTCAACGGCGTCGGTCCCGGAGGCGGCGGTGATACCTACGCACGTCTTGTGGCCTTGCAAGCAGCCTGGCTTTAGCAGCAGGCCACCAAGAAACCGCTCCGACGCCGCCTCAGAGACGCCATGTCGGAGCAGATTATTCTGTTAAATCAATAGGTTGTTTTGCCTTCTTAAGACAAACCCAAGTGCCTTCAAAACCCTACGCCCCGTGCTGTTCGCGCTCCTTGGCTTGCTGCTCGGCGTCCGACATGGTCTTGCCGCTCTTGCTGTCGAACCACACGCCCTCGCCGCCGTCGGCCTGCTTCGGTGCTTCCAAGGGGATCCGCTTCATGCCGGTGACACCCTTGGGGAAGCCCGCGATTTGCAGCAGGTGCGCCTCCTCGGTCCCGACGCTTTCAAACCAGTAGCGGCTATTTTCCGGCAGCAGCACGCCCTGGAGCGGGCCGTATTCTCCGATCAGCTTGTCCTCCGGGCCGTAGAAACGAATCTTGCCTTTCAGCACCATGTAAATGAGATCCATGTTGGGGTGGTAGTGGAGGTTGTTCTCCCCCCCTTGCCGCAGGATCTGGATCGATGCCCGCACATTGTTGGTACCCGCCAACTTGACGTGAACCTTCTTCTTCTCGTTGGGGAAATCGATGTTAGGCGCATCGAAGGCAAAGCTTTCGATCATCGCCTCGGCGGCCTGGAAAAACGCCTCTTTCTTTTCCGCGCCGCGCAGCGCGCCGCCTTCCGCTTCCGTATCGGTATTCGCCATTGTTTCCTCCCAGGGGTTTGGTTTGTCTTATTTTGGGGAACGTCTTATTCCACACGCTCCCATTTATCGACGTCGACCTCCCAGCCCTTATTCTGGGTGAGGTCGAATCCATTGCCCTCCGGGTCCAGGACCCGGTATTCGGCGTAGGGCCGCTCCGCCGGACGGTCCGCCACCAGGCTGCGGCCGTGGCTCAGTTGCTCCGCCTTCTGTGTCGCATCGCGCATCAACAGGCCGAAATGGTGGATGCCGAAGCGCCGTTCCTCCGGGCTCTCCTCGTTGCCATCATGGCCGATTCGGTTGTAGAGCGCGTAGCCGTCGGCGTCCCGGCTCCGGTAGTAGGGATGCAGGGCGAGGTTGGTGTAACCGTCCCCCATGAAGCAGTTGAAGCGTCCCTGGGTGCGCCGTTCCTGGGTGGTGTTGAGCTCGCGCATGCCGAACAGCGCGGTCATGAAATCGGCCGAGCGCTGGGGCTGCAGGGTATGGATCGCGATATGGCCGATGCGCGGCAACCCGCGCTTGCCCGCGCCCACCCCGAAGCCGGTCTCCGACAGACTGATGGGATTGCATTCGGGATCGAAGATTCGCACCTCCCCGTATTGCAGGCCCTCGGGCTCCTTGACGGCAATGCCGCCCGGGATCACCTCGCGATACTTGGCCAGCACCGCATCGATGTCGTCCACGGCCATGCCGATATGGTGGAGGCCGGGGTCCTTGCGCAGCTCGATCAGGTCGGCGCGCTGACGGAACAGGGTGAGGTTGTAGTACCCGTCGGTCAGGGTGATGTCGCCCTGGGCCGAGCGGTCGAGTTCTTCCATCCCCACTTCCTCGGTATAGAATCGCGCGAGGCTATCGGGGTTCCTGCTGATGACGGCGAGATATCTGATGGTTCCCATGGCCCACCTCCTTGGCAGAGTGCTCTGATTCGTTTTGCCTATGACTAGCACAGGACGGCCTGATCGTCACGAATGCCCGCAGGCCGGCAAGCGCGCGATCACCTCACCGTGCGGCCCGCGGTGCCGGGCAGGGCGGTCAGCATGCACAGCACGGAGAAGGCCGCCGACAGCCAGAACACCACCGAAGGCGATCCCAGATCCAGCAGGACGCCGTAGATCGGCGGCGCCAGCGCCTGGCCGGCGAGGAAGCCCGTGCTGACGAATCCGAACACCGTGCCGACCGACTCCTTGGGCGCGATGGCGCGGACCATAACGTCGCGCGAGGATTGCAGGAAACCGCGAATCGCGCCGACCACCGTCAACAGGCCTAGGGCCAGCCAGAACCCAACCCCCGCGACCCCCACCAGGGCGACGAGAACGCTGCAGACCGCGAACCCGACGCCGATCACCATCCCGTGCCGGGTGGTCTTATCGGCGATCCAGCCGCCGGGCAGCACGCCGGCCATCACCGCGAACAGGTAGACCGTGAGCACCGAATTGGCGAGCGCCAGAGGCACCGCATAGATCTCCGTCATGGCGGCGACGGCGAACTGGTTGACCCCGACATTGGCCGCGGCACTTCCCGCGTAGAACAGGAAGAACATCAAAATCGGCCGGGAGGTCAGGAGTGTGCGCAGGCTGATGCCGTCTCCTGCCTTCTTCTTGCCTTCGCCCTCGGTGATCACCCCCGAAGACGCCAGAATCAGAAGCGCGACCCCAACGCCGACGCCGCCCACGATCATCAAGGCGGTGCGCCAATCGAAGGCCGCGGTCAGGCCGACTATGATCACCGGCGCCAGGGCGAAACCGGCGGCGCCGCCGAAGGTATGAACGGCGAAGGCACGCCCCAGACGGTGCTCGGACACCGTGCCTGACAGGATCGAATAGTCCGCCGGGTGGAACACGGAACTGCCGGCCCCGGCCAATGCCATCAAGGCGCAAAGACCCAGCAGCGATTCGGCGAAGGCCATCAGGCCCACCGCGGCGGCATTGACCACCAGCCCCGCGATCAGGATCATCCTCGCGCCGAAACGCTGGCACAGGAACCCCATGGGGGTTTGCAGGCTCGCCGTGGCGACGGCAAACACCGTCATGGCGATACCCAGTTCCACATAGCTCAGTCCCAAGTCCCGGCGCAGGACCGGGAACAGCGGCGGCAGGGCCAGCATATAGAGATGGCTCAACAGGTGGCCCAGGCTGATCAGGCCGACGATCCGGGCATCCCGGCTGAGGCTTTCGGCGACGGCGGTCACGCGGGGCTCCTTAGGGATGCGCGGGCATTGACGCGGTTGAGGCCGCCTGCCCGGCGCCGCGGGCGTGACGGCGCGGCGGCGGCTCGTCCAGGCCGGAGATTTCCCTGATCAGCTTGGTGAGGATCGCGGCGTTGAAATCCTTGAAGGTCTTGGCGGGGATCGAAAATGCGCCGGGCCCCCCGATCACGTTATCGAGAAAGAACACGTCGAGCCCGGCGAACTCGCCGATGATCGGCAAGCCGTTGACGGTAATTCCGGCGGCAACCGCCCGATCCCGGCCGAACACCGCCGGCAAGCCGTTGCGGTCCGGGCCATCGCCGGACAGGTCGATCACCCGGCGCTTGCCGTCGAAGGCGTTGGCCTGGATCGAACGCGCGCCGTA
>Ga0224512_10001058_pt1 | contig 27389 bp, 28 predicted proteins | sample SF_May12_sed_USG_4_FD_169103 | JGI IMG/M metagenome (GOLD analysis project Ga0224512, IMG submission 169103) | Sediment microbial communities from San Francisco Bay, California, United States - SF_May12_sed_USGS_13 | ecosystem: Environmental > Aquatic > Marine > Sediment | place: USA... | reverse complement strand
GCCTATGTGATTGCGTTGCTCTTTCTCCTCGTACGGCCGCAGGGCCTGTTCGGCGAGAAGATCATCGACCGGGTATAGCCATGCTTTACCGCGAAGCCGGGCAGTTCAAGTCCACCTACGCCGAAGACCAGCAGATCTTCCCGATTCGCCAGGACCGCATCGCGGTGGCGCTCCTGCTCGCCGTCGCGTTCGTGGTCGTGCCGATGGTCGCCAACCAGTACTGGCTGTCCGCGATCCTCACGCCGTTCCTCATCTTCGCGCTCGCCACGCTGGGGCTCAATATTCTTACCGGCTATGCCGGGCAGCTCTCGCTCGGCACCGCGGCGTTCATGGCGGTGGGCGCATTCATGGCCTACAACTTCGTGCTGCGCATGCCCTGGCTCGGCATCATCCCGAGCTTCATCCTCGCGGGGATCTGCGCGGCGGCGGTCGGCATCGTGTTCGGGCTGCCGAGCCTGCGCATCAAGGGCTTTTACCTCGCGGTGGCGACGCTCGCCTGCCAGTTCTTCGTGCTGTGGGCGATCCAGCGGATCGGCTGGTTCACGAACGACAGCGCTACGGGGGTCATCACTGCGCAGACCGTCGAGATCCTCGGTTATACCTTCGACACGCCGCAGTCGAAGTATCTGTTGACCCTCGGCATCGTGGCGGTGCTTGCCCTGCTGGCAAAGAACCTGATGCGCAGCGAGACGGGCCGCGCCTTCATGGCGGTGCGCGACATGGACGTGGCGGCGAGCGTCATCGGCATCCCGATGATGAAGACCAAGCTCCTCGCCTTCGCCATCAGCTCGTTCTACTGCGGCGTGGCCGGGGCGCTGTATGCCTACACCTACCTCGGCACGGTCGAGCCGGAGGCTTTCACGCTCGATCTGTCGTTCAGGATCCTGTTCATGGTCATCATCGGCGGGGTCGGCTCGATCCTGGGCTCGTTCCTCGGCGCGGCTTTCATCACCCTGCTGCCCATCTTCCTCAACGTGCTGTTCGGCGCGGCATCGCACACCTTCGGGCTGGACATCTCGCACGCCATCGTATCCAACATCGAGCTCATGATCTTCGGCGGCCTGATCATCTTCTTCCTGATCGTCGAGCCCCACGGCCTGGCGCGGCTGTGGCAGATCGCCAAGGAGAAGCTGCGCCTGTGGCCGTTCCCGCACTAGACACTCGGAATAGATTGGCTATACTGCTTGTTCCACTATATGGATCAGATCCCTGGCGGTTCCTCGGGGTCGAAAAATGAAGGAGGAGACCAGATGAAACGCACCACTTTCGCCTTGGCGCTGGCGGTCGCGGCCGGGTTCTCCGGCACGGCGCTGGCACAGGCCAAGGAGCAATTCGTGCCGGCCAACGGCTACTGGGTCGGCCCGTACGCGCCCGGAGGGTCAGGCATCTTCGGCGGGATGCTGGACTACTTCAAGTTGATCAACGAGCGCGACGGCGGCGTGAACGGCGTCAAGCTTACCTGGGAGAAGTGCGAGACCGAGTACAACAACGCGCGCGGCGTCGAGTGCTACGAGCGCTCGAAGAACAAGGGGCCGACAGGCGCCACCGTCATCCATCCGCTGTCCACCGGCATTACCTACTCGCTGATCGAGAAAGCGACCGCCGACAAGATCCCGGTGATCTCGATGGGCTACGGCCGCACGGACGCAAGCGACGGTCGCGTGTTCCCGTACATCTTCCCGCTGATCACCAACTACTGGTCGCAGAACACCGCCAAGATCAAGTTCATCGGCCAGAAGGAAGGCGGGATGGACAAGCTGAAGGGCAAGAAGATCGTGAACCTGTATCACGACTCGGCCTACGGCAAGGAAACGATCCCGGTGCTCGATGTGCAGGCGAAGAAATACGGCTTCCAGGTCACGCACATCGCCGTGCCGCATCCCGGCAACGAGCAGCAGTCGCAGTGGCTGCAGATCCGCCAACTCCGGCCCGACTGGGTGATCCTGCGCGGCTGGGGCGTGATGAACCCGACGGCGCTCAAGACCGCGGCGCGCTCCGGTTTCCCGCGCGAGAAGATCCTCGGTGTGTGGTGGTCCGGCGCGGAGGAGGACGTGATTCCCGCGGGCGACGCGGCCAAGGGTTACTACGCCGCGGCGTTCAACCTGCCGGGCACGCAGCACCCGGCGATGAAGGACATCCTGAAGTACGTCTACGGCAAGGGCCAAGGGGAAATGGACGACAAGTCGCGCGTGGGCTCGATATACCACACACGTGGTGTCGTGCACGGCATCGTTACCGTGGAGGCCATCCGCACGGCACAGTCGAAGTTCGGCAAGGGGAAGCCGATGACGGGCGAGCAGATTCGCTGGGGCATCGAGAACCTGAACATCGACGACAAGCGCCTGAAGGCGCTGGGCGCGACCGATCTGATGCAGCCGCTGAAGTTGTCCTGCAAGGACCACGAGGGCGGCGGCGCGGTCAAGTTCATGCAGTGGGACGGCAGGAAGTGGAACGTCGTCTCGGGCTGGATCGAGTCCGACCAGTCGATCGTGCGGCCGATGATCGAGGAGTCCGCGGCCGCCTACGCGAAGGAGAAGGGCATCACGCCGCGCGATTGCTGAGCGCCGTGACGCATTAGAGCAGCCCGAGAGGGGGAAGGCACGCCTTCCCCCTCTTTACGTGTGGAGCCGCAATGTCCGCTGTACCGATGCCGCAAGCAAAGACCGAGGCCTACCTCTCGGTCAGCAACGTCGAGGTGATCTACGACCACGTGATCCTGGTCCTGAGGGGCGTGTCTCTGCAGGTGCAGGAAGGCCAGATCGTGGCGCTGCTCGGCGCCAACGGCGCCGGCAAGACCACGACGCTGAAGGCGATCTCGAATCTGCTGCGCGCCGAGCGCGGCGATGTCACCAAGGGCTACATCGAGTTCCGCGGCCAGCGCATCGATCAGCTGAATCCCTCCGAGCTGGTGAAGCGCGGCATCTGCCAGGTGATGGAAGGGCGGCACTGCTTCCAGCACCTGACCGTCGAGGAGAATCTCCTGACCGGCGCCTATACGCGCGGTGGCGTGAACCTCGATGCCGATCTGGAAAAGGTCTACGGCTACTTCCCGCGCCTGAAGGATCGGCGCAAGGCGCAGGCGGGCTACACCTCGGGCGGCGAGCAGCAGATGACCGCCATCGGCCGCGCGCTGATGGCGCGGCCGACGATGATCCTGCTCGACGAGCCGTCGATGGGGCTCGCGCCGCAGCTGGTCGAGGAAATCTTCGAGATCGTGAAGAGCCTCAACCAGAAGGAGAAGGTGAGCTTCCTGCTGGCGGAGCAGAACACCAACATCGCGCTCAAGTACGCCGACTACGGCTACATCCTGGAGAACGGCCGCGTGGTGATGGACGGCGAAGCCAAGTCGCTCGCCGAGAACGAGGACGTGAAGGAGTTCTACCTCGGCTTCTCCACCGGCGGGCGCAGGAGCTTCCGCGACGTCAAGTCCTACCGCCGCAGGAAGCGCTGGCTCTGAGCCCGTATTACGACGCGCTGGAGACGCGCTCGCCCGAAGAGCGCGAGGCGGCGCTGATGGCGGCGCTGCCGAAGCATCTGGCGTACGCGAAGCAGAAGGCGCCCGGCTGGGCGCGCATCCTCAAGGACATCGAGCCCGCGAGCGTGACGTCGCGCGCGGCGCTGGCGAAGCTGCCGGTGACTCGCAAGTCCGACCTCGCGGAGCTGCAGAAAGCCCTGCCGCCGCTCGGCGGCCTGAATGCAACGCCGGTCGAGAAGATGGCCAAGCTGTTTGTTTCTCCCGGCCCGGTCTACGACCCCGAAGGGCAAGGCAAGGACTGGTGGCGCACCGCGCGTTCCCTCTACGCCGCGGGCTTTCGCGCCGGCGACGGGGTGCTGAACGGCTTTTCCTACCATTTCACACCGGCCGCATCGATGGTCGAGCACGGCGCCCTCGCCATCGGCTGCACCGTGGTACCGGGCGGCATGGGGCAGACCGAGATGCAGGCGGCGACGATCCGCGACCTGCGCCTGAGCGCGTTCGGCGGCACCCCGTCCTTCCTCAAGCTGATCGTGGAGAAGGCCGACGAGCTGAAGACCGACATCACCTCGCTCACCAAGGCGATCGTCGGCGCGGAATACCTGCCGCCGGCGCTGCGCCAGGCTCTGCGCGCGCGCGGCATCCGCGTGCAGCAGCTCTACGCCACCGCGGACCTGGGCCTCCTCGCCTATGAGAGCGCCATGCCCGACGGCAAGGTCACCGAGGGCATGATCCTCGATGAAGCGCTGATTCTCGAAATCGTGCGCCCGGGCAGCGGCGACCCGGTGCCGGCGGGCGAGGTGGGTGAAGTGGTCGTGACCTCGCTGAACGCGGACTACCCGCTCATTCGCTTCGCGACCGGCGATCTGTCCGCGGTGCTCGCCGGCACCAGTCCCTGCGGACGCACGAATACGCGCATCAAAGGATGGATGGGGCGCGCCGATCAGACCACCAAGGTGCGCGCGATGTTCGTCACGCCCAAGCAGGTGGGCGAAGTGCTGCTTCGCCACAAGGAAGTGCTCAAGGCGCGCCTCGTGGTGGCGGGCGAGACGGGCAACGACGCCATGACGCTGAAGTGCGAGGTCAGGGAGCGGCCCGCAGGCCTTGCCGAGGCGATCGTCGCCTCGATCCGCGAGGTCACCAAGCTGCGCGGCGAGGTGGAACTGGTAACCCCGGGGAGCCTGCCGAACGACGGCAAAGTAATAGACGACACACGTAAGTACAACTAGAGGAGGAGCGCATGATGAAGCGAGTTCTTTTGGCGTTGGCGCTGGCCGTGGCTACCGGAGCGGCCTTCGCGCAGGCAGGCAAGACCGAAGTGCTGTGGCTCGGCCAGGCGGCGTTCCGCATCACCACGCCGGGCGGCAAGGTGATCATGATCGACCCGTGGATGCGCACCAATCCCAAGACGCCGGCCAACTTCAAGGATCTGCACGCGGTCGGGAAGATCGACTTGATCCTCGTCACGCATGCCCCCTTCGACCACTTCGCCGATGCGGCGGATCTCGCCAAGCTGAACGACGCGCCGATGCTGACGGGCGCGGGGCTCGGCAATACGGTCGCCACCCTCGGCATCCTGCCGACCAAGCTCGCGCCGCGCTTCGGCAAGAGCGGGACCGTCATGCCTTTCGCGCCGAATGGCGTGAAGATCACCGCGACGCACGCCGAGCATTCGTCCGAACTGGTATGGAAGAATCCCGCGACCGGCAAGAACGAGACCCATTTCGGCGGCGAGCCGGTCGGCTACGTGCTGGAGATGGAGAACGGCTTCAAGATCTACCACATGGGCGACACGGGCCTGTTCGGCGACATGGGCCTGATCGGCGAAATCTACAAGCCGGATCTCGTCCTGATGCCCATCGGCGGCCATTTCACGATCGGCCCGGTGGACGCAGCGCTCGCAACCAATCGCTTTCTCAAGCCCAGGTTCGTCATCCCGATGCACTACGGCACTTTTCCGGTGCTGGCGGGCACGCCCGAGGAGTACATCAAGGCACTGGGCAATACCAGCACCCGCGTGATCGTTCTGCAGCCCGGGGAAAAAGTCGAGTTCTGAGCTAGCTGCGGCGAGCCGCGCCGACGGGCAAGCCGTCGACGCGGCGCATTTCCTCGTTCCTGAGCGCCGCGGGATCGGCGAGGAAGGCATTTACGAAATCAAGGGCGTCGGCGCCCCAGAACAATTCGCCGTCGACTTCCCAAGTCGGCACGCCGAACGCGCCGCGCGCAGCAGCATCCTCCGTGTACTTGCGCAGCGTGTCCTTCACCTCCGGTGAAGTGAGTCTCGCGTCGCCCACGCCCAGTTCCGCGGCCAAGGCCTTGAACGCGACGGGGTCGGAGGCCTCCGCCCCGGTCGTCCAGATCGCATCGAATATCCTGCCGACGTTCGCGCGGCTCGGCCCGGCGGCAATCACCAATCGCAGGTGATGCAGCGGATTGAACGGATGTGAGGCCGGAAAGCGGAACGGGATGCCGAGGCTCTTCGCCCACCACGTGCACCAGCGGTAGGTCCAGCGGCGCTTCTCGGCGATCTCGGCGGGGCCCTTGTTGCCGAAGTGATTGAGCAAGGCGGCAAAGAGCACCGGCTTCAGCTCCACGTCGACGTCGCGCGGCAGCTCGTGGAGGCGCTTGAACGCGATGTAGGAGTAGGGCGAGACGAAATCGAAGTACCAGGTGAGTGCGCGCATGGCGCTATCCTAGCGCCAGTCAAAGGGGGACGAACATGACAGTCAGGATCGAGAAGAAGGGCAAGGTCTGGACGGTGATCCATTCGCGCCCCGCGGCGCGCAACGCCATGGACCCGGATAGCGCCGACGCGCTGGTTGACGCCTTCGTCGCATTCGACCGCGACCCCGATGCCGCAGTAGCGGTCCTGTGGGGCGAGGGCGGCGCGTTCTGCGCGGGCTGGGATCTCAAGTACGGCGCGTCGCTGCTCGAAGACCCCGCGCCGCTGCAGGAGATTGCCTATCCGCTCGACGAGCGCGTGCGCGAGAACGGCCAGCTGCCGCGCGGGCCGCTCGGGCCAACGCGCCTGGAGCTCGACAAGCCGGTAATCGCCGCGGTCGCGGGGCCCGCCGTGGCGGGCGGTTTCGAGCTCGCGCTGTGGTGCGACATACGTGTGATGGAGCAAACAGCGTATTTCGGCGTCTACTGCCGTCGCTGGGGCGTGCCGCTCATCGACGGCGGCACGGTGCGGCTGCCGCGCATCGTCGGCACCGGCCGCGCCCTGGAGATCATTCTCACGGGCCGCAAGGTGCCGGCCGACGAGGCGCTGCGCATCGGCTGCTGCGAGCACGTGGTGGGCGAGGGCAAGTCGCGCGAGTTCGCGGAAGCGATGGCACACGAGATCGCGCGCTTCCCGCAAGCCTGCACGCGCGCCGACCGGCGCTCGGTCTACGCGCAGCAGGGACAGTCAGTGCGCGAGGGCATGCGGCGCGAGTGGTACAACGGGCTGCCCGCGTTCCACGCCGAGGGCGCGGCGGGCGCGGAGCGCTTCGCCTCAGGCAAGGGGCGGCACGGATCCTTCAGCGATCTCTGAGGCGCGCGCGGGGAGCGCGGCGAGCACCGCTTCGTGCTCGGCGTCGCTCATTTCCCCCCAGCGCGCGATCTCGTCGAGCGTCCTGCGGCAGCCGCGGCAGTAGCGGATGTTCGCGTCCATGACGCAGACCTTGTTGCAGGGCGACTTCACGCGGCTTGCTTGGCCGCGATTGCCTTGCCGGCCTTCGACTGCGGCTCCTTGCCGATGACGCCGCAGATCCACTGCCCGGTGGCGACGAGCCTGCCGAGGTCGATACCGGTGTCGATGCCCAGGCCGTTCAGCATGTAGACGACGTCCTCGGTGGCGACGTTGCCCGACGCCCCCTTGGCGTAAGGGCAGCCACCCAGGCCCGCCACCGACGAATCGAAGGTCGCGACGCCCATCTCGAGCGAGGCGTAGATGTTGGCGAGCGCTTGGCCGTAGGTGTCGTGGTAATGGCCGGCGAGACGCTCGATCGGCACGCGCTCGGCGCAGGCCTCGATCATCGCCTTGGTCCTGCCGGGGGTACCGGTGCCGATGGTGTCGCCGAGCGAAACCTCGTAGCAGCCCATGTCGTGCAGCGCCTGCGCCACCTCGGCGACCTTGCTGGGTGCGATCTCACCCTCGTAGGGACAGCCGAGCACGCAGGAAATGTAGCCGCGCACTTTCACCCCGGCCGCGCGGGCCGCATCGGCCACCGGCCGGAAGCGCTCCAGGCTCTCGGCGATCGAGCAGTTGATGTTCTTCTTCGAAAAGGATTCGGATGCCGCACCGAACACCGCGACTTCCTTGGCGCCTGCTGCGAGCGCGGCCTGGAAGCCTTTCAGGTTGGGGGTTAGCACCGGGTAGGACACGCCGGGCCTGCGCTTGATGCCCTCCAGCACCTCCGTGTGGTCGGCCATCTGCGGGATCCACTTCGGCGAGACGAAGGCCGTGGCCTCGATTGCCGTCAGCCCGGCGTCGGCGAGCCGCCCGATCAGCTCGAGCTTCACCTTCGTCGGCACCTCCGCTTTCTCGTTCTGCAGGCCGTCGCGCGGCCCGACTTCGACAATGCGCACCTGCTTTGGCATTGCGGCCATGGCTACTCCAATGTCAGCAGTTCGGCGCCTTCGGGCACCTGCTCGCCGGCGGCGAAGTGGATCGCCTTCACCACCCCGTCGGCCGGCGCGCTGATGGTGTGCTCCATTTTCATCGCTTCGAGGATCAGGAGCGGCGCGCCCTTTTCGACCTTTGCCCCGGGCTTCACCAGCAGGGCGATCACCTTGCCCGGCATCGGCGCGGCGAGGCTGCCCGGCGCGCTCTCGTCCTCGTCGGCGGGCAGGCCTTCTTCGAGCCTCAGCACCACCCGCGCGCCGCCCGCGGACACGAGCCAGTCCTGCGCCACGTGCACTGCACGCGCCTCGAACACGCGACCATCCAGCTGCAGGCGCAAGCTGCCCGGCGCCGTGCGCTCGGCCGTGAGGGCGTACTCACGGCCGTCGATCGTGAGGCCGAAGCCGGTGGACCGGAATTGCAGCGTAACCTCGTGGCGCCGGCCGTGCTCGGCGAACACGAAGCGGTGGTGCGAGCCCTGGTTCAGGCGCCAGCCGTCGACGCTGTCCCAGGGCGAGTAGGGGTCGCCCGAGCCCGCAGCACGCGCGCGCCCCTCGTCGGCTTCCTCCAGCAATTCCGCCATGGCGGCCGCCGCCAGCAACTCATGCGAGGCGGCCTGCACGGGCGGGAAAAGCTCGTTGCGGCTGCGTTCGATGAGACCGGTGTCGAGGTCCCCGGAGCCGAAAGCGCGGCTGCGCACCACGCGCTCGAGGAACTCGACATTGGTCTTCACGCCGACGATCTCCACACCGGCGAGCGCCGCCGCGAGCCGCGCGAGGGCGGCTGGCCGGTCCTCACCCCAGGCAATCAGCTTGGCGATCATCGGGTCGTAGTGCGGGGAAATCGTCGCGCCGGCTTCGACGCCGGTGTCGATGCGCACTGCGTCCGCGGCCTGTGGAAAGCGCAGGTGCGCAAGGCGCCCCGTCTGCGGCAGGAAGCCGCGCTCCGGATCTTCGGCATACAGGCGCGCTTCGATGGCATGACCGCGAATTGCGAGCGCCTTCTGCGCGAGCGGCAGCGGCTCGCCCGCGGCGACGCGCAGCTGCCATTCGACGAGGTCGAGCCCGGTGATCATTTCGGTGACCGGGTGCTCGACCTGCAGGCGCGTATTCATCTCCATGAAGTAGAACCTGCCTTCCGGCTCGGCGATGAATTCCACGGTGCCGGCGCCGACGTAGCCGACGGCGCGCGCCGCGGCGACCGCGGCCTCGCCCATCTCCCGTCGGCGCTTGTCGCTCATGCCCGGCGCGGGCGCCTCTTCCAGCACCTTCTGGTGGCGCCGCTGCACCGAGCAGTCGCGCTCGAAAAGGTAGACGCAGGCGCCTTGCGTGTCGCCGAACACCTGAACCTCGATGTGCCGCGGCCGCTCGAGATAGCGCTCGATCAGCACGTGTGCGTCGCCGAACGCGGCTTTTGCCTCGCGCTGCGCGCCCTCGAGCCCGCCCTGGAACTCTGCGGCCTTCGTCACGATGCGCATGCCCTTGCCGCCGCCGCCCGCCGAGGCCTTGATGAGCACCGGAAAGCCGATCTTCTGCGCTTCCTTCGCGAGAAAGCCGGGATCCTGCTTCTCGCCGTGGTAGCCGGGCACAAGCGGCACGCCGGCTTTCTCCATCAGGCGCTTGGCCGCCGACTTGTCGCCCATGGCGGCGATGGCTTCCGGGGTCGGCCCGATGAACACGATGCCCGCCGCGGCGCAGGCGCGCGCGAACGCCTCGTTCTCGGAGAGAAAGCCGTAGCCGGGATGAATCGCTTGGGCGCCGCAGCGCTTTGCCGCCTCGATCACGCGTTCGCCGCGCAGGTAGCTCTCCGCCGCCGGCGCCGGGCCGATGAGGAAGGCCTCGTCGGCGAGCTTGACGTGGCGCGCGCCGGCGTCGGCTTCCGAGTAGACAGTGGCGACGCCGATGCCCAGGCGCCGCGCGGTGGCGGCGACGCGGCAGGCGATCTCGCCGCGGTTGGCGATCAGGATCTTGCGGAACATCAGCGCTTCCAGGCGGGCTTGCGCTTCTCGAGAAACGAGGCGACGCCCTCTTTGCCTTCGGGCGTGGCGCGAATCTCGGCGATGCGTTTCGCGGTCTCGGCGACCATCGCGTCGTCCACCTTGCCGGAGGCAACGTCGCGAATCAGGTCCTTGATCTTCGCCATCGCACCCGGCCCGCCGTGGAGAAGATTCTCGAGAATTTTATCGATCTCGCCGTCGAGCTCTTCCGACGGCGAGACATGGGACAACAAACCTATGCGATACGCCTCGTTCCCGTCGAAGACTTCCGCCGACAGGAAGTAGCGACGCGCCATGCGTTCCCCCATCGCCCGCACCACATAAGGGCTGATAGTCGCCGGCGAAAGCCCGATCTTGGCCTCGGACAGGCAGAACTTCGCTTCCGGCACGCCGACGGCGATGTCACAGGCGGCGACCAGGCCGATCCCGCCCGCGTAGACCGGGCCGTGGACGCGCGCGATCGTGGGTTTCTTCATGCGATCGAGCGTCTGCAGCATGCCGGCGAGTCCCTTCGCGTCGGCGAGGTTCTGCTCGTAGGTGTAGCCGGACATGCGCTTCATCCAGTTGAGGTCGCCGCCGGCGCAAAAGGCCGGGCCGTTGCCGCCGAGCACCACGGCGCGCACCTGGCCGTCGGCGTCGAGCTCGCGCAGCGCCTTGGTCACCGCCGCGATGAGCGCGTCGTCGAACGCATTGCGGATCTCGGGGCGGTCGAGCGTCAGGCGGGCGACGCCATCCTTCGTTTCCATTTTCAGCATGTCAGGCGATCCCCGGCTCGATTGTCACCTCGGTTTTCACCGAGTTGGCGATGAAGCATTTGTGATGGGCATCTTCGTGCAGTCGCGCGTGCTCTTCCGGGGTCGGCTTGCGTCCGGAAAAAGTCACGGCCGGCCGGAGCGTCACGCGCGTCATCGCCTCGCGCCCCTCGGCGTTCTTCCCCAGGACCCCCGAGGCGTGATCGACGTAGTGGTCGACGACCAGCTTCGCCTTCCAGGCGAGGTGCAGGAACCAGAGCATGTGGCACGAGGAGATCGAGGCGACGAAGGCCTGTTCCGGATCCACCCCCGCGGCGCCCTTCGCGGTGGGCGGGATGTTGCCCGGGGCAGCGCTCGCGGGTACCTGGATGCCGCCTTCGAAGGCAAGCGTATGCGAGCGGCTGTAGGTCCTGTAATCGAAGTCGGCGCCCTGGCGGCGCCACTCGATGGTGGCTTTGTGCTCGGACACGGCTACATCCGGAAGACGCCGAACTTCGTCGGCTCGACGTCGGCATTCAGCGATGCGGAGATCGCGAGCCCAAGAAGCCGCCGCGTATCGGCCGGATCCACCACGCCGTCGTCCCACAGGCGCGCGCTCGAGTAGTAGGGATGGCCCTGGCGCTCGTACTGCTCGCGGATCGGCGCCTTGAAGGCCTCCTCGTCCGCCTGCGTCCTGAACTCGCCGCGCACCGTGGCGAGCACGCTCGACGCCTGCTCGCCGCCCATGATGGAGATGCGGGCGTTCGGCCACATCCAGAGAAAGCGCGGCGAATAGGCGCGCCCGCACATGCCGTAATTGCCCGCGCCGAAGGAGCCGCCAAGGATCACGGTGAACTTCGGCACCCGGGCGGTGGCCACGGCGGTCACCATCTTGGCGCCGTCCTTGGCGATGCCGCCCGCCTCGTATTTCTTGCCCACCATGTAGCCGGCGATGTTCTGCAGGAACAGGAGCGGGATGCCGCGCTGCGCCGCGAGCTCGATGAAGTGCGCGGCCTTGAGCGAGCTCTCGGAGTAGAGGATGCCGTTGTTGCCGAGTATCGCCACCGGGTAGCCGTGCAGGTGCGCGAAGCCGGTGACGAGCGTCGTGCCGTAGTTCTGCTTGAATTCGTCCAGCTCCGAGCCGTCGACGATGCGCGCGATTACCTCGCGCACGTCGTAGGGCTTGCGGACTTCGGCCGGGATCACGCCGTAGATCTCCTCGGCGGGGTAGAGCGGCTCGCGCGGCGCGCGCACATCCAGCGACACGCGCTTGCGGGTATTAAGGCCGGCGACGATTCGTCGGCAGATGGCGAGCGCGTGGGCGTCGTTCTGCGCGTAGTGGTCGGCGACGCCCGAGACCTTGGTGTGCACGTCGGCGCCGCCGAGCTCCTCCGGTGTCACCACTTCGCCGGTCGCCGCCTTAACGAGCGGCGGGCCGCCGAGGAAGATCGTGCCCTGGCCCTTGACGATGATCGACTCATCCGCCATTGCCGGCACGTAGGCGCCGCCCGCGGTGCAGGAACCCATCACCGCGGCGATCTGCGGGATGCCGGCCGCCGACAGGTTGGCGATGTTGAAGAAAATGCGGCCGAAGTGCTCGCGGTCCGGGAAGACATTGTCCTGCTCGGGAAGGAAACCGCCGCCCGAATCCACCAGGTAGATGCAGGGCAGTCGGTTCTGCGCGGCGATCTCCTGCGCGCGCAGGTGCTTCTTCACCGTCATCGGGTAGTAGGTGCCGCCCTTGATGGTGGCGTCGTTGGCGACGATCACGCACTCGCGGCCCGAGACGCGCCCGACGCCACAGATGATGGAGGCCGAGTGCACGTCGCCGCCGTACATGTCGTACGCGGCGAGCTGGCCGACCTCGAGAAAGGGCGCTCCGGGATCGAGCAGCGTGCGCACGCGCTCGCGCGGCAGGAGCTTGCCGCGCGCGGCATGCTTCGCGCGCGCATCCTCCGGACCGCCGGTCGCTGCCTGCGCCACTTTCGCGCGCAGGTCGGCCACCAGCGCTCGCATGCGCTCGGCGTTGGCGCGGAATTCGTCCGAACGCGGGTTGAGCCTGGAGCGGATGGTCGGCATCAACGGCCTCCCAGAGAGCGCCCGATCACCAGCCGCTGGATGTCGCTCGCCCCCTCGTAGATCTTGCACACGCGCACATCGCGCCAGATGCGCTCCACGGGAAAGTCCGCCACGTAGCCGTAGCCGCCGTGAATCTGCATGGCATCCGAGCAGACCTTCTCCGCCATCTCGGAAGCGAACAGCTTCGCCATCGAGGCTTCCTTCAGGCAGGGCTCGCCCGCGTCGCGCAGGCGCGCGGCGTACAGGTACATCTGGCGGGCGGCCTCGACCTGCGTCGCCATGTCGGCGAGGCGGAAATTGACCGCCTGGTGCTCGAACAGCGTCTTGCCCATGCTCTTTCGCTCCTGCGCGTAGGCGAGCGCCGCCTCGAACGCGGTGCGCGCCATGCCGGTGGCCTGCGCGGCGACGTTGATGCGCCCGGATTCGAGGTTCGCCAGCGCGATGCGGTAGCCCACGCCCTCGTCGGCGAGCCGGTTCGCGACGGGGACCTTGCAGTTCTCGAGCACGATCTGTGCCGTGTCGGAGGCGCGCTGGCCGGTCTTGTCCTCGATCCGCGCCACCGTGTAGCCGGGCGTGGCTGTCGGCACCACAAAGGCGCTAATGCCCTTTTTGCCGGCAGCCTTGTCGGTGACGGCGAAGACCACCGCCAGGTCGGCAGTCTTGCCGGACGTGATGAACTGCTTCACGCCGTTCAGCACGTAATGCGGGCCGTTCTTCTCGGCGCGCGTCGTGATGGCCGCGGCATCCGAGCCGCCTTGCGGCTCCGTGAGCGCGAAGGCGCCGAGCATGGCGCCCTTCGCCACCGGGCGCAGGAACTCCTCTTTCTGCGCCTTGCTGCCGTAGCCCTGCAGGATGTTGGCCACCAGGTTCGTCACCATGACGATGGTGCAGGTCGAGCCGTCGCCCGCCGAGATTTCGTCGCAGGCAATGGCGAGTGCCGTGTAGTCCATCCCCGCACCGTCCCACTCTTCAGGGATCGCCACGCCCATCAGGCCCATCGCCGCCAGTTCCTTCACCTGCTCGCGGGGAAAATGCTTGTCGCGGTCCCAGGCGCCCGCCTTGGGCGCGAGCTGCTCGCGGGCGAAGCGTCGGATCGCGTCCCGCAGCTGCTCGTGGTGGGCGGCGAGGCTCATCTTCAGCTCAACCGCGAGTAGGTCACCGTGTGGTGGGTAAACAGGCGCCCCTTGCCGTCGTGGCACTCGGCCGTGCCGTAGATGATGCGCTTGCCCGTCTTCAGCACGCGCGCCGTGCAGTAGACGGTTTCGCGGCGCGCCGCGTTCAGGAACGCAGTGTTCAGCTCGGAGGTCACCGCGTCGTGCTCGATGCCGATGTGGCGCTTGATGGCGAGCCACATGGCGCAGTCGGCCGCCGCCATGAAGGCGGGGCCGTTTACCGTGCCGCCGGGGCGCTCGAGCGCGCTGCGATACGGCATGGCGATGGTGCATTCATGATCGTCCACCGCGACCAGGCGCATGCCGTAGTCGCGGACGAAGCGCGCGCGCCTGAGCAGCGCCTGCAGCTGGCGCTTGGACGGTTTCTTCAGGCTCACGCGAGTTCGAGTGCCATGGCGGTGGCTTCGCCACCGCCGATGCACAGGCTCGCCACCCCGCGCTTGCCGCCGTACTTGCGCAGCGCGCCGATGAGCGTGACGAGGATGCGTGCGCCCGAGGCGCCGATCGGGTGCCCAAGCGCGCAGGCGCCGCCGTGCACGTTGACCTTGCCGTGCGGCAGCTTCAATTCCTGCATCGCCGCCATCGCCACCACGGCGAACGCCTCGTTGATCTCGAACAGGTCCACCTTGTCCGCGCTCCAGCCGGTGCGCTCGAAAAGCTTCTTGATGGCGCTCACGGGAGCGGTGGTGAACCAGCCCGGCTCCTGCGCGTGGGTGGCGTGGCCGACAACCATGGCAAGCGGCGCGAGGCCGCGCTTCTCGGCGGTGGAACGGCGCATCAGCACGAGCGCCGCGGCGCCGTCCGAAATCGAGCTCGAATTGGCGGCCGTCACCGTGCCGTCCTTGCGGAAGGCGGGCTTCAGCGTCGGGATCTTCGCCAGGTTGGCCTTGAACGGCTGCTCGTCGGTTTCGATGAATTTCTCTTCCTTGCCGGCCTTGATCGCGATCGGCGTGGTCTCCCAGGCGAACCAGCCTTCCTTGTTCGCCTTCTGCGCGCGCTCGAGCGAGGCGATGGCGAATTCGTCCTGCGCCTGGCGCGAGAACGCGTACTTCTGCGCGCAATCTTCGGCGAAGGATCCCATCAGGCGGCCCTTGTCGTAGGCGTCCTCCAGGCCGTCGTAGAACATGTGGTCGATGACCTGGCCATGCCCCATGCGCAGCCCGGTGCGCGCCTTGGGGAGAAGGTACGGGGCGTTGCTCATGGATTCCATGCCGCCGGCGACGACGATCTCCATGCTGCCGGCACTGAGAAGATCGGCCGCCAGCATCGCCGCCTTCATCCCGGAGCCGCACATCTTGTTCACCGTCGTGCAGCCGGCGGCAAGCGGCAGCCCCGCGCCGAGCGACGCCTGGCGCGCGGGCGCCTGCCCCTGGCCCGCGGCCAGCACGCAGCCCATGAGCACTTCCTGCACGTCCTCGGGCTGCACCTTCGCGCGCTCGACGGCGGCGCGGATGGCGGCGGCGCCGAGCTCGGGGGCGGCGAAGCCCTTCAGCTCGCCCTGAAAGCCGCCCATCGGGGTGCGGGCGGCGGAAACGATGACGATGGGATCGTTGGCCATGATTTACTCCGTTCGGGTGCAGTTGAGATCGCGCAGCAAGCCGTCCTGCAGATCGTAGATCCAGCCGTGCACGGCGAGCGGCTGCTTTCGCGCCCAGGCGTCCTGGACCGAAGTGCACTGGCTGATATGGTGGACTTGCTCGCGCACGTTGAGTTCGCACAGGCGGCGGTGGCGCGCGTCGTCGTCGCCGATCACCCGCAATTCTTCAGCATGCCGGCCGGCCACGTCCTGCACGTGCCGCAGCCAGTTCTCCGAGAGCCCCGTGCGCTGCCGGCTCATCGCCGCGAGCACGCCGCTGCAGCCGTAGTGCCCGCACAGGATGATGTGACGGACCTTCAGGAAGTCGACAGCGAACTGGATCACCGACAGGCAGTTGAGGTCGGTGTGCACGACGACGTTGGCGATGTTGCGGTGGACGAACACTTCGCCCGGCGCGAGCCCGGTGATCTGGTTGGCAGGCACGCGCGAGTCCGAGCAGCCGATCCACAGGTACTGCGGCGACTGCTGGCGCGCGAGGCGCGCAAAATAGTTCGGATCAGCGGCGAGTGCTTCGCGCGCCCACGCGCGGTTGTTCTCAAGCAGCGTCTCGAGGCTCATGCTGTCTCGCCGAACAGCTCGCGCCCGATCAGCCAGCGGCGGATCTCGCTCGTGCCGGCGCCAATCTCGTAGAGCTTGGCGTCGCGCCACAGGCGCCCGGTGGGCGTCTCGTTGATGTAGCCCATGCCGCCCATCGCCTGGATCGCCTCGCCCGCCATCCAGGTCGCCTTCTCGGCGGCGTAGAGGATGGCGCCGGCGGCGTCCTTTCGCGTCGTCTCGCCTCGGTCGAGCGCCTGGCCGACGGCGTAGACGTAGGCTCGGCAGGCGGAAAAGGTGGTGTACATGTCGGCGAGCTTGCCCTGCATGAGCTGGAATTCGCCGATCGGCTGGCCGAACTGCTTGCGCTCGTGCACGTAAGGCAGGACGACGTCGAGGCACGCGGCCATGACGCCGAGCGGCCCGCCCGCGAGCACCGCGCGCTCGTAGTCGAGCCCGCTCATCAGCACCTTCACGCCGTGGCCTTCGTCGCCGAGGACGTTTTGCACCGGTACCTCGCAGTCGCGGAACACCAGCTCGCAGGTGTTCGAGCCGCGCATGCCGAGCTTGTCGAGCTTCTGCGCGGTGGAAAAGCCCTTCATGCCCTTTTCCACCAGGAACGCGGTGATGCCCTGGTCGCTCGTCTTGCCGTAGATGACCAGCACGTCCGCGTCCGGGCCGTTCGTGATCCACATCTTGTTGCCGTTGAGGACGTAGCGCTCGCCGCGGCGCTCGGCGCGCAGGCGCATGGCCACCACGTCCGAGCCCGCGCCGGGCTCGCTCATGGCGAGCGCGCCCACGTGCTCCCCGGAGACGAGCCGCGGCAGGTATTTCTTCTTCTGCGCGTCGCTGCCATTCCTGCGGATCTGGTTCACGCACAGGTTGGAGTGCGCGCCGTAGGACAGGCCCACAGCGGCCGAGGCGCGCGAGATTTCCTCCATGGCGACGATGTGCGCGAGATAGCCCATCATCGTGCCGCCGTATTCCTCCTCGACCGTGATGCCGAGGAGGCCGAGCGCGCCGAACTTCTTCCACAGGTCGGGCGGAAACTCGTTCGCGCGGTCGATTTCGGCGGCGCGCGGCGCGATCTCCTTCTGCGCGAAGTCGTGCACCGTGTCGCGCAGCATGTCGAGCGTCTCGCCGTGATCGAAGCGCAGGAAATTCATTCCGGGGTGTCCGGGGTGTCGGCGAGCATCATCAGCGTCTGCTGCATGCTTGCCACGTGAGTGCCGTCGGCCGCGTAGATCTCGGCGCGCGTCACGGTCAGCGTGCGCCCGGGCCGGATCACCTGGCCGCGCGCCACCAGGTCGCCCCGCGCCGGCGCGAGGATGTTGATCTTGTACTCGACGGTGACGAGGGACGCGCTCGGGGGCATCAGCGAATAGGCGGCATAGCCGCAGGCTGAATCGGCAATCATGCCGAGAATACCGCCGTGCACGTAGGCCTTTTGCTGCGTGAGTTCCGGCCGAAAGGGCAGCGCGACCTCCGTATAGCCTGGCTCGACCACGGTGAGGCGCGCGCCGATCAGGTCCATCGCCTTCTGGCGCGCAAAGCTCGCGCACGCGCGCGGCAAAGGCGGGATCCTTGGGCTCGAATCTCGGCTGCGGTGCGTTCATCGGCGCGAGGCTACTTGACGTTTACGTTAACGTCAACTCCGCTTCCTCGACCCCAACTGCTTGCGCACGCGCTTTTCGAAGGCGGCGATCTCGGCGAGCTGCGCGGCGATGTCCTCGCGCTGGCGCTCGAGCGCCGCCTTGTGCGTCTCCAGCACGGCGAGAAAGCGCTCGAGCTGCGGCCGCTCGTCCTGCCCCGGCTCGTACATGTCGATCAGATCGCGGATTTCGGACAGCGTCAGCCCGAGGCGCTTGCCGCGCAGCGTCAGCTTCAGGCGCGTGCGCTCGCGCGGCGTGTAGATGCGGCGCTGGCCATCGCGCCGCGGCGCGAGCAGTCCTTCGGCCTCGTAGAAGCGGATGGCGCGCGGCGTGACGTCGAACTCGGCGGCGAGCTCGCCGATCGAGTACTCGGCGTCGGCGCGTTCCTTTTCGATTTGCCGCATGGTAGGGTGCGGTTGATTCTAGCCCAGGTTGCATTCGTGTCCGCTCTCGAATTCCCGCATGCAGAAGCGCCTGTCCCAGGTAGTACGCGGCGCATCGCGCCCGGCGTGCACTGGCTGCGCATGCCGCTGCCGTTCGCGCTCGATCACATCAACCTGTGGATGCTGGAGGACGGGGATGGCTGGACGCTGGTCGACACCGGCCTTGCCGACGCGCCGACGCGCGCGCTGTGGGACCAGGTCTTCACCGCGACGCTCGGCGCGCGCACCGTGCAGCGGATCCTGGTCACGCACTTCCATCCGGATCACGCGGGCAATGCCGGCTGGCTGTGCGAGCGCTTCGGCGCGCCGCTCTGGATGACGCAGGGCGAGTACCTGACCGCGCACGCGGTGCGCGCGGGCGCCGCGGGGTTCGTGGCGGAGGCGACGCTCGCCCTGTTCCGCGCGCACGGGCTCGATGAGGCGCGCCTCGGGCAGCTGGGCATGCGCGGCAACCAGTACCGGCGCCTCGTGGGCGAGCTGCCAACACAATACCGGCGCATCGTCGACGGCGAGTCGATCGTCGTGGGCGGGCGCGCCTGGCGCGTCATCACGGGCTACGGCCATGCGCCCGAGCACGCTTCGCTCTACTGCGAAGCGCTGGGCGTGGTCATCTCCGGCGACATGCTGCTGCCGTCCATTTCCACCCACGTCGGCGTCTGGCCGACCGACCCCGAGGGCGACCCGCTGGGCTACTTCCTGCGCTCGATCCGCCGATACCGCGAGCTGCCGGCCGACGTGCTGGTTCTGCCATCGCACGGCCTGCCGTTTCGCGGCGCGCACGCGCGCGTGGCGCAGCTGGAGGCGCATCACGAGGTGCGCCTGGCCGAGCTCTTGCAGGCCTGCGGCGAAGCCCCGCGCAGCGCCGCCGACGTGCTGGCGCTGATCTTCCGGCGGCCGCTCGATACGCAGCAGATGTTCTTTGCGATGGGCGAGGCGATCGCCCACCTGCATTACCTGGAGCGCGCCGGGCGCCTGCGCCGCACGCGCGGGCAGGACGGCGTGACACGGTTCACCCTCATCAAGGAGAAGGCATGGGAGAAAGCGCTGACGGCGTAAGCCGCGAACAGACCGCGAAGGTGCTGCACGAGGTGGCCGAGCGCTCCTCGCGCATCCTGCAGGAATTCGGCCAGAAACAGCTGGAGAGCACCATTTCCTCGGCGGTGAAGGACGAGCTCGGCATCGCCAAGGCGTACATGGACCTGTATTCGCGCATGCTGATGGACCCGAGCGCGCTGGCCGCCGCCTCGGTCAATTTCTGGGTCGATTCGATGCGCCTGTGGCAGTCCTCGTGGCTGAAGATGCTCGGCCAGGAGCCAGCGCCGGTGGCACGGCCGGCGCAGGGCGATGCGCGCTTCAAGGACCAGGAATGGTCGGACAATTTCCTCTTCGACTACATCAAGCAGTCCTACCTGATCGCCGCGCGCCACATCCAGCACGCGGTGGCGGGGGTGCAGGGACTGCCGGACGACTCGCAGAAGAAAATCGCCTTCTTCACGCGCCAGTACGTGGACGCGCTGGCGCCTTCGAACTTCGCCGCCACCAACCCGCAGGTGCTGCGCGAGACGCTCGCCTCGGGCGGTCAGAACCTGGTCAAGGGCCTCAACAACCTGCTAGGCGACATCGAGAAGGGCGAGGGGCAGCTACGCATCAGCATGACCGACGAGACGGCGTTCCAGCTCGGCAAGAACGTCGCCACCACGCCCGGCAAGGTGGTGTTCCAGAACGCGCTCCTGCAGCTCATCCAGTACCAGCCCTCGACCGCCGAGGTGTACCGGCGGCCGCTGCTCATCATCCCGCCGTGGATCAACAAGTACTACATCCTCGACCTGCGCGACAAGAACAGCTTCATCAAGTGGGCGGTGGACCAGGGGCACACGGTGTTCGTGGTTTCGTGGGTGAATCCCGACCAGCAGCTCGCCGAGAAGGGCTTCGACGACTATCTGACCGAAGGGGCGCTGGCGGCGATGGACGCCGCGATGCAGGCCGCGGGCGAGGAGCGGCTCAACGTCATCGGCTACTGCCTCGGGGGCACGCTGCTGGGCTGTGCTCTGGCGTATCTCGCCGCGAAGGGCGACGTGCGCGTCGCCTGCGCCACCTTCTTCGTCTCGCTGCTCGACTTCTCGCAGCCGGGCGAGCTCGGGGTGTTCATCGACGAGGCCCAGGTCGAGAATCTCGAGCGGCGCATGAACGAGCGCGGCTACCTCGAGGGCTCGGAGATGGCCTCGACCTTCAACATGCTGCGCTCCAATGACCTGGTGTGGTCGTTCGTCATCAACAACTACCTCATGGGCAAGGATCCGTTTCCGTTCGACCTGCTGTACTGGAACTCGGACTCGACGCGCATGCCGGCGCGCATGCACAGCTTCTATCTGCGCAACATGTACCTGAAGAACAAGCTCGGCGTGCCGGGGGCCGTCACGCTCGCCGGCGTGCCGATCGATCTGTCCAAGGTCGAGGTGCCCGCGTATTTCATCTCCACGGTCGAAGATCACATCGCGCCCTGGAAAACCACTTACAAGGGCGCGAAGTACCTCGGCGGCGAAGTGCGCTTCGTCCTGGGCGGCTCGGGGCACATTGCGGGCATCGTCAATCCGCCGGCGGCGAAGAAGTACCACTACTGGACGAACGACGCGATTGCCGACACGCCCGAAGAGTGGTTCGAAGGCGCCCAGCAGCACCCGGGATCCTGGTGGGAGGACTGGCAGCGCTGGATGGAAAAGCAGAACGGCGGCGACAAGGTCCCGGCGCGCATACCGTCCAACGCCATCGAAGACGCCCCCGGCTCGTATGTCATGCAGCGCCTCGGCAAGAAATAGCAAGCAATAGGTGCTGAGCCGCGAGGACAACGCGCTTCTCACGCAGGTGGGGCCGGGAACGGAGATGGGCGCGCTGTTCCGGCGCCACTGGCTGCCGTTCATGCTGGCCGACGAGCTGGTGGCCGAGGCGCCGCCGAAGCGCGTGCGGCTCCTGGGCGAGTGCCTGGTGGCGTTTCGCGACAGCCGCGGCCGCGCCGGGCTCCTGGGCGAGCATTGCCCGCATCGGCGCGCGAGCCTCGCTTTCGGCCGCAACGAGGCGGGCGGCTTGCGCTGCGTCTACCACGGCTGGAAGTTCGATGTGGCCGGGCGCTGCCTCGACATGCCCTCGGAGCCGCCGGGCTCGGGTTTTCGCGACAGGGTGCGCGCCGAGGCCTATCCCGTGACCGAGCGCGCGGGCCTGCTTTGGGCCTACCTCGGCCCGGCCGAGAAGCGCGCCGAGCTCCCTGAATTCGAATGGCTGGGCCTGCCGGCGGCGCAACGCTATGCGTCGCGCTGGGTGCAAGACTGCAACTACGCCCAGGCGCTCGAAGGCGAGATCGACGAGGCGCACGTGAGTTTCCTTCAGCGGCGCGTCGATGCGGCGGGACTCCCGGTCAGCGCACTTACCGGCGCGCATTTCCAGGAAGACCGGGCGCCGCGCTACACGGTGCACGAAACGCCCTACGGGCTTGCCTGCGGCGCGCGCCGTTTGGTGCAGGGTGACGAGTACCTGTGGCGCATCAACCTTTTTCTCATGCCCTGCTTCACGCTCATTCCGCCGGCCGACGACCCGAATTCGCGGCTGTTTCGCGCCTGGGTGCCGCAGGACGACGAGCATACGTCGGTGCTGTGCGTGAACTGGCGCACGGACAGGCCCGTGAGTGAGCGCGAACTCGAGTTATGGCAGCGCGGTGAGGTTGCGCACCGCAAGCTCGCGGAGTCGGCGGGCAAAATCACCGACCGCACGCTCGAGCACCTCGGCACGAGCGACAAGCCGGTGGTCGCCTTTCGCCAGCGCCTGCTGGGCACCGCGCGCCTGCTGGCCGAGGGCGTCGAGCCGCAGACGCCTTACGACCCGGACTGCTACCGCGTGCGTGCGCACGCGAGCCTGGTGTCGCGCGACGAGCGCGACTTCATCGAGCAGGAGGAGATCCGGCGCGGGATGCTCGCGCCGTGATCGCCTGCCTTTCTCAGTAAATCGCGATTGGATTTCCCGGCGATCCGGTGGCGCCCTTCATCTTGAGCGGCGACCACACGAACAGGAACTCGTAAGCCTTGTCGGCCACCAGCTGGCTGAGGTCCAGGTTCTCGAGGTTCCAGATGCCGCGCTTGGTCATCATCTTGATGTGGCATTCGAACGGCTGGTCGGTTTCGCCGGGCACGGCCTCCGTGGCCCAGGTGTCGGCGCCCGTCAGCGCGATCTTGCGCGTGGCGAAGTACTCGCAGGCCGAGATGCCGAATCCGGGTTCACCGGCGTTGAACTGCGCGATGCGCTTCTGCTTTTCTTCGGCATTGTAGCTGTCCCACTTGGATGGATGCCAGATGTCGCCGTGGCCGGTGTAGAGGAACACGCAGTCGCCTTCGCTGATCGGCGCGATGCCCTGGCGCTTGACCATCTGCTGCACGTCCTTGTCGGTGACAATGCCCGGATCGCCGGCCTTCTGCGGAATCGGCAGCTGCTTGCCGCGCAGCGCCACCGCATCGAGCAGCACGCCGCGGCACACGAATCCGAGCTGGCCGACGTGCTCAACCCCGAGCGGGCCGAGGCCGTAGGTGCCAACGTCCTTGTCTTCCAGGTAGCGCCCGTTGTAGAAAAACATCCCTTTCGAGGTAATGACGCCGATATGGCCGGGACCGTCGAATTGCGTGCCGATCTGGCCGATTTCCGTCGCCAGGTACTCGTCGTTGTAAACCATCTCCTGCTTGCCGAACGGTCCGCCGGTAGGCAGGCCGGGGATGGTCATGCGCCAGCCGCGGCTGCCGAATCCCGGTGCATCCTGCTGGTACACCTTGCCGAGCGTTGCCACTTTGCCCTTCTTCACCAGCTTCATGGCTTTCAACACCGAAGCCGCGGACCTGCGATTCGCCGACCCCGCCTTGTCATTCGGGCCCCACTCGCTCGGTGCCCATTTGTCCTTCAGCGGCTCGTCGTTTACCGCCCAGCCGGCGGCGCCGTAGGCGGCCAACAGCGTGGCTGCGCAGGCCAGCCCCGACCTACGGAGTATTAGCTTTCTGTCCATGGTCTCCCTCCCGGATTTTCGACGCGGGACCTTGCTTCGGTCCCGCGGCGTCAGCATACGCCGCTAAGCGCTAGGCGCGCGCGGCAAATTTCGCCATGTACTCCAGGCCGGCGATGGCGCGCGGCCCGTACCAGGAGGTCATCTCGCCGTCCACGAGCAGCACGGGTTTTCCCGTACGTCCAGCGACTTCGACTCGATGACGCTCGCCGAAGCGGTAGGGCTCCGAGCAAAGCAGCACCAGCTCGGCGTCCACCATGCGCAGGTCCTCGACCTTGGGATAGCGCTCCGCTGCTAGCGCGGGCAGCGTCTGCAGGCCGAACAGCGCCAGCGTGCGCGAAATGTACGTATCGCGCGACACCGTCATCCAGGGATCCTTCCAGATGAGGTACAGGACGCGTCGCTCCGGCAGTCGCGATGCGCAGGCCTGGTCGTAGGCGGCCTGGAAGCGCGCGCAGAGCGCCTCGGCCTCGGGCTCGCGCGCGAACGTGCGGCCGAATTGCCGGTAGAGCTCGAGGTTGTCGAGCGGGCCCAAGGGGTGAGTGACGACGAGGTTGGGGACGAACTTCGCCAGCTCGTCCGCCGTCTCCTTGCGATTTTCGTCCACGTTGAGGACGACGTGCGTAGGCTCGAGGGCGCGCACCTTGGCGAGGTTCACGTCCTTCGTGCCACCCACCTTCGGTATGCGCCGCAGGACTTCCTTCGGATGCACGCAGAATCCGGTGCGCCCCACGAGCTCGCCGGCGAGGCCGAGCGCGCACACCAGCTCGGTAAGCGAGGGCACCAGCGAGACGATGCGCCTCAAAGCGGCAGGTCGCGCGGCTTGCGCGGCGCGCGCGCGGCGATGCGGTCGTAGAGCCAGCCGGGCAGGACGCGCAGCACGGACGACACCAGCGCCATCTGCCACGGGATCACCGCGAGTCGCCGGCGCGCGCCGATCGCCCGGCCGATGCGCCGCGCCGCCTCGTCCGCGGACAGCAGAAAAGGCATGCGGTAGCGATTGACACGCGTCATCGGCGTGTCGATGTAGCCGGGACAGATGGTAACCACGGAGACGCCCGTGCCCACCAGCTCGACGCGCAGCGCCTCGAGCCAGCGGATGGCCGCCGACTTGGAGGCACTGTAGGCGCCTGCGCCCGGCAGGCCGCGAAAGGCGGCGACGCTGGCAATGCCGCACAGCGTGCCGCCGCGCGCGGCGCGCATCGCGGGCGCAAACGCGGCAAGCGTCGCGGCAAGGCCGGTGACGTTGACCTCCAGCACACGCTGGAGCTTTGCCACGTCCGCGCCATCCTCGCCGTGCGTGCCGACTGAAATGCCGGCGTTGGCAATCACGAGGTCGGGTGCGCCATGGCGCGCGCAGAACTCCTGCGCTGCGTGCGCGAGCGCGGCGTGATCGGCGACGTCGAGCGCATGAACCTCGAAGCGTCCGGGCAGGCCCGAAGCGAGCGCCTGCATGGGTTCCTGGCGGCGTGCGATCAGGCCTATAACCGTGCCGGGCGCGGCGTAGTGCCGCGCGAGCGCCGCGCCCAGCCCGACGGACGCGCCGGTGATGACGATGCGGCGCATTGCCGGGGGCGTTAGCCCGTCGCCTAACCGCCCTTGCGAGCCACGCCGATCAGGTAGTCCACGGTGTTCAGCATCCCTTGCTGGGTGCGCCCTTGCTCCGCGCTCACCGTGTAGCGGCCCTGCACCGCGAGCGCCGGCGTGCCGTCGATGCGGTAGGCGGCGGTCTGCTGCATGGCACGGCGCACTTTGCTCTGCACGCCGAAGGACTTGAATGCGTCCTCGTAGCGCTTCGGGTCGACGTCCTGTTTGCGCAGCCAGTCCGCGAACGTCTCGGGATCGCGCGTGTTCAGGCGCTCGCGGTGGATGGCCTCGTAAAACGGCCGGTGCAGCCGCTCGAGCACGCCGAGCGCCTCGAAGGAGTAGAAGACCGCGGCCTCGCGCGCCCAGCCCTCGTTGAGCACCGCAGGCACGGGCCGGAATCGCACGTCGGCCGGCAGGCGCGCGACCCATTTTTCAAGCAGCGGCTCGAGCGTGTAGCAGTGCGGGCACCCGTACCAGAAGAACTCGAGCACCTCGATCTTGCCCTGCGCCTCCACGGGCTGGGCGGGCTTGAGCTCGGAATAATCCACGCCCGGCGCGGGCCGGCGTGCCTGCGCGAAGCTGGCGAGCGGGGCAAGCGCCAGAGCTGCAACCAAGGTGCGGCGGCGGTAGTCCATGTCAGTTCACCTTCCGGGACGCGGGATCTTTGAGTTTGACCAGGTTGGCATCGACTCCGTTCTGCGCCAGCGACTGGCGCACCCGGTTCAGATCCTCGACCTTGGCATAGGGACCGAGGCGCACGCGGTAGAATGTGCCCCGGTCGGGCAGGGTCGTCGGCTCGACGTTCGACTCGAAGCCGAGCATCGCCAGCCGCGCCTTCTGGTTGTCCGCGTCGGCCGGATTCTGGAACGCCCCGGCCTGGATGTAATAGATGTCCTTGCTCGCCGCCGGCGCCGCCGCCACCACCTGCTCGGGTGCCGGCGTCTTCGCCGCGCGCAGCCGCTCGCGCAGTTCGCGGTCGCTGAGCGGTTCTTCGCCGCCCGCCAGGATCTTGTAGAAGTCGAAGCGCGGCTTCTCGGGCGCCGTCACCGCAGGCACCGGAGCCTGCGGCTTCTGTGCGGTCCCGTCCTGCGGCAGGCCGGCAAGCGCCGACGGCTTGCCCGGCTGGCCCTTGGCATCCTCGGCCGCAGGCTTGCCGCGGCTCATGAACGGGATCGGCGTCTTGTTGAGGTAGAGCGCGATGCCAAGCGCAATGGCCAGGCCGATGAGCAGGCCGACGAACATGCCGACGAGGAAGCCGCCGCCTGTTCCCTTGCGTGCCGTCGCATGTGGTATTGCCGCCATCACATCCTTTCCGGGGCGCCTACGCCAAGCAGCGCGAGCCCGTTGGCGAGCACCTGGCGGACTGCGGCGCACAGCGCGAGCCGCGCCGTGCGCGTGGCCTCGTCCTCGACCAGAATGCGCTCGGCATTATAGTAGCTGTGGAACTCGCCCGCGAGTTCGCGCAGGTAGAAGGCGATCGCATGCGGCGCGAGCTCGCGCGCCGCCTCCGCCAGCACCTCGGGAAGTTCCGCCAGGCGGCGCATGAGCGCGCCTTCGCGCTCGCCGGCCAGCGTGGCGAGCGCCGCGGCGCCGAGCGGCGCGGCATCGCCGCCCCACTGCGAGAACACGCTGCAGACCCGGGCGTGCGCGTACTGCACGTAGTACACCGGGTTTTCTTCCGTCTGCGCGCGCGCCAGGTCGACATCGAAGACGAAATCCGAGTCGGCGCGGCGCGAGACGAGGAAAAAACGCACGGCGTCGCGGCCCACCCAGTCGATCAGGTCGCGCAACGTCACGTAGCTGCCGGCGCGCTTGGAGATCTTCACCTCCTCGCCGCCGCGCACCACCCGCACCAGGTTATGCAGGACATAGTCGGGGTAGCCCGACGGTATGCCGAGGTTGAGGGCTTGCAGGCCGGCGCGCACGCGAGTCACGGTACTGTGGTGGTCGGTGCCTTGTACATTGATCACTTTGGCGTAGCCGCGTTCCCACTTTGTGACGTGATAGGCGATGTCGGGGACGAAATACGTGTAGCTGCCGTCGGACTTGCGCACCACGCGGTCCTTGTCGTCGCCGTAGTCGGTCGTGCGCAGCCACAGGGCGCCTTCCCGCTCGTAGGTCTTGCCGCTCGCCACCAGCGCATTGACCACTGCCTCGACGCGGCCGTCGGTGTACAGGCTCGATTCCAGGTAATAGACGTCGAACTTGACGCCGAAGGCCTGCAGATCGGCGTCCTGCTCGGCGCGCAAGGCCGCCACTGCGAACGCGCGCACGGCGTCGAGGTCCTCGACGTTGCCGCCCGCCGCGCCGAAATTGCGCGCGATCTCCTCGATGTATTCGCCGCGATAGCCGTCGGCGGGCCAGCCCGCATCATCGGGTGTCTTGCCGCAAGCACGAGCCTGCACCGAGAGCGCGAGGTTGTGGATTTGGGCGCCGGCGTCGTTGTAGTAGAACTCGCGCGTCACCTCGTGGCCCTGAGAGGCGA
>Ga0224512_10001057_pt1 | contig 27392 bp, 22 predicted proteins | sample SF_May12_sed_USG_4_FD_169103 | JGI IMG/M metagenome (GOLD analysis project Ga0224512, IMG submission 169103) | Sediment microbial communities from San Francisco Bay, California, United States - SF_May12_sed_USGS_13 | ecosystem: Environmental > Aquatic > Marine > Sediment | place: USA... | reverse complement strand
AGCGAATTCACTGTCCTTCACGATTGATCGGGGCAGGCAACGCCTGTATGCCTAGAAAGGACTCCATCGAACGATCGAGGCCGCCATGAATAGCAAACACCTCGCAGGCTTCTATTGGGTCCGGCTGGTCCTCATCAGCTCGCTACTCGCGGTCACAAACCTGGCTTTTGGTTCGCCCCCGGTACTCGATAAGTGCGTCGCCTGTCATGGGGCCGACGGCCACGCACACGGCAACATGGCATTTCCGGTCATCGCGGGAATGCCTCCGGCACATATCGAAGAAGCGATCTACGCCTACAAGGATGCCGCCCGGAAGTGCCGGAGCGTGCCGCTGATGTGCGATATGGCGAAGGGCCTCAGCGATGAGGAAGTGGTCGGGGTCGCGGAGTATTACGGCACGCAGGAACGGTTTTAATCGTCCGAAGACTATGACGAAGAACTGGCCGTCAGGGGCGAGCAGATCCACGGGCGCCTGTGCGCGCGGTGCCATGTGCCACCCGATGATGGGGCAGTCGAAGATGCGCTCGGGATTCCCTTGCACGGCCAGCGCAGCTTGTACCTGCGTTATGCCATCGAATCCTACCTCGACGGCACGCGCGAAAACCTGCTGCCGGCCATGGCCGAGAAACTGGAGGCTCTCGAGAAAGTGGATATCGAGGCGCTCGTCAATTACTACGCGAGTTACAAGCCCGCGGTCATCACGACATCGCCTGCAGATCTGCCGCACCAGACGAGTGAGACGCGGACGGATGAAACTGGCCGAGTGTGGTTGAGGATGAGAACCCTGTTCGACCAATTGGCCCAAGCCGGGACGACAACCGCCGCTAGTCGACCTATACTCGTCCGAAAAGGCCGTTCCCTTTCAACGATCACGGCAAGCGAGGCAGAGTTGGGCATGAACCTCGAATTAACGTCTTCGGCCGTTGCGCGCGATATTCGCCGGCGGTGGCTGGTCCCGCTCGCCGGGCTACTACTCGTAGCCGGCGTTTGTGCCCGGTCGCAGGAGGCGCCGAGCATTGATGAAGAAACGGCGCACATCGCGCAGGCACTCGAGCTCGAGCCCGGCCTCACGGTCGCCGACGTCGGGGCGGGGCGAGGTAACTACACGGTATTCCTGGCGGATGCAGTCGGGCCGTCGGGTGCGGTCTACGCCACAGAGGTTGTTGAAGACCTTGTAGCGGATATTCGGCAGGCCGTCGCCGGGCGGACGAATGTGACGGTGATTCTCGGCAAGCAAGACAGTACGGAGCTGCCGGAGCAGTGCTGTGATCGAATCCTGCTGCGGCGCGTCTTTCATCACTTCGAGAAGCCGCAGTCGATGCTCGAGAGTCTGCGGGCGTCACTCAGACCGGGTGGCATGATCGCGGTCGTCGATTTCCTGCGCGAAAGCGCTGAGCTCGGCCGGCCCGATGCGACACCACACGATCACGAACATGGCGTTCGGATCGATCAACTGACCGAGCACATGGAACAAGCCGGATTCGAACTGGTGCAGCAGGTCGAGGGCTGGCCTAGCCGCGTGCGCCAAGGGCGCAAAACCGATTTCTGCCTGGTGTTCCGGCGCCCGGACTAGAGCAGCCTTAGAAGTCGACTCGCTGCACGGCCAGGTACGAGCACTCTATCGATGTCCCTAAATCGCCTCCTGGTATTACTGGGCACCATCCTGGTCGTCGGCTGTAGCAACGATCGCGGTAGCGACCCCGCTGCGGATCAGCCGCGGGCATCATTGCCTGGCGTGTACGAAGGGGTATTCCCCTGCGAAGGCTGCCCTGGTATCGCGTCAACACTCTGGTTGCGTTCCGATGGTCGATTCTTTTTTAGACAAAAGTATGCTGCGGACGATACTGGCGAGGCGATTGACACATTCAGTCTCGGCCGCTGGAGTTCGATTACCGACGATCGCGCGATTGAACTCAGCGGGTTGGGTCCAAGGCGAGTATTCATACGCATGGACAGGGACACGCTTATCATGCAGACCGATTCAGATCTTACGCATCGACTCACCCGCGACCCCGCAGCACCCGAGTTTACTGCAACGATTAGATTGGCGGGCACGATGCGAAAAGTCGGCGTCGGCGCGTCGTTCACCGAATGCCTGACGGGTCTCGTAGCACCCGTCAGTAAGAGTGGTGACTTCGCGCGGTTCTGGCACCAATATCGAGCCACCGGTCGGTCGACCGAACCAACCTATGTTGAACTTGAGGGCCGCTTTTCCTGGTCGGATGATGGCACACCGAAAGCGTTGACGATCGAACGATTCATCACGGTCAAAACCAAGGGTGCCTGTTGACAAAGTATCGTCCGTAGTTGACTCGCCCCGCCGCAGGCGCAAGTCAATCCCACCCTCTTCGCAAAAATACAAAAGGCCCCTAGGTAATGCTCCGTATGGCTGCGGCCAGCCGCATTTGAAATCATGTAGCCGTGGTTGGTGCGACCAGATCGCAGCAACCTGCGTTGGGAGTTTTCGGTTGCTGATGCCCGCGCGACAGTGCCGGCCCGAGGTCGGCATGCTTTTGTTGGCAACACTGCTGTTGGCCACAGGTATCGTGGTTTATGCGCTCGATCGCGGCGGTGGGGTGTATTTTCTGTACGGCTGGACTGCCGCACCGGCGAAAACCCCTATCTTTGGGCCGCTCGGTGACCACCTGCCCACCTTTCTGCACACGCTCGTCTTCATACTGATCACGGCAGCAGTCCTGCGCCCCTGGCCGCGACTGATTCCCGGGATCTGCGGTGCATGGTTCGTTATCGAGTGCCTTTTCGAACTCGGCCAGATTACGCCATTCGACGGCCAGCTCGCGGCAGCGATGCCGGCGTGGTTCGAAGGGATCCCCGTGCTCGAGATCACCACCGACTATTTCATTCGCGGTACCTATGACCCGCTGGACATCCTGTCGATTGGACTCGCTGCGGTCATCGCGTATCCGCTGGTTCACGTATGCCTGCAAGGAGATTGATAATGAACACACGATCTAACAGATTCAGGCGATGGCGCGTACTGTGGCTCATTCCCGTCGCCGTTCTGGCTGCGCTGTCGATAGTAGCGACCGGCGGCAGTGGTGGCGGCGGAGATAACGGCGGCGACGTCGAGGCGCCGCTGGTCATACTGCCGAACTACAATTTCTTCCTTGGCAATCTGAACAACGGTGCGCCATTGACGGTAGCGGTCGGCGATGAGTTCACGGTCACGGTCGACTTCGACGGCTTGCTTGCCGGCAACCTGGATCTCAACGTCGGCGTGGGCAATACCGTGACGTTTCTGTCGTACCTCCTCTACACAAATCACAGTTTCGATCTGACCGTAACGAGCGCGGAGGGATCGCCGCTGGACGGCACCTTTGCGATCAACTTTACTGACGATATCGTCGCGACGGTGGGCGACGCGCCCACAAGCGGCACTTTCACTGTTGTGACGGCTATTGAGACTGTGACTGTGACCATCCTCGCCGACGGCGTACAGCTCGCTCTCAATGGCGGGGTGCCGATCGATTACACTTGGGACGAGTTCACAAATCTACTGGACGACGAGTTGATTGAGCCCTGGCAGCGCCGGGCTTCATTAGCTGGAGGTGCCGTCGAGTTCATCATCGTGCAGTTCTTCAACGTGGCCGACATTCTCGATGAACTGGAGCTGGTGACGCTCAATAATCCGTTCGTGGAAACTTGCGACATGTTCACAGTCGCTCCACCGGACGGTGTCCTGGCGCAGGGTGAAATTACCGTGACCTGGCTTGGCTCCGGTGAACTCTCGGACGGCGATGACTTCACCTGGCAATTCACGCAATGCTGGGACCAGGACGATGAAGAGCTATTCAACGGCACGGTAACTCTGCAGGACTACACCGAGTCTGTCGATTTCAATACCGGCGTCCTGTTCGATATCGGCTTCGGCGGCCTGGGCGCCGGCGCTCCGGGTGGCGTGATCTTCGACTTCACGATCTCCGAGACCGTTGAGGATCAGGACGGCGCATGGACGATTCCGGCCGGTGGCGTCATAACCATTAGCGGCGGATTCGTGCTGAATATTCAGCGGCCATAGATCTAGTCAGACCGTTATGGGCGATAAGCAGCACCACGAATCGGGTTCCCGACGAGGATCAATTGGGCCTCGTCGGGGCCCGCATAGACTTCCCACCTGACAGAGAAACCAGGCCGGGTAGCGCAAGAGCATCCTCCGCAGAGGACTCTGCGCACCGCCACCTTCGTGTTTGTAGGGTCTCAAGACCCCGGTGACACGTCAGCTCGAGATTTTTCGATCAAACGTTCATACGGAGTTCGACCTGAGGCGAGCGAATCCCGTCGACAGGCAACGTCATTCCATCTTGAGATAGCGGTCCAGCAAGGGTGTCTGCACGCCATGGCTTCCACCGCCTGTCTCTTCGTCCAGTACATCGATCGCCTGGTCGAACAGCCTGCGCGCGTCGGCAGGGTTCTCGGCAATGCAGACCATGCCGACTTTGCCGTATTGAGACAGCGCCCCGATCATGTGGAAGAGGCAGCCCGTGCCCGTGGCGTGACTGAAGCCGAGTCTTCGGCGCGCAATGATCTCGAACAGGTCTTCCGGCAGTAGTCCGCGATAGTCCGACGATTTCAGGTTGTCGGTAGCGGCGTAGTACTTGGTACGGCCATTAGGGCACCGAAACAGGCCGGACTCCGGATCGAGATGGCCTCCGGTCAGAAATTCGAGTGCGTGAAACGGCGGCGTCGTTCCTCCCATGCGGAGATTGATCTCGATTGCATGCGCGCGCCAGTCGCTGCCGGGCTCGCGGGTTGCGAGAAAGTCGATCCCGAATCGCCCGATTACGCCCTTCGTGGCGAGCACCTCGGCTATTTTCGCGGCCTGCTGCATCAGCAGTTGGCGGTAGGCATCGTCGGCCGGAAAGCTGCAGCCGAGGTAGGACTGTCCTGTCGCGCCGCCGAGCACCTGCTCGTGGCTCGAAACGAATTCGGGGACGCCGCCCGGCGAGATTCGCATCTGCACACTCGGCGATCGAATTTCGCTACCCGGCACCAGTTCTTCGGCGATGCCGCCCATCTTGTCGAATTTCCCAAGAAACGACGCAATCGATTCCGACATGGACGTCCTATCGAGTTGCATCAAATTCGCACGCACGGCTTCCGGGTCGTCTCGACGTTTCGGGAACGTGAATACGCCGTTACCCTCGCCGCCGAAACCCTCGTTGAGTTTAACCACGGCGCGCGCGAGCTGCGGCTTGAGTCGGCCCAGGTCGATTAACGCATCGACGATGTCCTGTTCGCTGCGCAGGTCCTCACTGCCCGCCGGGTAATCGACACCGGCCTCGGCGAAAATGCGGCGGTTGCCGGTCTTGGTGCCAAGGTGCAGGAGCGCAGGATCGATTCCGTTAAGCGGGATGTCCAGTTCGACTGCGAGACGGCGCTCAAGCGCCGTCGCGTTATAGCAGGTCAGGTACGCATGTTGCGGATCGCCGATGAGTCGCTGCAGGCGCCTCACGAAGCGCGGCCGCTCGAGGATCTTCTCGGTCAGAGGGCGCAGGCCCGCATCGAGTACTGACAGGACATGCAGTCGCTCCCGCGCGTGCCGCAGCGGCACGTTGTCGAGGAAATCGAGGTAGTAATCGATAATATCGGGATGGACCGGCTGGCTCGTCACGTAAATGACTCGCGCATTGGGATTGCGAAGCCGGATCAGTGCAAACAGCAGGCGTTCCTCGTAGTACGCAGCGCCTGTAACCTTCGCCAGTTCCTCCTGGTTGACACTGAGAGAGGGCACGATGACCGACGTGTGTTCGAACGCCGGATCACGCGAGAGGGCCGACCAGATGCCTGGAAGTCGTTCCTTCAGTTCCGCGAAGCGTTGTGTGTCGTCCATTTGCCGTCAGCCTGCGTGAACCCGCACGGTCTCACCAACCTCGTTGAGAATACGACACAACTCGTCATAGTCCGGATGCCGGATACGCATCCAGGCGTTCGCCATGTAACCCGCTTCGATCGGTTGCGTCGGCGTGCCGGGCTCGGGCAGGTGCGCCGCGACGACGCAATCGCCATAGCGGCGCTCGATCTCGTCGACGCCCGAGTAGCCGGTGATGCGGCCATCGCGCTCCGGTCTCAGCGCAATCATACCGGCGGCATAGCGCCGCGACGGCGGCGTCTGGGTGCGGCCACGAACGATGGCCGATGCCCATTCGAAATAGATGTCGAACTCGTTGGCCGCGCAATAGACGTCCCACTGCCCAACGCCGGGCGGCCGGCACCCGATCTCCGAGAACTTGAGTCCTTTCGGTCCGAAGAACCACTCCATGTGTGTCGCCGACGTACCGATGCGCAGTGCTTTGATGACCTTACGTGTCAATGCCCGCACTTCCCGGTATCCCTCGGCATCGATACGGTTGGTCGTGACCATCTGCGGCGAAATCCAGCGCTCCCGCATTGCCTCGAGAACGTTGGGGTAGTAGTGCGTGATGAATTCGTGGCCGACCTCACCGTCGATCGTAATCGTGTCGATGTAACCCTCGTGGCCCTCGATAAATTCCTCAACAGCAACGGCCTGGCCGCCGGCGAGCCCCGACTCGTGGATGATCCGCTCGAGTTCGCCATCATTGCGCACCTTGTACGTCCCCGACGCGCCAGCACCGGCCGGTGGTTTGATGATCAGCGGATAGCCAGTCGCTGCGGCAAACTCTCTCGCGTCCTGCGCGGTCTCGGCTCGCGTACTTTGGGCACAGGGGATGCCGGCCCGACGCAATGCGTCTTTCATTGCCGGCTTGTCGCGACACAGAAAAGCGGTCTCGGTCGACGTGCCCGGAATGCCGCAGGCCTCGCGCGCCGCCGCTGCGGCCATGATATGCGCTTCGACGGTCGCCTCGAGGCGCTCGACCGGGACCTTGTCCTGTATGAAGCGTATAGCCTCGATCAGCGACGGCTCGTGCACGACCGAGCGCACCTGGATGTACTCGGCGAGCCAGCCTTTCAGCTCGTCGGACAGTGCGTCGCGCGGCCGCTCGCCGATGCCGATGACGTTCGCGCCGGCCGCATCGAGTGCGCGAACGAACTCTCTCTGGTTGTACGGAAAAGACGGTTCGATGAAGATGACGTTCATTGGCGGCTACCCAGTTGGCGAAACAAATCGACGTAGCGCGCTGTCTGGGTCTGCCAGGAGAAGTCGCGAGCCATGCCGTTCTGCATGATCTTGTGCCACAAGTCCTCGTCCCTGTACAACCCGAGCGCTGTCACCAGGGCCCATTCCAGTCCCGCCTCGTCGTAGTCACGGAACAGGATACCGGTCCCGCTCCCTGTATCTGGATCGATTTGTTCCACCGAGTCGGCCAGGCCGCCGGTCTCGCGGACGATGGGAACCGTCCCGTAACGCAGGCTGTACATCTGGTTCAGGCCGCAAGGTTCGTAACGCGAGGGCATCAGGAACATGTCCGCTCCCGCTTCGATCCAGTGCGCGAGCTTTTCGTTGTAGCCGCGGAAGAATGCCACCTGACCACGGAAGTGATTTTCTAAGGCGGCGAAGGCATCTTCGTAGCGTGACGCGCCGCTGCCGAGCACGGCCAGCGAGAACGGGGTTCGCAGCAGCAGGCGCGGCACGACGGTGCGTACGAGGTCGAGACCTTTCTGGCCGACCAGGCGGCTGACGATGCCGATCAGCGGGCGCCCGGCGTCGACGCGGAGACCGAGTTCCTGCATGAGTTTTCGTTTGCAGGTTGCCTTGCCCGACAGGTCTTCAGCGCCGTAGTTCGCCGGGATGAGTTCGTCGTGGGACGGGTCCCACTCGTTGTAGTCGACGCCGTTGAGAATGCCGACAAAACCTTGACCGCGTTGCCGTAGCAGGTGATCGAGTCCCATGCCGTACTCGGCGCCTAGGATTTCGCGTGCATAGGTCGGGCTGACGGTCGTAACGAGATCGGCGTACATGATGCCCGTCTTGAGGAAATTGATGACGCCTTCCTTGAGGTCGTCCTGGTGCAAGTGATGCTCGGCGCCGGCCAGGTGCAGCCGGCCGAGCACCCAGGCTGGAAACATGCCCTGGTAGCCGATGTTATGGATGGTCAGCACCGAGCGCGTGTCGGCGAACAGGGTGTCCCACGCGTAAGTCGATCGCAGATACAACGGGATCAGGGCAGTTTGCCAGTCGTTGCAGTGCATGATGTGCGGTGCGAACCCCATGCGCTGGCACATTTCGATCGCGGCGCGGGACAGCAACACGAAGCGCAGGAACTCGTCGTCCTCCTGCGAATAGATCCCGGTCCGGCCGTAGAACTCGGGACAATGAAGCAGAAACAGCGGCATGTCGCCACCGGGAAGGGACGCCTGCAAGATTGAGTAGCGGACCATCCGGTCGCCGAGCTGCATGTGCATGTCCGCGAGGTTGTCGATCGGCTGCGGGTCGAGCCCCGCATTCCGGATTCGCGCGTAATAGGGGATCAGGACACGTGCATCGTGTCCCAGTTGGTGCAGGTTTTGTGACAGCGCTGCGACGACGTCGCCAAGTCCGCCCGTCTTCGCAAACGGAGCAAACTCGGCGCTGGCCATGCAGATTCGCAAGGAGGAGTCCTGGAGTGTCAATTGGGAGCCGGATTTATTGGTTTGATGATATTCTAGCGCGGTCATCCGGCACGCGGGGCCCAAGAAGAACATGAACGTGCTGATTCTCTCACCGGGTTACCCGGCCGACATGCCAGAGTTCACGCGCGGCCTCGCCGAATGCGGCGCTCGCGTCTATGGCGTTGGCGATCAGCCGACCGAGGCGCTGCCCGATCTCGTCAAGCACGCGTTGTCCGGGTACATCCAGGTTCGTTCGCTGTGGGACGGTGCGGCCGTCATCGGTGAATTGCAGCAACGCCTCAAGGGTCAGACACTCGACCGCATCGAGTGCTTGTGGGAACCAGGCATCATGCTCGCGGCGGAGCTGCGCCGTCATTTCGGGATTGCGGGACTGACGGTCGAGCAAGCCCATCGATTCCGCGACAAGGAGGCAATGAAGCAAGCGCTCGACGCTGCAGGCATCCGCACGCCTCGCCACGCCGCGGTCGACAGCATCGCCGGTTGCTGGGAGGCCGCCGAGGAAATTGGCTTCCCGCTTATCCTGAAGCCGATCGCAGGCGCCGGCTCCGCAGATACCTACCGCGTGCAAAGCGCCGACGAGCTGCGGGCGGTGCTTCCGCGACTGCGCCACGTGCCCAGCGTAAGCGTGGAGGAGTTCGTGGACGGGGAGGAGTACACCTTCGACACGATTACCATTGACGGCGAGATCGCGTACCACAACATCGCGTGGTACCGGCCGCGGCCGCTCGTCGCACGCAGTAACGAGTGGATCAGCCCGCAGGTCATCGCTTTGCGTGACGCCGACGACCCGCAATTCGCCGATGCCATCGAGATGGGGCATGACGTCATCGCGGCGCTCGAGTTTGGTTCGGGTTTCACGCACATGGAGTGGTATCGCAAGAGCGACGGTGAAGTGGTCTTCGGTGAGATCGGTGCCCGCCCGCCCGGTGCACACCAGGTGGACCAGATGAAATACGCGTGCGACTTCGATGTATTCCGGGCGTGGGGGTCAGCAATGACTCAGGGTCGCCTCGATGTTGAAATCGAGCGTCGCTACAACGTTGCGACGATCTACAAGCGGGCCAGGGGGCTCGGTCGGATTACACACATCGAGGGCGCGGATGAATTGCAGCGCCGCTTCGGGGCGCACGTCGTGTGGAATACGCTGTTGCCGCCGGGCTCGCCGCGCCGCGACTGGCTCAAGACGCTCGTGTCTGACGGCTTCATTATGCTGCGGCACCCGGATCTCGACGAAACGCTGGCGATGGCGGACGCCGTCGGCTCGGAACTGCACTTGTACGCGGCCTAGGCGAACTCCGCCAGGTACTTCGGCAGCATCTCGCGCCACGTTTCCCAGTCATGGTGCCAGTCGGCACCCCAGGGGTCCACGCGGTTGGGTACGCCTTTCGCACCGAGGATGCGCGCGAGACGCCAGGACTCCCCGATGTCTTCGTATCGACCTTCACCAGTCGGTAACAGGATGAATCGCGTACGCAGCCGCTCGAGTTGTGGGCCGTCGAGGTCAGGCAGGTAGTGAATCGGCGACGAGAAATAGAAATCGGGGAACATACGGCCTTCGAGATACTTCGAGAGATCATAGGTCCCGCTCATGCCAATCGCCATCCGGTAGGCATCCGGATGCCGGCATACGGCTGCGACGGCATTGAACGCGCCGATCGATGCGCCGGTCGCGATGATCTCGATGTCCTGCGAGTCGCAGTCCGTGCGAATCGCCGGCGTGACTTCCTCGTATATGAATGCATCGAAGAGATTCTGCACGCGCGAACAGAACTCGGCCGAGTGATCGCCCGATACCCAGGTGCGCCCGGCAACGCTGTCGGTGGAATAGACCTTAATACGGCCCTCATCGATCAGCGGCTCGAGTACGCGTATCAGGTGGAAGCGTTCCACTTCCTCGGCGTCACCGCCCGCTGTCGGGAACAGCAGGACCGGCGTACCGAAATGGCCCCAGCGAACGAGCGGCATTTCCTGTTCCAGTCGCTGCGAGTACCAGCGCGTGACGTCCTTCTTCATTGTCAGACCGGGTTATGTGCGCGGTAGGTCTGGATGCGTTGCCAGAACATCTCGGTAAAACCCTCGATTTCGTGTTCCGGGTAGAGCGCTTCGACCTTCTGGTGCACGGCATCGCGTGCGACATCCGAGGCAAAAAACTCGTCAGCCACTTCGTCCAGGTGACCGAGATGCGTCTCACAAAATTCCGTGAATCGCTCGTAATCGAAATAGGACAACGCCAGCGCGGCATATTCCTCGAGCTTTTCCTCGAACGACATGTCTTTCTCGGCGATGCGGAAATAGTCAGCCCAGTTGAGATTGGTGTGCATCGAACGATCCGTCGCCGCGCAAAAGATCGACCAGCGAAGATTGGCCTTGATCAGCCACGGGAAATGGTAGTGCAGGGATGTCACCTGCGAATCGGGACAGGCGTTCGCAAAGTCAATCGGGTACCACGTCGTGCCGGAGCGCAGCGCTTCGCAAGAATTGAAGTCCCAGCCGAAGAATGCATTGATGACCATCGTCATGTTCGACAGGGTCTTCTGATCCGACGGATCGAGAAAATCGCGATCCATCTGGTACCGGTCATGCAAAGGTGCGGACGGATCGTAATTGACGAAGCGCCATTGCGGGCCGAGTCCGACGCATCGTACAAAGGCATCGAATGGCGCCACCGCTTGCTGCAAATGCATGAGCCGCGTGCCGCTCTGGTTGTATGCCTCATGCAGCGCCTCGCGATCGCGGATCGATGTAACGCCGACCCAGGCGCCACCGTCGTAAGGCTTCATGAACAACGGATATCCGACCTTGTCACCGATCTCGCCAAGGTCGAACAGGCGTGCATAGCGGCGCAGGGTCGGCAGGAGATCCGGCGACTCGATGTAGGATTTCGGCGGCACCAGCCATGTATCGGGCACGGGGAAGCCCAGTCGCATCATGGCGCAGTAGGTCGTGTGCTTCTCCATAGCCTGGATCGACCACGGATTGTTGTAAACATAGAGGTCATCGCTAAGGATCGACTTTTTTATCCACTCACGTGACGTGTGATACCAGTGCGTCAGGCGGTCTATTACAACGTCGTACTTGCACGGCTGCCCGAGATCGAATGGCTCGATGCCGACGCGTTCGACTGCAAATGTCTGCGTTTCACCGCCAACGTCGATGGCGAGATCGAGTTTGTGAAGCAGCGCCTCGTAGCAGATAGGCCAGCAAATATCGGCGCCAAGCGACAGGCCGATTTGTCTTGTTCGTGTCGCCATTGTTATCCCTTGTTGGTGGATCGAACGAACCCGCGGGGTGGGCTTCAATCATAGACCATCCAGAGAGGGCCCGGGAACAGCCATGACAAGCCATTGCGCAAACGGTCTCTCCAGTTCTCCCAGTTGTGTGCATCACGCGCTTCTTCAAACCGGACATCAATGCCCTGCGCCTGCAGGCGCGGTACGAGTGAACGGTTCTCGTAGATAAGCGACTCGTAAATGCCGCAACTGACGTAGATGCGATCGGACGGGCGTCCCGGCTGTTCGCGAAACTCGTTCATGAAGCGCACGACGGGGTCGAAAACGGGACCGCGCTGGTGGCGACCGATATCGCTGAACGCGTAGGACCCGGATTGCAGGAGCAAGCAGCCGAATAATCCAGGGTTGCGCCACGCCGCATGCAATGACGCAACGCCGCCGAAACTGGCGCCCAGCAGCCCCCGTGCCTCGGGTTCGTCAAGGAGGGGATACCGGTCCGCCAAAGCGGGGAGCAATTCCTCAGCCAGAAACCGGGCATGGCGATCATCACCGGCATATTCTCTGAGTCGATCCGGCGAGTTCGTCAGTGCGACGATCATCGGCGGTATCTCAAGGGCTTGAATGAGGTTGTCGAGCACGGTTTGCATAGATGAATAATTGAGGTAGTCGCTGCCGTCATGGGCTATCAGCAACGGGTAGCGGCGATTGCTTCGGAATCGCGCCGGCACGTAGACCGGCAATGCGCGTGACTTTTTGAATGCCTTGCTGCGTACCGTCAGCTCCTCGATAGAACCGCGGCGAACGTGTTCCTGCTCGAGCGTCCACGACGGCCTTTCGTAGCCATAGCCCTGGCAGACCGAGTTGGCGCCGAACGGATCCTCCGCGAGCACGCCGTTGAGCGGGTCGGTGATCAGCTCCCGGTGACCATTTCGGACAACCTCGAACTTGTACTCGATACGTGAGCCCTTCGGCAGTTCGATGGTCGTCGCCCACAGATCGGATTCGTGGAGCAACTGGAATGGTTGTGCCGCATCGAGGCCCGCGATAAAACAGCGCAGGTAAACTGCGTCGGCCGCGCCGCGGTAGACGAACGTCACGTCGCTACCATCGACAAGCGGAAACGCGGTCGACGCGATGAAAGCGTCGACGGCAGCTCGGTCCGGCGTACCCTTGCGGAACAGCTTCTTGAGCGCCTGGTTCATCGCGGTTGCACCGGCACGATCCGCCCATCGCGACGAAGGCGGCTAACTGCATTTGCTGCCGAGACTTCGCCGCCGTCCAGGCGCAGCATCGAACCGTTGTCCAGCGCGTAGCAGTTGGCCGGCGCAAAGCGCCGGCTGAACGCTGCCATTCGCGGCCGGTCATTGCGGCGCAGGCGATGCGTTGCATCAGGGAGCACGACGCTGCCACGTACGATACCGAGTCCGGCACCGAGCACCTCTGGTTCGCGGCGACCCTCAGGTGTCCGGTCGTGGAACAATACGATGCGCTCCGCGAGCACCATGGCACCGGCGGACCAGCTTATTATGGGTAGTGGTGCAATAGACGGCGTGACGTTAAACAGGCGCATGCGATTAAGCAGGATCGTCACATTGCCACCGGTCACGATGACGGCCCGGCACCGCTGCAGAGCGTCGCGGACTTCGTCGATGTGCCGCCGCAGCCGGTCGTTCGAGTCGCTGCCGAACCGGGATTCGAATTCACGGTGAATCAGCTCTGTACGATGCAGGTGGTGTCGATCCAATGCCCGCAACTGTGCGATCGCGTGGCGCTTCTCGGCGGCGATCAGGTCGGGATCGGCCTCGCAGCGCCACACTGCCCGAGCGGCTTGCGCCAGGGGTTTCAGGCGGAGTCTGTAAAGTCGTTGTTGCTCGATCAGTCGGTCCTGGCGTATGCGGTAGGCTTCAGCCATGGCGGACTCTTCGGCCATGAGCGCCTCAGCCCGCCGGTACAAGGCAAGGTCCTCGAGATGCAGCCCTACGGCCCCGTGGACGTCAGCAATGTCGCCTTCGGCTTCCTGCCAACCGGCCGAAATTACGGCGATGGGTCCTTCGCTGATGCCCGCATCGCGGATCGCTGTCCCAATGTTGACGACGGGTCGTTGCGGACCGAGAAGCACTCGCGGCGCCGGCATCATGCGAGTTCCACCCGGATCAGCTTGACGATTTCGGTCAGCGCATTCTCGACGACATCGGTATCGGGATCGCGAACTATGACGTAGCCATCCCCCTCGTAGCTGTCTGACGGTGGCTGTCCCTCGCGTGGCAGCTTGGCTTCAACGACGAGCTGGCCGAAGCGGCGCTGGGCCTCGTCGAGACCGTGGATGGCGCGCACCACGCCGCGGCCCTGACCGCGTATGTAAGCGGCGCCCGCGGCGTAGCGGCGAGGGGGCGGCTCAAATTCGCTGAATGCCATCAGGTGCGGCCAGGCTCGATAAAAGTCCACATCGTGTGCGTACGAGAGTAAGGACGTGAACTGTGCGCCGGGGGGACGCGCCCCGACTTCAGAAATGGCAATACGACCATCGGCAAACCGAAACCATTCCATGTGACTCAGTCCCGTCGTCAGGCCCAGAGCGCGCAGGCCGCGACTGGCGGCGTCCCGGATCGGATCGAATTCGGCACCGGAGATATCGCGCGGCAGCATCACGACCCACTGAATCCACGGATTCTCGAGCACCTCGAGCGGCGACGGCATGTAACGCGAGATTGAGTGCCACACGAGTTCGCCATCGATCATGACACTGTCGAACGAGAACTCGGTGCCCTGAACGAACTCCTCAAAGAGGGTCGGGTTCTCTCTGCCGGGCGGATGCATGTCGAGAAGCTGCGCGAGCTGAGCCGCGTCGTCAATTCTCCAGGTGCTTTTGCCACCGGCGCCTGCCGGTGGCTTGGCGACCAGCGGAAAGCCGACTCGTTCCGCGAACGCGAACGCCTCGGCGACGTCGCCCGCGAGTGCATGTCGGGCGCAGGGCACGCCCGCGTCGCGCAGCACGGTTTTCATACGCGCCTTGTCGCGAAAATTACGCGCGGCTTCCGCGCTGAGGCCCGTGATACCCAGCGCCTCGCGCGCCACAGCCAGCGGCACCTGCAGCTGCTCGAGCGCCGCGACATAGCGACTTGCCTCGCCGCACTGCGACTGCAACGCCTCGGCTGCCTCGACGAGTTGCCGCGGGTCGAGCGCGTCATTGACGCGAAAGTGCCCGGCCAGTCGCTCCCGCAGATCGGCCGGGAGTTTTTCCGCCGGGTCCTGGCTGACCAACGTAACGACAGTATCGGGCAGGTGCGTTGCACCACCGACAAACCGAAGCGTCGCATCCATGAAGAACGGCGCGGCGAAAATCACATGAGTCGTCATCGTGCCGCCAGTTTAACTGTAATCGCGGGTCGAGCGTTCACGGCGTGCATAAAAGCAAACAATTACCGGTCGTTGCCGCGGTCGAATTATGGCTTGCTCATGGAGAGCATCACTTTGCCTGTGCGACCGGGTCGAGTGGCGGCAGCGAAGGTATCACTCACCTGGTCCAGCCCGAATGTCTCCGCGACTTCGGTGTCGAACATGCCGCTGACCATCAGGCGCCTGACCTCCCGCAGTGCGTCGAGCAGCCGCAGCGACGGCTGTGCCGCCAGCCAGTTCGCTAACAGGAATCCGCATATTGCAGCCCCGGGCATCATCAGGTCCCGCAGGGGCACGGTTAAAGGGCTGTTGGCGAGCGTCCCGCAAACGAGCAGGCGGCCGCCAAGCCCGAGACAACGAACCACGTTGGCCGTCAATTCGCCACCGACACAGTCGACGTACAGTTGCAGTCGGCAGCACATCCCGGCAGGTGGATGCGGAACAAGTGAATCGCGGCTGGTGTTCGTTCCAACTAACCCGACGACCGCTTTGTTGCTCACTTCGCGAAGTGCATCTTTATCAGTGGACGGGCCCGCATAATAGAAGTACTGGCTACGAACCAGGCGGTCGGGAGTTCGAATCTGTCCGGGCGCGCCAATTAAATCAAGGGTTTGCCGGTTTCGGTGAGCCCTTTATTTTTATCAACGTAGCGAAATCGTAGCTTCAGAAGTTACGATTTCCAGATCCCGTTCGATCCGGGACGCCGCATCCGATAAATGTTCCGGCGCCAAGTGCGCATACCGGAGCACCATCTCGTACGACTTCCAACCGCCCAACTCCATGAGCTCCTGCAAACCGGTGCCGGCCATCACATGCCAGCTGGCCCAGCAGTGCCGAAGATCATGGAACCGAAAGTTCTCGATCTCGGCACGTATGAGCGCCCGTTTCCAGGCAGAGCCCACTGCTTCCATGCGTCTCCCGTGATACGTGAAACACCATTGTTCGTGTTGACCGTAAGTGGCCTTCAACGCCAGTAGTGCATCCCGGTTCAGGGGAATGCCGCGGCTGTCTCCGGTCTTGGTGGTGCCCGCGTCCAGCCAGGCCACACGTCGATCGAAGTCGACACGTCTCCATTCCATCTGCAGGATTTCTCGCATCCTGCAGCCGGTCGCCAGGGCAAATCGCACCACCGGTACGAGGTGACCGGGCAGTTCCTCCAGCAGTCGATCCGCTTCCTCTCTCTTGAGAAAGCGAACGCGACGTTTGGGTTCTTTGAGCATCCGAATCTTGGGGATTCGTGTGGTCCATTCCCATTCGTCGCGCGCCAGGTAGAGGATGCGCCGGACGATCTCGAGAGCCCGGTTGATGGTGGCATTCTTAACACCGTCGACCTTCTTTCGATCCTGGATGAACGGCCTCAGGACATTCATGTTGATGTCCTTCAGCCGGCATCCACGAAGATACGGATCGAGCTTGGCCAGATGATCCTTGTCGTCTCGAAGACTGCGCTTTTCAGCATTGTCTTCGAGATAACGCAGGACCGCCTGCTGCCAGTTGTGCTCGGCCGGTATCCCGGTCCGGACTGCCTCTACGGCGTCCGCTTTGAGGCGTATCAGATACTCTTCAGCGTCCTTCAGGACCGTAAGTCGAGTGCTTTTGCATACTCGGCGTCCGTCCGGGAGGACGATCTTGACCCACCAGTACGGCGAGTCGTTCCTTCTGTAGAGTCCTTTTTCTCGGGCCATAAATCCTCCTTTATGGCCCGCCCTCGGGACTTAGTCTCATCGAGCCAGCGGTCGAGGTCAACCCGGTCGTAGACGAGCCTGCGTCCCAGGCGAACCGGCGGCGGACCGATGCGCCTGAGCAACGTCCTGCCGATACCGAGATAGCGCGCGGCCTGCTCGCGGGAAAGGCAGCGCGGTTGGATGTCGCCGCCGGTACGAGAGTCATTGGGATCGGCCATGATGTTCTGAGGCTGAGCGGGAATTCATGCGTTTATTTCCCAAGGTAAATTCGAGTGATCGATGTGCGGTCGTGCCCGAGTTCTCTCGAGATCACGGCGCGCGCTTTTTCATCGAACGCGCGTTGTTCGATGGTGAGGGATTTCGACGCTGGGCCGCCAGCGACCGGTGCTTTCCATCCCGTCAGTTCCTCGTAGCGCCGCTGAGCGTAGGCATGCCTGAGACCGTGAGGGTTCTTGATGCCTGCTGTACGAACCTGGCGGTCGTAACGATTGCGCTGTTCCACGTAGTTGCGTTCGGGAGGGATCAACGCGCCGCCCCTGGCGAGCTTCTTGACGTCCTCGAGGAGCTTGCGTTGCTCGTCCGTCCGGATCGGCACGGACCTCGCTCGACCGCCCTTGGTCCAGCTCGCTTTCAGCTTGATGTGATCGTCCTTGATCGCGTAGTTCGGTCGGAACTTGATGGCTTCCTCGCGCCGCAGGCCGAAGGAAGACTGCAGTCGGAGGCTCAGGCGAACGTGCTCGTCGGAGACTTTTTCCAGCTGTTTCTCATCGAGCAGTCTGGCTTTCGACTCGTCGCCAACGTAGCGGCGATTGCCAATGCGGTAGGCGTTGTTGTTCCTCGCAATGATGTCGGCCTTGCCGACCTTGCTCGCCCACCAACGGAGCGCCGACAGTCGATTCTTGAACGTGCCGACGCCGATGCGCTGGTCTTTCCAGAAAGCGACCAGCGCCTCAATGTGTTTCGGCTTCAATGATTTCGCCTGCATGTGTCGGTAACCCAACTCGTGCAACTGATTGGCGATGAGATCGAGAATCCTCGATCGTGTTGCCTGGGTGGAAAAGCTTCCATCCCGATTTGCCTTACAGAGCTTCATCAACTGGTAGTTCAAGTCTTTCATGGTGCGTATCTCAATCGGTTAGTTTTGATGACCACCTCGCCGCCCGGTGAGCGAGCGAGGTCCGATTGAGAATCGGATGGGGTCCAGGGACACCAGTCCCTTACAGCCTGAAGCCGTGATCCGGTTCGCCGGAGCTCTCTTTTGAGCGCCGCCGGCGACTACCAGTTGCCCTCTCGGGCCGTTGCTTTTTGAGCGGATATCTACCTCCTTTATCGGTTGGGTTAATGAAAGGCGCACGGGCGCATCAATCTGGATTGCCAGACCATACGCCCAGCTCGGGTGACCGTGCCTTGGCGCGGTCAGAGTCGACTGCGGCGCAAATTTGCGCCAGATTGAAGAGGCCCATCTCGGTGCTGCGCCGGGGCGCGATCACAAAGACGGGCTGAGTGGCAACAACGGACGTCGATGATTTCGATGGCTGGGTCACGCATTCGACGTGACGGTAGCAACGACGCCATCGACCGATTGGCGTTGCCTGAAGGGTTGCGCCAGTAATTGGCGCAATACATGGAATGACCCGAACACGGCTATCCGTGCTGGATCAGGGGCGCGGCGGATCGATAGGTGACGCCGACCGCGTTGGGTAGGAAGAGGGGATCGCCGGCTCAGGCCGCGCGCTGCTTTTCACAATCCCTTTCAGCGCTTCGGTGCTCCGATCAAATTCGGAGCGGGTGTCGTTGATATACCGCAACGACGACGGTGTTAATGCAAGTACTGATTCAACGGTTTTTCGCGTTGATGGAGCAGATTCTATCGCCCGTTAGCCGGGCAGGCTAGCGAAAAGCGGGGCACGCCGACTGCCCCACTTTTCCCGCATCTCGCCCAGGGCAGCGATCGACAGCAAGTACACGGATACCGTATTTTGCTCGCTGTTGGCAGAGCGTCGGATGCGCCCAGATGGCTGTATCACTCGCCGGGAACTCGTGGAAATCGGCCAGATCCCGCGCCATCGCTGGTTCAGAGCGCCGCGTCACTACAGCGCTTCGCACTGCAGTGACGCGGCGATGGTTTAGCCTTCGGATCAGGCCGTTGTCGTTTACCGGGTAAACGCATTGCCGACATGCCACAGTCTGTATCGGACCGTCCCCTGGACTGGTACGCATTGACCACGATTGACCGTTACCCCCCCCCCTTAGCCGATCATTGGGCCCGATCTTCCAATCGCTACCAGGCCATCACGGCCGAGGGCTCGCCATGAACATGCAGCGCCACCCATGGGTTCCGATCTTCTTCCTGTCCTTTTTTGTTTCTGGCCTGGCCTTCGCACAAGGCAATGGCGGTGGCAACAGCGGTGATGACGACCCCGAAGTCATCACGATGGGTGCGCCCGGCGGCCCTGGCGGCGGTGGTGAGGACCCGCCCGGCGAGGTTCACACGGAGAAAGAAGTCATCGACCGGCTGCGTGTCGGCGAGAGCCTGACGCCCTATGGGATCGACCTGATGGGCGAGCGGGTGGATCTCGCCACGGGGTCTCTGACCTTCCAGCATGTCGATGTCTCCCTGCCCGGCAACAGTGGATTACCGGTCGAGATTCGACGCAGCCTTCGCACTTCTCAAGGCTTCCGTGCACGCCACTTCAAGGCCTTTGGCGACTGGTCGCTCGACATCCCATCGCTGTCGATGAAAGTCTCACGGGAGGACGGCTGGCAGGACAACCGCTGCAATGGCCCGAGCGAACCCGAGGACGTCATTGTCCAGGGCAAGCTCTACATGCCATGGGACTTCTGGAATGGCCTGAAACTGAGCATCCCCGGCCAGGGCACGCAGACGGTGCTCGATTATCCGAACGGCCCGATTCCCGGGCCTGCGCACGTCACAGGTATCCGCAAGACGACGACGGATTACTGGAAGATCACCTGCCTGACATCCATTCAGAACGGATCGGGCGAGGGCTTCGTGGCCGAGTCTCCGGATGGCATCAAGTACACCCTTGACGTCATGGTCTACCAGGAAGCCGGTGCCACAAAAGGCCTGCTGCGCTACGACGCTTACATGCTGGCCTCGAAAGTCGAGGATCGCTACGGCAACAAGGTCGAGTATGTGTACACCGGCTCAACGCCGCTGACCACCAAGCTCGACTACATCATCGGGGATGCCGGCAGTACCGACGAACGCAAGATCGATGTCACCTACACGGGCGACAACATCACCAGCGTCACGGTCAACGGCCGCACCTGGAATTACGCGTACACCGGTGATTATCTGACCACGGTGCAATGGCCGCCCCATGAGACCGGCGCGACGCGGCTGCAATGGACGTATGGGCTGGCCTCACTGGTCAGTGCCACACTGAAACCGGACGCCAAGCTCATCTGCGGCGGCGCCAATCCCGATGCGACCGGGTCCATTACCCATCCGTACGGGGCACAGGCCACGTATAAGCTCCGAGAGACTGCGCACGGGCGCTCCCAGGTTCCCTATAACTACGTGAACGGTGGAGGTAGTGGCACCGGGTCGAGCTGCATTGGCGAAGATGTCCGGCACCAGCGTTCCTTCGATACCTATTCCCTGGTCGAGAAGACATTGAGCGGCCCGGGTCTCGACTCGATGACCTGGGATTTCAGCTACTCAGAGACGCAGGGCGGCTGGACAACCAGTACCGGTGTGTCCGATATCAATACGACCACCGTGATCGATCCAGAGGGCCACAAGACGGTGCATTCCTTTGATCGCACCTATACCTGGAAGGAACACGCCGCCGTCAAGACCGAGCATTTCAACGGCACGACCACGCTGTTACGCACGGTGGATCAGGACTATGTTGTCGGGCCTTACATGGGCACTGCGGGCGCGCTGCTGGACAACGAGGCACCGATGGAAAAGCCGCGCTCAATGAGCCAGCGTGTCATCACTGAAAACGGCGACACGTACACGTCGGACTATACATTCGACTACAGCAGCACCGATTACGACTACGACACCACCCACCCTTGTTACGCGACCCGGACCTGCTATTCCTACGGTAAGGCCATCGAGGTAGATGAATACAACTCCGTCAATAATCATTCGAAGACGACGGAGAATTACTACATTGCTAACCAGACCGACTGGATGCTCGGCGTCTTCATGAAGAACAAGGTCGGCTCAGAAACGCCCGTCGAGATTGGCTACACGAATTACCTGCCCACGACGTTTAAGCAATGGGGCGTCACGGTCGCCACCCGCAATTACAATGCGGACGGCACGATCAATTGGGAAAAGGATGCCAACAATCACCAGCATGCCTTCAGCAACCACTACCGCGGATCGCCCCGGACCATCACCTACCCGGACACGCTCACGCGTCAATACACGCTGGATTACTTCGGCAATACAGAAAGTACGACCGATCGCGCCGGACACGTGACGGCGTTCGACTTCGATGATCTGGACCGATTGATCGAGATCGATTACCCGGATGACCCAACGCTGGTACGCCTGAACAAGGATCTTGTCTACGAGCAGGTCTCGGCAGCCGAGTACAACGATCCTGACTATGCCCTGGATCAGTATCAGTGGAAGCAGACCAAAACACGAGGAGAACACAAGGTCACGACGTATCTTGATGCGCTGTTACGCCCGGTACTGGCGAAAACCGAAGACACTACTGACGCGAGCCTCACCCGCTTTGTCCGCAAGAGCTACGACAGCCAGCGGGCTGTTTTCGAATCGTTCCCGGCCGACGATGCTGTCGCTGCCGATGGAACCAATATCACCATTGACGGCCTGGGCCGAGTGACCCAATCGGCCGAGAACGTCTCCCCGTACGCCGATACGGACTACGAGTACCTTGCCGGCAATAAAGTCCGGGGCACCAATCCACGCGATAAACAGACCACGACGACGTATTTTGCGCTCGGGGCACCGGATCAGTCCCTGCCGACATTGATCCAGCAGCCCGAGAGCGTGACGACGACCATCGTTCGAAACAACTTCGGCGAAATGACCAGTGCCACACAGTCCGGCACCAACCCGACGGTCTCCGCGACCCGAAGTTATTTCTATGACTCGAGCCATCGCCTGTGCCGGCAAGTGGATCCTGAGACCGGCAGCACGGCGTATAGCCATAACGATGCGGAACAGCTGGAGTGGTATGCGCTTGCTGCATCGGGTAGCTCAACCAGCTGTGATCTGGCCTCCGTTCCTGCGAACGAGAAAATCGTTCACACGTATAACAACCTGGGCCAGCTGACGGATGTCGATTACCCGGACAGCTCCCCGGATCTCACGTATGGCTTCGACAATAACGGCAACCTGACATCACTCACAAGTTCCGATGCCAGCTGGAGTTACACGCATAATGCCGTCAACAGCCTAGTCTCTGAGACGCTCGTGACGGGCGGGCAGACCTTCTCCCTGAGCTACCGCTTCGACACGATGGATCGCCTGGACCAGATCACCTATCCGGGCAGCACGGTGGTCTCGATCACGCCGAACGCGTACGGCGAGCCGGAATCGGTGGGCAGCTATGCAACGAGCATAGACTACTGGCCGAATGGCTCGATCAAGGAAGTTGACTACGGCACCCAGCAGGGTTCAGGGCGCAAGTACACGACCTCGCAGAATGCCCGGCAGTTGCCGGAAAACCTGAAAGTCGTGCTCGGCGCCGCCACGCTTGCCGATTTGACGCATTCCTACGATCCGAACGCCAACGTCACGAGCATCACCGATGCCGTGAACGGCACCGGCTTCGATCGCTCCATGGGCTATGACGATATCGATCGTCTCACCAGCGCCTCGGGCTTCTGGGGATCGGGGAGCTACAGCTTCGATGCGCTCGGCAATATCCTGACGAAAACGGAGTCGGGCATCGATCTCGATTACACGTACAACTCGAGCACGAATCTCCTCACCAGCGTTGACGATACCGTCGGCTCAGCCGATTACACGTTCTCCTATGACGATTACGGCAACGTCACCAACAACGGCAATCAGGGCTTCACGTATAACCTGGCCGGAAATTTGGCTAGCTCCACGAGCCCGAGCTTTTCCTACAAGTACGATGGCCACAAGCGGCGGGTGCAAAAGGACGATGGTAGCCAGATCAGCTACACCGTCTACGGGCAAAACGGCAAGCTGATGCACAAGCTCAAGGGCGGTGTCTCCACGCATTACATCTATGCAGGAAGCCTGCTGATTGCTGAACTGCAAGGATCAACGGTCAATTACCTGCACACCGATCTTCTCGGCTCTCCCATCAAGGGCGATAACGGCACAGCCTATGCAGAGCACTACCGGCCCTGGGGCGAGAAGAAGGATTATCCAGTGCAGCTCGCAGACGATGTCGGCTACACGGGCCATCAGAACGATGTCGCCACCAGCCTCACGTACATGCAGGCGCGTTATTACGATCCTGTCGTGGGGCGGTTTATGGCAGTTGATCCGGTTCAGTTTGGTGGTGACAATCCAATGTCGTTTGGCCGATACACGTATGCGAATGACAATCCGTTTCGATTCGTTGATCCCAATGGACAGCAGTCGGCTCCACCAATCGACTTTAGTAGCATCAATATTAGGACTCAGCTGTTTCCCAGTGCGGTTGCACAGCCTTTAGAAGGCGCTGCGAACTCGATCCAAGAAGCCGTTTCTGAGGCCATGCCGACGCAACAAGAAACTGCAGCGATGTTTGACGCTGTTTCCAACGTAACTGGGGCCGCGGCACCGGCGGTGGCACTATTGGGGGTTCCTCAGGCTCGAGCGGTGTCAATAGGGCTTGAAACGATCGCCTTCGGCACCGGACTTGTTGCAGACTTGCTTGATCCTTCGGAGAATCGAACCGCAGAAAACATTGCGTCCGGTGTGATGTCTGAGACGCTTAGCGAAATGGCAGACAACCACAAGGTTGGTGCGGCGGCCGAAATTGCCTACGAAGGACTCAAAGAATCGCTAGAAGCAATCGAACGTGATAAGGACCCTCAATGAACAAAGCAGCCACTTTCTTCTTCGCACTCCTCTTAATAGCTGTAGGGCTAGCTTTGTCTTGGATTACCACCGAAACCGTCCCCAGGTTAATTGGTTTCGTAGTCGCTTTCGTAGGCGTTGTTTGGCTTCGGGTTCGAGGTCTTGGGATACGCGAAGGCTGGCGATTCGATAGGAGGTCTGTATTTGAGCTGTCCGGCGCAGGACTTCTGGTTTTGGTGGCGATTGCAATCGTCTGGCTAGGGGATGGCAGGTACTTTGGCTATTTGGAAGAGTATTATGCAGTGGTAGCCTTATGCGCGATTATCCTGATAGTTGGTGGAGGGGCTTTGGTCTCGTATTCACTTTACCGAATTGCACCTAAGAGCGACCGCTAGACAGCGAAGATTCTAGTCGATATCGCGTACGACGCGATCCAAGCGATATTTCCGAAGAAGACGGAGTGTGGCAATGAGTCAACTTGTGAAAGATAACGGTAATCTTCGGCGCAGCCAGAATAGAAAACGTTCGATTGCGCGATTGAAATTCATATTTTTCACCCTACTCGGCTGGGCGTCAGTTGTCGCGATGGTATTCGTACAAAAATCCGGAATGGAGCACTGAAGTATTGCTATTCTGATCTTGTTTGGAGTTTTCGGTGTTTCTGGGCTGATGATCATGGTTGTTCGTTGCGAAGTTTGCGCCACGCTTCTTTACAGGCATGACAAAACGACGCATGGGATTCCGAGTATTCGCATGTTGCTGCCTTCAACAACATGCCCAACCTGCGGTACACGCGGGTATTGAGAGCCAGCTTTTGGTTCAGGAATGGGCACTTCAGTTGGCCCATTGGTCTCGTATCGCGCAGCGTGTCGGCGACAAGAGCGTAGCGTTGAGGCGGAAATTCGCGGCTCTTGGCGGCGTTTGACGGCAAAAAGGAAGAGGGCGGGCCATCTAACTTACTGATTTAAAAGAAAACGGTTCGTGACGTATACGCCTACGAACCAGGTAGTTTCTCGTTAAACTCCGACTGAGTCGTTAATGACCGCAGTCGGTCCCGGGCAGTGCCGAAACTATGATTAATTGACTGTCGCGAATACAGTCTCGACTCAGGGCAGACCTCTGCGCCGGGAGGCCGCCGTGCTCATTCAGTGGCTTAGAACTTAAATTCGATCGATCGCCGCATTCCAAAGGGAATTCTGCGGTACGGGCGCAAGGTTCCGGCGACTCCCGCGGTTTTCCCTGCCGAGCTTCGTCGGGCAGCCAGGCGAAAGTTGCTGTATTTGCATGACGCGGCTGAGCTAAGCGATTTGCGGGTACCTCCTGGCAATCGATTGGAAGGCCTCAAAGGAAGGTGGAAAGGATTCCACTCAATCCGGATAAATGATCAATGGAGAGTGATTTTCCGTTGGGAAAGTGGAAATGCTTTCGATGTGCAAGTTGTAGATTATCACTGAAGGAGGATGGGTAATGGCCAGACAATCTAAGAACCCGTTCCATCCTGGCGAGATTTTACTCGAGGAGTTTCTCGAGCCAAAGGGTATGACGCAAGCGGCATTTGCCGAAAAAACTGGCTGGACGAAGACTCGATTGAATGAACTCATTAAAGGAAAGCGAGGTATAACTGCGGCAGCAGCTCTTGATCTTTCGGATACTCTGGGTACATCGCCGAAACTGTGGATGAATCTACAGGCCACATTCGATCTGGACAAGGAATTAGCTGCACGGCGTGTCGCCTGATCCATTCCCCCGAACGCCAGCGTCGGCACCAGCGAGGTTCGCAGAGCATCGTCCGCGGTAGACTCGCTCCACCGCCAGAAAATGAATAGGCCTAAATGGGGCTTTTTTGTTTGCGTCTCAGGGATAGGAAATTCCATCGTGTCGGCGAGTCGTCTGAAATAAAAAGCGGGCGCCGAGTCCAGGTATTGATGGCAAATGAGCGGGCGCCCTGCAGAACCGGAGTCGTTGCAACATCATGCTGCGAGATGTACTACCGATTCAAAATCCTTTGGGCTAAAGTCGGGCTGGGAAGTCACCCTGGGAAAGGAAACTTTTCCGCCCGCCCTCATCATTGAGTTGATGGCCGAACAGGCCGGAACTTGCCAAGGACTTAGGAGATCATAGTATGCCCAAGCCAGTCGGAGTCGCTTTATGGCATCTCGATACTCGAGCAATGCCTGGTGCACATGAGCCCACAGCGGACGACAAGCTACTTGCGTTGCGGCGCCGTGTAACCACGGCCAACGACTATTTTCAGCAGCTTCGTGTCGAAGACGACGCAATCAAGATCTTTGCAGCGCCAGAATACTATTTTGCAATGGGCGGTCAGGATATCCGTGGTTACAGCGCAGATGAAAAAGAGACGATTAAGCGCGGTTTGCGTGACCTTAGCGCGGAATACCCTCAAATCATTCTTTGCGCTGGAACTGTGGCTTGGAAGGAACCTTTAGATCGCAGTCAGCGCGCTAAGGTTGCTGCCCACCTGAGCAAAGCGATAGACCGCACTGCTGGCAGCGCAGGCACATACCGCGCTGAGGTTTCGCAGGCGCACGATCGAATCAAGCTGGGCAGATCTGTTTTGAAGAAGAACACTTCGACGCGCTGGTTCGGCCACAACACCGCCTACATTTACCATAGCGGCATCCTTGTCGGAGAAATCAACAAGGCTATTCCTTTTTTTGAGTTTAGCGGTGAGGAGGATCCTGTGTTGATGATTCCCGGGTTCCGGTCAGGAAAGTTCAACATGCCGATGGTTGAGGGAACCGAGCCTGGGCGCAAGCTCGTTTTGGGCGTCGAGATATGTGCTGACGCTGGTCGTCTGGCAAATACGTTCGGCGAGAAAGTGGATGTCCATTTGTTGATGTCGGCTACAACAGTTCCGACCTCTCCGGCGGCTCGTCACGGCGGGCTGTACCTTCACTGCGACAGCGCCAAGCCGCCATTGGTAAAGCGTGCGGCCGGTATGGGCGAATCGGCGTACAGTGCCAGATTTAATCCAAATCCAAAATCTGATCCGTACAATACGACCGTCGAGATTTTGCCAATAGACATGGATATTGAGAATGTGAGAAATGATGTCGACCTGTATGTGTCCCGTGTCGAGTTGGAGGATCGAGTTGCCGGCGCAGCAATGCGGCCTGACTGAAGAAGCCTGATCGGCGGTATTGAATGCCGTGGAGGCGCAGAACTGGGAGCGTTCGATCATGAGCCTGAGAAGGTACTGACAGGTTGTTTCTCATCCCTAATTCTCGAAATCGGTGCGAACGGCTCGAGCCGCATCCTGATCGGGATACTTTCTCCCCGAATTGCGTTCCTTGGGTTTCAAGAGCTATCGCGAGGTCCACTTCAAGCCCTGCAGGATCATCTGCGAGGTGATTGGTCGCGAGGTATTTATCCAGTTGATTGTAGATGGTCGGCGGAGTGTGGTTGAGGATGAGAACCCTGTTCGACCGACGCAGCCGCGATATACTCTTGCCGGAAACACGGCGACTCCGTGACACGCATTCAGGGGCCATCAAGTGAGTCAGCGTAAGCTGC
>Ga0224512_10001056_pt1 | contig 27448 bp, 21 predicted proteins | sample SF_May12_sed_USG_4_FD_169103 | JGI IMG/M metagenome (GOLD analysis project Ga0224512, IMG submission 169103) | Sediment microbial communities from San Francisco Bay, California, United States - SF_May12_sed_USGS_13 | ecosystem: Environmental > Aquatic > Marine > Sediment | place: USA... | reverse complement strand
TCGCGCGAACCCCGATCTCCGCTACATCGTCATCGTGGACTCGGGCGGCCAAGTCTTCACCACCTATCAGTCGGCGGGAGCCCGGCGCCACCTGTACCGGGACGTTCCCGCTGTGGGGTCGCTTTCCGCTGACAAGACCGTATACCGCGTCAGAGCTCCCATCGTGGCCCGGTCAACCCCGATCGGTATTCTGTACCTGGGGCTCTCGACCGACGCGGTGCAGCTGGCGATCGCCGAGAGCCGTGACGGCGTCGCGTTTGTCTCTCTTGTCACCGTGCTGCTGGGTGCTCTCTTCGCGTTGGCCTTCGGAGCGCTCGTCACGCGAAACCTGTCGCTCATGACCGCCGTCGCGCGCCGCATCGCGGATGGCCACCGGGACGCTCGCGCGTCGACAGCGTCTGGTGCCGAGATCAGCCAGCTTGCCTCCGCCTTCAACATGATGCTGGACAACATCGCCTCGAACACCGAGCGACTCGAGCAAGAGATCTTCCAGCGGGAAGCTGCCGAAGAGATGTCCCGAACAAAGTCGGAGTTCGTGGCCAACATGAGCCACGAGGTGCGCACCCCGATGAACGGGATTCTGGGCATGGCGACGCTGCTCAAACAAACGAGCCTCTCGCCCGCCCAACGGCGCTATGTAAATGGCCTCATCCGCTCCGGCGACTCGATGCTGCAGATCCTGGATGACATTCTGGATTTCTCGAAGATTGAGGCGGGCAAGCTCACCATCGATCCGACGCCGACGAATCTCGAGACCTGCATCCAAGACGCTGTCGAGCTATTGGCGCCACGTGCAGACGCCAAGGGCATCGAGCTCGTCATGCGCTACTCACCGGAGGCTCCCAGGTTCGTGATTGCCGACCCCGTTCGAATTCGCCAACTCGTCATCAACTTCGTCACGAACGCCATCAAGTTCACCGAAGACGGGCACGTCCTCGTCACCGTCCTCGCCGACGTCGGGTCGAAGGGCCGTGGGCAGTTCGTCGTCGCCGTGCAGGACACCGGAGCTGGGATTCCTGCCGCAAAGCAGACTCTCATCTTCGACAAGTACACGCAGGTTGACGCATCGACGACACGGCAAGTGGGAGGGACCGGACTTGGCTTGGCGATCTGCAAGCACCTGATCGAGCTCATGGGTGGAAAGATCGGACTCGAAAGCCAGATGGGAGTGGGCTCGACCTTCTGGTTCCAACTGGAGCTGCCGCTCGCGCCCGACGCTCCCAACACAGCACCGGAGAGTCGCTTTCACGACACGCTGGTACTCACGGTGAGTGGGTCCTCGAGGCACCGCACGAAACTCGGAGCCCTCGTCGTCGGTTTGGGAGCCCGTCACCGCGCGGTCGCGACAGGCGAAGAAGCTCTCACAGTGCTCCATCGGCGGCAGGGATTGGGCGATCCATACGATATCGCTCTCATCGACAGCGAGCTTCCCGATATGGAGGGTGGTACACTCGCCAACATTGTCGCTGGTGATACCAGCCTCGCTGAGACCAGGACCCTCCGGCTCTATTCCCCCGAGAATGAGGGCAGCCCACCCGAGCTCACCGAGCGCATGGTGGCACTGCCCATGCCAATAACCGAGGCCACGCTTTCCGAAGCAGTCGCGAGGCTCCGAGGGGTCACAGGCGACCCCGCCGACGCGACGCCAACACGCACGACACCCGCTGTGGTCGCCCCCATCGGCGCGTGCGTGCTCCTCGTCGAGGACAACGAGACCAACCAAGAAGTGGCTGGCGAGATGCTGTCGCTCCTGGGCTATCGCTTCGAGATCTGCGCCAACGGCCGGGAGGCGCTCGACGCGTACGATCCCGACCACCACTCGGTGATCCTCATGGACTGTGAGATGCCCGTCATGGACGGCTATGCGACAACCGGAGAGATCCGTCGGCGTGACGCCGGCGTTCGACACGTCCCCATCATCGCGATGACTGCCAACGCGCGGCCAGCTGACCGGCAAGTGTGTCTGGCGGCAGGTATGGATGACTTCATCCCGAAGCCCGTCAGGCTAAGTGTCCTTCAAGACATACTCACCAAGTGGGTGGTGAGCCCAAGCATGAGCTGTGCTTCATGACCGACACATTCGACCACGCGTTCCGACCGGAGCTCGCCGGTCACTCCGTAGCCTTTGTCGACCGCCGCCCCAAGGCCCTCGTGGTGGAGGACGACAGCATCGTCGCCTCGTCCATCGAGCGTCTGCTGCGAGCACAGGACATCGACGTCTCCATAGTGCGCGACGCCGAGCAGGGTCTCGAAGCGTTTCGAAGTGACCCGCCGGACTTGGTGCTGATCGACGTCCTGTTGCCGGGCATGGACGGCATCCATTTTTGCGAACTCTTGAAACAGGACCAAGGTGGCCGCCTCACTCCGGTCGTGCTCATCTCGGGTCTCGACACGACCGAGTGCCGGATGCGCGGGATCGATGCAGGTGCGGACGACTTTCTCACCAAGCCGTTTTCGACCCCCGAGCTGATCGGCCGCGTGCGCGCCCTGCTGCGCATGAAGCGGCACATCGATGACCTCGAGCCGGCGGAATCGGTGCTCCTAGCTCTCGCACGGAGCGTCGAAGGACGGGATCCGTGCACTGACGGACACTGCGAGCGACTCTCGGCCAGCGCGGCGGAACTGGGCATCCGCCTCGATCTGTCGGAAGACGAAGTGACCGCACTCCGGCGAGCAGGTCAGCTGCATGACATCGGCAAGATCGCGGTGCCCGACGCCATTCTCCTCAAGGACGGTCCACTCACGCCCAACGAGTGGAACGTGATGCGCGAGCATCCAGTCACCGGCGAGCACATCTGCCGACCGATCCGAGCGTTCCGTGACGTGCTGCCGATCATTCGACACCACCACGAACGACTCGACGGTACCGGATATCCCGACGGTCTTGGCGGAGAAGAAATCCCACTTGTGGCACGGGTGATTCAGGTAATCGATATCTACGACGCGCTGACAATGCAACGTCCATACAAACCGGCGCTCACCTCGCATGAAGCACTCGATGTCCTCGCTGCCGAGACAGACCGAGGATGGCGGGATCCACATGTCGTCGCGGAATTCACCAGGATGATGCGAGGCGAAGGCGTGAATGAGTCCAGCATCCTAAACACACGCCCGACCGCAGTGGCGGGCGCACAGTTTCGACACTGATCATTTCGATGCCGGTATCGAGCGAAAGACCCCCGGGTCTGCACCGGAATCGATGTACCGAGAATCACGTAGCACCAGAGAGGCTACCATGCTGATAAGGCACACTTTGACGGCCATTGCACTCGCGGTGGGCGCGGTGGCGATCGTGGCTGCGCCGACGGGTGCCCAGGAACAGCAGGAGTCGTTTCCTCTCGACTCCCTGCTCAGCATCCCGGTCAGCGCCGCCGTGAAGTATCAGCAGTCAACGCAAGATGCACCAGCGTCGGTTAGCATCATCACGCGCGATCAGTTTTCTCGCTTCGGGTTCCGCACCGTCGGGGAGGCCCTGACTCAATTGCGGGGTTTCTACGGAAGCTACGACCGCAATTACTTCTATTTGGGCATCCGAGGCTTCAGCAGGCCGACGGACTACAATAACCGTGTCCTCCTCATGCTCAATGGCCACGTGCTGAACGAGAACTTCTATAACTCGGCATTCGTTGGCACGACGCTCGGCATCAGCCTCGACGTCGTCGACCGCATCGAGGTAGTGCGCGGACCAGGATCAGCGTTGCACGGTGGCGGTGCCATGCTGGCCGTCGTCAACGTGATCACGAAATCCTCAACATCTTCGCGCGGCTTGGACTTCACCGCGGAGGTCGGGAGCTTCGGGCTCCGCGGTGGCACAGCTACACTAATCCACCAGTTTCCATCGGGACCGGAGATTACGATCATGGCCAGCGGGACCGACGCGAGCGGTGCGGATCTCTATTTCCCGGAATTCGACGAGCCGCGCACCAACGACGGCATCGCGACGGAACTTGACTGGGATCGGGGAGGCGGCGTTCTCGGCGTGGCACGGTTTCGTGAATTCACCTTCTCCGTGCTCAAAACGTCACGAAAGAAAGGAATCCCAACAGCTGCGTGGGAGATGGTATTCAATGACGACTCCGCATTCACCCTCGACGAGCGCGCATTCGCCGAGCTCAAGTGGAACCGTGATTTGAACACACGTGCCAACCTCGAGGTGCGCGGCTACTACGACTGGTACAGCTACGACGGATTCTATCCGTACGAACCGCCGGACGGCGTCTGGGTCGATGGCACCGATGCTCGCTGGTTCGGGGGCGAGACTCGGTTGCGCTGGGACCCGACTCCCACTGACCGGATCGTGATTGGCGCCGAATATCGCAAGACTTACCGGGCCGAATATCGTTCGTGGGACAACCAAGACGAGTACTTCAACGACGATCTCCCGTTCACTAACCATTCCGTCTTCGTCCAGAACGAGTGGCAGACAACGCAGCAGCTCTCACTCACTCTCGGTCTACGGTACGACTCGTATTCCGACGTTGTCTCCGCCGTAACGCCGCGAGCTGCCCTCGTGTTCCACCCTAGCTCCCGTGCGACGGCCAAGCTGCTATACGGAAGGGCCTTCCGGGCGCCAACGCGCTGGGAGCAATACTACGAAGAGGAGGATGTCTGGAAGACAAACCCAGCACTCGAACCTGAGAAGATCCGTACGGTTGAGGCCATCTGGGAACAGCGGGTCTCAGACGGCGTCTGGGCGACAGCGGGGGTATTCGACTACGAGATGACAGACCTGATCGATGAATCGGTGGATCCCGTAGACGATCTCAGTCTCTATCAAAACGTCTCAACGGCCCGCGTGACCGGCGCGGAATTCGAGATTCGGACCAGACTCCCCTCCGGTTTCGGTGGGTACGCTAGCTACGTGTTTCAAAAGGCTCGGTTGGTCGGGTCTGATGAGGTCCTCACGAACTCTCCGCAACATCTCTTCCGGGCCGGTGCATACCAGCATTTCCCTCACGGAGTCACCCTCGCCGCCAACGTGAGTTACGACCATGAGCGTCGCACGGTGCAAGATACCATGCTAGACCCGTTCTTCCTCGTCGATGCAACCGTTTCAAAGACTGCGCTGCATGATCGGCTGCGCGCTTCGTTGTCCGTACGCAATCTGCTCAACGCGTCGTACCAGACCCCGGGAGGCTTCGAGCACGTGCAGCCCGGCATTCAGCAGGACGGGCGGCACGTTCGGCTAACTGCCACCGCTCATTTCTAGCGAGCGGTGACAAGGCTCCGGATAGAGGACGAGATGCATCTATTCGTTCATCGGCGTGACACCAGCGCGAGCTGCCCCCGGCTTGGGCTGCGAGCGGCGCTCAACGTCGTCCGCCGACAGACGTACGTGTTCCTCGCGGTCGCGGCAGTCACCCTCTGGCCGAGCGCCGGCATGGCACAGGAAATGGCTGTGCCGGTCGAGTTGCAGCTGACAGTCCTCTCCAGAGTGCTGTCCTACGACCGCCGCCTCACCAGCCGGGCGGAACGCACCCTTGTCATGGGCGTCATATACCAGCCGCAGGTACGCCTCTCCGTTCGTACGAAGGATGAAGTAATGGCTTGGGCACTCCGCAACGCCGACGCCATATCCAAGCAATTCGATCTCCAGTGCGTTCCGATTGCGCTGACCGACACGACCGACCTGCGAATGGCCATCAAACGGAATCGAGTCGATGTGCTCTACGTGGCGCCGCTCAGGGCCGTCAATGTGGAGCACATCACTGGGGTCACGAGACAGGAGGAAGTGCTCACCATCACCGGCGTCGTGAGCTACGTCCACTCCGGAATTGCCCTCGGCGTCGGTCAGGTCGCCTCACGGACGAGGGTTCTCGTCAACCTTCCTGCCTCGAAGGATGAGGGCTCAGACTTCACCGCGCAGTTGCTTGCCGTCTCCCAGGTTATCGACGGCCAGCGAGAGTAATCTGACCACGCCACACGGCGCTGTTGCCGTTACACGCACCGTTCCGAATTCGTAACCAGTCGACCTCCCGCCCCGCCAATCTCAGCTGCTCGATATTCGTAAGGCAATGTTTGGCAGAGACTTACATTCAAGGGACAGCCCGTCGCCGGTGGCACGCGAGGTGCTCTTTCCAATCATGCCGGCACAAGCCCCGGGTCTCCGGGTGATGGCGGCAACCTATGGAGGTGGCATGGAGCGGAACGAGGTCGCTCGACTTGTGGAAGCGCTTGAAGCCGAGCGGGAGGCGAGGCGACAAGCCGAGCGAGAGGTTGAGCGCCTCCGCTGCACGCTTGATGGCGGCGACACGGCCAGCCAACGCAGTCGCTTCCTGGTCAGCATGGGTCACACTCTGCGAACGCCGCTCAATGCCATCCTCGGATTCTCTGAGGTTCTGCAACAGGAGCAGTGCGGTTCCCTCAACGAGCGCCAGCAGAAGTACGTAGGGCGGATCACCGAAGCCGGGCAGCGACAGCTAGGACTCATCAACAATTTGATCGATCTCGCACGTATCCATGCGGGCGAAACGGCGCTCGAGCCGAAGTCCGTGGACGCTATACAGCTCGTGCAGAGTGTCATCACGGAGCACGCCACGGCGGCGAAGGAACGCGGCGTCGAACTGTCGGCACACGGAGACAGTCTCGGATTGGTCGAGTGTGACCCCGAGCAACTACGGCAGGCGCTGGCGAACCTCATCAGCAACGCCATCCGGTTCACCGATGCCGGCGGCTCCGTGCGGGTCACGGCTTCGAAGGGCCCGCCTGGCTCGGACGCGCCCGATGCCGGTGACGAATTTCACAGCATGATGCGCATCGAGGTCGCCGATACCGGCACCGGCATTCCTCCGGTCGACCAGCCACTGCTGTTCGATGATTTCGAGCATGCGGAGTCGCTCACCTCGCGCCGCGAGCGCCGCTCCGGTGTCGGCTTGGTACTCACGCGCCGCATCATCGAGCTCCATGGCGGCCGCATCTGGGTCGAAAGCTCGGGAGTCACGGGCGAAGGGAGCCGATTCTTCGTCGAGTTCCCGACACACGCCAGGATGAGGAGCGCCACATGATCACCGGGTTTGCCGACCTCGCCGTCGCCGACGCCGAAGTCCTCATCGTCGACGACGATGCCGATAATCGCTTTCTCCTGAAGGAACTCCTCGGCGCGGAAGACTATCGCACCGTCGAGGCAACGAACGGCATCGAGGCGCTGGAACGAGTCGCCGAGCATCTCCCCGACGCCATTCTACTCGACGTCCTGATGCCCGGCATGGATGGGTTGGAGGTGTGCCGGCGCCTGCGTGCCGACCCGCGCACGGCGGCAGTCCCTGTGATCCTCGTGACCGCGCAGCGTGGACGCGAAGATCGGCTCGCCGGTATCGCGGCCGGTGCCAGCGACTTTCTCACGAAACCGGTCGACGTCGCGGATCTCCGACTTCGCGTGCGCAATGCCGTTGCAACCAAGAGACTGTACGACCGAGTCGAGCGAGAGTACCAGCGCACCAAGGAGCTCGAACAGCACCGCGACAATCTCGTCCACATGCTGGTGCACGATCTCCGGTCACCGTTGACCGGCATCGTGTGCGACCTGCAATTGCTCGAGCACGAGGGACAGCGGACGCTGCACCCGAACCTCATGGAGTGCGTGAGCGGCGCGGTGAAGAGTGCACAGGTCCTGAGTGGCATGATCACGTCGATCCTGGATGTGAACCGCCTCGAATCAGGGGCAATGCCGCTCTCACTCATGGACACTGATATCGTCGACGTCGTCCGTGAGGCCCGGACCGCGCTCGGGTCCGCGGCACTCCGCGTGCGGGTGGAAAACGGCGGAGGGCAAGCACACCCAACCGCCCCGTGCGATCCGGAGCTCATCCGCCGAGTCGTGCTCAATCTCTTAAGCAACGCCATTGACTACTCACCTCCGGAAGAGCCCGTGACGGTCAAGGTCGCGCGGCGAAACGGGAACGTCCGCATCGCGGTATCCGATCGAGGCCCTGGGATCCCGGCGGAACACCACGATCGGATCTTCCAAAAGTTCGGTCAGGTCGGGAAGAATGGGCGCCCGCGCAAGGCATCGAGCGGCCTTGGTCTCGCCTTCTGTCAGTTGGCAGTGGAAGCGCACTCCGGCCAAATCGGCATCGAGAGCGAAGACGGCAAGGGATCGACGTTCTGGTTCGAGCTTCCCGTGCGAGAGGTTGACTCCGAACCCAGTTCTCGAGAAGAAGCGCTGGAGCGAAGCGCGTAGCACGCTACTCGAGCAATCCGTACTTCTTTCGCTTCTCCCACAGCGTCTTCCGCGACACGCCAAGGACCTGAGCCGCCTGCTGAATGCTGCCGTCGCAGTCGGTGAGTGTGCGCCGAATGTGCTCCTTCTCCATCTCAGCGAGAGAGAGCCCAACAGTCGACCGCTGCGAGGCCGGCCCGGGCGCCGGCGTACCCTCACGGATCCCAAAGGCGGGAAGATCACTCGGTTCCAGGGACGTTCCATCAGCGAAGATCATGGCGCGCTCAATGACGTTGCGCAGCTCACGCACGTTGCCAGGCCAGTCCCACTGCTGGAGCAACTCCATGGTCGTCGCCCGGATCTCACGCACATCTTTGCGGAACTCGCGATTGAAGAACTCGCGGAAGTGTTCGGCCAACACGGGCAGGTCGTCTTTGATGACCCGCAGGGACGGGAGCGTGTGCGTGGCCACGCGGATTCGATAGTACAGATCTTCCCGAAATTTCCCGTCTCGCACCAACTCTTCCAGGTTGCGGTTCGTGGCCGTGATGATGCGCAGCGTCACCTCCATCTCTTCTGTTCCTCCCACGCGCCGGAACCGCCGAGACTCGATGAAATTGAGCAGCTTGGACTGCAATTCCGGTGAGAGGTCGCCGATCTCGTCGAGAAAGAGCGTTCCCCCATTCGCCACCTCGATGAGCCCACGTTTGGACTCCTTGGCATCCGTAAACGCCCCCTTCTGGTGACCAAAGAGCTCTCCCTCCAGCAGCTGTGAGGGCAGCGCCGAACAGTTGATCTCGACCAACCGGCCGGTAGAGTGGGGACTCGAGTAGTGGATGGCGCTCGCGCAGAGATTCTTACCCGTCCCGCTTTCCCCGAAAAGCAGCACGGTCGGGTGGGGGATCTGCGCCACTCGATGGACGAACTGGCGGACGTCCTGAACCAGCGCGTGATCGCCCAGGATCGCATCCGTGGAGAAGCTCTGTTTCCTAGTCTGCTGCAGTGACGCCACTTCCTCCCGGATGGGCTGCTCGGCGAGAGAGCGGCGGAGGAGCGTGGTCAGTTCGTCGATGTTGACCGGCTTGGTGAGATACTCGGTGGCTCCCGCCTTCAATGCCTCGATCGCCGTCTCCATCTCCCCATAGGCGGTGAGCACGAAGATGGGCAGCAACGCGTCGATCGTTCGCAGCCGTCGCGTCACCTCGATTCCGTCTACCTCCGGCATCACGAGATCAGTGATCACGGCGTGGGGCGGGCTCTCCGCACGACGATCGAGCAGTTCCTGCGAGGTCGTGAAGATCTCGGTCTTGAACCTGCCCGCCTGTCCCAGATTGATGGCGAGGACCTTGGCGAACGTCACATCGTCGTCGAGGATGTAGATTGTGGGAAGCATGGCATCAATCTTGGTGGCGACGCGATTCCATACAAGAGCACAGGCTCTCCGTGGCGAGAATCCTCGCGCCTTCGCACCAGTTCGTCAATGCGAGCCGGCGCACATCTTCCCTCGCGCCTGGCGCACCCCTGTGGCGCGACACCGATGACGACCGACCCCAACGACGCCCTCGCCCGGGTGCGTCAAGAGTTCACGCGCGGACTGCCCGAGCGCCTCCAGAGGATCCGGAGTGGGTTGACGGAGCTGATCCAGGGCTTCAACGACAGGGCAGCTGAGCAATTCCACGTCGCGTCACATGCCCTGGTGGGGATGGCTGCCACGTTCGAGGCGCACGACATGGCTGAGCAGGCGCGTGAGCTCGCAACGTTGGGCCGTCGCTGGCGCAAGGAAGGCGCTGCACCTCAACCCGAACTGGACGAGGCGCAGCAAGGCGTCGACCGACTTGACGGCACCATCCACGCCTTTCTCGCGCAGGCGGAAGACAGCACGACTAGCGACCGGCAGGGTTGATTGTTGGGGGGATCAGCTCGGAGTGACCTGAGCGGTCTCCATTTGTTCGATCAGCGCGTCGAGCTTCCGCACATCTGCCACGGCACCGCACCGCTCGAACTGCTCCCGCGCGGCGGCGGCGAGCACCTGAGCTTCCTCCACACTTCCAGTCCCCTTCAGCAACTCGGCAAGGTCACGTCGAGCTGCCGCCTGGAGCAACGGTCGCTCGAACCGACGCGCACGGACGATGGTATCCCGCAACACCGCCTCGCCACCGGCCGCGTCACCCGCCGCGGCGAGAGCAAGACCCAAGATCCGCAGATCTTCGGCTTCATCCACGACGTCTTCCATCTCGCGATGGAGGGCAAGCGCTTCCTCGATGTCCTGAATCGCCGCCTCGGCCTCGCCGAAGCCGACCCGAATCTCCGCACGGCCTGCGAGGGCTCGCGCGAGGAGCTCAGTGTCATGGAGTTCACGGGCGCCCTCCACCGCGCGGTTTGCAGCCTCGAGCGCGTCCCGAAGATTCCCCTGATCACGATGCGTGATGGCGAGGTTGTGCTGGGACTCTGCAGCCCCGTGCGGAAACAGAGAGCGTTCGTAGGCGGCGATCGCTACGGTATAGGCACCCACCGCCTCACCATACCGACCCAGGAGATTCTCGAGAATACCGATGTTGTTCGAGCAGCGACCGACCGTCGCGTAGTCTCGTTCCCTCGTCGCGATCGTCCGCGCCTTGAGCCAGTGTTCCTTGGCCTCGGCCATGTCACCGGCCTCGAACGCGAGCGCGCCCAAGGCATTGAACGCGCGAGCTTCGACGTCGCCCAACCCGCGATCCTGCGCACTCCGCAGGGCCGTCAATGTCCAGTGGCGTCCCTCCAGCTGCCGGCCGATGCGCGCGAGCGCAATGCCGAACAGGAGTGCCAACTCCGGATTGCTCTCGAGCCGTGTGTAGGATTGGTCGCGGAGGAAGCGCACGACCTCCGCAAACCGGCCGGTCTCGACGAGTTGCCGAATGACCCCGGGTGCCACCGGCGACAGACAGGTCGCGTCGGTGGCGGGCGACGCCGTGGGCGTCAGAACCGTGCCCTCCAGCGCGCTCGAGACGTCGTCCGTCAAGATCACATCACTCATGGAGACCTCACCTCGCCGTCGTTACCACGCCACCGCGTAACCAGAGAAGTGGTAGAGCGGTGCCTGGAGCTTCATCCCCCGCTTATCGAACTGCGTGCCAAGAGCGTTCCATTTGTCCATCGCATCGGTGCGATACCAGACGTCGAAAACGGACGGGTCCAGGTCCGCGACCTCTGCGAACTCCAGGCTGAACTCGAGCAGCGCAGGCTTCTTCCCTGCGAAGATCGATCCGTGCGGCGTGAATTCCACATTGAACAGCTCGGGGTCGACCGTTACAGTCACCTCTACCGTATCTCCGACCGCCAGAAGCCGCCCGCCGGAATCCAGCATCTGCGCGTCTCTGGGAACCGAGAGACGCATGAACCACGTCCCGAGAAGTCCCCACTCGTCACCGGTATCGCCCACATCCGGGTCCACATAATGCAGCACGAACTCCGCCCTCTCCCCTTGCACGACGGTGAAGCTCGTGTCATAGGCCATGAGCGGCGGCGCATCCGGCAGGTGCCGCAACATGCACTGACGGAGGTCGGTCTGGCTCGCGTCGCTCGCGCATGTCGTGGTGCTGATATCCGGCAGCGCCGTGCCCACGTCAGGCAAACCGTCATTGACCTCGGGACCATCGAGTGTGACCCAGCGTCCACCTTTGGCGAACGTCGCGGTGTCGTCTACCCGGGGACCGGTTTGATCGCTGCACGCGAGCAGCGCAAGCACCACGATCGGGGTCAGGCGTCGCAATCCGCACATCAGCGTTGTCATCGCTCAGATCTCCTGTCGTCGTTACCAGGCCACCGCGTAGCCCGAGAAGTGGTACACGGGCCCCTCAATCCAAAATCCCGTTCTGTCAAAGGTGGTCGGCAGCGCGCTCCACTCCGGTTCACTAGGCTGCGGTCGGTAGTAAACTGACAGGTCGCTCGTGCTGCCTTCGACCACGGCATTCACGAGTGAGAAGCGCACGATGCCCGGCCTCTTCCCGTTGAACAGCGTCCCGTGGGGACCGAACTCCACCTGGAAGTACACCGGGTCGATGTCCATCGTGACGACAACCGGCTGTCCCTTGGGAATGCGGTTCCCAGACTCATCGAAGAACTCCGCGTCACGCGGAATCGTGACCGTGAGGAAATACTCGCGAAGCCCGGTCTCCGGATCCGGCGCGTAGAACACATTCAGGTGGTACTGGAACCCCACCAAAATCTCGAAGCTGGGGTGGTACGACTCGAGCGGCGGGGCATCTGCCCGGTGTCGCAGGGTGCAGGGCGGCACGTCGGGCTGGTCCATGTCACTCGTGCATGTGGTAGTGCCCACATCCGGATTCGTAAGCGTGTCCTCAGCCGTACCTACGTCGAGCGTCGCCCAGCGTCCGCCTCTTGCGTACACGGCGTCATCAGCGACCTGCGGGCCTGTCTGGTCGCTGCACGCGGCGACGGCCGCGAAGACAGCGAGAATAGAAAGTCGGCGAAGCATTGTCATCGTTCGTGGTCCTCTCATCGTTGTCAGCTGTCCAGTCCTCGCATCTGCTCCATCGCTCTTTATCCTCAAGCCGCCACGGTCGCCGGCGTTTGTCTCCCAGCACGCCCGGGATGCGCGACGCGCGCCATCGCGATCAGCGCGTCCAGCTTGGCGACCTCGATGCGGACACCGAGTGTCGAGAAGCCGTCGCGGGCCGATTGAGCGACCGCGAGCGCCTCGGACACCTCACCTCTGTTGTACAGCATGCGCGCGAGGTCGCGCTCGGCCTGCGCCAGGAGCAGCGGCCGCGGGAACGAGTTGGCACGCTCGATCACGTCGCGTAGCAGCCCGAGCGCCTCGTCGACACGGCCCTTGGCCGCCTCGGTTCCCGCGAAAACCCTGAGATCCTCGGTCTCGCCCACGACGTCACCCATCACCCGTTCTCGCTCGAGGGCCTGCTCGATCTCGCGTCGCGCAAGCTCGACGTCGCCCGCCAGGAGACGGATCTCCGCGCGACAGCCGTAGGCGAGGTTGGCGAGCCGACGCTCCCCGGCAGCCTCCGCCGCATCCACCGCAGAGTCGGCCGTCACGAGCGCACGATCGTAATCCCCCATGTCGCGGTAGGTGATCGCGAGATTATTCAGCACCTCGGCCGTTCCGTCTCGGATGTCCATCCGCTGATAGGCGGTCAGGGCCATCGTGTACCAGCCGATCGCTCGCGCGTAGTCGCCGCACATCGTGGCGATCACACCGAGGTTGCCCGCGCTGCGACCCACCGTACCGTGGTCGCCCTCGCGCTTGGCGGCGGCGATCGCCTTGATGAAGTGCCGCGTCGCATCATCGATCTTTCCGCCATCGAGCGCGATGGCACCCAACACGTTGTGCGTCCGCACCTCGACGGCGCGATGGCCGCGGGCGACCGCGCGATCCAAGGCACGCTGTGCCCAGCGCACACCCTCGGTGAGCTGCCCGAGGCGTGCGTGCGCGATGGCACAGAGCACCATGAGCTCCGGGAACCGTTCGAGATCCTCTTGTGGCTGCATGCTCAGCTGTCCCAAGAGCGCGGCATGCTGCCCGCTCTCGAGGAGCGCTTGGGCGTCAGCCAGCCGGAGGAGAAGTCCGCGCTCGCGCATGGCTAGTACGCCACCGCAAAGCCGGAGAAGTGGCCCAAGAACGCCTTGAACTTCTCCATCGATGTCGAATGCCTGGAACTCAGTATCGTCCAGGGATCGAAAGAACCCTGTTGCGTGAACAGTCCAAGCAGATTGTTCTGGATGTACTCGTCCTCGCCGTCCACGACGCCGTCACCGTTGAAGTCGTGGTCAGCACCCGCGTACCACATTTCGACCACCGGCGGATCCGAGTGGTCAAACTGCAGACCCGATGGCGCCATGTGCGCCAGGATCTGCGTCGAGTCGACGGAAACCGTGATCAAAACGGAGTCACCCTCTGCGATCGGACTGCCGTCCGGCCGCGCGAGGAGCGACCCATCCCGAACCTCGAAGTGCAGGTAGGGACACAACGCGGTCTCTCGATACCCGTTGTCGTAGTAGTAGGTAGTGCCGGATTCACACGCGCTGTCCAGATAGTTGATCTGGACCGAGCGCGTCTGGCCTTTGACCGCCCAGAAGCTCACCTGGAACGTCTCGATCGGCATCGTACCGGACAGGAGAATCCCATCATCCAGGGACCATCCCATACCTGGAGCCTTGAGAATCTCACCATCCGATGTCATAGCGAACCCGCTGAATTCCCGCGATTGCTCGTTCGCCCGCCACCCCAACGGGTTGAACTCCCCAGCCGGGATCACCGAGCGCCGTGTCGACTGGACGGCCAACGATTCGCCGTCCGCGAGTTCGGTCGGCGGACCGGCACCGTCTGAGCAGGCGAGGGCAAGCCCACCAGTCAACAGTGCTACCGCAACGAATCGCTTCGTCATCTTCTTCACCTTTCTCAGTTCAGCGCCAGGGCACGCACGCAGACGTGCCGGTTCGTGCTTCCCGATTCAGGCTTACTGTGCCCGTCAGTAGGCGATGGCAAACCCCGAGAAGTGCTCGATGCCGGCTTTGAACCAATCCTCCGACAACGACTGCGTGGCCCAGAGCGGCGCCCACCCACTCTTCTGAGTGGTCCACAGATCGAGCAGCGACTGTTCGATGTAGGCATCCTCTTTGTTCACTGCACCGTCACCGTTCAAGTCCCCACCCGCGCCGGTGTACCAATACTGGAGCTCCGCCGGGTCGTCGTTGTCGAACGTGAGACCCGAGGGTTCCAAATGCGCCACCATGGCCTGCGGGTCGACGGTCACCGTGATCAGCACCGAGTCGCCATGCTCGTAGTCATGGCCGTACGGATCCTCGTCGAGGGAACCGGCCGGCACCACGAACCTGAGGTACGGATGCTCGATGACGCCTGAGGCGGACTTCTCGAGCCAGTTGATCTGCACACTACGAGCCTCATCCACGAGGGCCCAGAAACTCACTCGATAGTCGTCGAGCGGTGGCGCGCCAGCGGATGGCGAAGCGAGCACGTCGTAGTCCAGACGCCAATCACCCTCAGGCACGTCGCGCACCACGCTGAACTTGAGGGGCGCGTCCATGGGCATCCACGAAAGTGGGCGGAAGACGCGGCTCTGCGTCACCACCGACTCCGTGTCAGCCGTATCGAGCGGTGGAGCCGCACTGTCGGAACAGGCGAACACGCCGGCGACGGTCAACAGGCCGAGCGCTGTGAGTCTCTTAGACATGACATCTTCCTATGAGTTCGGGTCTGGAGGCCTGGACAGCTTCTTTCTGTTTCTCGTGTGTGAGCTGCGCGGACGGTACGGGCTGATCGCCGGTCCGGGCGCGTGTTCGAGGCGGGTCCATCGCTGCCTGCGCGCGTTTCGCCAGGCGCAACGCATCAGCCTCTTTGGCGAATTCGTCGAGCGACCGATACATCGCGGCGGCCTGTACGGCTTCGCTCAGGGCAACCGCCGGGTCACGCGCGGTCAGCCGAACCTCGGCCCGAGCGGCCACCGTCTCGGCGTGAAGGACCGGGTCGCCCAAGTCACGGGCGGCGTCAACTGCACGATCGGCCGTACCCAAGGCCTCCTCGAACCGCGCCAGCGCACAATAGGCTCTAACGAGCTCGAGCTGGCACTCGAGCGCTTCCCGCTCCGCCCCTGCACTCTCGTAGGTGGCGATCGCGGCCGCGAAGGCGCCGACAGCGGTCGCCGGATCGTCGCGGCGCAGCGCAAGCTGCCCGACACGCTCCGAGCATTCGCCGGCGAGGACAGCGTGCTGCTGTTTCGCGGCCAAAGCGCGCGCCTGGCTGAAGCAGCTGGACGCGCCGTCCAGATTGCCACGCGCGAGCGCGATATCGCCACAGAGCATCGTCGCAAGCGTCTCGCCGCGGTCGTCTCCCAGCGCGCGGGACGCTGTCAGTGCCACGGCCGACAGCTGATGCGCGTCATACAGCCGTCCCTGCCCCACCAAGGCGCTGGCAAACAGCACGGCCAATTCGGGACTCGTTCGCAATTCCTCATACGGACGGCGCCGGAGAAGTTCGACCACCTCGTGGTCGCGGCCGTCCTCAACGAGACGGCGGATCTCACGCACCGGCGCGAGCGACGAGCGAAGAACGCTGGCCGACTGAGCCGCTGCTCGTTCAGCACGGATGGCCGGTGTCACGAGCGTACCTCCGCCATCATCTGGTCAGAGCCCGCAGCCCGCATGACATCAACGGCGGCGCGGAGTTGTGAGAGCGAAACGTCTCCCGGAGGAGAGAGCAACAGCGCACGCACCAGAACCGTCTTGAGTTCCCGCACATTGCCCGGCCACGAATGGTCGAGTAGGAAACGCTCGACTTCGGATGACAGGGATGGTTCGGGAAGCCCATGTTCTTGGGCAATGCGACCCACGAGCGCGCGCGCGATCAACAGCACATCTCCGTTGCGTTCGCGGAGCGCTGGTAGGCGGAGGGTGACGACACCCATTTCGGAATACAAGTCTCGGTGGAGTTCCCCCCGCTCTACCATACGCTCTGGATCTTCACGGCACGTTCCGATGATTCGCACATTGATTGGGTACTCTTTCGCCCCCCCCACCCGTCGCAGCACATTTGTACGAAGTACCCTGGCGAGCTCGGCCTGCATCTCGATGGGAATCGCGTGTACGTCGTGCAGGAATACCGTCCCGCCCTCCGCAACCTCCAGCAGTCCTGGTCGGGCCGCTGTCGCGCCGCCCGTCGGGTCCCCGGTCTGGCCGAAGAGGTCGAAATGCACGCTTTCCGGAACAGACCCGCAGTCCAGCGGCACGAACGGGGACTGTCGACGCTCGCTGGCGTCGTGCACCGCGCGCGCAATGAGTCCTTTTCCGGTGCCCGGCTCCCCTACCAGGGTTGCCGGAACGTTCGCATACTTGATCAGCCACACCGCGCGCTCGAGCGCCTGCTGCATGGCGTCGCTTTCAGTTATCACACCCGCAAACGGTTCGGCGGGCGGATCACCTGCGCGACGCCGGCCGTTGGCACCGCGACACCGGTCGACCGCCGCGGTAATAGCACTCCGCACGAGCGGCAGGTCGTCCGGCAGCGCGAAGTAATCCGCCGCACCGGCCTTGACGGCCTGTGCAGGCAGTCGCCGTCCGTAGTCGATCCCAACCACAATCGCCGGAACGCCGGTCGGCAGGTTGTGAGACTCGAGCCACTCGAGGGCATCGCGCTCGGCCGCCCCGGCCGACAGCAGCACGATGGCCACGTCGGACACCGGCGGCATGCCGTTGTGAGACTGGACGACCACGGCGCTATCACCCAACTCATCCGCCACCCACCCCCACACGTCGCCAAAAGCCTCGGACAGCTGGACAACGACAACTTTCGGCGCGGTTTGTTTGCCCTGCGTTTCCACCATCAGTGTTCTCTCCCGATGGAAGCCACACCCGCGCGGATCGTTCGCGGTCAGGATCTCGAAAGGCGCCGCGCGGGACTGAAGTGTGGGGACCCCTAGAGCAGCGGTTGTGCCATCGGACACACTGGGCGGATGAACGCGCGTAAAGTGTTTAGAAAAAACGACTTAGAGTGGCAACAACCGATATCAAGCGTCGCCTTTGGGTTGGCGCTGGTTACGATAACGGAACGGGCGATGTAACTCGGTTGCGGATTCGGAAGGGGGATGGAGCGAACCCTCAGGACCTCACCACCTCGTGGCCCCAGGGCGCCTTGGGGGCCTCGGGGGCGTCGGTTTCAGTGCCCGTTACGAATCGGGAACGCCGGAACCGCATCCTCAGACCCATGGGCCCGTCGGACCATTCCGTAACACCATTCACGACAATCAGTTGAGCCGATGGCAGGGCTTGACTGGCGGCGGCACGACGGTTGCGGAAACTCGACCCTACAAAGGATTCAGGTATATCCGGGCGCGATCGACTCAGACGCCTCTGACTCGGGAAGGAGTGTGTGGATGGTGACACCGCGGCGCGTCACGCTTATGGTCGCGGTCGGGCTCGTCTTCGCGGCGTGCACTGACGCGCTGGACGTGCCCGAAGGCCAGGGGCACGATATCGCTGTGCAGGATGCGTCTGCCCCTGCGCTCGAGACGTATTCAGCGAGCTTCTGGGCCGTCCAGGGACGGCAGACGAGTTTTCTCGTTCACTACGTGGAGGCTGGGGACACACTCCACCCTTACATGAGCCTGATCATTCCCCAGAAAGCGCAGATCGCACGCCCCGACGGGACGCTGCTCGCCAAAGGGGATTCTCTCTCGATTTCGGTGGAGCTTGCCCGAGAGAAGTTCCAGGTTGAGTTCGCGCCACACGGGCTGGTATTTGCGGCCGACGAGCCGATGCGGCTCAAGTTCTGGTATGAGTTTGTCGCTCTCGACGATGGCGGGGAGGGAAGGCCGCGAGATGTTGCCGACCTCAATCTGCTGTATCGGCCGGAACCGGACTACCCATGGGTGCGGCTCGATTCGGAGGTGTCATTGGAAGGCCACTTCGTCGTGGCCAACGTCCACCACTTCTCGGGATACGCGGTGGCCTGGTAGCAGCTGACAGGCTGTCAGCCATCAGCCTTCAGCTGCACCGCTGCCGCTCACCTGCCGCCCTGCCGCTTCGAAGCTGTTTAGCCTTCACCCTTCAGCTACCAGCTGTCCCGTTGACCGTTCTACTTCCGAAGTGTTCTGCCGCCGCCGTTCTGCCCCTCCTGCCCCTTCTGCCCCTGCAGTCGTCCTGCCGCCCGCCGCTTCTTCCGCTGCCGTTCTGCCTCTGCCGTATCCCTGCCGCTTCTGCCGCCGCCATATTAGCTATCTGCCGTGGCCACCGATCCGCACCTCCCACTCCGCGATGACGTACGTCTCCTCGGCAACCTGCTCGGCGAGACGCTGCGCACGCAGGCAGGCGTACCGCTCTTCGAGAAGGTCGAGCACGTACGCTCACTTTCCAAGCGCGCGCGCCGGGGAGAGACAGCGTGTTTCGCACAACTCGACGAGTTCCTTCAGGGACTTGAGATTGGCGATGCACTCCCCATCGCACGTGCGTTCGCGCATTTCCTGACCCTCGGCAACATCGCGGAGCAGCATCACCGTATTCGACGCCGTCGCGCATACCAGCGCGACCCGCACGCACACCCGCAACGCGCATCGTTCGAGGACACATTTTCGAGACTCCTCACTGCGGGCGTACCAGCTGAGCGCATCTTCGAGGAAGTAACCCGCCAACGTATCGAACTCGTGCTCACGGCACACCCGACCGAAGTCGTACGCCGCACGCTGAGGCAGACGCAGCGACGCATCGCAGATCTTCTGGGTGAGCGCGACAGACCGGATCTCACACCGGCCGAGCGTGACGCCGTAGGGGACGCGCTGCTGCGCGAGATCACGATCGCGTGGAAGACCGACGAAGTACAACACGAGCGTCCGACACCGATCGACGAGGTGAAGTGGGGGCTCGTGTTCTTCGAGCAAACCCTGTGGGACGCGGTACCGGCCCATATGCGGGCTCTGGATCGGGCACTCAACGCCGTAGGCGGCACAACGCTCCCGATTGACGTGGTCCCGTTCCGATTCGGCTCGTGGATGGGCGGAGACCGGGACGGCAACCCCAACGTCACGCCTGAGGTGACGGTCGAGGCGTGCCTCCTCGCGCGATGGATGGCAGCCGACCTGTACTCCCAGGATATCGCTGCGCTGCGCGCCGAGCTGTCCCTGAACGACGGCAGTGCAGAGCTGATGGAGAGAGTGGACGGCGCACGCGAACCGTATCGTGCGCTGCTGCGAGAGGTATGCGATCGACTCCTGGCGACGCGTGACGGCATCGAAGTTTTGCTCGAGGGTCGCGAGCCGGACCCGAGCGTCGCATCGCGGATGTACTGGGATGTGGAGGACCTGGCTGAGCCGCTGCACCTCTGCGCGCGCTCCTTGGAGAAAACCGCCGGCCAACTGCTGGCCGGCGGTCGCCTACTGGACATCCTGCGCCGCGTCACCTGCTTTGGCCTGACGCTCGTTCGTCTCGATCTCCGTCAGGAGGCGACGCGACACACCGAGGCACTCGACGCCGTGACTCGCGCGTGCAACCTCGGTGCATACGCCGAGTGGGACGAGCAGCAACGGCAACAATTCCTGAGCGACGCGCTGAAGGCAGGTGGCGAGCCGATCGCCGACGCCTTCGAAGACACCCGCAGGTTCAGCGACGACGTGCATGACGTGCTCGAGACGTTCCGCTCCGCAGCGACGATTCGTCGCGACTCGCTGGGCGCGTACGTGATCTCGATGGCGGAGCGTCCGTCAGACGTGCTGGTCGTCGAACTCCTGCAAATGGCCGCAGGCGTGACTCCGCCACTCAGAGTCGTACCGCTGTTCGAGACCGTCTCCGATTTGCGCGGCGCCGGCGCGTCGTTGAACGAGCTCCTGGCGGTTCCCTGGTACAGGCACCACATCGACGGCCGACAGGAAGTGATGCTCGGCTACTCGGATTCGGCCAAAGACGGCAGCCGGCTTGCAGCCGCATGGGAGCTCTATGAGGCACAGGAAGCCATCGTGGCCATGGCACGAGAGCACGACGTCGAAATCACGTTGTTCCACGGCCGCGGTGGAACAGTGGGTCGAGGCGGCGGTCCGATGCACTTGGCTATCCAGTCACAGCCGCCCGGATCCATCGACGGCCGCCTGCGCGTCACCGAGCAGGGGGAGATGATCACGGCCAAGTTCGGTCTGCCCGGCATCGCGCTTCGGACGCTCGAGGTGTATACCACGGCCACACTCGAGGCGACGCTCACGCCAACGGATCAACCACAGCCGGAATGGCGCATGCGGATGCGCCAGCTTGCCGGTACGTCGCGTGACGCGTATCGACAACTCGTCTACGAGACCCCAGAGTTCATACCGTACTTCCGATCCGCGACGCCCGAGATCGAGCTGGGTGAGCTCAAGATTGGCAGTCGACCTGCACGACGCCGCCCGGGCACCGGTGTCGAATCGCTGCGTGCCATCCCCTGGGTGTTCGCCTGGATGCAGACACGCTTGCTGCTACCTGGTTGGCTCGGTGTTGCCGAAGCACTGAGCGCCGAGATCCAGCCCGGCAGATTGGATCAGCTCAAAGAGATGTATGCGAGGTGGCCGTTCTTTCGATCGACGATCGGCCTCTTTGAGATGGTATTGGCCAAGGCCGCGCCGGACATCGCAGCACAGTACGACAAGCGCCTCGTTCCGGCCGAGCTCCATCCGCTGGGTGAGGACCTGCGCCACCGACTGCGTCGCGCCCAGGAGGCTGTGCTCGCGGTGACCGGTCACGCTGGGCTTCTCGAAGACAACCCCGTATTGCGTCGCTCAATCGATGTACGCAATCCCTACGTCGACCCCATCAACCTGGTGCAAACCGAAATCCTTTGCCGATTGCGACACGCACCGCGAGACGACGCACTGCTCCAAGCGCTGCTGGTCACCGTGAACGGGATTGCGGCGGGAATGAGGAACACGGGGTAGGAGCTTTCAGCCATCAGCCATTAGCTGTTGGTCGTTTCAGTCGTCTTTCCGAAGAACGTCCTACGCATGCAAACCCCACGGAGGTGAATGGCGGTGGTACGCCCGGTGAGTACGGTGCTGCTACGGAGAGTCAGGAAGCGTGATCGTTCCACCCAGCAGTCGCTTGTCAAATGCGATTCCCACGAGTCGCGCCATGCGCTGGACCTCGGCGGTCGCAACTCGGCGACCGAGATCGGTGAGCCGATAGTACTTGCGACGCTGGTCGTCGAACTCGGGGTCCGGTCGCTTATCCGATTCCTCAATCAAGCCGGTCTCGAGCAGCCGTTGCGCAGCGAGATACACGGGACCGGTTGCCGTCGATCCCTTGGTGCCCGTCATGTGCTCGATCTCCTTCATGATGCCGTACCCATGGCGCTCTTCATCAACGAGTGAGAGCAGCACGTGGCTGGAAAGTGGTGTGAGCGGCAAATGCGATTCGACTTGGGGATCGACCACGAGGAACCTCTTCCGTGACGGGTCTGCAGGCCGGCGCTTCCTGGCAACTTCGCCTATACATATCGCCCGTACCTAGGGTCCACAAGTAGACGAAAAGCCCATCGAATACACGAGCCGTCACCGGCCGCGAGAGATACCCGCGGCCGGTGACGGCCCGGTCAGTGACGTATGGAGAAAGACGTTGCGTTTGGGGAGGCTACTTCTTGCGCAGCCGCTGGCCCTTGCGACGCTTGCGGCGCATGCGGCGACGCTTGCTGCCGATCTTTCTTCTGCCACGATGTTTCTTCGGATACCCCATCGACTCCTACCACTTGGAATTCGTGCCAGCTCTTGGCGTGTGGAAGATAGGCGCCGGACGCCCGAGCGGGAGGGGTCAGCTGGAACTGGCACGGCACTGCTCGGTAGCCCCGGTTGTTGGTAGCCGCCAGGAGCCCGAAGTAAGTTCCGAGCGGCACGGCAGAGGAGATGGAGCGCCATGCAGAGCATTGGGTTGTGGGGAGTCCTCTGGATTCTGGTGGGCATAGTGCCGATCGCTGCGCCGTTCAGCGCGCAGGACCAGCCCGTCGTGCGCGCAGTGCTCTTCTTCGCACCCACATGCTCCCACTGCCACAAGGTGATCAATGACGATCTCCCGCCGATGTTCGAGCGTTTCGGCGGGCAGGCTCGTGTCTGGATAGACCCGACGGTGCCTCGCGAAGATGCTGCCTTCTACCTGGTGACCAATGGCACCCTCGAGGTGCTCCTCATCGACGCGTCCAAGCAGGCGGGCGGACCGTACTACGAGCGAACAACCACCAGCTTTGGGATCCCGCGCGATCGCAGCGGCGTGCCACGCCTCATCGTGGGCGAAACGGTCCTCGTGGGGTCACTCGAGATTCCTCAGCAGTTTCCCGTCATCATTCGCGAGGCACTCGCGGAGCGTGGGCTCGATTGGCCGAGCATCGAAGGCCTCGAAACGGAAATCGCCCGGATCCCGGTTGAGGGAGCTGTGATAGCATCGGATTCGGCGCCTGAGCCCGAACCGAATCCGCAACCGGACGTGGCCACCACCGACACATCACTCCCGCCTGACCGCGCGACCACCCGACCGCCCGTGCCACCATCCGTCTCGGATTCGACAGCGGTTGCCATCGCCACGGCTCCGCCTCATCGACCGAGCGCCACAGCAAGGACCCTCCAGGAAATCCCGGTCGAACGGGAGACGATGCTCGACAGATTTCGCCGCGATCCGGTCGGGAACAGCCTATCAGTGTTCGTGCTGGTTGCGATGATCGTGAGCGTCATTTTGGTTGCCAGCCGCTCGCCGCACTGGACGGCCACCCGATTGAGTGGAGCGGTCCCGGCCTGGGCAGCCGCAGGCCTCGGCGTCGCTACCTACCTTACGTTCGTGGAAGCGAGCGGGACCCCTGCCGTCTGCGGCCCAGTGGGCGACTGCAACGCGGTGCAGCAAAGTCCGTACGCGACGCTCTTCGGGGGGATTCCGGTTGGACTCGCGGGTCTAGTCGGCTATGCGACGATCATCACAGCCTGGGCGATCGCTCGCCGCAACTCGAGTCGTGCGGCTCAGTGGGCCAAACTCGCGCTCCTCGCGATGACGTTTTCGGGGACCTTGTTCTCGATCTACCTCACGTTTCTCGAGCCATTCGTGATCGGAGCGACCTGCTTGTGGTGCCTCAGCAGTGCGTTCATCATGACGGCACTGCTGTGGCTGTCCGCGGGACCCGGCACAACCGCCTGGGCGCACCTCGCGGCCCCGCACCCACCTCTGTCATAGAGGGCATTGGGGGCGACTGCCACAAATCAGAGCGCCGGCAGCGTGTGGGTGCGGCCTTCGTTCTGTTCCACCAACCACTCGTGGAGCGGCTGGAAGTACTCGACCATCGCCTGCGCATCGAGCTCTCGGCCCGTGGTTTCCTGTAACACCTCTTGCCACGGTCGACTGGCGCCAGGGGCCATGAGATCTCGTAAGAACTGGCCCACGTTCGCACTGCCGTAGTAATCCGTGTCGTACGGCGATTGCTCCAAGATCTCCGTCGCGATGTGCTGGTGCAATTGAAACAACAACGCCTCGGCGAGTGCGTAGTCGTAGTACTGCCCCGCATCATCGGTGATGTGCGTCTTGCTGAGCGCGTCTGCATGGTCTTCGCCGCGTGGGCTCGGCGGCTCGATGCCCTGGTAGCGGCGGACCAGATCCCACCATCTCGTGTTCAAGACATCGACTGAAAGCGGGGTGGCGTAGAGCGCCTGCTCGAACCGCGTCATCACGCCTGCTGACCACGGAATGAACACGACGTGATTCAGGGCTTCTTTGAGCAGCTTGGCAGTCTCGTCTACTTGGGCACCGGCGTCCGCGAGTCCGCGGTTCACGAGAAACTGGCGCTGCGAAGCCGCGAGTCCGATCATGCTCCCGAGGGCTTCGTGGTATGCGCGGTTCGCCCCCTCACGGAGCACGAGCGGCACGGTCGGGGTGCTGTAGCTCATGAAGTAGTAGACGTGCCCCAACTCGTGATGGACCGTCTCGTACCAATAGGGATCCGGCTCCACGCTCATGAGTGACCGAACATCCGTGTCCAAATCGAGATGCCAAGCGGACGCGTGCGTGTTCTTCTTGTAGACGGCGCCTGCGGGTAGTGGGTACAGCGAGGAGCGCTCCCAAAAGGACTGCGGCAGCTCATCGAAGCCCAGACTCACGTAGAATGCCTCGCCCTGCTCCATCACCCACTCGGGTGTGTGCGCCCCGATGGAAGAATCCACATTGATGCCCTGCACCTCGATTAACGCACTCCAATCCTGTCCCCACCGGTTCGGCAGCCAGTGGGCCGGCAGTAGCTCTGGTACTTCCGCACCGTACTTGGCCGCCAGCTCGTAGCGCGCCCATGTATGCAGTTCCCGATACAGCGGCCGGAGCTGCCGCACCAGCTCATCGCATAGACGCAGCATCTCCTCAGCGCTCAGGCCGTAGTCTGACACCTGATAGGCAAAGAAGTCCGGGTATCCCAATGCCTGAACCGTTTGGTTCCGCAAGTCGCGGAGCTCAAAGAATGTGGGCTTGAGCACACGCCCCACGTCCTTGGACGCCTCCCACACCGCCCGCCGCTCAGCGAGCACGTTGCTGGTTCTCAGGAGATCGTCCATCACGTTCGGGGTGACCGGCCGGCGCCCGACTCTGAACTCGAAGCCATAGAGCCGCTCGACCTGCTCAGTCTCTGCCGCAACCCTCCGCTCCACGATTTCACGAACTGCCATCGGCCCCTCGGCAGCGAGGGCAAGCATCTTGTCGAGTTGGCGAACCTGGAGATCGGTCAACTTCCCGCGACGGGAGAGATACGAGCGGATCGTATCGACGTTCTCCACGCTCCCAGCAAAGCGGAGATATGCCTCGCGTGTGACCCGCGTGCGGGCGGCATTGGTGGTGTCCCCCTCCACGATCCGCGTGTTGCTCGCCCAATCGGCCCGACTCCAGTCATAGTAGAGCTGCTGCATCTCCGCTTCGTATCCGGAGAGAAAGGCGTCGACCTCGCTGCGAAACACGGTGTCGACGCAAGCCGTGCCCAGCATCATGCCGAGCAGCAGGCCCAGAAGACTGGCATATCTCATCATGGCTCTCCCAGAAGAGAGGTTCCCGAGTGCGATGAACATCCGACGCTAACGTCCGCTTTCCTCACCAAGGCAATCCAACGGCCCGCGTGAGAAACTCCATGAACGGCGTCGCCGCTCGGGTCGCAGCAACATACTCCTTGAGGAAGGCTGAAGAGCACGCCTGCTTCTCGTCAAACTGCGTCACCGCAATGAAGTCCTTCCGCTTGAGATCTTCGATCATGGGGTGCTTGGGATCGTATCCCCGCGGCGGTCGCTTGAGGAGCTCCCCGGCCAGCTCATAACGGTCTCGGAAGGTTCGCTTGCGCAGCACCTTGTTCCACCGGTCGGGGTGCTCTGCAATCGCATCGCGAACCATGCGCAGCGGATCACCGCTCGGATGCCAGAGCCCGACTCCCGCAAACACGTTGCCCGGCTCCAGGTGAAGATAGAATCCCGGCGCGTGCACGTCCTTGCCCTTCTCGTGCCGAAATTGCACCGCCGCGACGGTTTTGTAGGGGCTCTTGTCCCGTGAGAAGCGTGTGTCGCGGTAGATCCGAAACAGCGAGCCGCCCATAGGCCGCGCGTCGGCCACATAGTGCAAGCTGATCTTGTGCAAATGGGGGCGGAACTCGGCGATGAAGCGGAGCAGCGGATCTCGCACGTCGGATTCGTAACGCTTCTTGTGCTCCTGAAACCACGCACGATTGTTGTTTCGCTTGAGCTGCCGCAGAAAAGTGAAAAGCGCTGGCGCAATATGTGGACCGGACATGATCAAGGATCCCTCTGTAAACTCTATGACCCGCGCCGATAGCGCATCGCGTTGAAGAGCAACGGCCACGTAGCAATCGTCTGTCCTCTGTAGTTCGGCGGGAAGCCGAACAGCACCACGGACCCGTCACCGACCGTGACCTCGACAAGTGCCGCTTTGCCCGCGACGTGTTCGTGCCCAAGAGCCCATCCGGACAGAACGGGGTCTCCATCACCGTACCGGGCAATCACCCGAGCCCGCGGGTCAGAAACGTCGAACGCCCTGCTGCTCCGCCAGTACCACGCACTCGTGTGCTCGGGAAGGTCACGCGTCAACGCACCGTCGCGCTCCAACCTGAGCCGTAGGATCGAGCCCGGGATGTAGAAATCCTGCGACTCCAACCCCTCCACCCTGTTCCGCACATCCAGATCCAGCGCCTCAATGGCGAAGTCGGTGGCCTGACCAATCGCGATCACTCGGCCGCCTCGCTCGACGAAAGCCCGAACGGCGTCGACGCCGTTCCTGCCGAGCCCGCCCGCGTACGGTGCCGGCATGGCCTCGCTCGACCAGCCGGCGACGACGTCTTCGGCCGATTGATCTTCGATCAAGAACACATCATAGCGCTCCAGGCTGCCCGCCCGGACGTCGGCATCATGCAGTGTGTCGTAGGGAACCGCGTGTCGATCGAGGAGCCAGCGTGTCCATCCCTCCGGCATGGGCTCGCGCCACGACTTGTACACCGCCATGCGGGGTGCTCGATCACCTGAGAGGTCCGACGGGGTGGTGTATTTCAGCTCGGGCACGGCGATGGGCGCAGAGAGCCCAGCACTCAGGGGCTCGTCCACGGCGATAGCCTCGATACCCATGAGTAACGGTAGCGTGTGGGCCGTCACGTCGTACGGTGCGAGGGGCGGGCCGCCCGGATACTGTCGAAGATTGGGATACACCTGATTGGACAGTAACGTGTGCGCGAAGGAGGCGTAGGGCTGCCGCAAGGGAACCACGTACGTCCCTTTCGGAAACCGCCGACCATCAACCCGAAACGCGGCTTCA
>Ga0224512_10001055_pt1 | contig 27450 bp, 18 predicted proteins | sample SF_May12_sed_USG_4_FD_169103 | JGI IMG/M metagenome (GOLD analysis project Ga0224512, IMG submission 169103) | Sediment microbial communities from San Francisco Bay, California, United States - SF_May12_sed_USGS_13 | ecosystem: Environmental > Aquatic > Marine > Sediment | place: USA... | reverse complement strand
CCGCACCACGAGATCGTCGTCGTCGACACCCTGTTCGATCACCTGCCGGCGGTAGGCGTCGAGCAGGATCTCCTGCGTCACCTCGTAGGCGGCCTCCATGCACTGGCTGGATCCGATGACGTTCTGGGCATAGGCGTAGGCGAGCGGAGTGAGGCCGTCATTGTCGTCGACCCAGGGAAAGGCGTCGACCAGTTTGCCGACGGCATCCTTGTCGACCCGAACGCTTTCGGCCGTCTTCACCGTGTCGACCCGGGGTCGGACGAATCGGATCGACTCACCGGGAATGACGACCTCCGTGGAGCCGTCGGAGCGGTGCGAGATCTCGGTCGCCGACCCGTCGACACAGGTGTCGACATCACCGATGGCGTTCATCGACACTCGATCGGTGCGGTAGACGACCCCGAAGCTCTCGTGCTCTCGCACGCCCTCGACCGGCACCTGGGCGTGGACCCGGGCCCGGCAGTCGAGGCTGATCGGTTCGACTGCAACGATCCGGGCCTCCGACGGCAGTTTCACGTCGACGTCGATCTCGCCGAGCGACGGCAACGACGGGCCGGAGATTGAAATGATGCCGACGGCGAAGGCCATTGCCAGCATCACTGCCGCAAATCCGCCGATCACAATGCCTTGAGCCAATCTGTTCATGGGAGTATCCGTTGCTGGTGCTGGGCGAGGTTGGCGGCCGAGTCGGTCCTACCACCCAGTGTACGACGGATCGGGACGGGGCTTTGTCGCGTTACCGTGGGGAGGGCCGGCCCTGCGCCGATCCGGCGACCAAGAGAGTCATGACCACTTCTGCCCCCGAACTGACACGCGAAAACCGCCGAGAGCTGCTCGATGCCATCCTGCTGGTCGACGATCCCACCGAGGGTCTGTGGGAGGCCTACGACTCCGGGCTGGCTGAGCAGCTGATCCCTGAACTTCCGGCGTTGCGTCTCGAGCAGGATCCGATCCACCGCCACAAGGACGTGCTGGCCCACACGATCGCTGTGACGGCCAAGACCCGGCCCGATCTCCGGATCCGGCTGGCCGCACTGTTCCACGACATCGGAAAGCCGGCCACCCGCCGGATCGACGCCCGGGAAGGGGTGACGTTCCGCCATCACGAGGCGGTCGGGGCCAAGATGACCAGGAGGCGTCTGAAGGAGTTGGGCTACGACGCCGATTTCACACGCGACGTGGCTCAGCTGGTTCGGATGTCCGGTCGGTTCAAGGGATACGCCGACGGCTGGAGCGACTCGGCGGTTCGCCGCTACGCCCGCGACGCCGGGCACCTGCTCGGCGATCTCAACGAGCTGATCCGCTGTGATTGCACCACTCGAAATCGGGCCAAGGCCGAGCGGTTGCAGCAACTGATGGACGACTTCGAGGCCCGGATCGTGGAGTTGGCCCGCCAGGACCGGATGGCGGCCGAACGCCCCCAACTCGACGGCCGGGCGGTCATGGAGCACCTCGGTATCAGCGGTGGACCGCTGATCGGTCGGGCGCTCGAGCACCTGCTCGCCATCAAGCGGGCCGAAGGCGTGCTGCCCGACGACGAGATCCGAGCCCGTCTCGACGCCTGGTGGGCCGAAAACAACCCCGAATCCTAGCCGGTGGCACGGCAACGGCCCCCACACCTGGCCGCGTCGGTCGACGAACTCGACGAAACGGTCGGCCTGACCGACTTCGAGCGGGCCGTCGTCACCGTTCTACTGGCCACCGGAGTCGGCGACGTGATGAGCTACGGCGACGTCGCCGCCGAGGCCGGCTATCCGGGCGCGGCCCGGGCCGTCGGCGGTGTCCTGCGCCGCATCGACGGATTGCCCTGGTGGCGAGTGGTCAATGCCGCAGGTCGTCTCATTCCGCACGACCCCGAGCGGCAGGCGGCGCTGCTCAGGGCCGAGGGAACCCCGGTGACGGGCGGGCGGGTCGTTCCTCGACGCTGACGGCGCCTGGGGAGGTCGCGTCCGGCCCTCGGGTGGTCCCTTTGCCCCAGTGGTCTTAGTCGAGGACGGTTTCAGCCGACGTTTTCGGTACGGACGGAGTCGGTCCGGTGAGGAAGGCGCGAGCTTGGAACAGATTGGAACGGGGACGACGGTCGACGCTGCGAACGGCGATGGAGGTGAGGATCCACTCCGCTGGCTCAGCTCGATTCTGTGGCCCGATGGAGGCGCCCATCTCCTCGACGATCGCCGGCGGAAGCGCCCCGGTGCCGACCACGCCTCGGTCGTCGCGGCCGGAGACGGCGACCTCCGAATCGGCTTTCGCTGGTGGGCGTCCCCTTCGGCGACGAACGCCGAACTCCTGATTCCGGCCACCTCCATCGAGGCCGCCCGGACGGCGGTCCGTCGCTACCACGACGGGTTCACGCCCGGCCGCCGGGCTCGGAGCTGGGCTGCCGAGCTGCTCATGCGCTCACCGCACCTGGCGGCCAGGGTTCTCGACGGGAGACTTGTCGCCGCAACCGGGCTCGTGACCGAGGGGGTGCTCGTTGATGTCGCCGCCGCGCTCGCGCGGAGCGGGCCCCTCGACGAACTCCACGTCGCGATCAGCCTTGCCCGCCCGAAGTCCAATCGCAAACCAGTCCTGCAGCTCATCGACCAGAACGGGATGTGTATCGGCTGGGCCAAGGTCGGCTGGAACCAGTGGACCCGGAGGCTGGTCGACAACGAAGCGGAGTGGCTGGAACGCGAACCTCGATCGCCGATCATCACGCCCCGGGTGCTCGAGCGGCTGCACACCGGCGACCGCCTGGTGGTGGTGAGCTCCGGTGTCGTCGGTTCGCGTCGACCTCGCCGACCGAGCGATCAACCACCGCCCCCCGAGGTGGTTCTCGCCATCGCCGACCTGGGAACACGCACCCGGTTGCCGCTCTGCGAAACGCCGTGGTGGCGGTCGGTCCAGGGCGTTCTCGGTCAGGGCACCGAACGCGAGATCGAAGCCGTCGAGCGGGTCGCCGAGGCCGTCGGGTCGTCCACGATCGAGACCGGCGCCTGGCACGGCGATCTCACCCCGTGGAACATCATGTCGCCGCCGTCGTCGCGCCCGTCGGTGCGTGTCGGCGGCACGCACGGCACTGTGCAGGTGATCGACTGGGAGTTCGCCGCCGACGGCGTCCCTCTCGGCTTCGATCTCTGCCACTTCCACACTCAGGTCGGCGTTGAGATGAAGGGGCTCTCGGCCCGCGCCGCCCTCGACCGCAGCGCCAGACTGTCCCCTCAGGGTCTTGCTCGACTCGGTGTCGACCCCCACAACCAGATCAACACGTATCGCCTCTATCTGGTCGAACTGATCCGTCGCACGCTTGCGCTCCGGGCGGCCGGCATGTCGGTCAAGGGTGTCGAACAGGGGGAGGCGGCGACCGATCGCATCACCGGCGGCTTGACCGCACGCAACACCGAGGCACCGAACCCGAATGGCTGACCAACCGACCGGTGCGATCACCAACGACCTGTAGGAGAACGTCATGTCGACCCGGATCGGCACCCGATTCACCCAACACGAGATGCTCGACAGGCCCGGATTGCGGGAACTGAAGGCCGGGGCCAAATGGTTCCGCCAGAGCGCCGCCGCCGCGGGCTGGGAGTCGCGGGTTCTGCCCGACCTTGTCCTGGCCGGTGTGCAGCGAAGCGGGACGACCGCATTGTTCGAAGCGCTCTACCGCCTGCCGATGGTCGAACGGCCCCGGCGGGGCAAGGGATCCCACTACTTCTCCTACAACTATCACCGCGGTTGGGAGTGGTATCAGTCGCAGTTTCCCACCCGCCGGTGGGCCGACCTGGTGGAACTCAGGCACGGTCATCCGATGTTCTGTTTCGACGCCTGCCCCTACTATCTCTTCCATCCGTTCGCCATCGAACGGATGGCCCAGGCGTTGCCCGAGATCAAGGTCATGGTCATGTTGCGCGATCCGGTCCGCCGGGCCGAATCCCACTTTCATCACTCGGTTCGCCACGGGCACGAGACTCTGCCGTTCGAGGACGCGCTCGCCGCCGAGGAAGGTCGACTGGCCGGGGAGGACGATCGGATGCAGGAGGACTGGACCTACTGGAGCCACAGCCACGAGCACCACTCGTACGTCTCGAAAGGGCGGTACGCCGATCAGATCGAGCGTCTCTTCCGGCACTATCCCCGTGACCAGGTGATGATCCTCCAGTCGGAGGCCTTCTACCGCGACCCCACTCGGGTCCTGGCCGAGGTCACGGACTGGGTGGACCTGCCGCCGGTCGAGCTCACCGGTTCCGACGACCGGAACGGACACGACTACACGCCGATGGACCGGGCGATGCGCGACCAGCTGGTGGCGCTCTATCGCAAGCCGAACGAGCGTCTCTTCGAGCTCATCGGGCGCCGTTTCGACTGGCTCTCGTAGACCCCACTGCCGCCGGTCGGGGCTGACGGCGACCGATCGCCAGCAGCTGGTCGAGTTCGAGGAGTTCCCGGAAACGGAGCGACGCTGCGATCTGTAGCAGTGCGCCGACCGCGACGTGGGCCCCGATGGCCAGCAAGCCGTTGTCGATGCTGCGGTGGAGCAGCCAACCGGTGGGCACATAGGCCGCCACGGCGATCACCCCGGCGACCAGGACCGGTGCACCGAGACCGTGAACCCTCCTGGTGCGCCAGACCGTGATCACCGCCAGCAGCCGGATGATGATGCGCGATGCGGCCCAGCCCCAGGCCGCTCCGATCACGCCGATCCGGGGGAGGAGAACCATCGACAGCCCGATCATGGTGAGCAGGGCGAGGATGTGGTTGATCAGTGACGCCATACTGCGTCCGGTCATCAACAGCAGGGTGTCGCCGACACCGAGGCCGATGATGACCACCAGCGCCACCGAGAAGATCTGGACCAGACGGGTGCCGTCGGTGAAGCCCTCCCCGAACAGCCGCAGGATCGTCTCGGCCCCGAACGCCATCGTGAGAAAGACCGGCCACAGCAGGGTGACGCTCCACGCCGACACGGTGTGCAACACGTGTTGGGCGTCGTCGTTGTCCTCCGTCGCGAAAGCGGCGCTGAGGTGGGGCGCCATCGATTGCGAGGTGGCGAACATCATGAGTTGACCGGCGACGATCAGCCGGTTCGCGGCTCCGTACAGGCCGGCCTGGGCCTCGCCCAGCATGTAGGCGACGAGAAGCAGGTCGAGTCGCTCCAGCGCCGAGGAGACGACGTCGGTCAGCGCTCGCGGCGCGGCGAACCGCCAGTAATCCGACGATCGGAACGGGTCGGCCGGCGCGTCGACCCTGTTCAGGCGCCCCCGTAGCCACAGTGCGATGACTCCAAGCGAGACCATCGCGGCGCCGGCCCAGGCCCAGGCCAGAGCCGCCACATCGGCGGCCGCGACGACCACGACCGCGACGAGGGCCAGTTGAACGATGGGGCGCACCAGCTGTCCGGCGATGACCGACGGACGCATCGTCCCGAAGCCGCGGCTGGCTCCGAACATGGCCTGGCTCACCGAGAACGCCGGCGCGGCCAGTGCCAGGACCCTGATCATCGCGGCCAGGGAACGGGCGTTCTCGTCGTCGTCGGCCAGGGCGGCGGCGATGGTGTCGGCCCCGAGGAACCCGACAACCGCGAACACCAGAGCCACCAGCGCGGTGGCCCGTAGTGCCGTCGAGGTGACGGCGCGCAGGGCGCCCCGCCGGTCCTCGGCTCGGAGCCGGGACACGAAGAAGGTCAGACTCGATTCCGCTCCGAGTCGGGCGCCGTTGGCGGCGAGCGTGAACAGAGCGGTTGCGGCGAAGAACACCCCGGCTCGGGATTGGCCGTAGGTGTTGGTGATGAGGCCGACGGTGAAGAAACTGACGACTGCCGCCGTTACGGCGCCGACCAGGTTGAACGCCGACCCGCGGGCTGCCTGGCGGACACGAGCGTCGGGCGGTCGGGTTTTCGCCCTGCGGTCGACGGTGGTCATGTTGGCTATCGTCTCCGGGGGCTGACCGGGCCGAGGGCGTCCTCAGGCCAGCTTGCCATGGCCACGGCACCCATCATGATGAACAGCTGCACCGGCAGGTGCCCGTAGATCGGCAGCTGTAGTAGTCCAATCAGCAACGACACCTTCGCCCAGTGCCCGACGACACTCCGTCCGGGGCCGCGGACGAACCCGTAGACGAAAAACAGCAGATAGAGCGCCAGTGCCAGAAACCCGTGGGCGAACATGATCGCCCACAGCTGCCCGTGGGTACCGAGTGGCGGCCCGGTCGGGTTCGACGGGTTGGGTCGAGGCGTGCCGTAGCCGATCATGGGTGACTCGGCCGACTGGTGAATCGTTTCCAGATAAATGCTCACCCGGGTCTCGTTGCTGTCCGCCGCCCGCGTGTCGAGTTGGCTCATGGCGGTATCGAGGACACCGGTGTTGAGGGCGACGACGAGACCGGTTACCGCGACCAGGGTGACCATCAACAACGGAACCGGTCGTCGGTTGACGAAGGCCGAGCGCAGCCCGCTGTAGGCGATACCGACGACGAGCGTGAGCCAGGCTCCACGGTTGAGGGCGAAGTAGAACGGGACCAGGCCGGTCATCAGCATCGCGATGACGGCCCAACGAGGCAGGCCGATCCGTCGATCCTGCAGGGCGGCGAGCACGAACGGTGTGAGCAGCGCAACCGACGAACCCCAGGCGTTCGTGTAGGAATAGGGGGCGGCCGGTCGATTGAGTCGAACTCCGCTCCAGAAGGTCTGGATCTCCGAGAGTCGGGGCACGATGAGATCCCGCACGAACTCGTCGGAAGCGATCGAGCCCGGAAGCGCCATCGACAGTGGTGTCTCCCAGGTCAGGTCCGGCGCCAGGAGGGCCCCGTAACCGCCGATGATGGTGACGGCCCAGAGCACGATCATCGCCCGGACGATCCGGAGCCGGGCCGTCGGGCTCGTCTGCCGGGCGAGATAGACGAACGAGATCAAGGCCGCGACGTACCATGACGCACGCAGACCCCACAGCGCCAGGCGGCTGGTCGAATCGATCTGGATGACCGAAGCGGCGACCAGGACGAGGAACAGGGCGAAGCTCATCGATTCCCCCGGCACCCTCAGTGGTCGGTACCGAATCAACCACACGATCATGAGCACGGCGACCGCGGGGAACACGAGTGGCCCGAAGCCGATGGCCCAGGCGATCGGGTAGCCGGCGATGACGGCGGCGTAGAGGGAGCCGTTGCCCGATGGCAGATTCCGGCGGTCGCGCAACCACCAGGCGTCGGTCGATGCGACCCGACCCGGCGCCTCGACAGCCGTTGTCGGGGTCACGACCGTCAGACTGTCGTTGTGGCGGCTGCCGCCGTCGAGGTCGGCTCGGGTTCGCCGGCGACGAAGATCCGTACCCAGACCGGGGCATCGAGAGCGGAAAGCTGCTCGGCGAGGACGGCATCTCCGGGGTGTCCGGGCGCAGCCGAGGTGGCCACGACCAGACCGTCGAGTTCGCCCCCGGTCCGCGCCATGACCGCAGCGTCGGCGACATCACCCCCGACGATCACCGTCACCGGGAATCGCTGTTTGAAGCCTCGCAGCAGATCACGAAGCTTCGGTGTTCCGAACGCCGACCGTGCGAATGACGTCGGATCGCCGGTCGTGACGACGTAGAGGCCGGAAAAGCCCTCCAGTTCCTGGATGGCCGCCTCCATGGGAGCCTGTCCGACGACCAGCTCACTCAACCCTGGGACGTTCGGAAGCTCCATGACGTCGGCCAACACCGGCGCGTCGAGCATGGCGTCGATGATCAGCACGTCGACCTCGAGGTCCTTCAGGCTGTCGACGAGCGTGAAGCCTGCGGCCACGGACTGGGCCCGATTGTTCTGCCCGATGGCGAGGCAGGCGAGTGGCCCGACGGTCAACTGGCGGCGGATTTCTTCGACCAGCCGCCCGAAGTCGGTCTCGACCTCCAGGTTCGACTCTGCGATGCCTACCTGCGGGTTGCCGGCGGTGCCGTTGGCATGTCGATCATGAGGTTCGACTTCCTCCGGTGATTTCGTGACGTGCTTCAGCTTTGCCTTGTTCCGAGGTGGTGGCGGGACGTCGGCTCCGAAGTGGGCGGCGATCTCTTCGGCGATGTCTTCGGCGATGTCTTCGGCAATCGGTGGCAGCGGGGAATCCGGCTCGGGTTCGGGAGCGGTGTCGTGGTCGTCGTCGACGGCGGGGCCGGCGTCGCTGTCCGCTGCAGGGTCGGTGCGCCTCGAAGAGGGGGGCTCTGGTGGCGTATCGCTGTGCACGATGGAGTGGCCGGTTGGTGTCGGTGCTGACGGCGCGGCGACCGGTTCCTCGGCCTGGATCGGTTGGTGCGGTTCGGTCGGATCGTGGGCGGCGACCGGTTCCTCGGCCTGGATCGGTTCGTGCGGTTCGATGGCCGATTGCTCGACGACCGGCTTCTCCCAAGCGGCCGGAGGATGCTCGGCAATCGACTCCTGCCAGGCCATCGGTTCTCGCTCCTCGACGGGTTCCAGCTCACGACTCGCGGTGACGCGTGCGAGCTTCGCGACCGCCGATTCAGACTGCCGATCGCTCGCCCGGCGACCGCCGATCTGGAACCGATCCTCCTGGCGACGGTTCTGCTCGATGTTGTCTGACGCCCGACGGTTCCTCGGCGCTCGACTGGCCTGGACGGCGCTGAGCAACATGGCCGCCATGACACCGATGACGAGGCCACCGGCCAGTCCGCCCGCCAGCAAGGTGATCGGACCCGGGCCGGTGGGCGCCACCGGCAGCTGTGCGGGGCTGAGAACCTCACCGGCGCTCAACGACAGGGTCGACAGGGCGGCGAGTGCCTCCTGTTGGGCTTGGAGCTCACCGCCGACCGAGTCCCGCTCGACCGAGAGCGCCACGTAGGGCTGGGAGCCGGACTCCAACTGGCTCCACCGGCCTTCGATCTGTGACAGTTGGTCCTTGAGCAGAGCGATCCGCTCGTTGAGCAGCTCGACGGCCGCCGCCCGGCTCTCGAAGGCGATCTGCTCCCGATACTCGAGGTAGTTTGCAGCGAAGGAGTTGGCCACGGTCTGCGCCAGCTCCGGCGCCGCCGCCCGGTAGGTGAGCTCGAGGACCTTCGAGTCCCGCGGGCTGCTGGCGGAGACGTTGTCGGCCAGTTTGTCGCCGTCGACGCCGATCGATTGTCCGTTCAGATCATCGGCGACCCGGCCGACGACCGCCTTCGAGGTGGAGATCAACAGCTCCGTGGCCATGTCGACGTCGGTGTCGGACTCGAGCGGTGTGAGAGGGTTCCCCGAGATTGGCGTCAGCAACACCGAGGCGGTGGAGCGGTACGACGGTGGAAGGACGAGGGAAGCCGCCACCGCGAGCAACCCGGTCACCGCGGTGATGGCGACGATCAGGTTCTTGTGCTCGAGAATGGGTTTGAGGTAGTGGTCCACAGTGGCGGTTCCATCGGTACGCATCATTGCCTCGTCGGGGCAGGGGCAGTGCTCGCTGCTCTCACCAGGCAAATCGGCTGTTCGAGGGACGCTCTTTAGGAAATGGGGCCCGGACCCGACCGCGGACAGGCAGCCGGATCCAGGCTCGTTCCCCCCTCGGTGGAGCTACGGTTGATCGCCACCCTTGAGCGACAGGTCGAAGCTCAGGTCGCTGTTGCCGGGCCAGAAATTGTGCACCTCGACGGCGATCGTGTTCTCACCGGCCACCAGAGCGTCGCCGTTGATGATCGTTCGCAGGTAGGTCTCGTCCGCGCCGGCGACCCAGTTCAGCGGTCGAGTGTTCCAGTCGACGGGCCCCTCCGGCATGTTGTACCGGTGGACCTCGACGCCGTTCATGTGGACGACAGCGCCGTCGTCGGCCAACAGCTTCAGGGTCATGTCACCGCCCACCCATTTGTCCTCGACGGTGAAGGTTCGGGTGAAGTAATAGGTCTCGTTACCAGGGACCACCTCGGTGGCGATGTAGTCCTCCCCGAAGCCGAACGGAGCGGGACCGTTGGCGCCGCCGGCGATGCCGGCGGTCCATCCCGCAGGCGTGGCGGTTGCATCGTCGAGGTAATCCCAGGTCGCTCCGCCATTGACGAACTCCCAGTCGATGCCGGGAGCTTCGATGTCGGACGCCGTCATCTGGAGATCGAAGCTGAGATCGGCGTTGTTCCGCCAGACGTTGTGGGTCTCGACGGCCACCACGTTGGTCCCCTCGACCAGTGCATCAGCGGGTACCTGGAAGTCCCGGAACGTCTCCTCGGGTGTCCCCTTCCAGCCGATGGCCTGCGTCGATGCGGTGATTGCGCCGTCGGGCATGTTGTCGCGTGCAAGTTCCACGCCGTTGAGATAGACGACCGCGCCGTCGTCGGCCTTCAGCGAGAGGGTGAAGGAATCGGGTTTGGTGCCGCTCCACTCGAAGTGGGTTCTGGCGTAGTAGGTCACATGACCGGGATTCCACCCGGTGGCTTCATCGCCGTCACCGAACCCGAACTCGGCGGTTCCGATGGGCCAGTCGGCGTCGTCGTAGCCCTGGTTGCGCCACTCGACGCCCAGGTCGGCGCCGCTGTCTTCGTAGCGCCATTCGCTTCCGGCTGCGATGACCGTATTCGGGTCGGGCTCGGGCTCCGGCTCGGGAGCCGGGGTGTCGGGATCGAAGTCGGTGGGGCAGAATCGGGCGATGCCGCCGAGCCAACGGGAGCGCCCGTGATCGACGCCGCCGACGTGGAAATCTCCACCGACCCAGAGGCAGCCGAACGGGTCGCCGGTGGCGGCCCAGGTGCCGTCACGCGGACTGTGGACGTCGGGCTCGAAGGGCTCGTGCAGGCGACCGGTGGTGGCGTCGTAGATCATGAACAGGCGATGTGTGGTGCGACGCCCGGTGTAGGAGGAGTAGTGGCTGACGTTGCCGTCGCGGATCGAGTAGGTGCAATGGCAGCCGGCCACGATCCACTCACCGATGTGATCAGCCGACTGGAACGCCCCGCCGGCGAAACCGCCGTTCCAGTCGAAGCCGTCGTTTCGTGCACCGGTGGTGTGGTAGCCCAGCATCTGGTGGTCGCTCTCGCGCAGGATCTGCACGATGTGTTGTTCACCGGCGACGAACACGTTGTCATCGCCGTAGGCGACGTCGAACATCTCCGGTTGGGATGCGGTGTGGTTCCGTGGTAGATCGATCTTGCCGGCAACGCTGGCACCATCGGTCGTGTTGACCGTGTGGAAGTTGCCGGTGCTGCCCTCGCCGTTCACGGCGGAGAAGAAGCCGGTCATGTAGACCTCCGTTTCATCGGAGTTGGTGTCGACCGACCAGACTCCGGAACCCGTAACCTCCGGTTTCCAGATGTCGTCGACCTGGCCCGAACCGCCGATGAGACGGGCGGCCTTGTACACGCGGGTCCTTGCGCCGTCGGCGCCGTTGAGGTGGGAGAAGTTGCCAACGACGTAGATGTTGTCGCCGCGAACCTCGATGTCGCGAACCATGGCCCGGAGGTCCGACCACGGCCGTTCGACGTATCCGGCAAAGGTCGGATCGATGGCACCGCTTGCGGGGTCGAGGGCGACGAGACCGGTACGGCTCTCACCGTTGACGAATTCGAACTCGCCACCGACCAGCAGCTTGCCGTTGAAGTCGGCAAGCGAGTAGACGATCCGGTCGAACGTCGGACGCCAGGTGTCGATCCAAGCGCCGGTTCGCACGTCGAACGCGGCGACGAAGGACTGACGAATGGGGGTGGCGTCCTTGTCCTCCTGCACGTAGAGGAATCCGCCTCCGACGAACATGCGATCCCCGATCTGCACCATGTCCCACACCAGAACATCGAGGCTCGGCGTCTGGGTGGCCTCCGGGTTCTGGCCGCTGACGCCCCACATCCGTTCCGGAACGGGGTTGAGGTTGGCAACATCCATCCACGGCTCGACGGGAGGAACGATCGCCGCGGCGGCGTCAGCCGGAGCCGGTGCGAATCCGTCGACCCCCACCGGCGACACGCCGACGACAACGCTGGAGGCCACCAGCAGAGCAACAAGCCAACCCAGTGCCAATCGGGATCGGAAAAGACGAGCCGTCATAGCTCATAGCCTCCTTGGGTACACGTGGTGAGGAATGCCAGAAGGGCCGACACAACCGCGTTGAATGCGGTGCCGTTCGATGCAGTGCTGTTCCATGCGGTGCCGTTCGACGGGTTCGCAGCGGCCACGTCGGTCGCAGTCTGATCGAGGATCGAGGACCACGGATCCATGGCGGTGACCGACGTGTCGGCGGCCATGGTCGCAGCGTCCCTCAGATGATCGACGGCCTCATCGGGCTGTCCATCGTCGAGGGCGGTCAGTGCGATCTCGACGTTGCCGCAGGCCAGGGCCGCCTGTTCGTCGAGCCGGTTGGCTTCACCGACCTCATTGATGCGGCGACCGTCGCGTATGCCGAACGTGGTTCCGGCGGGGGCGTCGTCCAGCGGAGGCACCTGGTCGAGAATCGGTGTTCCGGCGCGGGGGCCGCCGGTTGGTTCGTCGAGTTCGGCTTCGATCGCCTCGATCGCCGCTTCCGGTGAACCGGACTCCAGCGGTTCAGGCTCGGGCGTGTCGAGCACCTCGTCATCGATCGCCGCCGTGTCGAGAAGAACCTCGAGTTCGGCAGCCGTGTAGTCGGGGACGTCGTCGTCATCGGCGTCACCGGCCGCCGAGTGCTCGATTATGGCCAGTGCGTCAATGGTGTCGGAAAGGATCTGATCGGCTTGTTCCGCCCGGGGTGGGGTGGCGAGCGTCGACTCGGCAGCCGGATCCGAACCGCATCCGGTGGCCAGCAGCACAAGGGCGAGCGCAGGGGCGATCGCTGGACGACACCGGAAGGCGGTGGTGCGCCGGCCGGCGCGGTCGGCGCGGAGCCGTCGGTGGGACTTCATGACTCCCACAAGTACCAGCTGTTCGACTCGCGGTTCATGAAGCACCGGCATCATTGAGGCCGGGCGGAACCGCCCACTGGGCCCTCCGGCCTAGGCGGCGATACGACGATCAGAAGCGGCCGGACAGCTGGATTTCAGCCGGTTTTGGTCTCGAGGGTGTCGCTCAGCGCGGCGAGGAACCGATCGTTCTCCGCCGGTGTTCCGATCGTGACCCGGATACCGTCACCCGGGAACGGTCGCGTCACGACACCTCGCCGCTCCAAACCGAAGCAGACTTTCTCCGTGCTGTCGCCGAGGGGAAGGTAGACGAAGTTGGCCTGGGCGTCGGGGAGCGCATGGCCTGCCGAGGTCAGCGCATCCACCATTCGGGTCCGCTCGTCGAGAAGCAAGCGGATTCGGGGCTGGTACTCGTCGATCGCGTCGAGAGTGGCCAGCGCCGCCGCCTGGGCCGCTCCGTTGACGGCGAACGCCAGGAGGATCTTGTCCATCTCGGTGATGATGTCCGGGTCGGTGATGGCATAGCCGACCCGAAGGCCGGCGAGCCCGTATGCCTTCGAGAAGGTGCGGGTGATGACGACGTTGTGGTGGTGGGGGAGCAGGTCGGTGACGGGGTCGCCGAGGTCGGGGTCGGCGAATTCCCGATAGGCCTCGTCGACCAGGACGACCACGTTGCTCGGAATCGTCTCGAGGAGGTGCTTGATCTCGGCGCTCGAGACCGCCGTGCCCGTCGGATTGTTGGGTGTGGCCAGCATGACAAGCTTCGTGTTCTGGTTGACCGCGGCGGCCACCGCCTCCATGTCGAAGGCGTGGTCAACCAGCGGTGGACTGACGGCGACGCCGTCCATCATCTTCGTGTAGACCGGGTAGGCCTCGAACGACAGCCACGGGAACACGACCTCGTCGCCGGGATCGACGTAGGTCAGGCAGAGTTGTTGGAGCAGCCCCACGGAGCCGCAACCGACCGTGATCTGTTCGGGCGCCACACCCACGTGGTCGGCGAGACGGTGGCGCAGTGCGGTTGCCCGGTGGTCGGCGTATCGATTCGCGTTCCCCGCGGCCCCGTTGACGGCCTCGATGACCGACGGCAGGGGAGGGAAGGGGTTCTCGTTCGACGCCAGCTTGATGGCGTCGACAATGCCGTGCTCCTGCTCGGCCTGGGCCGCCGACTTTCCCGGTCGGTACGGGGTGAGGGCTCGGATCGCGGATCGTACTTTCCCGATGGGCATGGTCTCCAACCTACTTTTCCCACCGTCGTAACCGTCGCATTTCCCGGCTCGGATCGCGATTCGGCCGTCATGAGTGCGGTCATTCATGGGCAATCGTGTTGATCCGCCGACACGAAATCGGCCGAACCACGGTATCTATACCCTATTCGTCCCCGTTTTTGGTGTACGTTTGTGCTGGTGAAGTTTCTTTGCGGTCGCCCGGGATGTGGACAGGACTCCACGGCCACGCTGCAGATTGACGCTGCTTCATCAACCGTGTCGCTGGTGGATCCTCGGACCAGCCGCGACGGAGTGCCGTTGTGCGCTCGCCATGCCGATGGCACGACCCCTCCCATCGGGTGGACGATGAACGATCTCCGCACGACGTCCGGCGTCATCAACGGAGCGAACACCGTGGCCGATGCCGAAGGCGGAATCACTGCGGCCCCGCCACGGGTTCGGCCGGAACGCAACGACCAGCGCGGTGGAACGAACGGAAAGATGTCGCAGCGTCAGTCGATCGTCGAACGTGCCCGTCGCGAAGCCTCGGAGCTGCAGGATGAGATCGACGCGACCGTCCTCGATGAGACTGCCGAGACGCCTAACGACGGCGATCAGCTGAAGCTTCTCGACGACGAGACCCGTGAACGTGTCGTCAACGCGAAGTTGGCCGAACGAGCGTCACGGAGGGGCCACAACGACAAGGGCCCGAACTCGCGACCGTCTCGTCGCCGAGCGGCCGCCGAGTCGCCGTCCAGCCGCGAAGAGGGATTCCCCTGGACGTTCCATCTCGACGACGATCAGGAACCCGAGGAGCTCCACGCGTCGACCCCGCTGCTGTCGCGGGCCTTTCGAGCCACAACGGGCTGATCAGCCGCCGCCACCACCACCTCCGCCGCCCCCGGGGGCCGGACTGGGTGCGACGTCGGACGCGTTGTTCAAGCCGATCAGCTCCTCGTGCTTGGCCTTGTATCGACAACCTCGTCGGTGTCCTGGCGTCGGCCGGCGGTGTCGCCACCAGCACTGCCGTGAGCGCGGCGATCGCCGACAAAGGACGACGACGAGGGTCAGCGCCGCTGACCGGATCACCGACAGTGGGATGTCTGAGTCGCCCCGGACAGGTCCCCGTACCCGCCGCTTTACGCCGAGCCGCTTCTCGTTGAAAGAATCATCGAATCCCAAATGTCGAACCCAACGTAGTTCGTGACCGGACGACAATCCACGAAAGCGATCGGGAGTTGCGGGAGCTTTTCGCTGCGGTGGATGGCGAGGCTCATCCGCCGAGCGCCGACGCCGGACCGAAGACGAACTCGACCCGACGATTCTGGGCCCGGCCTTCGTCCGTTTCGTTGTCGGCGACCGGTTGCGATTCGCCGGCTCCGGCGGCAATGAGGCGGGCGGGATCGATGCCGCTGGCCACGAAATAGTCGACAACCGATTGAGCTCGGGCCTCACTCAGGGCCTGATTGTAGTCGTCGGGCCCCTGGCTGTCGGTGTGGCCGGTGACGAGCATGCCGATCGAGATATCGCGGGCCAGAACCGCAACGCCGATATCGAGCGCCTGGGCAGCCTGTGGGGAGATCTCGGTCGAATCGGTCGCAAAGTTGACACCGCCCTGGATGGCACCGGAGAACGCGCCCTCCTCAACGGTGAACTGGTAGGCGGGAAAGGCCTGGAAGAGCTGGAAGACACCGGGCATGGTCTGCATCCAGAACGATGAATACGTACTGTCGTCGACGGTGAGGTTGTTGGTGACCTGATCAGGTCCGTAGACGGCCTGGGCTCCGCCGGCGAGCAGCTCGATGACGGCTTGTGAGGGCACGAAACCGTCGAGGGTCACCGATCCCTGGTCGACCTTCACCGCGAACAGTGGGGGATCCAGATCGGTGATGAGGGTGTCGACCACCTCCACGGGCATGCCCTGACCGAACAGCGCAAGCCCACCCTGGAAGATTTCGAGGTAGTTGGGATTCGGGGACCGGGCCGCCACCAGGATCCGCCCGTCGGCGACCATGATCGTACCGTCGGTCACGCTGGGCAGTAGCCCGACGACACGAGGGGCGACCTCGAGCCACGGCGCCGCAGGCAGCGTTTCATCGACCTCCAACTGCGACTCCACGAACGGGGCGTACGAGATCTCGGCCGCCCGGAGGACGGCATCCGCTATCGCCTGGTTGGGGACCCGGCCCGAGAGAACCATCAGCCCGTTACCGGGGGCGGCGTCGATGTTGAGCGTGGCCGAGACGTAGGGTCCGCTCTCCGGAGGAGGTATCGATTCGAGGGTGTCGGCACCCTCCGAGCTGCTGTCGCCCGAATTGTCACCGTCCGCGTCGACCTCGAGCGGAGCCGCGTCCTGTGCGTCATCGGTCTCCGTGCTCGAACCGTTGCCCTCCTCGGTGTCGGAGCTGTTGCCATCGCCCTCGTCGCCGGTCAGCGAGTCGCTTTCGATCGCCCCGTCTCCGCTCGCTGACATCTGATCGTCGGACCCGACCGAAGCCCGGTAAGACAGGGCCAAAAGCGCCACGATGGCGGCCGCCATCAACACCGCGACGGCCGGATGTTGGGTCCATCGTCGCCGAGGCACGAATTCGGTTGTGTCCTGAGAAGGGTACCCGTTGGCGCCTTCGTGATCGCCCATCTATTTATCTCCGCCGCTCTAGCCTGGAAACCAGGGTACAGCAAACGACGTTAGCGGGCTACCTCCGGCTCTAGCCGGAGCCTGTCATGTCCGAGAACGCCTCCAGCGGTGGGCAGGAGCAGGAGATGTTACGGTCGCCGTAGACGTTGTCGATGCGGCTGACCGGGCAGAAGTACTTGTCCATCTTCATCCCGGGGAGTGGAAACGCAGCCCGGGACCGACTGTAGGAACGGTCCCACTCGTCGGCTGTCAGCTCCTCCGCGGTGTGCGGTGCATGGCGGAGGATGCTGGAATCGGCCTCCATCCTTCCCGCCGCCACATCTGCGATCTCGCCCCGGATGGCGATCATGGCGTCGCAGAAGCGGTCGATCTCGGCCAGGCTCTCCGACTCGGTCGGCTCGATCATCAGCGTGCCCGCAACCGGGAACGACATGGTCGGTGCGTGGAAGCCGTAGTCGGCGAGCCGTTTGGCCGCATCGTCGTTGCTGACACCGGTGTCGTGGGCGATCTTGCGGAGATCGATGATGCACTCGTGGGCGACGAGTCCGTTGGCTCCCGTGTAGAGCACCGGGTAGTGGTCCTCGAGCCGATGGGCGATGTAGTTGGCGCCCAGGACAGCCGCCTCGGTGGCTCGACGCAGACCTTCGGGGCCCATCATCTTCATGTACATCCACGAGATGGGCAGGATCCCGGCCGAGCCCCACGGCGCAGCCGACACTGGGCCAACGGCTCCGGTGTTGTCGATCTCGACAACCGGATGCCCGGGAAGGTACGGGGCGAGATGTTCCCGCACCGCAACCGGTCCGACCCCCGGCCCGCCTCCGCCGTGAGGGATGCAGAAGGTCTTGTGCAGGTTCAGATGGCTGACGTCGGACCCGAATGCACCGGGCTTGGCCACCCCAAGCAGGGCGTTCAGGTTGGCGCCGTCGGTGTAGACCTGGCCGCCTGCGTTGTGGACCATCCGGCACACGTCACCCACCGTGTGTTCGTAGACCCCGTGGGTCGACGGGTAGGTGATCATGAGCGCAGCGAGGGCGTCTCCGTGCTCGGAGATCTTGGTTTTGAGGTCGTCGACGTCGACGTTGCCGTTGTCGTCGCAGGCCACGACCACAACCCGCATGCCGGCCAGCACGGCGGAGGCGGCGTTGGTGCCGTGGGCCGAAGCGGGGATGAGGCAGATGTCGCGTTCGGACTCACCCCGGGAAGCGTGATAGGCCCGGATGGCCAGCAGGCCGGCGAACTCACCCTGGCTGCCGGCATTGGGCTGGAGCGAGACCCGGTCGTAGCCGGTGACCTCGACCAGGGCGTCCTCCAGTTCGGTGATGAGCTGTCGGTAGCCTTCGGTCTGTTCGGTCGGGGCATAGGGGTGGATCCTGGCGAACTCCGGCCAGGTGATCGGTTCCATCTCGGCCGCGGCGTTGAGCTTCATGGTGCAGCTGCCGAGCGGGATCATCGTGCGGTCGAGCGCCAGGTCCCGATCGGCCAGACGGCGCAGCCAGCGCATCATCTCGGTTTCGGTCCGGTGCATGTGGAAGTTCGGGTGGGTCATGAAGTCCGACGTCCGGGCGAGTTCCTCGGGCAGCCGACGCGAGCCGGGACCGGTGGCGATGGCGGCTGCCGCGTCGCCGCCGACGGCTTCGGCGACGGCCTCGAGCAGGGTCTCGACCAGCGCCGGTGTCGACGTTTCGTCGAAGCTGACGCTCACCGAGTCGTCGTCGAGGCGACGCAGGTTGATTCGACGAGCTCGGGCCGACTCCATCACGGCATCGGCCCGACCGTCGAGGCCGCTGATCCGCACGGTGTCGAAGAAGAACGCTGGCGTGGTGAGGCCGAGCATCTCGGCCCCGGCCGCGAACCGGGCGGCTCGAGCGTGCACCTCGCTGGCGATCTCGGTCAGACCCTCGGGCCCGTGCCACGCCCCGTAGGCTGCGGCGACGTTGGCCAGCAGCGCCTGGGCGGTGCAGATGTTCGACGTGGCCTTCTCACGGCGGATGTGCTGTTCCCGGGTCTGCAGGGTGAGCCGGTAGGCAGGGCGACCGTCGGCATCGACCGACACCCCCACGAGCCGTCCCGGCATGGTGCGGACGTGTTTGTCGGCCGTCGCCATGTAGCCGGCGCTCGGTCCACCGAACCCGAGCGGCACGCCGAATCGCTGGGCCGATCCGACCACGATGTCGGCCCCCATCTCCCCGGGCGGGGTGAGAACGCAGCAGGCCAGCAGATCGGCGGTGACGGCGACGAGTCCACCGCCCTCGTGAACTGCGGTGATGAGGGGGGCGATGTCGGCGACCTCGCCGGTGGAGCCCGGGTAGGCGAGAAGGGCGCCGAAGATCCGCCGGGCCACATCACCGTCGGCCAAAGCCGTTGCGTCGTCGACGATCAGTTCGATCCCCAACGGCTCGGCCCGGGTGTGCACGACGTCGATGGTCTGCGGGTGACAGTTGGCGTCGACGAACATGGTGGCGGAATCGGACTTCCCGATCCGGCGCAACATCGTCATCGCCTCGGCCGCGGCAGTGGCCTCGTCGAGCAGCGACGCGTTGGCGATCTCGCAGCCCACGATGTCGGCCACCATCGTCTGAAAGGTCAGCAGCATTTCGAGGCGGCCCTGGCTGATCTCCGGCTGGTAGGGGGTGTAGGACGTGTACCAGGCCGGATTCTCGATCATGTTTCGTCGGATGACCGGGGGTGTGATGCAGTCGTTCCAGCCCGAGCCGATCAGCGAGGTGAACACCTGATTCCGGTCTGCGATCTCCCGCAGCGCGGTCAGTGCCTCGTGTTCGGTGAGCGGCCCGTCGACCTTCAGCGGTTCGTTGATCTGGATCGACTCGGGGACGGCGGCCTCCAGCAGTTCGGCGGCGCTGTCGTAGCCGAGCGCGGCCAGCATCGTGGCCTGCTCCTCCGCGCTGGTGCCGATGTGACGGGGGGCGAAGTCGTGCGTTGAGGGGGTGGGGTATTGGTCGGACATGATCAACCTCGAATCAGCCTCGGTGATAGCGGTGCGGGGCGAAGGGGAGTTCTGCGACGGTACAGGCGACGTCGTTGCCTCGGACATCGGCGATGAGTTCGGTGCCGATCTGGGCCAGCGCCGGTGCCACGTAGCCCATGGCCACGGGCCCGTCGACCGTCGGACCGAAACCGCCACTCGACACGAACCCGATCTCGGTACCGGATTCCGAGGAGCCGCCCGCGTACAGGGTGGTGCCGTCGCGGACGGGCCGTTTGCCGGCGGGTTTGACGCCGACCCGGATCCGGGTCGGGCCGTCGGCCAGCTCGGCCTGGACCCGCTCGGCGCCGAGGAAGTCGCCGGCTTCGCGCCGCCGTTTCGGCATGGACCAGACCAGGTCGGCTTCGACCGGCGAGATATCCGTGGTCAGGTCGTTGCCGTAGAGGCAGAGCCCGGCCTCGAGGCGGAGGGTGTCACGAGCGGCGAGGCCCACCGGCTTCACCGCATCGTGGGCCAGCAGCGCTCGGGCCAGGTGATCGGCGTCGGCGGCGGCGACGGCGATTTCGAAGCCGTCCTCCCCCGTGTAGCCGGAGCGAGCGGCCAGGACCTCGACGCCCGCCAGTCGGAGCGGGCGATTGTCGAGGAAGACCATGTCGTCGATCACGCCGTCACCGTGTTCGTCGTCCAGCACGTCGGCGACAACGGCCGCGGCGTCGGGTCCCTGGATGGCGATCAGCGCCACGTCGGGGCGCTCGGTGATCTCGACGTCGGGCAGGTGACGGCGAAGGAAAGCGAGGTCGATGTCGCGGCGGGAGGCGTTGGCCACCATCGTGAGGTGGGTGGCCCAGTTGGTGACCATGAAGTCGTCGATCACGCCCCCGGACTCGTCGAGGAGGAGGCCGTACCGCTGGCGCCATGCCTCCAGGGTTGTGATCCCGGCCGGTGTGACCCGCTCCAGCGAGGCCGCCGGATCGTCACCCCGCAGCTCGATGACCGCCATGTGGGACACGTCGAACAACCCGCAGTTGGTTCGGCACCAGGTGTGCTCGGCGATGACGCCCTCGTACTGAATGGGCATCTCCCATCCGGCGAAGGGTACCAGTCGCGCCCCGAGTTCCGAGTGGAGTCCGTGGAGTGGGGTGGTTCGCAGCTCGTCGCCGTCGTTGTTGTCAGTGGCCATGGCACCTCGATTCGTGGATCTCGGCGCCGCTACCGGTCGCCGTCGATCACTCGGTGCCCCCTCTGTCACTGGTACCTGAGAGATTCGAGATCCGATGTGGCCTCTTTCCCCTTCGGTGGCCGAGGCAGTCGGCTCTCTCCAGAGTGTATGTCACCGGCGCTACGGTTCGTGGTGCCTGAGAGTTTCCGGGGCGGTTGCTCCTTCGGCGGATCGACACCGGGGTGTGCGATCGCTCTCCCGCAACGCCGGTTCGGGTCGGCTTGTACAGCCGACCGTAACCGTAACCAGCTTAGGCATCACCTTCAACCAAACCGGCGGTTCGAGGGTGCGGTTTTGCCGGGTCGGGCCGCCGGCCGGCAGGATGTGCGCACAAAACGCAGGGTCAGCCGGCGGATTCCAGCAGCTCGAGTGAAGCGGTGGCCAGCGACGTGACCTGATCAGAGTATTCGTTGATCTCGTCGGTCACCTCGCCGAGCGCCCCTTTGAGATAGCGGGAGTAGACGCCCTCGACGATCGCCCCCAGGCGCCACAACTGGAACGCCCGGTAGTAGTCGGCGTGCTCGGCGAGATGTTCTCGATCGAAACCGGTGCGTTGACAGTAGAGCTCGGTCAGCTCGTCCTTGGTCAGGAAGCCGCCGGCCTGGGTCGGGAAATCGGTGGCTCCCCGGTAGTTCGGTTCGCCCGGTTCCAACCAATTGTTGAGCAGATAACCGAGATCTGCGAGCGGGTCGCCAAGGGTGCAGAGCTCCCAGTCGAGCACTGCCAGCACGTCACCGGTGTTGGGATCGGTCAACATGTTGCCCAGTCGATAGTCACCGTGGACGACACCGGTGTAGCGCTGCTCGGGTCGGCTGGCGATGAGGATCTCATACGACCGGTCCATCGCCGGCAACTCCCGGGTCTTCGTCTTCTCCCACTGGCCCTGCCAGCGCTTCAGCTGCCGGTCGACGTAGCCCTCGGTCCGACCGAGATCCGCAAGTCCGATGGCTTCGATGTCGGCCGTGTGCAGGTCGGCCAGAGCGGTGATGGCCGACTCGCTGACCCGGCGGCGGACGTCGTCGGATCGAAGGTTGACCTCGACCGTCTCCTCGTCGTGGAGGACCACCCCGTCGACGTAGTTCATCACATAGAACGGTGCACCGTTGACCGAGTCGTCGATGCAGAGGCCGAGGGCCCGTGGCACCGGAACCGTCGTCCTGCCCACCGCGCTGATGACCCGGTGCTCGCGGGCCATGTCGTGCGCGGTGGCCAGCACGGCGGTCAACGGCGGCCGTCGCAGGACGAACTTGGTGCCGTCGGCGGCGGTCACCAGGTAGGTGAGATTCGAGTGCCCGCCGACGATCATCTCGAACTCGAACGGTCCGACGGCGCCTTCGACGTTGGCCTCGAGCCAGGCGGTCACCGGCTCCCGATCGATGCCGTCGACATCACCGGGTTCGGTTGACCGCTCATTCGAGGCCGAGCTCTTGGAGTTCATGACCTCCCATTAAAGTGCCTGACGCAAATCGATGTCTGTTCGTCGGGTGGTCATCGATCCCGGGCGATGGGGCGTTGTGGTGGGAGACCGGGGCACGACTACTGTTGAGGACATCCCCCGAACCGTCCCCCACCCCGCCCGTGTTGCGACGGCGGCCGTGCTTCTGGCGCTCCTGGTGCTCGCCGCCGCCTGTTCCTCACCGACCGATCCGGCCGCGTCCTCCGAGTCGTCGGGGTCCGCCGATTCCGACGAGACGACGACGTCGACGACGAATTCGGCCACCGGACCCGAGGGCGGAACGGACGCGGACCGGGCTGAGGACGACGCGACCGGAGGGGGCGATTCCGACGCCGATGGCGGCGAAGCCGACGGCGCGCTGGCGGTCGACGCGGTACGAGAACTCCTGGCCGGGCTCGACGGTCAGTTGGCGATCGGCAACGGGCCCGTTGTCGCCGTTGCCCGCGCTGACGGGCAACGCTACATCGAACTCGACGGCGGTCGCACGAACCTGGCCAGCCAACCCACCTGGTCGGCCGATGGGACCAAGCTGATCTGGAGCTCGGTTTCCGCCCTGGCCCAGGAGGCGAGGGTGCAGCTCTTCGACTCCGAGGGAGTGGCCGATGGCGACCCGCTCACCACCAATGTGCCCGGTCCGCCCGTCTTCTACTTCCAGTGGCGAAGCGACGGCGACGAGGCGCTCTACCTCCGGAATTCGATCCGACGGCCGACGGTCGAAGCCGGCGTGCTGACTCCGGGAGGGCCCGCTCGGTGGATGGCCGACGGCGATCCCTTCTTCGTGGCCTGGGCCCCGAACGAGCCGATCATCGCCGCCCACGTCGCCGAGGAACGGTTGGCCCTGTTCGATCCCGCCGGGGCCGCGGCGTTCGGTGCGGCCGACGAGGGCGAGCCCGACGGCGCATCGGAGCCGGGTTCGGACGACCCGGTGGTCGGCGACGATCTGGTCGATGGTGGCGGATTCTCCTCGCCGGCTTGGCTCGATGATGAAACCTTGGTTGCGGTGGTGTCGGGGGCCTTGAGCGCCGTCGACATCAGGACCGGATCGGTGGAACCGTTGGTGGCGGTCGACGGCCCGGTCCAATTCGTGCTCAGCCCGGATCGCTCGCGGGTGGCGCTGCAGGTCGCCACGGATCCCAACGATGAAGACGACGTGCTTGAGGTCGCTGTGACCCCGATCCAGGAGGGCCTCGCCGACGGTTCCCTGATCGTGGTCGATGTCGCGGACCGGAGTGTCGACGTCGTGACCGAACGGTCGGTTGTGGCCTGGGAATGGAGTCCGGACAGCACGAAGTTGGCCTGGCTCGAGCTCGATGGACCGATCTCGCGACGTCGTGGGCGGTGGCGTTTCTGGTCGGCGGACGGGCCGGTTGTGGGGGATGCCCGGTCGCCGTTGCTCCAGCTTTCAGTTAAAGAATTGGTTAACTACTTCCCATTTTTCGCCCAATACAGTTTCAGTCTTCACCGGTGGTCGCCGGACTCCTCGGCGTTCGCCCTGGTCGGCTCGGTCAACGGCCGAAACGGTATCTGGATCCACCTGGTCGACGTGCCTGCTGCGCCGGCACTCGTGGCCCCTGGTGACCTCGTGAGCTGGGGTTTTGGGCCCACGCCCTCGCCTGACGCCGGGCGGTCACCGGCATAGGAATCTGGCACCGGGACATCCGAGGGACATGGTGCCGATCCCCTCGTCACCTCGCCGGGTCATGTGCTGCAACGACGCCGCCGCGACGCCCGGCATAGGGAGGGTTTCCCGGTCCCTGATCGACATCGTTCATCGATGACGTTGTAGCGCGAGACAGCAGATGGATCCCGCGCTATCGTCGTTATCCGACATCGCAACGATCGAGGCTTTTGCGGGGAATTTGGCGGCTCTGGCATGGTGCGGCCATCTTGATCCACGGCCGACATCACTGGGATTCCGACTTCGTCCCTGTCCGGGATCGATCCGCACTCGGTGGCTTTCCGCCGGCTGATCGGTCACCGGGAGGCAGGGGTACCGCCGCCGCAAGGATGACAACATGAATGATCAGCAGTCGCCGTCTGCTCCTGATCCGCAAGTCCCGCCATCACCACCGCCGAAGCCCGTGATCAGAACACGCCGGGAGTCCGCCCTCAGCGACCAGGAGGCATTCGCGCTCCTCGCCGAGTCGATGGCCGAAGGCCGGAACGGCAACGGTTCAACCGGTCACGAGCCGCATCGGAAACCGATGAAGACGAAGGTGACGCCGCCGGAATGGCGGACGGTCGAGCCGTCGCGACGGTACCCGGAACGGGCCGGCGACGAGCATCCGAGACGGGACGACATTCCTCCTGTCGTCCCGTTCCGGATCGCCTCGCCGGAAACAGACGGGGTGTCCGGCGGCGACCGAACCCACGGCCGGGCCGAGCGGACGGCGAACGGCTTGCATCGCTTCGACTGGTCGACTCCGATCCTTGTCGACGAGCAGTGGGAGCTCGTCGATGTGCCGCAAGCCGATCCGATCCACGGCCACGTCACCGAGGTCATCGACCTCACCCAGGTCCCACCGGTGGTCATCAGCACCGATCCCGACGAGGTTGTCACCGTGATCGGCCAGGGGATCGCCGAAGCCGATCCGCTGCTGGAAACCCCGGTCATTCCCGAGATCCGTCCCGATACGACAAACCGAATCCTGCCCCACGTCGAGGAGTCCAATGATGTCGAACCCCTTCCTCCCCTGGTCTTTCTCAACACGCGAGGCGACATCGTGCCCCGTGTCGGTGAAACGCCGAACGTCGGGAATGGCGCTACATTCAACAGGGAGGGGGCTGCTTGGGATGGGGGCGAGCCATCCGTGGCAACGACGACGAACGCAAGCGGAGTCGAGAACATGGCGGATCCGAGGGGAGATATCGAAGCGGCGGCCGACGTCGGCCGCTCGGTCGGCGTGCCCAGCGATCTCGGCGAGCCGGGTCTGACCAATGCGGGCGATACGCAGATTCTTCACCCTCGCTCCACGCCGGAGGCGCCGATCACCGTCGATCCGGGACCGTTTTACACGGAGACGATCCCGGCCGCCTCGAACGCCACCGATCCCCGCCTCGACGAGCTGCAACGTATCTTCGACCAGTATTCGGGTCCGGTCATCGCGGTCATCGCGAGTATCGCCGGTGATCGTCGAGCGATCGACGAAGCGCTCCAGTCAACCTTCGAGGCGGTGTGGACGACCGTCGACACGTTTGATCCCGAACAACCGCGGGGCCCGTGGATGTTCACACTGGCCCGGCGCCAGGCGACCGAGCAGATCGAGTTCGCCCGCCGTTTGGATCAGGAGTCGAAGCCGGGCCGCTACCCCGTGCCCTCGCACCGCCAGGACGCGGCCATCGCGGTTGACAAGTCATGGGAGGCGTGGGAGGTGCGGCTGGCGGTCGACCAGCTGACCCAGGCCGAGCACGACGTGCTCCGTCTGATCCACAACGAAGGCCTGATTCACCCGGAGATCGCCGCCCAGCTCCACACCACGGTTGGTGCCGTCAAATCGCATGCCTACAGCGGCTCGCACCGACTGGTCGAGTTGCTCGACCACGTCATTCGTCCCGACGCCGCCGTTGAGTTGACCGTCGATCAGGCGTCGGCGCTGACGTGGTATCTGGCCGGGGTGGCCGACGGCTCGGACCTTGGAACCGAGGAGCGCTCTGCGGTCAAGCGGGTCCAGGGTCAATTGGCCAGCGCAACGGCCTGGATCACGCCGGACGCCCATGCCCGGGAACGGGTGATCGCCTACGCTCGCCGAACGCTCGATGACCCGGGTCCGCCGTCGGGCTCCGAGCATCACGGCCTGGCCTACCTTGCCGACGACGGATCCGTCGCACCGGTCGAGGCGAACCGACCGGAGGTAACGGGCCGTCACCAGCTCGCCGCCGAACCCGACAAGTCGAACAGCCCTCCCTGGCTGATCGTCGGCCTGTCGGCCGTCGGCCTCCTTGCCCTGGTCGCCGCCTTTTCCCTGCGGTCGGGATCGACCGAGGCCGAGTCCGAGACGGTTCGCCGGTACCAGTTGCAGGCGTCCGGTCTCGACGCCGATGCGACGGGATTCGTCGAGATCACCACTGTGGCCACCGGCTCCCGATACCAGCTGGAGTTCGGCGGCCTCGACGCCTCGACCGACGAGTTCTTCTACGCCGCCTGGTTGCAGAGTACGGCGGGGGGCGGGGTCGTTCCGCTCGGTACGTTCAGCTGGCGGGCCGCCGGCGATCCGCTGGTGTTGTCCGGTCCGGTCTGGTCCGACGCCTACGACCTCCTGGTGATCACCCGAAGCGAAGCGATGACCCGGGCATCGATCGACGATCCGCCGGTTCTCTCGGTATCGATCGAATAGACGATCGGCGGCCTCGCGGGGCCCACGGATCGAATCCCGACTACGGATCGACGCTCGATCCAACCGGGGAGGGTGCGATCTGCCACCCGAGCCTGCTGTGTCCGATCGGGCTGGTGTAGAAGACCATGATCCACCTCGTCGCTGGACCGGCGCCGACGGTGACCGCTCCGCCGTAGTAGCCGTCACCGACGAACATGCCCATCCACGAGTAGTCGGTGGCCCCGGGTGGCAGGGTGGTCCGTGCCATGACCGCGTTGGCCAGGCCGTCCTCCAAGGTGGCCATGACCACCTCATCAGTGGTGTCACCTTCGTTGCGGATCAAGCGATCGGCGAACACCTGGGCACCGGTGAGCGGCTTGATACTGAGACCCTCGACAGTGCCATGCCCGCAGTACCAGTGGGTCCCGGGGGAATACCAACGCAGGTACCCCGAGAGCGGTCGGACGGTTGCCGTCTTGCGAACGAAGTCCTCCGACTCGGTGAGCACGAGCACCATTTCGCCTCTGGTGTATCCCGTGTTGAGCGCCCGTGTCCAGTGCCGGAGCACCTGCTGCGACGGCGGCGGATTCCGGGTGTTGTTGTAGACCAACTCCACGAATTCCGAGGATGTCTTGGGCCCATGTCGGCGGTCGAATTCCGCCGACCTGATTAGCTGATTGGCAATGGCGGGCAGGTTCGCCTCACCGGAGGAGTAGCGGTCGGTCCAGTAGAACGCCTCGTTCGGGTCGGGCTCGCGTAGCAAGACGGCGCTGTAGAGTCGGCGGATCGAGTCGGTCATCTCCGGGCATGCGCTCTCGGGTGGGCCGTCGGCGTCGACCGAACCGGTCGTTCCGGCCATGGCCAGCGACGCCAGGATCAGCGACAATGCC
>Ga0224512_10001054_pt1 | contig 27454 bp, 26 predicted proteins | sample SF_May12_sed_USG_4_FD_169103 | JGI IMG/M metagenome (GOLD analysis project Ga0224512, IMG submission 169103) | Sediment microbial communities from San Francisco Bay, California, United States - SF_May12_sed_USGS_13 | ecosystem: Environmental > Aquatic > Marine > Sediment | place: USA... | reverse complement strand
GCCGCCGCCGGAGTCGCTGTCGCTGTCGCTGCCCGAGTCGCTGTCGCTGTCGCTGCCCGAGTCGCTGTCGCTGTCGCTACCCGAGTCGCTGTCGCTGTCGCTACCCGAGTCGCTGTCGCTGTCGCTGCCCGAGTCGCTGTCCTCGTCGTCGCAAGTGCACGCGCCGCCGTCGCCACCCGAGTCGCTGTCGCTGTCCGAGCCGCTATCGCTGTCCGAGCCGCTATCGCTGTCCGAGCCGCTGTCGCTGTCCGAGTCACCGCTGCCGTCCGCCGGGCACAGCGGGCCGCCGTGGCGGCTCTCGCCCGAGAGCACCTCGAAGTCCCCGAACACCATGCCCGGGCCTATGGGCTGCGAGCAGCTCGTGTGGATCTGGACCTCGAGCACGCCGTTGACGAAGACCTTGATCTCCGTGCCGAGCGTCCCCTTGTCGTCGGCGCCCACGAACGAGAAGCTCTCACCCGGCTCGACGACGTCGTTGAAGACCTCGATGTCGTTCTTCTTCTGGATCACCACGATCTGGGCGTTGGGCGTGGAGCCGAGGTACACGAGGGTCAGCGCGGTGACCTTGCCGTCGCACTCGCCGCAGTCGGAGCCACCGCCGCCGAAGGTGCCCTCGACGCAGGCCTCGTTGACGAACGACTCCGCGACGGCGGGGGCAACGCAGTCGTAGGCGTAGCCCATTCCCGGATCCAGGTCGCCGATCATCTCGTCGCAGTCGGGGGTCAGCGGGTCGCTGACCGCCACGTCCGTCAGGGCAAAGTCGCCGGTGTTGGTGACGACGATCAGGAACGGCACGTCGGAGCCCACGGGCACGGTGCGCGAGTCGAGCCCCTCCTCCTGCTTGCGGATGTCGATCGCCGCGACGGGCTCGGGATCCGGGTCGCAATCGCTGTCCGAATCGGAGTCGCTGCCCGAATCGCTGTCCGAATCGCTACCGCTGTCCGAGTCCTCTTCGTTGCCGTCCTCCGGACACAGCGGACCACCGTTCCGGCTCGCGCCGGCCTCGACCAGGAAATCGCCGAACACCATCCCCGGGCCGATGGGCTGCGAGCAGCTCGTGTGGATCTGGACCTCGAGCGCGCCGTTCACGAAGACCTTGATCTCCGTGCCGAGCGTCCCGTTGCCGTCGGCGCCCACGAACGAGAAGCTCTCACCCGGCTCGACGACGTCGTTGAACACCTCGACGTCGTTCTTCTTCTGGATCACCACGATCTGGGCGTTGGGCGTGGAGCCGAGGTACAGGAGGGTCAGCGCGGTGACCTTGCCGTCGCACTCGCCGCAGTCGGAGCCGCCGCCGCACTCCGAGTCGCTGTCGGAATCACTGTCGGAGCCGGAATCGCTGTCCGAGCCGGAATCGCCGTCCGAGCCGGGATTACCCTGAACCTGGCCGGCACCCGGCGACAACAGCATCGTGACCAGCACCAAGCCGACAATGACTAAAGCCCAGCGGATGGGGTTCCTCAACACACCCATGACTACCTCCTCCCGTTGTGCGCCGCGCCCCCCCGGACCAGCGACTGGTTTCAGGTGGCAGAGTATACGACAACGCCACCGTCACTGTGAAGTGCGTAACACCGCGCGAGCCGCCAGGCCCCGCGGCCGCGGCCCGACGTCGGCCGGCTCGGTCCGGGCTATCCGAACTGCTCGCCGTAGCGCCGCGTCGCTTCGTCGCTGCCGGCGACGAACGCGACGTCGCCGCGGGCGAAGCGGAAGTCGGACCCGAGGTCGACGATCAGCTCTTCACCGCGCTCGACGGCGACCACCGAGCAGCCCGTGCGCTCGCGGATGCGCAGGTCGGCCGGCCGCTGGCCGGCCAGCGCGTCGGCCGACGTCTTCAGGACCTTGAGCTGCGAGTCGAGGGCGATCGCCTCCTCGCCCAGCAGCCGGCGGGCGAGGAGCTGGCCGGCCACCTGGCTGATCGAGAGCGCGAAGTCGGCGCCTGCGGCGTGGATCCGGTCGATGTTCTCCGAGTGGTTGACGCGGGCGATGATCGGCACTCGCGGCGCGAGATCCCGGATGACGACGCTGGCGAAAAGCGTCGCGGAATCCGAATCGAGCGCCAGCACCACGGCGCTGGCGCTCGCGATCTCGACCCGATCCAGGACCTGCCGGTCGAGCACGTCGCCCACCACGTCCGCTCCGGCGGCCGTCCGATCGACGACCACCACCGGCTCGCCGGCGTCGCGCAGCAGCTGCACGACCTTCGCTCCGACCTCGCCGTAGCCGGCGACGACGACCGGCGTCCGGGACGGCCTGGCGCCGCCGGCGCACGCCGTGGCGAAGCGGTCGACGGCTTCCTCGCCGCCTGCCAGGACGAGGATCCCGTTGGCCGCGATGCGCGTCTCGGCCGTGGGCTGGCTCTCGAGATCGCCGCCGATCCACTGGCCGAGCACCGTGACGCCCGTCAGCCTGCCGACGCCGGCCGCCGCCAGGGTCTGCCCGGCCAGCGGGCTGTCGGGGCCGACGCGGATCTCCTGGATGGCCAGCTTGCGGCCCAGGTGCTGCGCTCCGCTGACGATCGACTGCAGGCGCCGGCTGGCCTGCGCCGCGAGCGCCGCGCCCAGGACGTGACGCGGAGTGTAGGCCGCCGTCGCGCCCGCGAGGCGCATCGCGGGCAGGTGGAGGGGAGCCTCGACGAGGGCCAGGATCTCGCCCCGGCAGCCCAGCTGGCGGGCGCTCAGGATCACCGCCGCGTCCTCGTCGTCGCTGCCGTTGGCGATGAGCGCCCGGGCCGCGGCGATGTGGACCTTCTCGAGCGCCCCGTCCTCGAGCGATACGGCCAGCACGCGCTGGCCGCGCGCCATCAGCTTGCGCGCTAGCGCCGGATCGGGCTCGATGACGACCACTTCCACGCCGGCCCGCTCGACCTCCGCGAGCAGCGTCTCGACGGCAGGGCCGTACCGGTAGACGACGAGATGGTCGGCCAGGGCCTTCACCGTCGTCGGCAGCCGGGTCTCGAAGCGCTCCTCGAGCAGCGGGATGAGGTAGATCGGGAAGACGAGGAAGATGAGGAAGACGCCGATGAACTGCAGGCCGGCGACGAAGAGCACCATCGCCGGATGGCGCCAGGTCGCATCGGCGCCGTAGCCCGTCGTCGAGATGGTCTCCGCCGCCCACCCGACGCTCTGCCAGAAGCTGCGCGGAGCCCCCTCGAGGACCTGCATCCCGAACATGTAGACGACCGCCGACCCGGCGACGAGGACGGGGACGGAGAGAACGAGGATCGCGAGGCGCTGCCTGGAGCGGAGCATCGCCGCCGATTCTACTGGCCCGCCTCTCCCGGGCCTCTCCACCCCGCGGGTAGACTCCGGACCATGGCGGTGCGGCTCGACAAGTGGCTCCAGGTGGCGCGGATGTTCAAGACCCGCAGCCAGGCCACCAAGGCCTGCCAGCTGGGCCGGGTCCGCGTCAACGGCGCCCGCGCCAAGCCCCACCGGCTCCTCGCCGTGGACGACCGCGTCGAGGTCGAGAAGGGCGACTGGACGCGGATCCTCGTCGTCCGCGAGCTCCAGGACCGGCCGCTGCCCAAGGCCGAGGCGCCGCGCCTCTACCGCGACGAGAGCCCGCCCCCGCCGGCGCCCGACCCGCTGGCCCGCTGGGCCCGCCGCCCGGCGGCGACGCGGGACCGCGGGCTCGGCCGCCCGACCAAGAAAGAGCGCCGCGACCTCGACCGCCTGCGCCCTTGAGCCGAGCTCCTAGCCGAAGAGATCCAGCTGCTCGATCTGGCCGGTCACGAGGTTCGAGCCCCCGACGCCGAGCAGGCGCACGGCGCGCCGGCCGGCCTCGGTCCTGGCGACGAGGGCGCGGGCCACGCGGCACACGGCTCCGGCGTCGGCGGTCGGGACGGGCAGGGTCTGCGAGCGGGTGACGGTCGTGAAGTCGTCGTAGCGCACCTTGAGGGTCACCGTGCGGGCCGAGAGGTCCCGCTTCCCGAGCCCGCGGGCGACGCTCTCGGCGAGGCGGCCGACCTCCGCGTGGACGCGGTCCAGATCTTCGAGGTCGCGGTCGAAGGTCGTCTCGCTCGACAGGCTCCTGCGCTCCCGGTGGGTGCGCACGGGACGGTCGTCCTCGCCGCGGGCGAAGCGCTCGAGGCGCCGGCCGTGGCGCCCGAAGCGGCGCTCGAGCTCGCCGGGAGCGAGCGCCCGCAGCTGGGCGATCGTCGTCCACCCCTCCCTCTCGAGACGGGCCTCCGTGGCGGGGCCGACGCCGGGCAGCGCGCGCACCGGCAGCGGGTCGAGGAAGGCCCGCACCCGGCCGGGCTTGACGACCGTCAGGCCGTCCGGCTTGTCGGCCTCCGAGGCGATCTTGGCCACCAGCCGGTTGGGGCCCACCCCGACGCTGACGGTCAGCCCGCGCTCGGCGCTGACGCGGCGCCGGATCTCGACGGCGACGGCCGTGGCGCTGCCCCAGGGGGCGAGATGGTCGGTCACGTCGAGATAGGCCTCGTCGATCGAGACCACCTGGACGACGGGCGTGAACTCCCGGAAGATGGCGACCACCGCGGCGGACTCCTCCCGGTAGCGGGGAAAATCCGGCGCGATGAAGAGCGCCTCCGGGCACAGCCGCCGGGCGCGCGCGCAGGGCATGGCCGAGCGCACGCCGAACGCGCGGGCCTCGTAGCTCGCGGCGGCGACGACGCCGCGCCGCTCCGGGGAGCCGCCGATCACCACCGGCTTGCCGCGCAGCCGGGGGTCGTCGCGCATGTGGACCGCGGCGTAGAAGCAGTCCATGTCGCAGTGGAGGATGCGGCGGACGTGCGGCTCCGCGGTCATCGCGGTCTATACTCTTGCCGGTTCACGGTTCCTTTCATGAGGATCACGCCCATGGTTTCACGCTCGCCGATCTCGAGGATCCTGCTGGCGGTGCTCGCCGCCGTCTCGCTGCAGGGGTGCGGCTACAACCGGCTCGTCGCCCTGCAGGAGGGGGTGGAGGGCGCCTGGAGCCAGGTGGAGAACGTATATCAGCGGCGCGCGGACCTGATCCCGAACCTCGTCGCGACGGTCAAGGGAGCCGCGGACTTCGAGCAGGAGACGCTCGCCCGCGTCATCGAGGCGCGGTCCAAGATCTCCCAGGTGAGCTTCGACAGCGCCCCGGACGCCCGGCAGCTCGAGCAGTTCCAGAGCGCCCAGGACGGCCTCTCCTCGGCCCTCTCGCGCCTGCTCGTCGTCGTCGAGCGCTACCCGGAGCTCAAGGCCACGGACGCCTTCCGCGACCTCCAGGCGCAGCTCGAGGGGACCGAGAACCGGATCACGGTCGAGCGCCAGCGCTTCAACGAGGCGACCCGCGAGTACAACACGGCGCGCCGCCAGTTCCCGACGATCGTCGTCTCCAAGCTCTTCGGCTTCGGGGAGAAGCCGTACTTCCGCGCCGTCGAGGGGGCCGACTCTCCCCCCAAGGTCGACTTCTAGCTCCCCCGCCGAGGCCGACGTGGGGGTTCGCGACTACTTCTCCGAGGCCGATCTGGCCGCGGTGCGCGAGGCCACCCGGAAGGCCGAGGGCGGCACCTCCGGCGAGCTCGTCTGCGTCGTCGTCGAGCGCTCCGACGCCTACGAGGGCGCCCACTGGCGCGCCGCGACGCTGGGCGCGATGGCCGGAGCGCTGCTGTCCGCCTACGGTCTCTGGGCCACCGAGGCCTGGACGCCCTACCTCTTCGTGTGGCCGGCGGCCCTGCCGCTGCTCGGCGTGGCGGCCGGGTGGCTCCTCGCCGCCGCCGTGCCGGCGCTCCAGCGCGAGCTCGCCGGCGCGGAGGCGATGCGGCGGCGCGTCCACGGCCGGGCCGCCGCCGCCTTCGTGAGCGAGGAGGTCTTCCGGACCCGCGGCCGGACGGGAGTGCTGATCTTCCTCTCCCTCTTCGAGCGCCGGGTCGAGATCCTGTGCGACGAGGGCATCCGCCGGGCGGTGCCGGCCGGCGCCTGGAGCGAGATCAGCTCCCGGCTGGCCGCCGGGATGGGCGAGGGGCGGGCGGGCGCGGCGCTGGCGGAAGCGGTCGCGGCCTGCGGGCGGCTGCTCGCGGAAGCGGGCGTCGCGGCGGCCCCCGACGACGTCAACGAGCTGACCGACGGGCTGCGGATGCTCGACGATGAGTAGCCGCCCGCAACGGCCGGCGACCGGGTCGCGGCGCCCGCTGCGGGCCGTCCCGCTCCTGCTCCTGCTCTTGCTGCTGCTGCCGCTCGGCGGCCCGCCCGCCGCCCGCGCCCTCGAGGTCCCCTATCTGAGCGGCAGGGTCACGGATCTCGCCGAGATGCTCTCGCCGGAGGCGGAGGCGCGGCTCGACGCGCGGCTCGAGCGGCTCGAGGACGCGGCCGGCTCCCAGCTGGCGGTGCTCACGATCCCCAGCCTCGAGGGCGAGAGCCTCGAGGACTTCTCGCTGCGGGTCGCCGAGACCTGGGGCCTGGGCCGGGCCGACGCCGACGACGGCGCGCTGCTCTTGATCGCGCGCGACGATCGCAAGATGCGCCTCGAGGTCGGCTACGGGCTGGAGGCCATCCTCACGGACGCCTACTCGCGGCGCATCCTCGACGAGATCCTGCAGCCGCACTTCCGGGCCGGCGACTTCGACGGCGGCGTCGAGCGCGCCGTCGACGCGGCGGCGGCGCTGATCGAGGGCAACGACATCCTGCCGCCGCCGGCCGCGGCGGGCGAGCCCGCCGCCGAGGGCCCCGGGAGGATCGGCGGCGTCGTCTTCTTCCTCTGCCTGGCGCTGCCTTTCGCCGCCGCCGCCCTGAGCGCTCCCGGCTGCAGCGCCTGGCTGTTCTACCTCCTCCTCATGCCTTTCTGGGCGGTTCCCGGTGCCCTTCTCGGGCGCAACGCCGGCCTGCTGTGCCTGGCGGCCTGGGCCGTCGGCTTCCCCATCCTGCGGGCCCTGCTGCCCCGCACCCGGCTCGGCAAGCGCTGGGCCTCGGCGGGCCCCTTCGCGGGCGGCGGCCGGGGATGGTCGTCGTCCAGCGGCTGGAGCGGCGGCTCGGGCGGCGGTTTTTCCGGAGGCGGCTTCTCCGGCGGCGGCTTTTCCGGCGGCGGCGGCAGCTTCGGCGGTGGCGGCTCCTCGAGCGGCTGGTAGGGCGACGCGATGGACGAAGGAGAAGCGATGAGCCACGAGATCTACCGGGTAGGACCCGGCAGCGAGGTCGACCTTACGCGGCACGACCCGCGCGATCTGGCGCTGTGCGCGGCGGGCAAGCGGGAGGGCAGGCGGCTGACGGGCGAGCTCAACGCCGAGCTCGAGGCCCTGCAGGAGCTGCTCTGGGCCGAGGGCTGGCACAAGCTCCTCGTCGTGCTCCAGGCGATGGACACGGGCGGCAAGGACGGCACGATCCGGCACGTCTTCGACGGCACCAACCCCCAGGGGGTCAAGGTCGCGAGCTTCAAGCGGCCGACGGCCGAGGAGCTGGCCCACGACTACCTGTGGCGGGTCCACCGGCACGCGCCGGGCAGCGGCGAGATCGTCATCTTCAACCGCAGCCACTACGAGGACGTGCTCGTCGTCCGGGTCCACGAGCTCGTTCCGGCGGCGACCTGGAGCCGGCGCTACGACCACATCAACGACTTCGAGCGCCGGCTGGCGGACGAGGGCACGACGATCCTCAAGTTCTTCCTCCACATCTCGAAGGAGGAGCAGCGGGAGCGGCTCCAGGCACGGCTGGCGGAGCCCGACAAGCGCTGGAAGTTCGCGCGCGGGGACCTCGCGGAGCGCGCCCGCTGGGACGACTACCGGGCGGCCTACGAGGCGGTGCTGTCGCGGACGAGCACGCCCTGGGCGCCCTGGTACGTCGTGCCGGCCGACCGCAAGTGGTACCGCAACCTCGTCGTCTCCCGCGTCCTCGTCGACACCCTGAAGGAGCTCGACATGCGATTTCCCGAGGCCGAGGTGGGGCTCGACGACGTCGTCATCGAGTAGCCAGCTCGTGCCGGCGCCGCAGCTGGCCGCAGGCCGCGTCGGCCTCGAGGCCGCGGCTCGCGCGCAGATGGGCGTCGGCGCCGGCGGCGCGCACCCGCTTCAGGAACGCGATCGCCCGGTTGCGGCTCGGCCGCTCGTAGGGCAGCCCGGCCACCGGGTTGTACATCATCAGATTGACGTGAGCCCGGAGGTCGACGGCGATGGCGGCCAGCTGCTCGGCGTGCGCCGGCTCGTCGTTGACCCCGGCCAGCAGGCAGTACTCGAGGGTGATCTGCCGCCCCGTGCGCTCGTAGTACCGGCGGCAGGCCGCGAGCACCGCGTCGAGATCGATCGCCTCCGCCCAGGGGATGAGCTGCCGCCGCAGCTCGGCCGTGGGCGCGTGCAGGCTGAGAGCCAGCGTCGCCGAGAGGTCCTCGCCCGCCAATCGGACGATCTGCCTGGGCAGCCCCACGGTGCTCACGGTGATCCGCCGCCGGCCGACGCCGAGCCAGCGACTCAGCCGCCGCACCGCCTCGACCGTGACGGCGTAGTTGGCCAGCGGCTCGCCCATCCCCATGAAGACGGCGTGGCTCAGGCGCTCCCCGGCCGCGTCGAGCGCGGCGGCCACCCGCAGCGCCTGCTCCATCACCTCGCCGACGCCGAGATCGCGGCGCACGCCGCCGATGCCGCTGGCGCAGAACCGGCACCCCACGGCGCAGCCCACCTGGGTGCTAAGGCACACGGTGCGCCGCGCCCGCGCCCCGTCCCGCGCCGGGATCATCACCGTCTCGGTGCTCGCGCCGTCCGGCCACCTCAGGAGGATCTTGAAGGTCCCTCCGGGCGAAGAAGAGCGCTCCACCTCCTTGCCGGCGAGCACGTCGAAGGCGCCGCCGAGCTCCGCCCGCAGGTCGCCGGGCAGGTCCGTCATCCCGGCGAACGAGAACACCCGCCGCTCGAAGACCCAGTCCCGCACCTGCCGGGCATGAAACCCCGGCCGCCCGCGCTCCGCCAGCCACGAGACGAGGGCGTCCTCCGGCTCGTCGAGCAAGAACCTGCGACGACCCGGCTCGACGGCGCTGGCGCTCATGACGCCGAGACCGTAGCACGGCGACGGCGACCGTCGCTCCTTCACAAGAGGACGCTGACGGCTTCTCGCCGCACCGCGCCAGGCACAAGGCCAGTCACCCGCGGCCAGGTGATAGATTGCCCTTCCAGATCTCTTCTGCCGAGCCCTTCGTTCTGCCCACCCGAACCCCTTTCCGGAGTCTCGCCATGCACCGCACCTTGAGGACCGTCGCCGTCGTGCTGTCGCTCACCACCTTCGCCCTGGCCTGCGCCGCCGGCCAGGATTCCGACGCCGAGTACGCGGCGCGGATGGCCGCGGAGCACGAGGGCGACGAGCCGGTGGCCGCGGCCGCGGCCGGCGACCAGGCGGCCGCGGTGGCGACCGAGGAGGTGGCCTACTGGCCGGGCACCGAGGTCGAGGGCTATCTCGCCCGGCCGGCCGCCGGAGCCGCGCGCGGCGGGATCCTCGTCATCCAGGAGTGGTGGGGGCTGAACGACAACATCCGCACGATGGCGCGGCGCTTCGCCGAGGAGGGCTACGTGGCGCTCGCCGTCGATCTCTACGAGGGCGGCGTGGCCGAGACCCGCGACGAGGCCATGGCGCTGATGGGCAAGGCGACCGAGCAGCCCGGCCGGCTCGAGGAGAACCTGCGCGCCGCCCACGCCTACCTGCGGGCGGCGGGCGTCGACTCGATCGGCGCGGTCGGCTGGTGCTTCGGCGGCGGCTGGGCGCTGCGCACGGCGATCCTCCTGGGCGACGAGCTCGACGCGGCGGTCGTCTACTACGGCCGGGTCGTCACCGACGACGAGCTCGCCGCGATCGGCGCGCCCGTGCTGGGGCATTTCGGGAGCGAGGACGGCGGCATCCCGATCGCGGGCGTGCGGGCGTTCGAGGCCCGCATGCAGGACCTCGGCAAGGAGGTGACGGTCTACGTCTACGAGGGCGCCGACCACGCCTTCGCCAACCCGTCGGGAACCCGCTACGACGCCGCGGCCGCCGAGCTCGCCTGGGACCGGACCCTCGACTTCTTCGCCGCCCACGTCGGCTCCTGAGGGCGGCCTGAAGGGCACTCGCTCGCGGCTGCGCCTGCCGCTCGCCGGGTCCGGCTCGCTGGCGGTCCGCCTCGACGAGCCCGGGCGCCCCGCCGCGAGCGGCCTCGCGATCCTCTACCTGCACGGCTTCGGCTCGAGCCAGAACGGCGAGAAGGCCGATCTCTTCCGCGCGAGGTCCCTGGAGTGCGGCCTCGCCTTCTGCTCCTTCGACTTCCAGGGCCACGGCGACTCCGGGGGCTCGATGCTCGACCTGAGCTTGTCGCGCAACCTGGGAGACCTGGCGGCCGTCCACGCCGACCTCGAGCGGCGCGGCTACCCGCGGGTCATCCTCTTCGGCTCCTCGCTGGGCGGCCTCACCGGGCTCTGGCACGCCCGCCGTCACCCCGAGCGCGTCGCCGCCGCCATCCACCTGGCGCCGGCCCTGGGCCTCGAAGAGAGCTTCGGCGCCACCCTGGGGCCCACGAAGATGGCCCGCTGGGAGCGCGACGGCAAGCTGGAGATCGAGCACGAGCTCGGCACCTGGGACCTCGGCTGGAGCTTCGTCGAAGACCTCCGCGCCCACGACGTCGCCGCGCTCGCCGCCGCCTACCGCACCCCCACCCTGATCTTCCAGGGCCAGCACGACGCGAGGGTCCCCTGGCGCGCCGTCGCCGACTTCGCCACGCAAGCCGCCGGCGAGGCCATCGAGCTCCACCTCTTCGCCGACGGCGACCACCGCCTCCTCGACCGCCTGCCCCGGCTGTGGGAGCTGACCGAGGAGTTCCTCACCCGCCAGCGGCTCCTGACCGGCTGAGGTCCAGCGGAGTCCTCGGACGTGGAGGAGAGAAACACCCTCAGGACGTCGCTCACGACCGCCTCTCGTGTTTGCGTCCGTCGATGGGTGCAGTCTGTCGAATCGTAACCCCGGCGACCCTCTCGGGCCGCCGCCGCCCCGCTCTCGCACCTGGACCGCCGTCCAAGATCTGGACGGAGCCCGTCCGAGACCTCGTCGCGCCTGGGCCGGGCTCGCGCTGGTAGCAGGCCTCCGGGACGTACCACTCTCGGCACCGTTATTGCTCTTGGGGGGTCGGGAGTCGACGTCGGGAGTCGGGAGTCGGACGCCGGGGGCCGTCAAGCCGCGAGCCGTCCGCACCGGGGCCCGCCATGCCCGCAGCCGAGGAGAAACCATGAGACCGAACCCCACACCCCACCCCGTCGACCTGCTCGAGCTCGCCGATGCGCTCTGCCGCCGGAAGAGCCACTCCGTGCTCTGCCTCGAGAACCAGGGCCGGCGGGGCGAGATCCACTTCGTGGCGGGCGAGATCGTCCACGCCTCCTTCGAGGGCCAGCACGCGGAAGCGGCGCTGGTCGAGCTGCTCTCCTGGAAGACCGGCGACCTGCACCTCACGCCCCTCGTCGAGCGCCCCCGGCGCACGATCGAGACCGACGTCGTCTCGATGCTGTTCGGGAGAAACGGGGGTAGCGGCGATGGCGCCTCTCACCAGTCAGGGGACTGCGGATAGCGAGGGATGGGCTTCGGCTGGCGCCGCTGCACGTGGCTCCCTAGGAGCCGTGGCGCTGGGCCGCGCGACTACGCGCCAACTCGCAGGAGAGATCCAGCGGGTACCGATCGGATCGCTGCGAGCATCTCCTCGACGAGCGGAAGAAGGTGCTCCATTCGGTTGCTCGCTGCCCGGATCACGACCACTCCGATACGCAGACCCTCGAGGTTCTGCTCGAACTCGATGCCCTGATCGGCGGTCAGGAACACGCTGAACCCCTCAGCCACCGCAAGGCGCAAGAGCTCTCCGTTGCGCATGCTGCTCCAGCCCAGCGACGGGACGGGTCGCCACCTGATGCCCTTGGAGCTCTCCTGCGAGCTGGCGGGGGAGCGACTCGTCTAGGAGGATTCGCAAGCCGCCCCGAGGGCCGCAGCGGCCTCCTCGAGAGCCGCCACCGCTTGCTCCCGGCTCACCGACGGGAAGTCGTCCAGGAAGGCCTCCAGGCTATCGCCGGCCTCCAGGTAGTCGATCAAGTTGCGAAGCGGTACCCGCGTCCCTCGGAACACGGGTGCACCGCCTTGGATCTCCGGATCGCGATGGACCACTGATGGGGCGACGGCCATGACTCTCGGATTCTACCAACCATCACTCACAGGGAGGCCGGTCGTCACCGAGGACCGGCCGGAGGGCCTGCAAGGTCGCCTACCGGATGACCGTGTCGACGTCCTTCTCGCCCTCCGAGCGCGCGATGATCGCTGCTCCGCACGAGTCGCTGTAGACGTTCACGACGGTCCGGTACATGTCGAGCGGGCGGTCGATCGCGAGCATGGAGCCTACGATCAGGTTGACCTGCGGTCCCCTGAGCCCGATCGCCTCGAGGACGATGAAGATCACGACCAGGCCGGCTGACGGAACCGCGGCCGCGCCGATGGAGGCCAGCAAGGCGGTGACCACGACCACGCCCTGCTGCAGGAGCGTGAGCTCGAACCCGAGCACCTGGGCGATGAACAGGGCGCCCACGCACTCGAAGATCGCGGTTCCGTCCATGTTCACCGTCGCTCCCATCGGGAGCACGAACGATGCCACCTTGTTCGAGACGCCCACCTTCTTTTCGACCGTGGCCAGCGTCACCGGCAAGGTCGCTCCCGAGGAGCTCGTCGAGAACGCGATCAGGAGCGGCTCCCGCATGTTGGCGAAGTGGATGCGCGGCGCGATGCGCCCCAGCACGAGCAGCAGGATCGGGAGCACGACCAGGAGGTGGAGGGTCAGCCCGGAGCCGATCGTGATCGCATAGAGGCCCAGCGCCTTGAAGGCCTCGAAACCGGTCGTCGCCACCATCTTCGTGATCAGGGCGTAGACGCCGATCGGCAGGAACTTGATGATGCCCGAGGTGAGCCGCATCATCGCGCTGAACAGCGCGTCGAAGAGGTTCGTGACGATGTCGCGAGTCCGGTCGGGCAGCGTGGTGACGGCCGCGCCGAAGACGATGCAGAAGAAGATCAGCGCCAGCATGTCGGCCGAGGCCGCCGCCTGGACCACGTTGGCCGGCACGATGTCCAGCAGCAGCTGCACGGGCGAGGTCGCCGTGTCCAGCTCGGGAAGCTCCCCCGGAACTGCCGCGGTCATGTTGGCGCCGACGCCCGGCTGGATGAGGTTGACCATCAGCAGTCCGATCACGACCGCCAGGAGGCTCGAGAGCACGTAGTACCCGATCGTCTTGCTGAAGAGACGACCGAGCGCCTTGCCCCCGCCGACCGAAGCCACGCCGGAGATGATCGAGGTGAGCACCAGCGGGACGATGATCATCCGCAGCAGCTTCATGAACAGGTCGCCGATCCAGCCGACCGCGTTGGCGGCGCTCTCGCCGATCAAGAGGCCGGTGAGCGCGCCCGCGACCATGGCTGCCAGCGTCTGCCAGTGGAGCTTCCGGTACCAGTCCATCGCGTTCTCCCGTCCCGGGTCAGTCGGAGGCCTCTTCGTCGTCCGCCGGGACCATGACGAGAAGGGCGGCGAGTGAACCGCCCGGCACGAGGGTTCGAGCGGACATCCGGCTCAGAACGGCTTGTAGACCGCCAGCCAGGCGGCCACGCCGCCGAGCACGGGCAGGAGCCAGAGGAGAGCCGTGGCGAGGCCCGGCGCGCGCTTGAAGGCCATCGCGGCCGCGCCGAGCACGAGCCAGATCGCGAGCTTCCCCCACACCCAGCCGGAGAGCCCGAGGCCCAGCCGCGCCACGGTGCCGAAGCCGGAGACGAGGATCAACACGAGCCCCATTCCGTGCAGCGCGCCCGTCAGCTTGCGCTGGCGGTTGCTGCCCGCGTCACCGCCGTTGGCGGCATGGAGCGCCAGGCCGCCCAGGATCGAGAACGTGAGGATGACGGCGAAGAGGTGAAGGACCTTGTACGCTCCGTACGACATTCGATCGAGCCTCCTGACGGGTTCGGGATCTCAACTCGCGTCGCAGGATACCGCAAAGCGCGTCCCGGTCAGGACCCCGCCCTCGGCCGGCGGCTCCCGTACGGCCCATCCGCCGTCGCCGGGCGATGATAGGTTTCGAGGTCCGGAGCCGGATTCCGATCCACCAACCGCCCGACGCTCCGGAGTGCGAGAGTCGTTGCGCGGCGACATAGAAAAGATCCTGGCAGCGCTCGACGACGGCGGAGTGCGCTACCTGGTCGTCGGCGGCCTCGCCGTCGTCCTGCACGGTCATCTGCGCACGACCGTGGATCTCGATCTGGTGGTTCAGCTCGAGCCCAAGAACGTCGAACGGGCGTTGTCGGCCCTGCAACGGCTCGGCTATCAGCCGGTCGCTCCGGTGCCCATCCTCGAGTTCGCCGACCCCGAGGCGCGGGAACGTTGGATCCGCGACAAGAACATGATCGTCTTCTCGCTGTGGCTGCCGGATCGTCCGATCTTCAAGGTCGACCTCTTCGTCGCCGAGCCCTTCGAGTTCGAGCCCACCTACGAGCGTTCGATCAAGGTCGACCTCGGCGCCGCGAAGGCCACGGTTCTGGCGCTCGAGGATCTGATCGCGCTGAAGCGTGACGCGGGCCGGCCCCAGGATCTGGCCGACGTCGAGGCTCTGGAGAGAATCCGCGAGCAACGTGGGAGAACGACGTGAACCGCCCGATCTCGCGCCCGCGAAAGGACGAGCCTCCAAGCGAGCCGCGGCCCGACGACGAGCTTCTCGCCATGGGGCTCCGTCTCACCCCGGCCCAGCGCCTGCGATGGTTGGAAGAAACCGTCGAGGAGCTGCTGCCCTGGCTCGGTCTGGCCTCGCGGCGACCCTGAAGACCCGCCGGCCGCCTGCGTTTCAGTCCTGGATCCCGCCCTCGGTCTGGGAGCGTGGGTCGAGGGCGCGCTCGAGCTCGGCGGGGGGCAGGACGCCCTTCTCGGCCGCCAGCTCGCGCACCGTGCGGCCGGTCTTGACGGACTCCTTGGCGATCTCCGCGGCCTTGTCGTAGCCGATCTTGGGGGCGAGCGACGTGACCATGGCGAGCGACTTCTCGATCATCGCGCGGCAGCGCTCCTCGTTGGCGACGAGGCCGTCGACGCAGCGCTTGGCCAGGAGCTCGCAGGCCGCGGCGGTGATCTCGATCGACTGCAGGAGGTTGTAGACGATCACCGGCATCATCACGTTGAGCTCGAAGTTGCCGGCCGCGCCGCCCCAGGCGACGGTGGCGTCGTTGCCGATCACCTGGGCCGCCACCATGAGCACCGACTCGGGGATCACCGGGTTGACCTTGCCGGGCATGATCGAGCTGCCGGGCTGGAGGCTCGGCAGGGTCATCTCGCCGATGCCGCAGCGCGGGCCGGAGCCGATCCAGCGGATGTCGTTGGCGATCTTGGTCAGCGAGACGGCCAGCGTGCGCACGGCGCCCGAGGTCTCGACGGCGGCGTCCTTGGCCGCCAGGGCCTCGAACTTGTTGGGGGCGGAGACGAACGGGTGACCCGTGCGCGCGGCCACGCCGGCGATCACCCGCTCGGCGAATCCCGGCGGCGCGTTGAGCCCGGTGCCGACGGCCGTGCCGCCCAGCGCCAGCTCGGCGAGCCGCGGCTTGACGGCCGCCACCCGCGCCTGGCCGTTGCGGATCTGCTGGGCGTAGCCCGAGAACTCCTGCCCGAGGCGCACGGGGACGGCGTCCTGCAGGTGGGTGCGGCCGATCTTGACGACGTCGTCGAACTCCGCGGCCTTGGCCTCGAGGGAGGTCGCCAGCACCTCCAGGGCGGGCTCGAGATCCTCCGCCAGCGCGGAGTACGCCGCGATGTGGATCGCCGTGGGGATCGCGTCGTTCGAGGACTGGCCGGCGTTGACGTGGTCGTTGGGGTGCACCGGCTTCTTCGAGCCCATCTCGCCGCCGAGGATCTCGATCGCCCGGTTCGAGATCACCTCGTTGGCGTTCATGTTGGTCGACGTGCCGGAGCCCGTCTGGAAGACGTCGAGCGGGAAGTGGGCGTCGAGCCCGCCCGCCACCACCTCGTCCGCCGCCTGGCGGATCGCCTCCGCCAGCTCCGGGGCGACGATCCCGCGCTCGGCGTTGATCTTCGCCGCCTCGGACTTGATCATCCCCAGGGCGGCGATGAAGCGGCGCGGAAAGGTCAGCCCGCTCACCGGGAAGTTGCGCCGCGCCCGCTCGGTCTGCGCCCCGTAGTAGGCGCTCGCCGGCACCTCCACCTCGCCCAGGCTGTCTCGCTCGATCCTCGTCTCGCTCATCGTCGTCCTCGCCTTCCCGTCTCGGGTGATGGGTGGAATCGTGACTCTCGTCGCAGGTTGCTAACTTACCCGCTCACGGAACACCGCGCTCCACCCTTTCGGAGGGCAAGGAGACACCCGTTCCTCCCGGCCGCATCGCCCCCTGCTGTCAGGAACTCCAACCGCCCGGGTCAGGCCGGGACGGGGTCGCGGCGGACGGACGGCCAGCGGCTCTGCCAGCCCGCGCCGTAGAGCTCCTGGAGGGGGGTCACCGTCAGCTCGCCCTCGCGGAGCGCCGCGATGCCCTCCACGCAGGCCATGGCGCCCGAGAGGGTCGTGATGCAGAGGATGTCGTACTTGAGCGCCGTCTGGCGGATCGTCGCGTCGTCCTCGTGGGAGGCGCGGCCCAGCGGGGTGTTGACGACGAGGTCGACCTGCCTGGAGAGCAGCCGGTCGACGACGTGCGGGCGCTCGCCGTCGGTCACCTTGGGCACGACCGTGGCGGCGAGACCCTGGGCCGCGAGGAAGGCCGCCGTCCCGGCCGTGGCCGTCAGGGTGAAGCCCAGCTCGGCCAGGCCGCGCGCCACCGGCAGGAGGCCCGGCTTGTCGCGGTCGTGGACCGACAGGAACGCCGTCCCGGAGGTCGGCAGGCGATGCCCGGCGGCGATCCAGGCCTTGGCGAAGGCCGGCCCGAAGGCGTCGCTCACCCCCATCACCTCGCCCGTCGACTTCATCTCGGGGCCGAGGACGGGGTCGATGCCCGGAAAGCGGCGGAAGGGGAAGACCGGCGCCTTGACGAAGACGCCGGGCACCCGCGGCTCCTCCGTGAGCCCGAGGTCCACGAGCTTCTCCCCGGCCATCACCCGCGCAGCCAGCGCGACGAGCGGCACGCCCACCGCCTTGGCGATGAACGGGACCGTGCGCGAGGCCCGCGGATTGACCTCCAGCACGTGGACCTCGCCCCGGGAGATCGCGAACTGGACGTTCATCAGCCCGACGACCCCGAGCCGCAGGGCCAGGCGGCGGGCGACGTCCCGCATCTCGTCGAGCTGGGGGGCGCCGACCCGGTAGGGGGGCAGCACGGCGGCGGAGTCGCCGGAGTGGATGCCGGCTTCCTCGATGTGCTGGAGGATCCCCGCCACCACGGCCGTGTCGCCGTCGGCGACGAGGTCGAGGTCGATCTCGACCGCGTCCTCGAGGAAGCGGTCCAGGAGCACCGGCTGCCCCGGGGAGACGTCCGCGGCGAGCCTCATGTACTGCTCGAGCGTCGCCTCGTCGTAGCAGACGGCCATCGCCCGCCCGCCGAGCACGTAGCTCGGCCGCACGAGGATCGGGAAGGAGATCGCCCGCGCCGCCGCCACTCCCTCCGCAACGGAGCGGGCGATCGCGCACTCCGGCTGGCGGATCCCCTCGCCCGCCAGGAGGGCGCCGAAACGCTCGCGGTCCTCGGCGAGGTCGATCGCGTCGGGCGGCGTGCCGAGGATCGGGATCCCGGCGGCCTCGAGCCCGCGGGCCAGCTTGAGGGGCGTCTGCCCGCCGAGCTGCACGATGACGCCCGCCGGCTTCTCCCGGTCGCAGACCGCCAGGACGTGCTCCAGCGTCAAGGGCTCGAAGTAGAGGCGGTCCGACGTGTCGTAGTCGGTCGAGACGGTCTCCGGATTGCAGTTGACCATGATCGTCTCGAAGCCGGCCGCCGACAGGGCGTAGGCCGCGTGCACGCAGCAGTAGTCGAACTCGATCCCCTGGCCGATCCGGTTCGGCCCGGAGCCCAGGATCAGGATCTTCCGGCGGCCGCTGACGGCGGCCTCGTCCTCCGCCCCCCAGGTCGAGTAGAGATAGGGGGTCAGGGCCGGGAACTCGGCGGCGCAGGTGTCGACCCGCTTGTAGACCCGCTCGAGACCGTCGTCGCTCTCGCGCCGGGCGAGCGCCGCCGGCTCGGCGTCGAGCAGCTGGGCGATGCGCAGCCCGGACAGCCCCGCCGTCCGCGCGCGGCGCAGGAGGTCGCCCGGCACGCTCTCCAGGTTCCAGCAGCCGACCTCCTCCTCGAGCGCGATCACGTCGGCGATCTCGCGCAGGAACCAGGGGTCGATGTGGCTGGCCTCGTGCACCTCCGCGATCGGCCAGCCCTGGCGCAGCGCCGCGAACACCGCGAACAGCCGCTCCCAGTTGGGGGTCGAGAGCCTGCGGCGCAGGCGCACGGGATCCGACATCCGGCTCTCGCGCGCCGCCAGCGTGCCGTCGAGCTCGAGGGAGGCCAGACCCTTGAGCAGCGCCTCCCCGAAGGTCGTGCCGATCGCCATCACCTCGCCGACGGACTTCATCGAGGTGCCCAGCACGGGCGCCGCGGCGGGGAACTTCTCGAAGGCCCAGCGCGGGATCTTCACCACGGTGTAGTCGAGGGAGGGCTCGAAGGCCGCGCAGGTCACGCCGGTGATGTCGTTCTCGATCTCGTCGAGGGTGTAGCCGACCGCCAGGAGCGCCGCGATCTTGGCGATCGGGAAGCCCGTGGCCTTCGAGGCCAGGGCCGAGGACCGCGACACCCGGGGGTTCATCTCGATGACCACCCGCTCGCCGTTGGCCGGATCGACCGCGAACTGGATGTTCGAGCCGCCCGTCGCCACCCCGACCCGGCGGATCACCCGGAAGGCGTCGTCGCGCATCGCCTGGTACTCGCGGTCGGAAAGCGTCTGCTGGGGCGCGACGGTGATCGAATCGCCCGTGTGGACCCCCATGGCGTCCACGTTCTCCACCGAGCAGACGACGATCGCGTTGTCCGCCCGGTCGCGCATCACCTCGAGCTCGAACTCCTTCCAGCCGAGAACCGACTGCTCGAGCAGCACCTTGCGCGCCGGGCTCGCGTCGAGCGCCGCCCGCACCGTCTCGTCGAGCTCGTCCCGGTTGTAGACGGTGCCGCCGCCCTCGCCGCCGAGGGTGAAGCTGGGGCGGACGATCAGCGGGTAGCCGATGCGCCCGCCGATGTCGCGCGCCTCCTCCAGGGACCCGGCATAGCCGCTGCGGGGCACGCGCAGCCCGATCTCCTCCATCGCCGCCTTGAAGAGCTGCCGGTCCTCGCCGAGCCTCAAGGCGGAGACGTCCGCGCCCAGCACCTCGACCCCGTAGCGCTCGAGAAGCCCGCTCTCGGCCAGCTCGAGCGTCAGGTTGATCCCCGTCTGGCCGCCGACGGTGGGCAGCAGCGCGTCCGGCCGCTCGCGGGCGACGATCTTCCCGACGACCTCGGGGACGAGCGGCTCGATGTAGGTCGCGTCGGCGAACTCCGGGTCGGTCATGATCGTCGCCGGGTTGGAGTTCACGAGGACGACGCGGTAGCCCTCCCGTTTCAGCGCCCGGCAGGCCTGCGTGCCGGAGTAGTCGAACTCGCAGGCCTGGCCGATGACGATCGGCCCCGAGCCCACGACGAGGATCGACGAGAGATCGCCACGGCGCGGCATGGGCGGAGTCTAACCCAGCCGGAACGGCCCGCCGGGGAGGGGACGGCACCCGATCCGGAACCACTCGTGTACACTCGTGGCAACGCTGACCCGCCGGAAAAGCGGCGCGAGGGGGACCGGGTGAAGACGGTTGCGATTGCCAGCCAGAAGGGTGGCGTTGGGAAGACGACCCTGGCGCTCAACACGAGCCTCGCCCTGGCGCGCCGCGGCTGGCGCACCCTGGTCGTCGACGCCGACCCCCAGGGGGCGATCTCGCTGTCGCTCAAGAAGGAGCTGAAGGTCGCCGAGGGGCTCACCGAGTACGCCCAGGGCCTGCGGCCCCTCGCCGAGCTCGTCCTGCCCACGCGGCTCGCGGAGCTCTCGTTCCTGCCGGTGGGAGGCATCAAGGCCCACCGGCCGTCCGCGGTGGAGATCGGGGAGCCGGTCTTCGGCAACCTGATCGACGAGACGTCCGCCGAGTTCGACGTCCTCATCCTCGACACGGCCTCGGGGCTCGCCGGCCGTACGCTGCGCGCCTTGCGAACGGTCGACTACGCGCTCGTGCCGATGCAGGCCGAGCCGCTTTCCGTGCGCACCCTCGACGGGATGCTGCAGACGATCGCCGAGATCGGCGACGAGACCGGGCTGCAACTGGCCGGGGTCGTGCTGACCATGGTCCAGTCGCGCGACGAGATCTCGCTCGAGACCGTTCAGGAGGTCTGGAGCCTCCTGCCCTCGGAGATGGTCCTCGAAGGCTTCGTTCCGCGCGATCCGGCGTTCCTGCGGGCGAGCGCCCACGGCGTCCCCGTGAGCCTGCTCAGCCGCCGGCGGCCGCCGTCCGTGGCGTCCGTGTTCGACGCCATCGCCGCGGAGCTCGAGGTCCGCATCGGCCTCGTCTCGGAAGGGGAGGATGACATCTTCCATCTCCTGGATTGACCACGGGGGGCTGGAAGCCATCCTGAGGCGGATGGGCTTTCGCGGCCGGCGGCCGCCCGCGGCGACCGTCGAGGCCGCCGCCGCCGAGCCCACCGCGAGCCCGCCCGCCGCCGAGGCGAGGGCCATCGCCGACTTCCGGCCGCCGGCCGGAGCCTTGCGCCAGCGCCTCGAGGCGTTCATGACCTGGGTGGTCCAGGAGGGCGGCGCCAGCGTCGCGTTCCTCGTCGACCGCGATGGACTGCCGCTGGTCAACCGCGGGGCCGACCCCGATCTGCTGGCCGTCGCCGCGAGCGTCATGCGCCCGCTCGAGAGCATCGACTCCGAGCTGCTCCTCCCCGTCGGCCGGACCGTGAGCCTCGAGCTCGCAGCGGGGCAGCTCCGGCTGGTCGCCGTCGACACCTCGATCGGCAGGTACATCGTGGGCCACGTCGCCGCGGGCCCCTTGGGGGCCGGCCTCTGCGCGGCGACGGCGGCCGCGCTGCGCCGGGCGCTCGAGCCGAGCGCGGAGGCGAAGACCTACGGCTAGCAGGGCCGCGCGATCGAGCGCCGCTCCTCCGCCGCGGCCCTTGGCGAAGCCGCGGCCCGAGGTCACCGGCGGCCGCGGGTAGCGAGCGAGCCTCGCGCCGCCGCGGCGAAATCACTCGTCGCGCAGCGCCTCCGCGGGTCGCACCCGGCCCGCCCGCCGCGCCGGCAGCCAGCAGGCGAGCAGGGTCACCCCCAGGGTGAACAGGCCCACGGCCACGAGGTCGCCGGCGGCCAGCCGGAAGGGGACCGCGGACAGGAAGTAGATGGCGGCGACCTCGGGATCGAAGCGAATCAGCTCGAACTCGTTCAACGACCAGGCCGCGAGGGCGCCGAGGGCGACTCCGAGCAGCGTGCCGACGGCGCCCAGCAGGAGCCCGTAGCGCAGGAAGACGCCGCTCTGCTGCTCCGGCGAGAGGCCCAGGGCCGACAGCAGGCCGAGGTCGCGCCGCCGCTCCCTCACCATCACGACCAGGCTCGAGGCCGTGTTGAACGTCGACACGCAGACGATGAGGCCGAGCACCAGGAAGAGCATCAGCTGCTGGATCCGCAGCGCCGTGAAGAGCTCGCGGTTGAGATCGAAGAAGTCGGAGATCAGATAGTCCGGGCCGAGCGTGCTCCGGACCCGCGCCGCGACCACGGTGTCGAGCTCGGCGCCTTGGACTCCGATCTCCAGAACCGAGCCCGTGGCGCCGGTACCGAGGATCTTCTCCAGCGCACCGCGGTCGAGCACCACCCACTGCCGGTCGAACTCGCTGAAGCCCGTCTCGCAGGTGGCGCTGACCACGGCGCTGCGGTACCGGAACCGCGGGCGGCCCGTCGCGAAGCTCAGCACCATGAGCCGAAGGGGCTCGCCCGGCCGGACCTCGAGCGCGCGGTAGAGCTCCTTGCCGACGACGAGCTCGAGCCCGGCGGCGGCCCCCGAGCCGCCCGGCGCCGGTTCCAGAAGGCAGAGCCCCTCCAGACCCTCGCCGCCCGCGATGCCGCGCAACGTCACCTCGAGGCCGTCGCTGCGCGCCCCGCTGGCCAGGGAGCCCTGCCCGTAGACGACCCGCCGCGCGCCCTGCACGCCCTCGAGCTCGCCCACGGCGCGCCGCTTCTCTTCGAGCACCGCGTCGTCCACGTCGCCCAGCGGATAGGCGACCACGGCGGCGCTGCCCTGCACGAGCTTGGCCTGCAGGTCGTGCCGGTACCCGGTCATCAGGGCCATCGCGATCACCATCGCGGCGACGCCGAGAGCGGTCGCCAGCAGAGCGGCCCAGGTCGTACCGGCCAGCAGCCGGGTGCGCCGGCCGCGCACGAAGCGCCAGGCCAGCGACCAGACGAGCCGATGGTCGCCGCTCACGAGGCCGAGGCCGGCGTCACGCGCGCGAGGAAACGGTCGAAGAGGCTCGTCGCGTCGAGGGGTCCCGGGGCCGCCTCGGGATGGTACTGGGCGGAGTACACGGGCCGGTCCGAGACGGAGAACGCCTCCACCGTTCCGTCGTTGAGGTTGATCTCGGTCACCGTGCAGTTGCCCGGCAGCGAGCCCGGATCGACCGCGAAACCGTGATTCTGGCTGGTGATGAGGACCCGCCCGGTCGCCACGTCGCGCACCGGCTGGTTGCCGCCGTGATGCCCGAACTTCAACTTGAAGGTCCGGCCGCCCATCGCCAGGCCCAGCAGCTGATGGCCGAGGCAGATCCCGAACGTCGGGATCCCCGAGTCGACGAGCTCCCGCACGGTGGCGATCGCCTCGCGCAGGGGCTCGGGATCCCCGGGGCCGTTCGAGAGGACGACGCCGTCGACGCCGAGCGACAGGCAGTCCGCGGCGGAGGTGCCGGCGGGCAGGACCTGGAGGTGCGCGCCGCGCGCCGCCAGGTTGCGCAGGATGTTGCTCTTGATCCCGAAGTCGTACACCGCCAGGCGCCACCGGGTCGCCACCCCGGCCGGCGGCGCCACCTCGTGGATCCGACGGCACGTCACCTCGCTGACGAGCGGCCGGCCCGCCATGGAGGGATGGTCCGCCAGCTCCCGCGCCAGCGCCGCGACGTCCGAGCGCTCCGTCGTCACCACCCCCTTGAGCGCGCCGTGCTCGCGGACGCGGCGGACGACGGCCCGGGTGTCGAGGTCGTCGAGCGCCGGCACCGAGCTCGCCCGCAGGTAGCTCGCGAGCCCGCCCTCGCTGCCGTGGCTCGAGGGCACGGCGGTGAAGCGGCGGGCGACGAAGCCCTCGACCCAGGGCCGGGCGGACTCCTCCATCGCCGCGTTGATGCCGTAGTTGCCGATGTGGGGAAAGGTCATGACGACGATCTGCCCGCGATAGGAAGGATCGGTGAGGATCTCCTGATAGCCCGTCATCGAGGTGTTGAAGACGACCTCGCCGAACCGGGTGCCGGGAGCGACCGCCCGGCCCTCGAAGACCGAGCCGTCCTCGAGCAGGAGGAGCCCCGTCCTCATGCGTGCCGGGCGTAGGCCGCGACTTCGCGGCCGAGCACCGCGGCGAGCGCGCGCACCTCGGCCACGAGCTCTTCGAAGCGCTCCGGCAGGAGCGCCTGGAGGCCGTCGGACAGCGCCGCCTCCGGCGCGTCGTGAACCTCGATCATGAGCCCGTCCGCGCCCGCCGCCACCGCGGCCAGGGACAGCGGCAGGACCTTGTCGCGCCGGCCCGCCGCGTGGCTGGGGTCGGCGATGATCGGGAGATGCGAGATCCGCTCGACCGCGGGGATGAGAGCGACGTCGAGGGTGTTGCGGCTGTGGTCCGCGAAGGTCCGGATGCCCCGCTCGCACAGCACGACCTGGCCGTTGCCCTGGTCGAGGATGTACTCCGCCGCCAGGAGAAGCTCCGTGAGCGTCGCGTACATGCCGCGCTTGAGCAGGACGGGCCGGCCGCAGCGTCCGGCCCGTTTCAGCAGCGTGTAGTTCTGCATGTTGCGGGCGCCGATCTGCACCATGTCGGCGTGCTCGGCCACCTCGTCGATCACGTCGATGTCGAGCGCCTCGGTGACCACCGGCAGGCCGACCTCGTCCCGCACCCGGGCGAGAATCTCGAGCCCCTCCCGGCCCAGCCCCTGGAAGCTGTAGGGACTCGTGCGGGGCTTGAAGGCCCCGCCGCGCAGCAGCCGGGCTCCGGCGGCCTTGACCCGGCGCGCGATGCCGAGGGTCCGCTCGTAGCTCTCCACCGAGCACGGCCCGGCGATGAGGACGAGATCCGGTCCGCCGATGGCCACGCCGCCGACCTCGACGATGGTGTCGGCGGCCCGGAACTCCCGCGACACGAGCTTGTAGGGGTGGCTGACCTGGAGGACCTCGAGAACGCCGGGCAGCGACTCGATCCGCGTCGGCTCCACGACGCCCAGGTTGCCGGTGATGCCGATCGCCGTGCGCTGGGCGCCGGGGATCGGATGGGCCTTGAGACCGCTTGCCTCGATCGCCTCGACGACCGCTTCCACTTGGGAGGCGGTGGCCTCCATTCTCATGACGACGAGCATCGGTGCACCTCGGCCGCGGCGACGGCGCGCGGGGGGCGCTATGATAGCAGGGCGCCTCGCCCACCCGGGGCGGCTGCGCAAGGAGGAGCCGAGAGCCATGCCGAGAGCCATGTCGTACCGCAAGATCTCGCTGGCCGTCCTGCTCGCCTGCTGGCTGGCGGCGCCGGCCGCCGCCTACACGATCTACTTGAAGGACGGCTCCCGGATCCTGGCCCGCTCCGAGTACACCGTCGACGGCGACCGGGCGATCATCGTTCTCGAAAGCGGCACCCAGACGTTCCTCGCCCTGGCCGAGATCGACGTCGAGCGGACCAGGGAGGCCAACGATGCGGGCGTCGGCAACGCCCTCATCTTCGAGGACGGCAAGTTCGTCGAGCGCACCGCAGCCGACACCGAGGCGCCCGAGCGCGAGACGCTGACCGACCTCATCGCCCGGGGCGCGGCGACGATGCGCGGCACCACGCGCTCCGACGCCGATCCCGCCGCCGGCCCGCTCGACGGGACCCCGGGGATGGAGCAGGCCCAGCGCCAGCCGCTGCGCGACATCGAGCTCACCGCGGCGCTCAAGGCGGCGTTCGCCGACCGCGGGCTCGAGCGGGCGCCGATCTACGAGGGCACGGAGAGCGGCCGGCCGCTCGTGGCGATGACCGCCGACTCCGAGGCCTCGGTCTTCCACAACCTCGAGGTCGCCGCCGAGGTGCTGCTCGGCATCCGCGAGACGCACGCGGAGTGCGACGTCCTCGAGATCGTCATGACGACGGGCAGCCACGAGCGGGCCGGCGAGTTCGCGCTGACCGCGGAGATGGCCGCGTCCCTGCGCGACCGCGAGATCGAGCTCAGCGCCTTCTTCGTGCGCCACGTGCGGTTCTAGCCGGCCGCTAGGTGCCAGGGTCGCCGGGCTGGGACAGCTCGACGAGCACGCCGCCCGTGCTCGCGGGGTGGACGAACTGCACCCAGCAGCCGCCGGCGCCGCGGGTGGGCTCGTCGCGCAGGACGCGGTAGCCGGCGGCGCGCAGGGCCGCGTCGGTGGCGCCGAGGTCCGTCGTGGCCAGGCACACGTGGTGGATGCCGGGGCCGCGCTTCTCGAGGAAGCGGGCGATCGGCGAGTCGGCGCTCGTCGCCTCGAGCAGCTCGATCTTCGACTCGCCGCAGGGGACGATCGCCACCCGCACGCCCTCTTGCGGCACCTCCTCGACCTCGGCGACGGCGAGGCCGAGCTCCTCGTAGAACCCGCGCGCCGCGGCGATCGACTCGACGGCGATGCCGATGTGGTCGATCTTGGGGATCATGGCGCGCGCCGCCAGGCCGCGGCTAGCCGCCCTTGAGCAGCTGCCGCGAGATCACGAGACGCTGGATCTCGCTGGTCCCCTCGCCGATCGTGCAGATCTTGCAGTCGCGGTAGAACTTCTCGGCCCGGTAGTCCTTGACGAAGCCGTAGCCGCCGTGGATCTGCACCCCGCGCTCGGCGCAGAAGACCGAGGCCTCGCCGGCGAAGAGCTTGGCCTGCGCCGCCAGGCGGGTGACCTTGCCCGTGCGATCCATCTCGAGCGCGGCGGCCATCACCAGGGCCTCCGCGGCCGCCACCCGCGTCGCCATCTCGGCGAGATGGAACTGGACGGCCTGGAACTTCGCGATCGGCCGCCCGAACTGCTCGCGCTCCTGAGCGTAGGCGAGCGCCGTCCGATAGGCGCCCTCGGCGATGCCGAGGCCCAGCGCCGCGATGGAGATCCGGCCGCCGTCGAGGATCTCGAGCGCCTGGATGAACCCTTCTCCCCGCTCGCCGAGGAGATGACCGTCGGGAACGAAGCAGTTGTCCATGATCACTTCGGCCGTGTCCGAGGCGCGGGTCCCGAGCTTGTTCTCCTTCTTTCCCGGCTGGAAGCCGTCCATCCCCTTCTCGAGGACGAAAGCCGACACGTTGTGGTGGCGCGGCCCGTCCGGATCCGTCACGGCGAAGACGACGCAGTAGTCGCCGACCGAGCCGTGGGTGGTGAACGTCTTGGCCCCGTCGAGGATCCAGCCGCCGTCGACCTTGCGGGCCGTCGACCGGGTGCCCGCGGCGTCGGAGCCGGCTCCCGGCTCGGTGAGGCTCCAGGCGCCGATCTTCTCGCCGCGGGCCAGCGGCACGACCCATCGGCGTCGCTGCTCCTCGCTGCCGAACTTGAGGATGTGGCCGGTACACAGGGAGTTGTGGGCGGCCACGCTGAGGCCGATCGAGGCGTCGACCTGGGCCAGCTCGCTCACGATCAGCACGTACTCGACGTAGCCCATCCCCGAGCCGCCGTACTCCTCCGGAACGAGGATCCCCAGGAACCCGAGCTCGCCGGCCTGCACGAACAGCTCCCCGGGGAAGCGCTGCGCCTCGTCGATCTCGTCGACGAGCGGGTCGATCTCGCGGCGCGCGAACTCGCGCGCGGCGTCTCGCGCCGCCCGCTGGCCCTCCGTCAGGGCGAAGCTGATGGCAGACGAGGATTCGGTCGCGAGCATGGTCGGCACCCTTCGGGCCTCGGGGATGACGGCCGGCGTGACGCTGACCCCACGGCGGCTGCGCCCGATCCTAGCACGCGCGAGGCGCCGCCCCGGCGGCCGCTAGGGAGCGGTCGTGACGCCCTGGAACCGGTCGCGGGGGACGGTCTCGAGAGTGGCCAGCGTGGCGCCCGAGTAGTAGTGGGTGAGGATGTCGCCGTAGCCGTGGCCGCGCAGGGCCATGCCGTAGGCCCCGACCTGGCACATGCCCACCCCGTGCCCCCAGCCGCGGCCGGTGAAGAGCCAGCCCGCCTCTCCCCCCGCGGGGCGCAGCCGCCGGGCGGTGAACAGGGTGTCGGGCAGATCGAGCGCCCAGCGCACCGCCAGCCCCTCCATCTCGGCGACCCGCCCGTCCTCGGCCGTGAACCGGATCCGGGCGACGCGTCCCGACCTGCCCCGCTCGAGCACCT
>Ga0224512_10001053_pt1 | contig 27478 bp, 28 predicted proteins | sample SF_May12_sed_USG_4_FD_169103 | JGI IMG/M metagenome (GOLD analysis project Ga0224512, IMG submission 169103) | Sediment microbial communities from San Francisco Bay, California, United States - SF_May12_sed_USGS_13 | ecosystem: Environmental > Aquatic > Marine > Sediment | place: USA... | reverse complement strand
CGGCGCGCTGCGCTCCGTGGGCGGAGAGTCCTCGCCGGCTCGCTGAGCGGTCGGCCCGAGCCGCGCGCGGATCGGCCGTTCAGCGCCGCGGCGGGCGGCCTCCGAGCCAGCCCCGGGAGTAGAACAGCGCGACGATCGTCACGACGACGCTGAGCATGGCGCCGAGCAGGATGAAGTAGCCGTTGCGGTATCCGAGCTCGGGGATGAACTCGAAGTTCATGCCGTAGATGCCCGCCATGAAGGTGATCGGAACGAAGATCACCGTAACGATGGTCAGCGTCTGCATGATCCGGTTCAGGCGGTGGGCGGAGAGGGACAGGTAGCCGTTCATCAGGTCGTCCGTGAGCTCGTAGTACAGGCGAGCGAGGCTCAGTAGGCGGTCGAGCTGCTCCTGCACGTCCGTCAGCTCGTGATCGTGCCCCGCGAGCTGGGCGGGCGTCTGCGAGCGGGCGGACGAGAAGACCTGCGCGTGGTACTGGAGGATGCGCAGCACCCTCTTGAGATCGCCCTTCTGGCGCACCAGCTCCGCGAGCAGCTCGTCGCTCGGCTTCTCGAGCATCTCCGTCTCCATCGCCTCGAGGCGCTTCTCGACGGCCAGCAACAGGGGCAGGAATCGGTCGGCCACCGCGCGACACAGGAGCAGCGCCAAGGCGGCCGGCGAGATGTCCGGTGGGATGGAGCCCGACGTGAGCTCCGAGAAGACCCGCTCGCTGCTCAGCGAGCGCCCGGAGCTGCGCGTGACCAGAAAACGCTCGCCCACGAACAGCGAGAGCTGGATCGTTCCGAAATCGAGCGACTCCGAGGTGGCGTCGAGCCCCTTGAGCAGGATGAACGTATTCTCCTCGAACGGCTCGATCTTCGGCGGATGACGGTCGCGCAGGGCGTCGCGGATCGCCAGCTGGTGGATCCCGAAACGGCGCGACAGCAGGTCCGATTCGACCTCGGCCGACTCGTCCTCCAGAGCGACCCAGATCGTCGTCGCGGCGTCCCGACCCCACTCGGCCAGCAGCTCCGCTCCGCCCTGGCGCAATTTTCTGCTTGCTGGATCGTAAAGCACGGCGCGCATCGATGAAGCCCTCCTCGGATCGACTACGGGGCGCCTGGGCTCAGGCGGTGCTTCGACCCTACAGCAAACTCGCCGCGGGCGTCGCAATCGGAGATCGCTCGCCCGATCGATGGCGCGAACGGCTTCCGATCAAGGTCCCAGCCCCCGGCCACGACTTTGGGAGGCCACCGTAAATGTCTGCTTCGATGACGTTTAGAGGCCAGCTCCGACACCGGAAGAGCTGGTATCACTCTTGCGCTATATTCTGCGTAAGTGAGTGCAGCACCACCCGCGCGCCGAATCCGGCGCAGCCCTCACGACCCGCTCCCCACCGCGCATCGGGGAACCTGCCCCGAGTGGACCGCGGGAGCTTCTCGAACAAAGGAGATGCACCTGATGAAGATCCGTCCGACCCTGGCCGTCGCGCTCGCCCTCTTTCTGGGCCTGACCGCCCTCGCCACCCCTGGTCTCGCCGCCCCCCCGGAGCACGAGGAAATGGCCCCCGCGGCCGACGAGGACACCCCTCTCGCCACCCGCGCCGCCGCCGTGCTCGAGGACCAGCTGGCCGAGGCCTCGAACCGCCGCGTCCCCCGCAACCTGCGGGAGAACGCCCTCTGCGTCGGCGTCTTCCCGTCCGTCGTCAAGGCGGGCTTCATCGTCGCCGCCAAGCGCGGCCACGGCCTGGTGAGCTGTCGCCACGGCGAGACCGGCGCCTGGGGCGCCCCGGCGGTCTTCACCGTGAGCGCCGCCAGCGTCGGCCTGCAGGCCGGCATCCAGTCGGCGAGCGTCGTCCTGCTCTTCATGAATGAAGAGGCCGTGGAGCGGATCGCTACCGGCGAACGCAAGCTCGCGGTGGGCGTGGACCTCGACGTGACCGCAGGTCCGGTGGGCGGCACGGCCACCGTCGACACCCAGCCCGCGATCTTGAGCTACGTGCGGACCAAGGGCCTCTTTGCCGGCCTCAACCTCGAGGGCGCCCGGATGGGCTTCGCCCCGAAGATCAACGCCGAGCACTACGGCGCCGAGCTCAGCGCCCGCGACATCCTCCTCGGCGGCCACGCGGCGCCAGCCGCGCTGGCAGTCTTCCAGGAGACGCTGGCGAAGTACGCGGCCGGGACCGAGCCGGCCCCGGCAGCGGCGCCCGCTCCATAGCGCGGGCAGCGGGCGGCTGGTCCGCCCGCCGCCTCTCCCCAGCCGGCCGCGGCTCTCCCGCGGCCGGCTCGTCTTTCTTCCGCCCACCTCCGGCTGCGCCCGGCTCTCGCCTTGCGGCCGCGCGTCCGGTCCGCGGGCGGCCCGGCACGACGCGCCTGGCCCGTCAGCGCCGGCCTTCGCGGAGCAGCTCGCTCAGCCACTCCGGCTCGCGGGGCTCCTGCCGCGGCTCCATGCCCCTGGCCAGCGCCCAGCGGTGCAGCCAGGAAAGTCCGCGCGGCCCGACGTAGCCGTCCGGGGACCGGTAAGCCTCGTCCCGCAGGGCATCGTCAAGCGTCACGAAGACATACCCGCGGCGCCGCATCATCCCGAGGAGCTCGTCGAGATGGTCGGCGTTGAGCTCGTTGGCGTGGAGCAGGAGAACCTGTGGGATCTCGCGCCCCACGACCTCTCGCGACCACCCCTCGAAGAAGGCGAAGACCTCTTCCATGAAGGGGAGGTAGGCGCTCGCCACGCGCCGCATCGTCTCCCCGTCGCCTCGCTGCTTCGCCCGCGCGTAGACGGCGGCGAAGATCCATTCCTGGTTGTCGATCGTGACGGGAGCCACGATGTAGCCCCGACCTGCCAGGAAGGCGTCGACAGCTTCCTTCCTCGCGCGGTCGGCCCCGGTGTGGAGCAGCGGGTGCCGGAAGTAGCGCAGCGCCCGGCCGCGCTCGGCAAGCAGCCGCCGCAAGGGGGCTTCGCCCCGGATGACGTCGCTCTCGTAGGCCTCGAGCTCCGTGCGGTCGAGGTCGGGATGCGAGAACGTGTGGTTCCCGAGGTCGTGCCCGGCGTCGAGCCACAGCGCCAGCGCCGCGGGGAGCACCGCCCCGCGCAGCTCGTCGCACACGCGGCTCGCGGTCACGAGCCCCGTGGCGGGAGCTTCGAAGCGCGCGAGGTGGGCGAGCAGCCGGCGATTGAGGTCGAGAAGAGTGGCCGCGTCGCAGTCGCCCCCGGCGACCGCCGTGGCCGGCAGGTCGTCGAAGGTCAGGGCGACGGCGCGCCGCGAGCCCGGGTCGGCGGCAGGCCCCGGGCCCACGCGATCGGCCGTCGCCCGCTCGGGCGGACCGGCAGACAGCGCTCCCGGCGCAAGGAGCAGAGCCGCGAAGAGGAGTCCGGCCCACGGGGCACGGCGCGCCGTGCCCCGGGTCGCGGCTCGCGGATCGCCTTCACGCCGCGGCGCGAGGGCGGGGGCGACGTCTACGTCGTCGGCAGCGGCCTCACCCGTCTCACCGAAGACGAGGCGGTGCGGTCCGTGATTCGTCGCCATTCTCAGCCTCTTTCGGTGCCCGGCGGGCACCCGACTCGCCGCTCCGTCGCCGGGCCCCGGGGAGCATATCCTCCGCGCCCGGGCGATCGGCGAGAGAGCGACGCCCGGCGGCGACCACCCGCCGGGGTGGCGTCGAGGGGGCGCCGGCGGCGTTAGCGTGGCAGGGTCGGGCACCGAGGTCTCGTCGCGAGGATCCCCGTCTCGCGGCCTCGGGCCCAGGAAACGGGGAACGGAGATCTGACTATGCCGGTTTACGAGTATTCCTGCGTCAAGTGCGGAAAGGACTTCGAGCGCGTCGAGACGGTGAGCGATCACGGCCACAAGAAGGTGCGCTGCCCCGCCTGCAAGAGCACCCGGATCGAGCGGCGCTGGAGCCGGGTCCACGCCGTGACCTCGAAGAAGAGCTGAGGCGCCCGCCCCCTCCTCGAGCTCTAGTCCTGGTCGCCGACCGATTGCTCGATCCAGAGCTTCAGCAGGGGCTTGGGCAGCGCCCCGACGATCCGATCTGCTTCGACCCCGCCCTGGAACAGGATCATCGTCGGAATCCCCCGGACGCCGTACTTCATCGCCTGCGCCTGATCGTCTTCCGTGTTCACCTTGGCGATCTTCAACCGGCCGGCGTACTCTCGGGCCAGCTCCTCGAGAATCGGTCCCACTTGCCGGCAGGGGCCGCACCACGGCGCCCAGAAATCCACCAGCACGGGGAGATCCGACTGAATGACGGCCGACCCGAAGTCCCGATCCGTCACGGCTACGGTGTGCTCCTGCATGCTCGCTCCTCCACTCTTGCGTCACGTTCACGGCGAGCCGATCCGCGGCGTTCACCGGGAACCGCTCGCCTGACTGGTGGGAGGCATGGAATCGGCCGCAGGTTCCCGCTGGCCACCGCCCCCGTTGACCCGTCATCATCGAAACGAAGGAGGACGCTCATGAGCGAAGACACCGGGTTCTCACTGACCATGAAGCAGGTCGAAGACTTCGAGTTCGAGGTGCGGTTCGACGGCGAGCACCTGCCGGTCATGACACTCGACGAGCCGCAGCCGATCGGCCATGACCGCGGACCCAGCGCCTCCCGCCTGCTGGCCGCCGCCGTGGGCAACTGCCTGTCGGCGAGCCTCCTCTTCTGCCTCCGCAAGTCGAGGGTCGAGGTGGCGGGCATCGAGACCCGCGTCCGCGGCGAGATGCGCCGCAACGACCGGGGGCGGCTGCGGATCGGCCGCCTCGACGTCGAGATCACCCTCGACGCCCCGGCGGCCGATTCGAAGCGGATCACCCGCTGTCTCGACCTCTTCGAAGACTTCTGCGTGGTCACCGCCAGCGTCCGTAAAGGGATCGACGTCGCCGTCACCGTCGTCGACGGCGCCGGCGCAGTGCTCCATCGGGAGCCTCCGGCTGCCGACGAGGAGGCCGGCTAGAACGGCCAGAAGACGGGGATGAGGAGCGAGGCGGCGATCCACAGGAGCAGGTTCAGCGGGACCCCGACCCTGAGGTAGTCGGCGAAGCGGTAGCCGCCCTGGACGTAGACCATCAGGTTGGTGTGGTAGCCGAAGGGCGTGGCGAGCGACGACGAGGCGGCGAAGGTCACCGCCATGACGAAGGGGCGGGGGTCGAGCCCCAGCTCCTGGGCCGCGGCGATGCCGATCGGCACGAGCACCACGGCCGCCGCGTTGTGCGACATCACGGAGGCAAAGAGGGTCGTCAGCAAGTAGAACATCGACAGCACGGCCGCCGGTCCCCAGGTTTGCGTCACGTCCAGCAGCGCCGAGGCGATCAGGTGGGCGGTGCCCGTGTTCTCCATCGCGATCCCCAGCGGAATCACCCCGGCCAGCAGGAAGATGACGAACCAGTCGATCGCGTTGTAGGCCTCCTGCAGGCTGAGGCAGTGGGTCACGACCATGGCGATGCAGCCGACCGTCGCCGCCACGAGGATCGAGGTGACCCCGGTCGCCGCCAGGCCGACGACGGCCGCCAGGATGACCGCCGCGTACGCCGCTTTCCCGAAGCGCACCTCCGGCAGCTCGAGGGTCTGGAGCACGAGCGAATAGGGCTTGTCCGCAAGGTGATCGACCGAGCCCCGCCGGCCCTGCAGGAGCAGGGTGTCGCCGATGTCGAGCCGGATCTTGCCCACCTTGTCGCGGAGGGTCTCGCCGTGCTTGTTGACCGCCAGCGCGAACACCCCGCTCAGGTGGCGGAAGTCGGCCTCCTGCAGCGTGCTGCCGACGAGCGAGGAGGACGGCGAAACGATGCCCTCGAGAAGCACCGTCTCGGCGCTGGTCAGCGACTGATCGGCGTACTTCGCTTCCGCGCGAATCTCGACGTTCTCGTGCCGTTTCATCTCGAGGATCCCGTCGAGGGCGCCGCGCGCCAGGAGGAAGTCTCCCGCCTCGAGCTTCATGTCGCGCAGCCCCGTGTGGATCTGCGTGTGGCCGCGGATGATCTCGAGGATCGTCACGTCGTAGAGCTGGTTGAGCCGCGCTTCGGCCGCGCTCCGGCCGACGAGCGGCGAGTGGGCCGGGATGTCGAGGCCGGTCAGGTAGCGGGCCAGCTCGTACTTGCGCGTCAGGCTCGTCGCGGCCCGGTCGGGAAGCAGGCGCCGCCCGACGAACGTCAGATAGAGCAGCCCGATCGCGAAGAAGACGGCGCCGAGCTTGGTGAGCTCGAACATCGAGAACGGCGCGAGGCCGTGGTCCGTGGCCAGCGAGCTGACGAGGATGTTGGTCGAGGTGCCGATCAGCGTGCAGGTGCCGCCGACGATCGAAGCGAAGGAGAGCGGCATGAGGAGCCGTGACTGGCTCATGCCATGCTCGCGAGCCAGGGCGAGCACGACGGGCAGGAAGATCGCCACCGCGGCCGTGTTGTTGATGAACGCCGACACCACGCCGGCCGTCGCGATGATGACGACGAAGAACCGCGTGTCGCTGCCGCCGGCGACCTCCGTCAGGCGGCGGCTGAGCCAGCCGATCGCGCCCGTCTTCGTCAGGCCGCTGCTCAGGATGAACATGGCGCCGATCGTCAGCGTCGCCTCGTTGCTGAAGCCCGAGAAGGCCTCCTCCGCGCTCAGGAAGCCGACCCGGAACTGGCCGATGACGGCCAGCGTCGCGAGGATCAGCATGGCGACGAGATCCACCCTCACGCGCTCGGAAGCAAAGAGCGCGAAGGCGATGACGATGACCGCGCAGACCAGTCCGATGTCGAGCATTCGTGGCGAGCTTCCCCGGATCTCCGATCGCGCCTGGCGACTCTGGAAGTGGGCCACTCTACCAATTGTGGCTGCCGCACCTACACTTACGACGGCTTCCTGCCCGCGACCCGGCGCGACGCGATGGGGTCGCTACGCAAGGTGGTGCTCGACACCGCCATCACCATCGACTACCTGGTCGACGGCCAGAACCGGCGCGTCGGGAAGATGGTCGAAGGGGTGCTCGTCAAGGGCTTCCTCTACCAGGACCCGGCTCAACCAACCTCTAGGCCGCGCAGCGTGGAGCGTGAAGTCGTGAGCCCGGAACGGGCATAGACTGCCGGTCGATGGCTGGAGCACGCGCACGGGATCGTTCCCCTTCGGCGTCGGCCACGAGACTCCCGGAGGCCGACGCGCTCGCGGTCGGGGTCCTGCCGTTTCTCGCGCTGGCCTTCCACCTCTCCACCGCCGGCCGTTACGGGATCTTCCGGGACGAGCTCTACTACCTGGCCTGCGGGCGGCACCTCGACTTCGGCTACGTCGACCACCCGCCGCTCGTGGCGCTCGTGGCGCGGGTCGCGGGGGAGCTCTTTGGCTCGTCCCTGGTGGGGCTGCGGCTCCTGCCGGCGCTGGCGGGGGCGGCCACGGCCCTCGTCGCGGCGCTCCTGGCCCGCGAGCTCGGCGGGCGGGTCTACGCGCAGCGCCTCGCCGCCCTGTGCGTCACGCTGGGCGGCAACGCGCTCTTCTCCTTCCAGATCCTCTCGATGAACGCCTTCGACCACCTGGTCTGGGCGCTCTGCTTCTGGCTGGCGGCGCGGGCGCTGCGCCGGACGAGCGGCGGCGACTGGCTGCTGTTCGGCCTCGTCGCCGGGCTGGGGCTCGAGAACAAGATCAGCGTGCTCTTCCTGGGCGGCGGCCTGGCGCTCGGGCTGCTCCTCTTTCGCCGCGACGTGCTCGCCCGCGCCGGGGCCTGGTGGGGGGCGGCGCTGGCGGCGCTGCTCTTTGCTCCCCACGTCGCCTGGCAGATCGCCCACGGCTTCCCCACCCGCGAGTTCATCGCCAACGCGCAGGCCTACAAGATCGCCGAGCTCGCGCCGGCCCGGTTCCTCTTCCTGGCCGGAACGGAAGGCGGCGTGGCGTCCATCCCCGTCGCCGTCGCCGGCCTCGTCGGGCTCTTCGCGCTGCGCCGCTGGCGGCCGCTCCTGCCGCTGGCGGCGGCGTTCGTCGCCGTGCTCGCCTTCCTCGCGCTGACCCGCTCGAAGCCCTACTACGCGGCCCCGGCGTTCGCCCTCGTCTTCGCGGCCGGCGGCGCGACCCTCGAGGCGCTGGGCGGCGCCTGGCCCGCCAGGCTGGCGCGGGGGGCGCTCCTCGCCACGGCCCTCCTGGGTGGGCTCGTCTTCGCCCCCTTCGGCAAGCCCCTGCTGGCGCCGGCAGACTACGTGCGCTACAGCGAGGCGCTGGGCATCCGCCCGCCGCCGGCCGAGCGCTCGGAGCTCGGCCGCCTGCCGCAGCACTTCGCCGACATGCACGGCTGGCCCGAGCTAGCGGCGACCGTGTCGCGGGTCTACCACTCGCTGCCGGCCGCCGAGCAGGCCCGGGCCCGCGTCTTCGGCCAGAACTACGGCGAGGCCGGGGCGATCGACTTCTTCGGACCCGGCCTCGGGCTGCCGCCCGCGATCTCGGCCCACAACAGCTACCACCTCTGGGGGCCCGGCGACTGGACCGGCGAGGTCCTGATCGTCCTCGGCGACGAGCGCGAGCGCCTGCTCGAGCTCTTCGACGAGGTCGAGCTCGGCGGCCGCACCGCCTGCACCGACTGCATGCCGTACGAGAACGACCGCCCGCTCTGGATCTGCCGCCGCCTCCGCATGCCCGTCGCCGAGCTGTGGCCCACGATCAAGCACTACATCTAGCGATCTCGCTCAGAAGCGGTACCCGAAGCCGATTCCCACCATCAGGGGGTCGATGGCCACGCTGTCGCGCAGGGCGACGGCGCCGGTGGCCCCCAGGGTGGCGTCGGGGTTGGCGTCGAGGTACTTCAGGTCGGCGTTGAAGAACCAGCGACGCTGGCCGATCGGAACGTCGACCCCGAGGTTGGCTCCGAGAGCGATCCCGTCGCCGAAGGTCACCGACGCCGGCACCAGGACCACCGGCCACCCCGGAGGAGGGTTCGTGACGCCGAGCTGCATGTCGGCGTAGCTCACGTAGGCGACGAGCGGGCCGGCGTAGAGGTCGACCCTCTCGCCCTGGGTGAGGTGGACGTTGAGTCCGACGCACGCGGCGTCGAAGGCCATCGTGTTGGTCGCCGCCACGGAGCCCCCCTCGAAGGTCGAGGTGAAGCCCACCTCGGCGCCGGCAAGCAGACCCAGCTCGACCCCGAGCCGCCGCCCGAACCGGTACTCGCCGCTCACGCCGCCGCCGGCCGCGGCCTTGTTCTCGACCCGCGAGCGGTATCCGACGGCGTTGCGGCCCACCTCGACGTCGTTGGTGTCGACCCAGTAGCCGTTGAACCGCAGCCGCCAGCCCTCCTCCGGCGCCGCGGCCGTGGCGGCCGCCGCCGGCAGCAAGGCGACGAGGGCCGCCGCCAGGATGAAACGGGTGATCGTCTTCATGGCATGCCTCCCTTTCTCGAGGGCCGCCGACGGGCGACCTCTCGTCTCGGAAAGCGCCATCGGGGCGGGAAGTCCGCAATCAGGGGCCGCAATCAGGAGCCGGCGAAGTACCGCGTCCGCAACGCCAGCGAGACGTTCACCAGGCCGATCAGCACCGGCACCTCGACCAGCGGCCCGATCACGGCGGCGAACGCCGCCCCCGAGTCGATGCCGAAGACGGCGACGGCGACGGCGATCGCCAGCTCGAAGTTGTTCGACGCCGCCGTGAAGGAAAGCGTGGCCGTCTTGCCGTAGTCGGCGCCGACCTTGCGGCCGAGCCAGAACGAGACGAGGAACATCAACACGAAGTAGATGAAGAGGGGCACCGCGATCCGCAGGACGTCGCCCGGAATGCGGACGATCCGGTCGCCCTTGAGGCTGAACATGACCAGGATCGTGAACAGCAGCGCGACCAGCGTGAGCGGCGAGATCTTCGGGATGAACGCCCGCTCGTACCACTCCCGCCCCCTGGTCTTGACGAGCGCCAGGCGGGTCAGCATGCCGGCCAGAAAGGGAATCCCGAGGTAGATGAAGACGCTCTCGGCGATCTGGCCGATGCCGATGTCGACCACGGATCCGGTGAGGCCGAAGAGCGGCGGCAGCTTGGTGATGAAGATCCAGGCGTAGACGCTGTAGAAGAGCACCTGGAAGACGCTGTTGAACGCGACCAGCCCCGCGGCGTACTCGGAGTCGCCGCGGGCGAGCTCGTTCCAGACGATCACCATGGCGATGCACCGCGCCAGGCCGATCAGGATGAGCCCGGCCATGTACTCGGGCCGGTCGCGCAGGAAGAGGATCGCCAGGGCGAACATCAGGATCGGGCCGATCACCCAGTTCTGGAGCAGCGACAGCCCCAGCAGCTTCCAGTCGCGAAAGACGTCCGGCATCTCCTCGTAGCGCACCTTGGCGAGCGGCGGGTACATCATGAGGATGAGGCCGAAGGCGATGGGCAGATTCGTGGTGCCGACCGAGAAGCGGCCCCAGAACGCCGCCACCCCGGAGCCCAGCGCCCCCAGGGCGACGCCCACCCCCATGGCCAGGAAGATCCAGAGAGTCAGGTAACGGTCGAGAAGGGACAGACGGCGCGCGACGCCCCGTGTCATGGCGCGGCTTCCTCCAGCCCGGCGAGCGACTCCGGAAGCGTCTCGACGAACGCCCGGATCTCGTCGCGGACGCGGCGGTAGTGGCCGAGCGCCTCCCGCTCGGAAGCAGCGGCGGCGGCCAGCCGTGGCGGGTCGTCGAAGGCGCGATGCAGGACCCGCGCCCGGCCGGGGAAGACCGGGCAGCTCTCCCGCGCGGCGTCGCAGACGGTGACGACGCCGTCGAAGGAAACCTCCAGCACTTCCGCAAGCCCCTTCGCGGAGTGCGCCGAGATGTCGACGCCGGCCTCCGCCATCACGGCGACCGCTCGCGGATCGAGAGCCCCGGGCGCGACCCCCGCCGAGTACGGCTCGATGCGCTCCCTCAGCAACCGCCGGGTCCAGCCCTCGGCCATCTGGCTCCGGCAGGAGTTCCCGGTGCACAGGAACAGCACCCTGAGTGTCGCTTCCATCTCTCGTCGCTCCTGCCCGGCTTCGCTCCAGGAAAGCTCGACCTGCTCGGCCGCGACTCGGCTGGCGATCGCTCGCCAGGACCCCGAGATGGCAGAGTACACGCAACGGAGTATCGTTGCACCACGGCCCGCGAACGAGGGCCGCGGACGAGGTCGACCCGGCCGCCTCGCGCTGCAGCCGGCCGGCGACGCCCCGACCCTGGGAGGCGCGGGCAAGGAGGAACCCACCATGAGGCGAATCTCTTTCCTACTGATCGTGGCAGCCCTGGCGGGCGCCGCACCCGGTGGTGCCGGCCAGGGTCCGCAAGGCGAGGCCGCGCCGGGGCCGGCGGCCGGGCTCGCGGAGATCAACGCCACGCTGAAGCAGCTGGTCGCCCTCGTCGAGCTGCAGGTGAGAAACCAGAGGACCCAGCTGGCGATCCAGCGTCTGGACCTGGCGCGCCGCGACGTCGTCGCGCGGGAGCGGGAGCTCCACGACGTCCTGACGTCGAGGGACGCCCTCGAGGAGCAGCAGACGAGCATGAAGGCCCGGCTCGAGGCCTTCGAGGACGATCCCGAGGCGGTCGGAATCGGAGAGGAGGAGCTCGAGGAGTACCGGCTGCACGCCAAGATCGAGTCCGAGGCCTTGAAGCAGCGGACCTGGAGACTCGATCAGCGAGCCCTCGAGCTCCAGGCCGAGATCGCACGCGCGCAGGAGGACGTGAAGGCCTGGGAGGAGCTGGTGGCCGACAGCTTCTAGCTCGGGTGTGCCGCCTCGCGGGCGTCCTATCGTGGCCCGAGCATCTTCAGGGCCGCCAGGATGGCGCGCTGGGAGCGCTCGAGCTGCTCGTGGGTCGCCCGCGAGAGGGCGTGGCGGGCCGCCATCAGCTCGTGGAACTCGAGCGCATCCTCGGACCGGCCGATCTCCCCGCTCTCGAGCCGGAGCGTCTTCTCGTGGCGCTCGACGGCCTCTTCGTGAGCCGCGATCGCCGCCTCGTGGCGGTCGAGCGCGGCCTCGAAGTTCGCGAGCTCGAGCCCGCCGGCGAAGCGCCGGGCGCAGTCCATCAGCGCCTCCTCGTACGAGGCCCGCCACCGCTCGAGGTCGAGCCTCCAGGCGGCGTGCTCGCGGCGCGCCGCGCGGTGCTCGGAATGCAGCTCTCCGACTTCCTTGCGACCCTCGTCCGCCACGAAGCCAGCGTACCAAGCCGCGGCTCCGCCCGCCTCGCCGCCTACTCGCCGGTCAGATCGCGAATCAGCGTCTCGGTCATGCGCTCGCCGGTGATGAAGGCCCAGCTCCAGGCGTCGTCGTAGTCGGCGAGCGGGTTGGCGGCGAGGATCTCCGCCTTCGTCCGTCCGGCGTCCACGAGCGCGCGAACGCGGCCGCGGGCGTCCTCGAGCATCGCGATCGCCGCCGCGAGATCCTCCCGGGTGGCGAGCTCGCCGTGGCCCGGAATGATCTTCGTCTCGCCGTCGGCGAGCGCCAGGATCCGCTTCTGCGCGGCGAGATAGCCGTCGACGCTGCCGCCGGAGTCGAGGTCGATGAACGGAAAGAGGCCGCTGAAGAGGACGTCGCCGGCGTGGATGACGTTGTCGTCGCGGAAGTGGATCACCGCGTCGCCGTCGGTGTGGGCCCGCTCGACGTGAAAGACGTAGGCGCTGCGACCGTTCAGGTGGAAGGTCACCGAGTCCGCGAACGTCACGACCGGCAGGGCGGCCGCGGGCGCCGGCACCTTGCCGCCGCCGGTGGAGACGCCTTCGTCCACGAGGCGCTGGCGGAGGTTGTCGTGGGCGACGATGGTCGCGCCGGCGCGGCCCAGCACCTCGTTGCCGCCGATGTGGTCGCCGTGCACGTGGGTGTTGATCAGGAACTCGACGGGCTCGGCGCCCAGCTCGGCGAGGGCCGCCAGGAGCTCGTCGGTCAGCGGCGGCAGGCCGTCGTCGATCAGCACGACGCCGTCCTCGCCGGTCGAGACGCCGAGATTGCCGCCCGCGAAGCCGCCCACGCCCTCGAGCATGTAGAGCCCCGGGGCGAGCTCGGTGGACGCGAACGAGATCTCCGGCTCGGCGGCGGGCTCCTGGGCGATCCCCGCCGCCGGCGGCAGCGACAGAGCCAGTGACAACGACAAAGACAGCGACAACGACAGCGGGAACAAGGCGGCGAACGTGGGCTTCGAGCGCATCGATTCCTCCCGGACGGAGCGTGAAACGCGTAACGAGTGATCGGCGACGGGCGCGGAGCATACCAGCAGCCCCATGCCCCATGCCGCATGCCCCGTCCCCCGTCCCCCGTGCCCCGTCCGCCGAGCCCCGCGCCCCGGGCCCCGGGCCCCGCTCGAGCCGACCGCCCGAAGCTCGAGGCCGGGAGAGGCGGGCTCGCCGCGGGCGGTAGTAGCATGAGTCCGCCGGCGCTCCCGGGAGACGGCCGGCGGGACGGCGACGGCCCCGTGGACAGGCTCGACGAGATCGCCAGCGGATTCCAGGCGGCGAAGGTCCTCTTCGCCGCCGCCGAGCTGCGCCTGTTCGATCTCCTGCGGGAGCCCGGCGCCTCGGCCGAGGAGATCGCCCGCGCCACCGGCGGCTCGCCCCGGGGCCTCAGGATCCTCCTCGACGCCCTCGTGGCCCTCGAGCTCGTGTCCAAGCGGGGCGAGTCGTACCGCAATCGCCCCGAGCACGAGTCCGAGCTGCTCGAGGGCTCGCCGGGCCACTTCGTGGCGATGCTGCGGCACAGGAACCGCATGTTCCGCAGCTGGGCGCGGCTCGAGGAGATCGTCATGGGCGGGGCGCCGCCGGTTCGGGAGATCCTCGACGAGCGGCAGGCCAACGAGGACTTCATCCGCGCGATGTACGCCGTGTCGCACCGCCGGGCCGGGCCGCTGGTCGACCGCCTGGAGCTGCGCGGGGTCCGCGCGGTGGCCGATCTCGGCGGCGGCCCCGGCGTCTACCTCGAGGAGATCGCCCGCCGCCACCCGGAGATCGAGCTCTACCTCGCCGACCTGCCGATGACCCTCGAGGTGGCCCGCGAGCGGCTGTCCCGCTCCGCGGCCGGCCGCCGCGTCCGGCTTCTCCCCTGGGACCTCTACGGCTCCCCGCCGCCCCCGGAGCTGCCGCCGCTCGACCTGGCGCTGCTCTCCCAGGTGGTCCACGGCGAGCCGCCGGAGGCCAACCGCGGGCTGTTCGCCAGGCTCTTCGACCGCATCGCGCCGGGAGGCCGGCTGGTCGTCGTCGAGCGCCTGGTGGACAAAGGCCGCGCTTCGCCCCGCGACGCGGCGCTTTTTGCCGTCAACATGCTGGCGATGACGCCCGGCGGCCGCACCTACACCGAGCGGGAGATCCTGGACTGGGGCCGAGAGGCGGGCTTCGTCGCCGAGCCGGGCGAGCAAGTCGACGAAGGCGCCTCCCTCGTCCGCCTCCGGCGCCCGCGCGACTCTCGGTGACGAGGGGGTCTACGGGCCTGCTTCGTCGTGGAGGGCCGCGACCGCCGCGAGCGTCCCCGGGGCGTCGGGCCGTGCGAGCAGGCCACCGAGCAGCATGGCCAGCGCGCTCGCGATCAGTGCGAGGACGATGGGCGCGCCACCCAGCTCGACCGTGCCGGTCATCGTGAGGCCGTAGACGGCGACCCCGGCGACGAGCGCGCCGACTCCTCCGGCGCGGTTGGCGCGCTTCCACCAGAGTCCGGCGATCGTCGGAACGAACAGGCCGGCGCTGAGCAGCCCGACGCCGGCGGTGTAGAAGCGGCTGATCAGCGCGGGCGGCGACAGCGCCCAGTAGAGGGCGAGCGCGCCGACGACCCAGGCGGAGGCGACCCGCAGCAGCGCGAGCCGCCGCTCGCTCAACCTCCACTTGAAGAAGCCGCCGAGAAGGTCGTGGGTGAGCGCCGAGCTGCAGGCGAGCAGCAGGGCGTCGGTCGTCGACATGACCGCGGCGAGCACCGCCGCGACGGCCACGCCGCGGACGACCGCGGGGAACTCGCTCGCCATCACCCGCAGGAACACCTGGTCGGCGTCCTCGAGGCCCGGAAAGCCGAGCTTGCCGACCGGGACGATGGCCAGCACCGCGGCGAGGATCATCACGCTGTAAGCGACCATCGCCAGGTTGAGCGCGAGCCGCGCGCCGCGCGCGTCCCTGGCCGTGAAGACCCGCATGACGATGTGCGGAATCACCGGGATCGCGGTGGCCCAGATGACGAAGAACCCGAGGGTGCTCGAGACGTCCTGGCCGGCGAGACTGCCGAGCTCGGGCGCCGCGGCGGTCGCCTCGCGCATGAGCTCGAACGGCGTGCCGGAGCGCCAGGTCACGGCGACGGCCGTGCCGACGACCACGATGAGCATCAACAGGCCCTGGAGGACGTCGGTCCAGGTGATGGCGATCATGCCGCCGATCGAGACGTAGGTGATGAACACGACGGTGGCGATCACGAGAGCCCACTCGTAGGAGATCCCGAGCAGCGCGGTGGCCGTGATGCCGGCCGCCTTGAGCTGCGCGACGATGTAGACCGTGAAGGCGACGACGATCGACACCGGCACCAGGAGGCGGACGATGGGGCTCGGGTAGCGCCAGGCGAGAAAGTCGGTGATCGTGTAGCGGCCGAAGTTGCGCAGCGGGCGGGCGACCAGGAGGGAAGCGAGGGGGAAGCCGACGACGGCGCCGGCAAAGAGCGCCAGGGTCGCCGGAATGCCGCGCGAGTAGGCGAGCCCCATGACGCCGATGATCGAGCCGCCGCTCGCCAGGCTGGCCATGATCGCCATGGCGTTGACCGCCGTCCCGATGCGCCGTCCCGCCACCCAGTACTCGTCGCCCGACGACAAGACCCGACGCGAGGCATAGATGCCGATGCCGACGCAGCCCGCCAGGTAGAGGAGAACCAGGACCCGCTCGATCATCGGCCGCCTAGCGCTTGCCGCCCCGCCGGAAGACGAGCAGCATCAGGGCCGGCGAGACGAGCATGAGGGCCGCCATCAGCCAGCCGAAAACCGCCATCCCGGCGACCTCGAGCTCACGCCACGGCGGCAGGAAGGAGACGATCGAGAAGACGATCAGGAAGGCGAGCGCCAGCCCCTCCGATCGCCGCATGGGAAAGAAGGAAAAGGGCCCCGGGCGCCGGCCGGGCGCCGGCCTGCCTGGCGTCTCGCTCACGGCGAGCAAGACTACCAGCCCGCGCCGGCGGCCCAACTGCGAGGAGCTCGCGCCCACCTCGCCTTCCGGGCTCGCTCCCGGGCTGCGCTTCCTCCGCGGAGCTGGTCCAGCGGAAGAGATGAGAGGTAGTCTCGGGTCCATGACTCCCGACGAGCCAATTGCCGACAGCACCGACGCCCGACAGCCCCAGCCGCCGCGGGCCGCCAGGCGCGCGATGACCGACAGCGAGTTCAACACCGCCATGGCCCACTTCTACCGCGGCGAGGTGAGCCGCTCGAACACCTGGCGGTCGCGGCTCGACGCGACGACCAACTGGGCCGTGGTGACGACCGGCGCCGCTCTGACCTTCGTCTTCGGCACCGTGGATCACTCGCCGGCGGTGATCCTCATCCTCACCTGGCTGGTGCTCCTGTTCCTCTTCATCGAGGCGCGGCGCTACCGCTACTACGAGCTGTGGTCGTACCGGGTGCGGCTGCTCGAGACGAACCACTTCGCGCCGCAGCTCTCGGCCGGCTCCCTCGAGCGGCCCGGCTGGGCGGAGCGCCTGGTCGAGAGCCTGCATCACCCGCGGTTCCCGATCACGCTCCTCGAGGCGGTCGGGCGCCGCTACCGCCGCAACTACGCGCCGCTGTTCCTGGTGCTCGCGGTCGCCTGGATCGTCAAGCTGGCCATCCATCCGAGCGCGGTGACCGGCTGGCAGGCGTTCCTCGGCCGCGCGGCCATCGGCCCGATCCACGGCGGCTTCGTCGTCGCCGCCGGCGTGGTCTTCAACGCCCTCCTCATCGCCCTCGGGGTCCTCACGGTCGGGCTGCGCGAGTCCGAGGGCGAGGTGTTCGGCGCGGCCCCGAAAGGCTTTCGGCGCCTCGGCGCCCGGCTCGCCGCCGCCACCCGCGAGGCGCTCGAGGTCGACCTCGCCGCCCGCGCTCCCTGGCCGGCCGGCCGCAAGCATCTCGCCTTCGTCATCTCGGACAAGATCCAGGAGATCGGCGGCCCGCTGCTCGCGGAGCTGGATCGCGGGGTCACCCTGCTCAAGGGCACCGGCATGTTCAGCGGCCGCGAGCACGGGATCATGATGTGCGTCGTGCGCGGCCGCCAGGTCACGCGCCTCAAGGAGATCGTCTACCGCAACGATCCGAAGGCCTTCGTCGTCGTCACCGGGGTGCAGGACGTGCGGGGCGAGGGCTTCCGTCCCCTCGAAGCCTGAACGGCCCGCTCCTCAGATCGCCTGGAGGAAGCGGGCGATGCCGTCCATCAGCATCTGCACCGCGATCGCCACCAGCACCATGCCCATGAGGCGCTCGACCGCGATCATTCCGCGACGGCCGAGGACGCGGGCGAACACGGAGGACGCGGCGATGATCAGGCCCGCGGCGAGCCAGGCGATCGCCAGCGCCGCGAGCCACTCTCGCCACCGCTCCGGCTCCCGGCTCGACAGCAGGAGAACCGTCGCCATCGCCGACGGGCCGGCGACGTAGGGGATCGCCAGCGGCACGACGAACGGCTCGCCGGCCAGGTCCTCGCTCGGCTGGGTGCGGGACACGGGAAAGACCATCTTGATCGCGATCAGGAGCAGCACGGTCCCGCCCGCGACCCCGAGCGCCGGCTCGGAGATCCCCAGGGCGGCCAGGATGTGCCGGCCGGCGAGGAGAAAGGCCACCAGCACTGCCAGCGCGATGAGCAGCTCCCGGACGATCACCCGCCGGTGCCTGGACGGCTCGACCGGTTCGAGGGCCGCCGCGAAGAACGGCAGATTGCCGAAGGGGTCGAGGACGAGAAACAGGAGCGCGGCGGCCGAGACGAGCGTCACGAGCCGGATTCTGCCACGCCGCGCGGCGACGGCGGGGAGGCCCTGCGCTACACTCGACGCCGTCATGAGCCGGCGCCTTCCCGTCCTCCTCGCCGTGCTGGCGGCCGCCGGCGCCGGCGGGCTGGGCCACCCCGTCGCGGCCGCGGCGCAGGCGATCGACCGCGGCACCCTGGAAGCGGCCGTCGCGGCCCTCGACGGCGAGGCGATCGAGCAGATCGGGAGCGACGCGATGCCGGTCCTGGTCGCGATGTACCGGGAGGCCGGCCCCGCCGAGCGGGCGCGGATCGCGACCGTCTTCTATCAGCTCGGGTGGCAGTCCGAGGAGGCCAAGGAGGCCTTGATGGAGGACATCCACACGACGGACGAGACGCTGCGCATCCAGGTCCAGTGGGCCCTCGGGCGGGTGAGCAACGACGACGACGTGGTCGACGCCCTGCTCGACAACATGCGCAACGGATTCAACGCCCTCGTGCGGGACAAGGCGGGGTGCGGGCTCGCCTACGATCAGATCCACCTGAACGAGCGGCAGAAGGCCGCCCTCTACCGCCGGCTGATCGAGCGGCTGGAGGATCCATCGGCCGAGCAGCGGTCGCTGGCGATCCGCGTCCTCCAGGCGCACACCGGGCAGACCAAGGGATTCCACCCGGTGACCCGGAACGCCGAGGCCGTGGCCCGCTGGCAGACCTGGCTCGCGGAGTACGAGGCCGCTCTGGAGCCGTGATGACGGCCGGCGGCGCCCCCGCACGCTGGTGCCTCGCCGCCGCGCTGCTCGTGCCGGCCGGGCTCGCCGCCCAGGGCCGCGCGGCGGAGGAGCCCGCCTTCTCGCCGCTGGCGAGCTTGACGTTCGACCGCCCCCTCGCGAGCGGCCCGGACACGTTCCGGGTGTTCGAGCAGGCGAACGAACGGGTGACGAGGACGCGCGAGCTGCGCTGGAGCGGCGACTACTCCCTCGAGCTGCGCGACGTCCGCGGCAGCGGCGACTTCCCGGAGCTGCTCGGCTTCTTTCCGCTGCGCCGCTCGGGCCAGGTGTTCGTCCATTTCGCGCTCCTCGTGACCGATCCCCGGGACGAGCTCAACGTCGCGCTCGTCGGTCCGAACGGCTTCCGGCTCGAGAAGGACGGCTTCGCGGTCTGGCTGAGCGTCCGCGACGGGTTCCTCCGCCACCTCTCGGACAGCATTCCGAAGCGCCTGCTCCGTCTCGAGCCGTTCACCTGGTACCAGATCGATCTGCTCTACGACGTCGCGCTCGGCACCTATACGCTGGCGATCGAGGAGGAGGGGGCGGCCGAGCCGGCGGTCCGGCTGATCGGCCAGGCCAACGCCGCGAGCCATCCCGGCTCCGCGGTCGACAAGTTCTCGTTCGTCGGCGATCCCTTCACCGATCTGTCGAAGGCCGTCTACTACGTCGACGACATCGTCATCGGCGCCGACGAGGAGATCGATCCGCCGCGGCTCGCCGCCCCGGGCCGGCGGCGGCTGTTCGTGGAGATGGCGGTCGACGACCTCCGGGAGCGCATGGCGGCAGCCGCGGCCGCCGAGCCCGGAGAGGCCGATCGCTGGAACGGGCTGATCCTCGCCGGGGACTACGCGCTCGCCTATCGCGAGGCCCGGGAGAAGGCGGCGGGCGCCGCCGGCGAGGCGGCGTGGCTCGAGCGCGCGGGCGACGCGGCCCTGCTCGACGGCGACGCCTCCCTCGCCCTCGAGCTCTACCGCGCCGCCGCCGCGGCAGGAGCGAGCTCGAGCGCGCTGCTGCTCAAACGGGCCGACGCCCACTTCCTGCTCGGCGACCTCGCCGAGGAGAGGCGTCTTCGCGAGCGGATCTACGGGTCGCTCGAGCCGCGCCGGGAGTAGCGCCCGTTGGCAACGGAGGCTGCCGTCCGGGCGCCGGGTCCCGCCCCGCACCGTGACGACGCTCGACGACGCCCGCAGCCCCGCCAGGTAGGCTAGCCGTCGTGTGGAACGTCCGGCATTGGGGAACGACCGCGGAGGAGGGGGCGCGCCCCTTCCCCTGCGATCGCTGGATGCCCGAGCCCGACGAGGCGTTCCACCGCGGCGTGTCGGTCGCCGCGGCGCCGGAGGCGGTCTTCCGCTGGCTCTGCCAGCTGCGCGCGGCTCCCTACAGCTACGACTGGATCGACAACTGGGGGCGCGCGAGCCCACAGTCGCTGACCCCGGAGCTCGACCGGCTGGCCGTCGGCCAGCGCTTCATGACGATCTTCGAGCTCGTCGAGTTCGAGCCGGAGCGGCAGCTGACCCTGCGGATGCTGTCAGGCGGACTGTCGGAGCGGCTTTTCGGGAACCTGCTGGTCACCTATCTCGTCGTCCCCCACGAGGCGGGCTCCCGCCTCCTGGCCAAGCTCGTCCTCCGCTACCCGCCGGGAGCGTGGGGCCGGGTGCTGCGCCGGCTCCTGCCCGCCGGCGACCTCGTCATGATGCGCCGCCAGCTGCTCAACCTGAAGCGACTGGCCGAGAACCTCGAGGACTTCGAAGGTCGAGATCGAGCGTAGCGCGGCGGTGGCGCTGCCGTGGCCCGTCGGGCGGCCGAGAGCGCGGGGAGGCCGCCTCGGCGGAGTGTATATATGCTATCATATATCCCATGAAACGAACGACGATCTTCCTCGAGGAGCCGCTCGAGCGGGACTTGAAGGCCCGCGCCGAGCGCGAGGGGCGGCCGATGGCGGCGCTGGTCCGCGAGGCGCTGCGCGAGTACATGGCGGCGGAGGCCGTACCGCGACCCCGCTTCGTCGGCGCCGGCCGTAGCGGGCACCGGGACACGGCCGAGCGCCACGAAGCGCTGCTGTTCCAGCCCGAGCCGGCCGCGACCGAGATCGAGACCGAGGCAGCGACCGAGGCCGCAAGAGAGGCCGGGCGGACCGGAGCCGGCGAGCGTCCGCGTGGACGGCGCCGCTGATGCCTCTGCTCTTCGACACCGGGCCGCTCTACGCCCTCGCCGACGCGGACGACGCCTGGCATGAGAGGGTACGAGACCTCGTCGATGCGCGACGGGAGCCCCTCCTGGTGCCGGTCACCGTCCTCCCCGAGGTGACCTATCTGCTCCACCGGCGACTGGGGCCCGAGGTCGAGAGGCAGTTCGTGGGCTCCCTCGTCGCCGGCGAGCTCGTCGTCGAGGAGCTCCGCCGCGAGGACGTGGCCCGCGCCGAAGAGGTGCTGTCCTCGTTCCCCCGGATCGGCTTCGTCGACGCCACGGTTCTCGCGATCGCCGAGCGGCTCCGCCTGCCGGCCCTCGTCACCACCGATCGCCGCCACTTCGCAGCCCTGCGGCCCCGCCACGTGGACGCGCTCGAGCTGCTGCCCTGACCCAACCGGCCGCGGCGCGAATCGTCGCCTCGCCCGCCCGGGCGGCGGTGCCCGCCACCCGCCGATTCTCGTCTACCGCGACGGCGCTGCGCCAGGGAGCGTGGGCTCCTCCTCGGTCCTGGGGCCGGGTCGTTTCACGTCCTCCGGTGCCCCCGGCGGCGCCGAGAACTCCCGGGCGCGGCGCGCCAGCTCCGCCAGGCGCGACTCGACCCGCCCGTTGACGCTGTCCTCCGGATAGCTGCCGTCGGCGCCGCGCACACCGGCCCGCAGAGGGGTCAACAGCTCGATGCCCTCGTCGATCGTGGTCACGGGGTAGACGTGAAACTCGCCGGCCTCCACTGCCTCGAGGACGGGTCGGCGCAGCATCAAGTGCTCGACGTTGGCGGCGGGAATCAGCACCCCCTGATCGCCGGTCAAGCCGCGTGCGGCACAGACTTCGAAGAAGCCCTCGATCTTCTCGTTGACGCCGCCGATGGCCTGGACCTCGCCCTGCTGGCTGACCGAGCCCGTCACCGCCAGCGACTGCGCCAGCGGGACTCCCGAGATCGCCGACAACAGCGCGTAGAGCTCCGCCGCCGAGGCGCTGTCCCCCTCCACGCCGCCGTACGACTGCTCGAATACGAGGCTGGCGGCGAGCGACAAAGGACGCTCGGCGGCGAAGCGCGCACCGAGAAACCCGGACAGGATGAGCACGCCCTTGGAGTGGATCGGCCCCGCCAGCTCGACCTCGCGCTCGATGTCGACCACCTCGCCCTTGCCCAGGCGGATGCGAGCGGTGATCCGGCTCGGCCGGCCGAAGCTGAAGTCGTTGAGGCGGTACACGGACAGCCCGTTGACCTGCCCGACCCGAGCCCCCTCGGTGTCGATCAGCAGGGTGCCGCGGGTGATCTCCTCCAGCATGCGCTCGCGCACGCGATCGGAGCGGAAGAGCCGGGCGTCGATCGCCTGCTGCACGTCGGCCTCCATCACCGTCTCGTGCGCGGCGCGCGCCGCCCAGTGGTTCGCCTCGCGCATCAGGTCGAGCACGCGCCCCATGTAGAGCGACATCTTGCGCGCGTCGGCGACCTCCCGCGCACCCTGCTCGATGACCCGCGCCACGGCCTCGCGAGCGAGAGGTCGCAGGCCTTTCTCGCGCGCCAGCTTGGCGATCAGGCGCGCGTAGCCCGCGACGTTCGCCGCATCCCAGTCGAGCTCCTCGGCGAAGTCGGCCGCGACCTTGAAGAGCTCGCCGAAGTCGGGGTCGAGCATGGAGAGCAGGTAGTAGATGCGCGGCGAGCCGAACAGCACGATCTTGACGTCGAGCACGGCGGGCTGCGGCTGCAGCGAGTAGGTGCTGACCAGGCTCAGGGCCTCCGCCAGCGCTTCGATCTTGATCTGCTTCGCGCGCAGGGTGCGCTTGAGCCCCTCCCAAGCAAAGGGGTGTTGGAGGAGCTTCAGGGCGTCGAGCAGGAGATAGCCGCCGTTGGCGCGGTGCAGGGCGCCGGGCTTGATCAGCGTGAAGTCGGTCACCATGGTTCCCATGCTGGCGACGTACTCGATCCGGCCGACGAGGTTCTGATAGGTCGGGTTGTCCTCGTAGACGACGGGCGCGCCCGAGATCTCCGCGTGATCCACGAGCAGGTTGACGCGATACCGCCGGTAGAGGCTCTCGGACGTCTGCTCGCCCAACGCGGTCTGCAACAGACCGGGCGTGCCCGACTCGGCGGGGGCGGTCAGGCGCTCGACGTTCTCGACGATGTCGTTCTCGACCGCGTCGAGGTATTCAAGTACCGGCTGCAAGCCCGGGAAATGCTCGCGAATGTCCTCGAGCAGCGCCCCGATGGCGAAGCGGCCGACTTCGCGGTTGAGCTCCCGCACCGCCTCCCGCATGCGACGCTTCCAGCGCGAGAACTGGCGCAGCACATTCTGCAGCCGCTCCTTGAGAACCTCGGTATGCGACTCGAGCTCCTTGCGCTGCGCCTCGGGCAGGGCCTTCACCTCTTCGCTCGACAGCACCTCGTCGCCACGACGGGCGGCGAACATGATCCCCAGCGGCGTCTGGACCAGGGCCAGCCCGGCCTCGGACGCCTCCGCGCCGAGCTTCTCGAGCTCCTGGGCCTGGCGCTCCTCGAGAGCCTCCTCGAGGCGGCGGCGGCGAGTGTGGTACTCGTCGCTCTCGACCGCCACCTGCAGCGCGCCGCTGACCTCTTCGACGAGGTGGCCCATGGCCCGGCACAGCTCTCGTCCCTTTCCCGGCGGCAGCTCGAGCAGGCGGGCTCGGCGCGCTTCGGAGAAATCGTGGACGTAGCACAGGTCGGGCGGCGCATCGCGCTCGGCGGCCCGCCGCTCGAGCATCTGCCGGACCGCCGAGTGCTTGCCGGTGCCGTCGGGGCCGAAGGCGAAGATGTTGTAGCCCTCGCACTCGATCTCGACCCCGAACGCGACCGCCTCGACGGCGCGCGGCTGCCCCAGAAGACCCTCCAGATCCTCGAGATCCGCCGTCGTCTCGAACTCGAGATCCGCGAAATCGCAGTGGCGATAGAGATCCTTGGCTGCAAGCTCCGGCTTCACGGCGACACTCCTCTCCGGCTGGCGCACGGCCGGCTTCGAGTGTACGCGCTCCCCCGCCACCGCGGACGCCCCAAAAAGGCGGGCTCCGAGCCGCCCTGCCGTCCCGCCCGCCGGCTCTAGTCTTCCTCGGGCACAGGGTAGCCCAGCGAGGTCCAGGCGCTCTTCAGTCCGGGGGTCACGAAGTACGTCCGCCAGGCGTAGGCCCGCAGCGGATCGCCATCGGTAAACAGCCGCTCGAGCTCGCCCAGCTCGACGGCCCCGTCGAGATCGGCGTAGGCGACGCCGGCTTCTCCTGCCTCACGAACGGCGGACACGGTCGCCGCGAGCAGCCGCCCGACCTGCTCGAGGTATCGTGCATCCCGCTGCACCGCGCCGTGGCCCGGGACGATGGTCTCCGCGCCGAGCTCCGCGACCCTGCCAAGGGTGTCGACCCAGTCGTCCATCGGCGAGTCGTAGGCGAACGGAACGGGTGCCACCAGCACGTCCCCGGTGACGAGCACCTTCTCCTCGGGCAGCCACACCAGCGCATCGCCGTCGGTGTTGGCGCGCCCGAGCCACGACACGACAATGGTGCGCGCGCCGCGCGTGAAGGTCAGCTGGTCGTCGAACAGCAGATCCGGATAGACGAGCTCCATCGTCGGCAGCTCGGGCTCGAGCGCATCGCGGTACCCGGCGAACAGGCGCAAGCCCATCGCCCGCTCGGGGTCCTCGGCCTGGACGGCCTCGGCGGCGGCCAGGACGTCGCGGCCCGCGACTCGCCGATAGGCCTCCTCGCGCTGGTCCTCCATCGCCTGCCACTCCTGCTCGAGAGAGTCGAGGGTGGCGCGGTGGGCGACGATCTTCGCTTCCGGGAACGCTTGACGGTAGGCGTGATTGCCGTTGGTGTGGTCATCGTGCCAGTGGGTGTTGACGACGTGCGTCACCGGTTTGTCGGTGATCTGGCGGATCTTGGCGATGACCGCTCGCGCCGCCGCCGGGTTGATGTGGGTGTCGACGACGAAGACGTCCTCGGGGTTGACGATGACGGTCGAGTTGCCGTCGACAGGCCCGGCAAGGGGATCCACTCTCGCGTGCACGTAGAGGCCGCCCCCCAGGTCCTGCCACGTGTAGCCAGGATAGATCTGCTCAGCGAGCGCGACGGGAGCGAACAGGAGGAGGGCGGAAGCAAGAAGGAAGTGCCGGCGCTTGCGAGCCTGACTCCACGGCAAGGGTGCTTCAGGAAGGAGCTTCATCATCGGGCGACCGCGCCCTTCTTCCAGGGCTGAACCACGCCGAGCAGCATGGCGACGGTCCCCACGACGAGCTGGGGGAGCGTATAGGCGATGAGCCCGAGAGTGAAGACGAAGCCGGTCTCCCACTGCCTGCGGAAGCTCGCGACCTGCTCGTCGATCTGCTCCGCCGTGGCCCCGGACTCCTCGAGCTGAGCGCTCCAGACCTCCGCCACCGTGTCCACCCAGGTCGGGTCGACGAAGTTGATGTAGACGAACATGTACGTCTGGTAGACGACGCGCGCCACGAGGATCATCGCGATGAGCAGAAGCAACGCCTGCAGGAACCGCGGCCTCGTACCGAGCCGTCTGCCCAGGGACTTCCCGGCCAGCAGCGCGAAGACGACGACCAGCGCCCAGGGCAGGATCCAGGTCAGGTTGGACAGGCCCAGGCCCATCCAGGTCAGGATCTGGATGGTCAGCACGACCGCCGCGCCGAGGCCCAGACCCCAGTAGAGATGGTGTTTCAGCAGGCCTCGTTCGTTCACGGGCGTCCTCCTCGGTCGAGTACTCGATGTGCCGAGCTCGCGGTCCTTCGCCGCTGCGGTCACCGACACTTACGAGTCCGGCGGGCCGAAGGTTCTCGCCACCCGGATCATCGCCTCCCCCGTCTCGCCTCGACTCGGCAAATCATTAGGCCCCTTTCGCCGGGGGCGGCTGGGGCCAGTCGGGGGCACCTCGGGTGGAGTCGATCCGGACTCCCGGGCAGGTCCAGGCTCGGCCCTATTCAGCGTCGGCCGAGCCGCTACCGTACTCCCGGCGCAGCGACTCCGGATCCCACCCGACATCCCGCAGTTCGCCGCCGTCCGCCAGGTCCCCGCGAAGCAGCTTCTCCAGGTCCTCGATCCGCTGCCGGGCGGCCCCGAGGTAGAGCGCCTTGTCGTGACGCATGGCGGCGAGGTCGCGAACTGCCTTTTCATCGTGGCGCCGAAAGGTCTGCGCCGCGCGGTATGCGTGGTGCCGTCGAAAGCCGAGCAGGTGCAGAGCTTCGACGCCCAGCTTCAGCGCCGAATCGAGCTTGTCCCGAAAGACGTGCTCGACACCGGCCTCGATGAGCTCGTAGGCGGCGGGCCGGCCCGGCGCGCGGGCCAGGATGGTGAGCTGGGGAAAGTGCTTCTGGACGGTCGCAACCAGCTCGCGGTTCTTCTCCGGATTGTCGAGCGCCAGGACGATGAGCTTGGCATTGTCGGCTCCGGCTGCATGAAGCAGATCGAGGCGCGAAGCGTCGCCGTAGAACACCTTGAGACCCAGCTTCCGGAGGAGATCGACACGGTCCGAGTCGAGATCGAGAACGGTGGCCTCGACGCCATTCGCTCTGAGCAGTCGCCCGACGATCGCACCGAAGCTGCCGAATCCGGCGATGATCACCTTCCCCTGCTCTTCGATCGCGTCCGTCTCGCGGCCCTCGCGCTCGAGAGTGCCGAGGCGAGGCTGCAGGATCTTCTCGTTGATCAGCATCAGGACCGGGGTGGCCGCCATGGTCAGCGCCACGACCGCGATCAGAGTACCCGCGAGCGGTTGCTCTACGACGTCGTAGCGCACGGCGAAAGACAGCAGAACGAACGCGAACTCTCCGCCCTGAGCCAAGGAGAAAGCGAAGAGGAGATTCTGGTCGAGGCTGAGCTTGAAGACCCTCCCGAGCGCCAGGAGAACCAGAAGCTTGGCGACGATCAGCGCCACCATCAGACCCAGGATGCCGCCCGGATCTCCACCGATGAGGGCGAAATCGATCGACGCTCCGATCGAGATGAAGAACAGTCCGAGAAGCAGACCCTTGAAAGGATCGATGTTGCTCTCGAGCTCGTGCCTGTATTCGCTACGGGCGAGAACCACTCCGGCGAGAAACGTTCCGAGCGCCGGGCTGACCCCGACCTTGGTCATCAGGATTGCCGTGGCGATCACCAACAAGAGCGACGCGGCCGTGAAGAGCTCGCGCAACCCGGTCCGTGCGATGGCGCGGAACGCCGGCTGCAGCAAGAACCTGCCGGCCAGGATGATGCCCAGGACGGCGGCAAGGACCACGAGGGTCTCGGCCCAGCCGGGCAGGCCGGTGACCCAGGTGTGGTCCTGCTCGGCGGCGTCGCCGTGCCCCGCGGCGCCGGCGATCGCGAGCAGAGGCAGCAGCGCCAGGATGGGAATGACCGCGATGTCCTGAAAGAGCAGGACGGCGAACGAGCTCTGGCCGCCATGGGTGCGAAGCAGGTCCTTTTCGGCGAGAGTCTGAAGCACGATCGCCGTCGAAGACAGGGCCAGCGTCACGCCGACGGCGAGCGCCACCCGTCCGTCGAGGCCGAGCGCGAGACCGATCGCCGCCAGCACGCCGGTGGTGGCGCCGACCTGCAGGCCGCCGAGACCGAGGATCGGCCCGCGCATCCGCCAGACCCGGCTCGGCTCGAGCTCGAGGCCGATCAGGAACAGCATCAAGACGACGCCGAACTCGGCGAAGTGGAGGACGTCCTGGCCACCCTCGCCAACCAGACCGAGAGCGAACGGACCGATGGCGACGCCGGCCAGAAGATAGCCGAGAACCGAGCCCAGC
>Ga0224512_10001052_pt1 | contig 27484 bp, 23 predicted proteins | sample SF_May12_sed_USG_4_FD_169103 | JGI IMG/M metagenome (GOLD analysis project Ga0224512, IMG submission 169103) | Sediment microbial communities from San Francisco Bay, California, United States - SF_May12_sed_USGS_13 | ecosystem: Environmental > Aquatic > Marine > Sediment | place: USA... | reverse complement strand
AAAATTGTCGGAAAAAAAGAGGCCCGCCTTCCTGGCGGGCCTTTTTCTCGGGGTTGGCGTGGGATGCTCATCCGAGGAAGGCTGCAAGAGGTTGCCGGGGCCGAATGGGGGGTTGGGGGTCCGGCGCCCGGCGCGCCTTGGGGTACAAATATGCTTTCCAAATGCACATTCAGAACCTATCCGAAGGCCGCCCCTTTGTCACCCAACACATGTTCGGAATTGAGATAAAAGTCGGCAAAAACAAATCCTTCCCTTTCAACCCTCTGAGCCGGTTTCAGGTCAAACGCGCGATCAAAGCAGGGTCCCCCGCTGACCAGGGTGTGGAATTCGCCGTTCTCGCCGCAGGGATCGACGGTGCCGTCCAGTTGCCTGAGGAAGGCCTCATCGAAGGCATGTCCGGCCAGCATCGGATCGACCTTGGCGGGATCCAGGCAAACAACATGCGCCCGCACGCCATCGGCGATCATGCGCCGGGCGAGGGCGCCGGTTTCCTCCCCCCACAGCGGAAACACCCCCTCCATGCCGACCCCGGCGAGCCGCTCCTCCCGCCAGGCGCGGAGGTCGGCCAGGAACAGGTCGCCGAACACGACCTGCCGCACCCCCCGGCCGGGCAGCGGCGCCAAAGCCTCGGCCATGGCCTTTTCGTAAACCTCGTTGGGGCAGGGGGCCGGGATCCGCACCTTGATCAAGGGCAGGCCCGCGCGCTCGGCCTGAAGATCAAGAATTTCTTCGCGCACGCCATGCATCGACACGCGGCTGTAATCGTCCGTCACCGTGGTCAGCAAAGCCGTGACTTCAAGCCGCCCCTGCTCGCGCACCCGATGCAGCGCATAGGCGCTGTCCTTGCCGCTGGACCACGCAAGGATCGCCTTCGGTTTGTCTCGGCGCTCGGTCAATTGAAGTTCCCGAATCTGTATATGATCGACACGGTAGGAGGAACCGGGGACACCCGCAAGCCGCAGCGCGAGGGGTTGCATGAACCGGCGCCATCTTTTGCTCGACAAAGCGCCGCCCGATCCTGTACCCGGTTAGGGCCGCCCGGAACAGAAGTTGGAACCCCGGGCATCCAAGCTTCGGGACCACACAGGGAGGATCACATGACCGATTTCGCGCTGCTCAATTTCGAAGGCAACGACGGCGCCGCCGTGCCGGGGCTGAAGGTCGGCGATCTGGTCGTCTCCCTGCCCGCCGCAGCCGTCATCGATAAGAAGATCGACTTCCCCACGGCCAGCACCAAGGACGTACTGTGGCATTGGGACCGGGCCCTGCCGGTCCTGCAAGGACTCGCCGACCACGTCGCCGGCGATCCCGGGGGATTGAGCGACGCGCTGCAGCCGCTCGACGATGTCAACCTGCTCGCCCCGATCCTCTATCCCGATGCGATCTTCTGCGCTTTTGCCAATTTCACCGACCACATGCAGGAAATGTCCGGCCGCGAACCGCCGGACAAGACCAAGGTCCGGCCGCTGCACTTCATCAAGCTGGGCGCCCATTGCGTGATCGGACCGGAGGCCGAGGTGCGGCTGCCGTCACATTCCCAAAAGGTCGATTGGGAGGCCGAGCTTGCCGCCGTCATCGGCCGCCCCGCCCGCAACGTGAGCGCTGCGGACGCGATGGACTACGTGGCGGGCTACACCATCGTCAACGACCTCTCCCTGCGCGATCAGGGGCGGCGCCAGGATTGGAACGGCACCCAGGATTTCCTGTCTGGAAAAAGCTTCGATACCGGCGCGCCGCTGGGACCCTGGATCGTGCCCAAGGGCCAAATCAAGGATATCTACGACCTCGACATGAAGCAGTGGGTCGCCGGGAAACTGCAGCAGGATTCCAATTCGTCATTCATGCATTTCACCATCGCCGAACAGGTCGAGGCGCTGTCGCACAAATTCACCCTGCGCCCCGGCGACGTCATCGCCACTGGCTCGCCGTCCGGCAACGGCAGGCCCCAGGGGATCTTCCTGGAACCGGGTCAGGACTTGCGCATCGAGATCGAAGGCATCGGTACCCTGCACAACCCCATCGTCCAGGGGGATTGAAGGCCCATCCTAGACCGACGCCTTGCGGCGTTCGAGCCGCAGCAGGTAGACGCTGGCGGCGACGATCACCGCGGCCCCGGTCAGCGACCAGTATCCCGGGACCTCGGCGAACAGCACGAAGCCCAGCAGGAACGAATAGACGATCCGCAGGTAATCGAAGGGCATCACGAAGCTGGTTTCGCCAAGTCCCACGCCGTGGGTGAACATGCCCTGGCCGACGATGGAAAGCGCCCCGGTCAGGAACAGAAGGCCCCATTGGGCTGACGTCGGCGCCTGCCAGACGAACAGGGCGGGAATCAGGGAAAACAGCGTCGTGTAAAGCGCGTAATAGAACATGATCACCGGTGTCGTTTCGGTCCGGCTCAGGAGCTTGACCGCCACCACCACCAAGGACCCGAACAGGGCGCCGCCGACGGCGGCCAAGACCCAGGGATTGAACCCCTCGCCGAACGGCCGGGTGATGATCAGGACGCCGCAGAAGCCGATCGCCGTGACGACGGCACGCCGCGCGCCGATTGCCTCGCCCAGGAAGATCGCCGCCAGGACCACCATGATCAGCGGCCGGGAGAACTGGATGGTCACGGTGTCTCCGATGGTCAGGTTGATCAGGGCGAAAAAGAAACACACATTGCCGATGAACCCGACCGTGCCGCGCACCAGATGAAGACCGGGCCGATTGCTCTTGAGGATGGAAAATCCCAGGCGCCAGATCAGCGGCAGGATCACGATCAATCCCGCGAGCGACCGCACGAACAGGATCTGGACCGCCGGCAGGTCGTTGCCCAGCCGCTTGACGATCGACGCCATCACGATCAGCAGGAACCCGCCCGCCATGACGAAGACCACCGCGCGCAGATTGGCCGGCAATGCATCCCAGGACCCGAGGACCCCGGGCCGGACCGGGGCTACGGAGGAAGAATCGTCGCGGTCTTCGGACATGGGGACCTTTGGCGATGGAACCGGGGGAACGGACGGGAACGGCGGAAAGGCGAGGGAGCGATAGCGCCCAGTCCCACACTGCGCCTTCAACCCCGCCAAAGTCAATTCGGCGGGTAGGCCGTCTCCGTTCCGGGACCCGATGCTGTTCAGGCGTTCTTGCCAATTGAGAGTTCGGCGAGGTCAACGCGCGCCCACCTCGCGCCGGGGGATCGAAGCCGGACATTGACCGAAAAGGCATCAAGGGGCTCTAGATTTTTTAAACTCATGTCTCCTTAATTGACCCAAAGCGCACATTATGAATGAAGGAAGGGCTATCTAGAGGCAGGCATCAAAGATTCGCGAGGATTTTGTTCACGCGCTCTTCGCCGTCGGCCATCAGCTCGATTGCGCACGCTGATGCGTGCGATTATCACATTGAAAGCCGGAGCGATAATGTCGGAACCCCCCATCTATACGATCTACCAGCCCGAAGGCGATGCGCCGCAACCGGGTGATTCGCTCGAATGCCGAGTCATCGGCACCATCCGGACGCCCTACAAGCGGATGGAAGATTGCCCCTCGCGGCATAACAAGCGCGAACACCTCCCCTGCACGATCCGGCTCGCGCCGGAGTACGCGCCCGGTCTCGTCGGGCTGGAGGTCGGCGGCCGGGCGCTGGTGCTTTACTGGCTCCACCTCGCCCGGCGCGACATGGTGCAGCTTCCCGCACGCGCCGGCGTGCGCGACAAACCGGTCGGTGTCTTCTCACTGCGCACCCCGCCGCGGCCCAACCCCATCGCGGCGGCGGTGGTCGAAATTCTCGCTGCCCGCGAAGAGGAACTCGACGTGGTCGGCATCGACTGCCTCGACGGCACGCCGCTCCTCGATATCAAGCGCGCGAGGCTCCGCGAAGGCAGCTAGGCCGCGGGGCTCGATGCATCCGTCGTTTCGACGAGCTTGGCTAGTTGATCCGATCTTCTTCCGTCAGATCCAGCTTGAACAGATTCATGGCGTTGTCCCACGTGTAGCGCCGGAGCTGCTCGGGCGACAGCCCCTTCAAATGGTGCGCAACGACCTGGCGGGAATGCGGGAAGGTCATGTTGAAATGCGGGTAGTCGTTCGACCACATGCAATTCTTCTCTCCCCACCATGAGAGGAAACGCGTGCCGACGTAGTCTTCGAGGAACGTGCCGTAAACGTGCTCCGCGAAGATCTCGCTCGGCTTCCGGGTGATCGGCACGGGGTAGTCGTTGCGGTGACGATCGAAATAGTAATCCCACTGTTGGAGCAGGAACGGCATCCAGCCGATTTCGCTTTCGGCCAGCAGCAGCTTGAGATTCGGGTGGCGCTCGAAGTAGCCGTAAAAAATGAAGTCAAACAGCGTGTTGGCCGAATCGTTGGTCTTGATGTTGGTGGACTCCTTGATCCCCTCGACGCTTCGCGTGTGCCCGTGCTTCATATAGCCGTGTCCGGTCAGGATATGGCAGATCACCGGCTGGTCCGCCTCGGCGCAGGCTGCGAACAGCGGGTCGTAGTGCTCGGTATTGCTGAACGGAAGCTGGGGATCGGGAACCTGCCAGATCAGCGCGCCCCGCATGCCTTTATCCAGGCACCGGTGCATTTCCTTCACCGCCCCCTTGACGTCGTAGACGGAGATCAGGGGCACGCCGATCAAGCGCCTGGGATCGGGGCTGCACCAGTCATGCAGCCAATCGTTATAGAGCTTGAACGACTCCTCCTGGAGCTCGATGTCGTCAACCGAATAGAGCGCCATGCCGTAGTTTGGGAACAGGATCTCCGCGGCAAGGCCGTCATTGACCTGATCATCCAGGCGAAGGTCCGCCTTCAGCGCGCCCGGGGGCGAGTTGCGGAAGGGAACATTCGGCAGGAGTTCATGCAGGCGCGGCGGCAATTCCATCCAAAGCTCGTCAGGTTCCATGACGTGCGCATCGGTGGAGATCATCTTCGGCATTTCGGCCAGCTCGGCCGCGCTCAGATTTTCGCCGACAACGGTGCGGCGCGGGAAGGTCCGCGCCTGCTCTTCCGACATGCCGGCGAACTTGGTGGCATCCACGGGCAAAACTGCCATTCTTTTCTCCCATTACGGTTGTTCTGCGGACGGCCGGCGTTGCCGCGCGGCCAAACTGAACAGCGCGACGGCGGGTAGCCGCCGCGCTGCTGACGCCTGCGATCGAACTTAATCGGCTGCGAAGAACTTTCCTTCAGCGTAAACGCGCTTCTTGGACGACTCGCCGTTCTTCGGGGCGTTGCCGACCTTGACCTCGCCATCGGCAAATGACGTCTTGGCGACAACGTCTTTCGGCGTACCGAACGACGTCAGAAAATCGAGGCCGGTCTCGGTGCGCACACCGCCGCCGACACGCAGCATCACAAGATTTTCCGCTTCGTCCGCCTCGAATTTGTACTTGGCGTTCTTCGGCAACATCACGCCTTCGTATTTGCCAACAACCTGGGTACGGCCATCGCCAAAGGTGAAGGTCGCCTTGCCCTGCAAGATGATGAAGGCGTGATCCTCACCGCCGTGAGAATGGAGCGCATTCTCGCCACCGCTGGCATAAACCTTGAGGTTCACCCACAGATTCTCGGCAGTGGCCAGGGGATCGTATGTGGTTCCCTGCTCCAACAGCGGTGTATTGCGCAGTGAGAACAACACTTCCTTGTCTGTCGCTACATTCGGGCTTCTTTCGTAGATCCTTGCATCATCCATTGGGGCATCTCCTCATATTTCGCTTAGATATCTAATAGACGCCTCTAGCCCCCTGGGCAACACGTTTGTCGCGGACCGGGAAGCGGCCGCCGCCAGACTTGGCGTTCAAACCTGGCCAATCGTCGCGGTCATAACCCTCGGTGACCTCGGGCCCAATAGGTATCAAGGAAATTCCACCATCGACCATGAAGGAAACTGATACGCTATGAGGCGCATCGTGAACGGCGAGAAGCAGCAGCGCCGCGACAGCAAAGCCAAGTCTCCTCCTTTCTCGCCGCCTTCATGAGCGGGATGCGAGCCGAAGAGGTCAGTCTGAAACACGATCGGCGCGGCGCACAGGCCGCCCACAGCGCCGGCCCATAAGCAGGGCCGCTGAAAACAATCAAAACCGGATGTCGCTTTCGCTCATGCGGGAGAAACGATGCGGTTTGGAGATTCTGCGACCGGTCATTGATTGGTGCGCCCTTTTTTTCACCTGAAAACGGCAAAAGGCTGACGCCCAATTTCGTTCTTCTGATTGCTTATTGGTTGCTTGAATCACCAAGGGGCTTGGGGAAAAACCCCAAACCCCTTGGCTGATATGGCTCCCCGGGCCGGACTCGAACCAGCGACATGGTGGTTAACAGCCACCCGCTCTACCAACTGAGCTACCGGGGAAGAAACCGTGTCACTCACCGCCCCCAGGGCAGAATTTCTGCATCGGGGGCGGGGTTATAGCAAAAGCCCCCGATCTATGCCACCAGTTCGTAAAAACCCGATTAACCCTTCCGAAGACGGGTTGGCATGGCATGGGCGGTTGGAGGCCGGAGCCGGAATCGAACCGGCGTAACAGGATTTGCAGTCCCGTGCATCACCACTATGCTATCCGGCCCTCATGCCCCGCGACCCGGCGGCGCCGGCAGAGGCTGAGATATAGGGCCCGCCGGGGAACGGGTCAAGCCGGGCGCGCGGCCCCCGGGCCAACCGATGGGATCAAGCAAGCCGTTGTATTGCTCAGGAGATGCACGTATATAGTTTGCTCCCGTGCCGGGGCCGGAACGCGCGGCGAATCGCCGCCGAAATCAGGGCGTTGCCTGGGTTCTAGTCGTTTGGTCCCGGTGTCCATATGCCTTCATGAGCCAACCTGAAGCCTCGCCATGATCAATTTCGAACAGTGCCGCAGAAACATGGTGGAATGCCAGTTGCGCACCAACAAGGTCACCGATGAAGGGGTATTGGCGGCCATGGGGCGCGTCCCGCGGGAAGTTTTCACCGGGCCGGAATACGAAACCATCGCCTATGTCGACGAAGATCTGCCGATCGGCTATGGCCGCTACCTGATGGAGCCCATGGTGCTGGCCCGGATGCTCCAGGCGGCGCGGATCGGGGCCGATGACGTGATCCTCGACATCGGCTGTGGCTCCGGTTACTCCGCCGCGGTTTGTGCCCAGATCGGCGCCACCGTGGTGGCGGTGGAAAGCGATCCGCGGCTGGCTGCCGACGCCACCCGGATCATGGCCGAGCTGGAGGCCGACAACGTGGTCGTCGTCGTGGGCACCCTGAAGGACGGCTATCAGGCACAGGCGCCCTACGACGTAATCGTCTTTTCCGGCTCCGTTCCCGAAATTCCAGCGGCGGTACAGGGGCAGCTTTCGCAAGGCGGGCGGCTGGTTGCCGTCCTCATGGAGGACGAGGGGCCGGGCCGGGCGGTGGTTATGGAAAGGTCCGGCAGCCGGATCGAGACCCGCACAATATGCGATCCGTCCATTCCGCCGCTTCCCGGTTTCGAGCGGGAAAAAGGGTTCGTCTTTTGAGGGCGCCATGTTAGGGGGACGGGGCGGCATGATCGGTTTTTCACGTCGATGGACTGCCGCCCTGGCGGCAGCGGCGCTGACGGCGGGCCTCGGCGCGCCGGCCGGGGCGGAGACCCTCAGTGAGGCCCTAGCCAAGGCCTACGCCACCAATCCCGAGCTCCAGGGCGAGCGGGCCAATCTGCGATCGGTGGATGAAGGCGTGCCCCAGGCGCTCGCTAACTGGCGACCCACCATCACCATGTCCGGGGACACGGCCTACGAAACGATCGACAGTCCCGGAAGAAACGAGACCACCCATCCGGCAACGGCGGAGCTATCAGTGGTTCAGCCGATCTACCGCGGCGGGCGCACCGTGTCCCAGACCCTCCAGGCCGAGGCCGAGGTGTTGGCCGGACGGGCGCGCCTCAACTCCACCGAGCAGCGCATTCTTCTGACGGCCGTCCGCGCCTACATGAACGTGCTGAGAGATGAGGCGGTCCTGGGCCTGAACAGGGCGAACGAGCAACGTGTCGCGCGTCAGCTTCAGGCCACCCAGGACCGCTTCCGGGTCGGCGAAATCACCCGCACCGACGTCGCCCAGGCCGAGGCGCGCCTGGCCCGCGCCAGGGCCGACCGCATCCAGGCCGAGGGCGTGCTGGTCAATTCCCGCGAAGCCTATCGCCGGGTGATCGGCGACGCGCCGGGCACCCTGGTCAAGCCTGCGATCAAGCTGAACTTGCCGGCCAATGCCGAGGAATCCCGGGAGATGAGCCGCACGAGCAATCCCGATGTGGTCAATGCCCGCTATCGCGAAACCGCGGCGGGACACAATGTGGATCGCATCCGGGGCGAATTGCTGCCCGCGGTCAACCTGCGCGGCTCGGTTACCACCGAACACGAAACCACCGGCAACAGCGAACACCGCAATACCGCCAGCGTGATCGCCGAACTGACGGTGCCGCTGTATCAGAAGGGCAGCGTTTATTCCCGGGTGCGCGAGGCGCGCCAGGTTCATGCCCAACGGCGCCAGGAACTTGAAGACGCGCGGCGCGCGGCGGTGGAGGCCGCGGCCAGCGCCTGGAACGCCCTGCAGACCGCCCGCGCCGCCGTCCAGTCGTTCCACTCCGAAGTTCGCGCCAATGAAATCGCGCTTGACGGCGTCCAGAGAGAGGCCCTGGTGGGCTCACGCACGGTGCTCGATGTTCTCGATGCCGAACAGGAACTGCTGGATGCCAAGGTTAATTTGGTGCGCTCGGAACGGGACGAATTGGTCGCTCGGTTCGAGCTGAAATCCGCCGTGGGATCGCTCACAGCCAAGGAATTGAGCCTCCCCGTCGACCTTTACGATGCCGAGCGGAACTACAAGCGGGTCAGGGACAAATGGCTCGGGGGCCGCATCGACGACCCGTCAAATTCCCGCTAAGACCATATTTTTCCTTTACTTTTCCACCCATGATCCATGTACTATGCGGCATGTGGATAATTTGAGCGCGGGGGCTCTTTCGGGGCCGCCCTAAGAATGACTGATATAGCGCGATGAGCAACGAGACTTCCCAGCAGCCAGAGCCCACGATGGAGGAAATTCTTGCCTCCATTCGGCGCATCATTTCGGACGGCGACGAGGCCGATGCCGAGGGCGCGGAGAAGAAGGCCAAAGACGCCGAAGGCGACGATACCAAGGCCGAGGCCGGCAATGACAACAAGGACACGTCCCCCGAGGGGGAGGGCGAAGAGGAGGTCCTGGACCTGATCGAAATGGTCGAGGAACCGGCCGAGGTGGCGGCCGAGGCCGGAGGGGGAAACGAAGAGGAAACCGCGAAGGCTGACGCGGAAGACGATCTCGTTTTGGAAGACACGGTCGAAGAGCTTCCCGCTGAGGAACTCGAAAATGAGGAGGACGTAGCCATGGCATCAACTGAGGAAACGGGCCAGCCGGCAGCCGTGGGAGACGACGGCCTGGTATCAGCTGCTGCCGCTGCGGCTTCGACTGCCCACTTTGCGGAACTGGCGAAGGCGGTCGATCGCGAACCCGAGGCCAAGGCCAACATCGCCTTGGGCGGCGGGGGCACGCTCGAAGATCTGGTAAAGGAAATGATCCGCCCCATGCTGAAGGACTGGCTCGACCAGAATCTGCCGCCCCTGGTGGACCATCTGGTGCGCAAGGAAATTCAGCGGATGGTCAATCGCGCCGACGAATTTTAAGCGTTCCTGCCCCGGGCCCGGCCACGCGCGGCCCGAAAGATACGACAGCGGTGACCAGCGATGCTGGACAAGTCCTATCGGCCTGATCAGGTCGAGGAAAAGATTTATGCCAAGTGGGAGGAACGGGGCGCTTTTCGCTGCGGGCGCGAAGCGGGCGGCGAACCCTACGCGATCGTCATCCCGCCCCCCAACGTCACCGGCAGCCTGCATCTCGGCCACGCCCTGAACAACACGCTGCAGGACATCCTGGTGCGCAGCCAGCGGATGCGCGGCCGCGACGTCCTGTGGCAACCCGGCACCGACCATGCGGGCATCGCGACGCAAATGGTGGTCGAACGCCAGCTGGCGGAGGAAGGCATCGCGCTCGACCGCGGCCTGCCGCCCGCCGACGCCAACACGCGGCTGATGGGGCGCGACGATTTCGTCGCCCGGGTATGGCGGTGGAAAGAGGAATCCGGCGGCACCATCGTCAACCAGTTGCGCCGCCTCGGCGCATCCTGCGATTGGTCGCGCGAACGCTTCACCATGGACGACGGGCTTTCCGCCGCGGTCCGCAAGGTGTTTGTCGCGCTGTACCGCGAAGGCCTGATCTACAAGGACAAGCGCCTGATCAACTGGGATCCCAAGCTGCACACCGCGATCTCGGATCTTGAGGTCGAGCAGCGCGAAATGACCGGCAAGCTCTGGTATTTCCGCTATCCCATCGAAGGTCGCGACGGCGCGACCATCACCGTCGCCACCACTCGGCCGGAGACCATGCTGGGCGATACCGGTGTCGCGGTCCATCCCGACGACGAGCGCTACAAGGACCTGGTGGGCCAGCACTGCCGCCTGCCCATCGCCGACCGGCTGATCCCCATCGTCGCCGACCAACATGCCGACCCGGAAAAGGGATCGGGCGCGGTCAAGATCACCCCGGGCCACGATTTCAACGATTTCGAGGTCGGCCGCCGTCAGGGGCTGGAGATGATCAACGTCTTCGACGCGGATGCCAAGCTGAACGACACCGTTCCGCAAGCCTATCGCGGCGTCGACCGCTTCAAGGCGCGGGACATGGTGGTCGAGGAAATGGACCGCCTCGGGCTTCTGGAGAAGATCGAAGACAATGAGATGACCATGCCTTACGGCGACCGCTCCGGCGTGATCGTAGAGCCCTGGCTGATGGACCAATGGTATGTCGACGCCAAGACCCTGGCGGGCCCCGCCCTTGAAGCGGTCGAGGGCGGCCGGACCGTGTTCGTGCCCAAGTCCTGGGAAAACACCTATTTCGAATGGATGCGGAACATCGAGCCCTGGTGCATCTCGCGCCAGCTCTGGTGGGGCCACCGCATCCCCGCCTGGTATGGACCGGACGGCGAAATCTTCGTCGCCGAAAGCGAAGAGGAAGCCCGGGCACTGGCAAATGCGCACTACGGCGAGGCTCGGGACCTGACCCAGGAGACCGACGTGCTGGACACGTGGTTCTCCTCCGCCCTCTGGCCGTTTTCGACCCTCGGCTGGCCCGAGGAAACGCCCGAACTCGCGCGTTACTACCCGACCGACGTCCTGGTCACCAGCTTCGACATCATCTTTTTCTGGGTCGCGCGCATGATGATGATGGGTCTGCACTTCATGAAGGAGGTGCCGTTCCATACGGTCTACATCCACGCCCTGGTCCGTGACGAAAAGGGACAGAAGATGTCGAAGTCCAAGGGCAACATCATCGACCCCTTGGAGTTGGTCGGGAAATTCGGCACTGATTCCTTGCGCTTCACCCTGGCGGCGCTGGCCGCCCAGGGCCGCGACATCCGCCTGGCCGAAAGCCGGGTCGAGGGCTATCGCAACTTCGCGACCAAACTGTGGAACGCCGCGCGCTATTGCCAGATGAACGAATGCCGCCCCGATCCGGCCTTCAACCCCGCCGATTGTACCCTGACGGTCAACCGCTGGATCACCGGTGCCGCGGTCGATGCCGCCCGGCAGGTGACGGAGGCGCTCGACGCTTACAAGTTCAACGAGGCCGCCGGCGCCATCTACCACTTTGCCTGGGGCAGCTTCTGCGATTGGTACCTGGAATTCACCAAGCCGATCCTGGCCGGCGGCGACGCCGAAGCTGCCGCCGAGACCCGGGCAGCCACCGCCTGGGTGTTCGACCAGATCCTCAAGCTCCTGCACCCCTTCATGCCGTTCATCAGCGAAGAACTCTGGACGTCGATGAGCGAAAACCGCGCCTCCATGCTGATCCTGGAATCCTGGCCGGAGACGGATGGTGCTCCGGCGGCGCCGGAGGCGGCGGCGGAAATGGATTGGGTAGTGCGCCTGATTTCGGAAATCCGGGCCGTGCGCGCGGAGATGAACGTGCCGGCCGGCGCCAGGCTCGAATTGGCAATCCGCGACCTCGCGCCGGATAAACAGCCCTGGCTTGACGCCAACGCGGCCCAGATCAGGACGCTGGCGCGTATCGGCGGCCTCTCCGCCGCGGGCGCGGCGGACGCGGTGCCGGAGGGCAGCGTGCAAATCGTACTCGAAGAGGCCACCCTGATCCTGCCTCTCGCCGGGGTGATCGATCTTGACCAGGAACGCGGAAGACTGGAAAAGGAAATCAGCAAGGCGGCGGGTGAAATCGGCAAGCTGGAAAAGAAACTCGGCAACAAAGGCTTCCTCGCCAAGGCGCCGGAAGAGGTGGTCGAGGAGAACCGCCGCAGGCTCGCCGAGGCGGAGGCCCAGAAAAGCAAATTGGAAGCGGCGCTCACCCGGATCGGCGCCCGCTGAACGGGGTCGGCCCCTTCCTAAATTCACGCGAACAGCGGTTCAGCTAGAATCCCAGCGCCCCGCTGATCGCACAAGTCCCGCTGATATCGGTGTCGTCGGAATGTGGCGTGCCGCCCGTTCCCGGGTTGCCGACACCGAAGTTCTGCGGATTTCCCGACATGGCGGCGCCAGTCCTGCAGACGATCCCCTCGCCGTTTAGCTGGATCAGATTCTGCTCTTGATGGAAGGCGTCGGCCGACCATCGAATACTCGCGTTGGTCGCGGCGTGAACCCCGCGGTCGGTATTGCTGGTGATCTCGTTGCCGGAAAGGAAGGCGGAACCGCCCACCTCGAGAAAGATGCCGCGGCTCGGGTTTGCAGGCAATCCGTTGTTGCGGACGATGTTGTGGAACATGTCCGCGGACGATGCGGTGCGGATGACGATACCATCGCCGCCATTGTTCTCCACGACATTGCCTTCGGAACCGGGGGTCCCCGCAAGGGCGTGATTATCGCGGGACGAGCCGACCCTGGCGGAAGAAGACTGATGCACCAAGATTCCGTTATTGGCGTTATCCGATATGGTGTTGCCGGTGATCACGGCCGAGCCGCCCCGGCGCACGACGAGCCCGTTTCGCGGCGCATTGTGGATAGTGAACCCCTTGATCGTCACGTTGCTCGCTCCGCTGATGCGGACCAAGGGCAGCGTGGAGACTATGCCGGCGCCGCTGATGTCGGCCTTGCCCCGACCATCAAGGGTTAGGTTGTCGGTGGTAATGTCGATCAGTTCGTTGCAGGTGCCGGAAACCTTGATCAAGGTACCGGGTTTCGAGCGGTCGATCACATGTTGAAGGGACCGCTTGTTGCAATTTACCGATTTGGTTGCCTCTTGGCCGCCGACAGCGGCGGCGGAAACGAAATAAACGGTTGATAAGACGAGAAACCCGAGTGCTTTTGGAATCGTAATCATGAGAAACTCCACGGTCGATTTCTACGGCCTCCGCGCTGACATGCCGCGTTATGCAATACACAACCAACACGACGCATGATGTACTTCATATAATGCGGCTCCCCATGAATTGAAGGCTCGACCCAGATTCCCGCTCCTTTCCCGCGAAATGCGCGTGACAGGAAACCGCGCGGGGAGTAGGATTCCGTGCAATAACACGCGCGCAAAAGCGGTAAGAGCGGGAACGCTGGGAGGCAGCTTCTCCATCGGCAAGACAGCATCTGCCGTGGCGGCGCGCAGTCCTCGATCCCACCATTGCCAGGTTTGCCGGGTGCGCGGCTCAGGCCCGTCCCCGGGTCGCCCATCATCTAGATGCCAATGAAGATAGGGGTATCATACATGGTTGCATTCACTCTCAACGGAAAACGGGTGTCCGTCGCGACGGAACCCGACACGCCGCTGCTGTGGGCGGTGCGTGAGCATCTCAAGCTCACCGGCACCAAGTACGGCTGCGGCGCGGGGCTTTGCGGGGCCTGCACCGTCCATGTCAACGGCAAGGCGGTCAAATCGTGCCAGACTCAGTTGTCCGAGGTTGAAGGCGCGCGGGTCCTGACCATCGAGGGGTTGTCGAAGGACTCCTCGCACCCGCTGCAGAAGGCGTTCATCGCCGAGCAGGTGCCCCAGTGCGGCTATTGCCAGTCGGGGCAGATCATGAAGGCAGCGGAACTGCTGGCAAGCAATCCCAAACCCAGCCGCGACCAGATCGTGGCCCACATGAACGGCAACATCTGCCGCTGCGGCACCTATAACCGGATCGTCGCCGCGGTCGAACGCGCATCGAAGGAGGGCTAAGCCATGACGACCATGACCTCCGCGAAACATGCGGTATCCCGCCGCGGCTTCCTGAAGGGCGCCGGCGGCCTTACCTTCGCCGTGGCCCTTGGCACCGGCGGCATCCAGCTCCTGACCCCGGCCCAGGCTCGAGCCGCGGCACGGCAGGGCCAGATGTCCGCCTGGGTGCATATCGGCGCCGACGACAAGATCACCATCCTTACCCCCGGCGCCGAAATGGGGCAGGGCTCCATGACCAGCGTGCCGCTGATCCTGGCCGAGGAACTGGATGCCGATTGGAGCAAGGTGGCTCTAGAGAACGCGCCGGCGGAACCCAAGGTTTACGGCTACACCCGCAAGCGCGGGACCAACGTCAGCTATTCCATGGCCATCGTCGGCTCCCGCGCCGTGATGATGTATTACAAGCCCATGCGCACGGCCGGCGCCCAGGTCCGCAAGGTCCTGATGCAGGCCGCGGCGAAGAAATGGGGCGTGCCGGTCGCGCAGCTGAAGACCGAGCCTTCGGTGGTGATCGGCCCGGGCGGCAAACGCCTGACCTATGGCGAGATCGCGGCCTTCGCCGAAGTGCCGGACAAGCTGCCGGCGGTTTCGGCCAAGGAGTTGAAGAAACCGGCGAATTTCCGTCTGATCGGCAAGTCGCAGCCGCGGCGGGACATTCCGCCGAAGGTCGACGGAAGTGCCAAGTTCTCCATCGACGTCCAACTTCCCGGCATGGTCTATGCCAGCACCGTCCATGCGCCGGTGCAGGGCGCCAAGCCGCTCAGCTGGAACGAGGACAAGCTCAAGACGCTGAAGGGCTATCTTGGCGCCGTGAAGCTGAAGGAAGGCGTCGCGGTGATCGCCGACAATTTCGAACACGTCATGGCGGCGCGCGCGGAATTGCAGGTGAAGTGGTCCAAGGGCAAGGCAGCGGGATATAATTCCGAACCCGCCCTGATGACGGAATATCCGAAGCAGGCCGAAGACCCCAAGACCAAGGCCAAGAAGGTCGACGCCAAGGGCGATACCGCCAAGGCGTTTGCAGATGCCGGCAAGGTCTATAAGGCCGATTACCGCTGCGATTACGGCTATCACGCCCAGATGGAACCGCTCAATGCCGTCGCCAGCGTCAACGAGGCCGGCGACAAGGTGGAAATCTGGGAGGGCACCCAGGCGCCCGACCGTTCCCGCGGCATGATCGCCGAGGCGCTCGGCTTCAAGACCGGCCAGGTGATCCACAACCAGATGTACATGGGCGGTGGATTCGGGCGCCGGTCGCAGACCGACTACACCGTCGAGGCCGCCTTGATCTCCAAGCAGATCAAGAAGCCCGTCAAGATGATCTGGACCCGGGAAGAGGACATCAATTACGGCATGTTCCGTCCTCAAACCCTGCAGAAGCTCGAGGCCGCACTGGACAAGTCGGGCAAGCTGGTGGGCTGGAAGCACAGCGTCATCGGCGACGGTCGGCGTCTTCTGTCGGGCGGCATGAAGATCAGCTCATACTACGACGTGCCGAACCGCCACGCGGTCGAGCAGAGCGCCGGCAAACACGGCATCCGCACCAAGCATTGGCGGGCCGTGGCCCATGTCTTCAACGTCTACGCCATCGAGGCGCTGATCGACGAGATCGCCGCGGCCCAGGGCATGGATCCGTTGGAGTTCCGGCTCAAGAACGTGCCGTTGACGGCCAAGGCACGCCGGGTGCTCGAAAAGGTCGCCCAGATGTCCGATTGGGGCAAGAAGCGCCCCGACGGACGCGCGCTCGGGCTTTCCATGACCGAGCGTTCCGGTTCTCTTGGTGCTCAGGTCGCGGAGGTTTCCGTCGACCGCAAGAGCGGCAAGATCCGGGTGCACAAGGTCTGGAGCGCTATAGACGGCGGCATTGTCGTCCAGCCGGAAGCGGCGCGGCGCAACATCGAAAGCGGCGTGCATTACGGCCTGTCCAGCGTGCTCGTCGAACGGGCCACCATCAAGGACGGCTCGGTGCAGCAATCCAACTTCCATGATTACCAGGTGCTGCGCATGGCCGATTCACCCGAAGAGGTCCATGTCGAATTCCTCGACCGGCCGACCAAGCCGACCGGCCTCGGCGAGATCGGCAACCCGGGAATGGGCTCGGCCGTCGCCAACGGCTTCTACGCTTTGACCGGCAAGCGGCTTTATCACATGCCGTTCACGCCGGAACGCGTCTTGGAGGCGCTCAAGACCTAAAGTAAATAAATAACGGAGACTCTGGGGGCCGCGGGGATTCCGCGGCCCTTTTTCCTTGCGCCTGAGCAGCGGTTCCGCCCTTGCGCGCCGCGCACCACGGACTATCCTAGGCGCCCCAACGCCACCCGTTTAATCAGAGGACGAGACATGCCCGACGACGCCGGCAGGACCTTCGACAAGAACAAGCTGCCCTCGCGCCATGTGACCGAAGGGGCGGAGCATGCGCCGCACCGGTCGTACTACTACGCCATGGGGCTTTCGGAAGAGCAGATCCACCAGCCCTTCGTCGGCGTTGCGACCTGCTGGAACGAAGCCGCACCCTGCAACATCGCCCTTTCTCGCCAGGCCCAGTCGGTCAAGGTGGGCGTCGATGCGAAGGGCGGCACGCCGCGCGAGTTCACCACCATCACCGTGACCGACGGCATCGCCATGGGGCATCAAGGGATGAAGTCGTCGCTCGTCAGCCGCGAGGTGATCGCCGATTCGGTCGAGCTCACCATGCGCGGACATTGCTACGACGCCCTGGTCGGCCTCGCGGGCTGCGACAAGTCCCTGCCGGGCATGATGATGGTGATGCTGCGCCTCAACGTGCCGAGCGTCTTCATGTATGGCGGCACCATCCTGCCGGGCCGCTTCAAGGGCCGCGACGTCACCGTGGTGGACGTGTTCGAAGGCGTCGGCCAGCACGCCGCGGGCAACATGTCCGACGAGGACCTGCACGAACTGGAATGTGTCGCCTGTCCGTCCGCCGGGTCCTGCGGCGGCCAGTTCACGGCCAATACCATGGCCTGCGTGTCGGAGGCCATCGGCCTGGCCCTGCCGGGCTCAGCCGGGGCGCCGGCACCCTATGAATCGCGGGACGAATACGCCAAGGCCTCGGGCGAGGCCGTGATGGCGCTGCTTGCCGCCAACCTCCGGCCGCGCGATATCGTCACCCGCGCGGCGCTGGAAAACGCTGCCAAGGTGGTGGCGGCGACCGGCGGGTCCACCAATGCCGGCCTGCACCTGCCGGCCATGGCCCATGAAGCGGGCATCGAATTCGAGCTTGAGGACGTCACGCGCATCTTCAAGGAAACGCCTTATATCGCGGATCTCAAGCCGGGCGGGCGCTATGTCGCCAAGGACCTGTTCGACGTCGGCGGCGTGCCCATCGTGATCAAGACCCTGCTGGACGCCGGCATCCTGGACGGCAGCTGCCTGACCGTCACCGGCAAGACGCTCGCCGAGAACCACGCCGATATCGTCTTCCCCGGCGACCAAGACGTCGTGCGCCCGGCCAGCAGCCCGATCACGCCGACCGGCGGGGTGGTGGGACTCAAAGGCTCCCTCGCACCGGAAGGCGCCATCGTCAAGGTCGCGGGCATGACGACGCTCACCTTCGAGGGCCCGGCGCGCTGCTTCGACTGCGAGGAGGACGCCTTCACCGCCGTGGTGGAAGACCGGATCAAGGAAGGCGAGGTCATCATCATCCGCTACGAAGGCCCCAGGGGCGGCCCCGGCATGCGCGAAATGCTGTCCACCACCGCCGCACTCTACGGCCGGGGCCTGGGCGACAAGGTGGCGCTGATCACCGACGGCCGGTTTTCCGGCGCAACCCGGGGCTTCTGCATCGGCCATGTCGGGCCGGAAGCGGCCCTAGGCGGTCCCATCGGGCTAATCAAGGACGGCGACGTCATCCGCATCGATGCAGAGGCGGGGACGCTGGACGTGGATATCAGCGCCGAGGAGCTGGCCGCGCGGCGCGATGCTTGGGCGCCGCGCAATACCGACTATCAGTCGGGAGCCCTCTGGAAATACGCACAATTGGTGGGTCCCGCCCATAAAGGGGCGGTCACCCATCCAGGCGCCGCCGCCGAAACCCATATGTATGCAGATATTTAACGATTCTGGGTTACCCCGGTACGGCCAGGAGGTCGTATCCGATGACCGCATCGTTGCACACCGAGCTCATGCAGTTGAGCCGCTACAACCGGATCGCCAACCGCGAGCTCTACGAGTGCTGCGGCCGGCTGTCGGAGCGCGAGCTCGGCCAGCCTTGCCCAAATCGGGACGAGAGCCTCTTATTCATGCTCAATCACATCCTGATCGTCGACCGGGACTGGATGAACCGGTTCACGGGCGTAGAGATCGGCAACGCCAAGCGCGGCACGCTTCTCCATGACAACCTGCCGGCGCTGAAAACCGACAGGGTCAAAGAGGACGAGCGCATCGAGGAATTCGTCGAGAACATCCGCATCGCGTTCCTCTCGACCCAGTTCCGATACAAGGATGCCGGAGGCGCGTTCCACCAGGATCCCGCCGACCGCTTGGTAGTGCATATGTTCATCAACCAGATCCACCACCGAAGCCGGGTGCAGCAGGTCCTCGCCGAAACCGGGCATCAGGCGCCGGAACTCGATTTCCACATTCTGTTGAGGCGCTGAGCGCAGCCTATTGCAATTGCGGCTGGGAAATGGCGCGGATCAGCTTGCGCACGCGGTTGGCGTTCATCGCCGCATCGCGACGTCCCACGCGAGAGGACGAACGGATATCCACCCGGCTGCCCGTGCCTTCCGACAGAATTCGGATGCTGACATCGTCGACGAAACCGAACACCAGGCTGGTCTCGAAGGCCTCGATACGCCCGATCAGCTTGTCGGCGGTTACGACCGTCCAGCCGAACCGCTTGACCGCCGCAAGCGCGCGTTCGAACGCTTCCGAAGTCGGCACCCTTAGGATCACCGGCTTGATATCCGGGTAATGCTTGCGCTGGAGTTTCGCCTTCGCCGCGCTGTAGTCAGTCGTGTTGCGGGCCTTGCTGGCGCTGCGGAGAAGCTTCGTCTTCTCGAACAGGGGGGGGTTGCGCATGTCAGTGGTGACGTCGGACAGGCGCGGCGATGCCCGCAGCGCAACTCGGTTGCTGTAAGGGACCCAGACCAGCAACAGGGCGGCGATCAGGGTGAGAACGGAAACCGCGATGGCAGCGGGCCGATTGTTACGGATGGCGAGGAAGGCCGCCACGATCGCGATCAAGGCAACCCCAGCGCTTGCGTAGACGATCCATTCGATATAGCCGAAGGTCTCCCGGACGCTGAACTCGCCCATGCGCAGGCCGATGACGACCGCCGCCAGGGCCAGCAGACAGAGTACCAACAGGGCCACGCTGATCTTGGTCAAGCCGCTGCCTTTCTTGGCCGCGCGGAGCGATTGCCGTGATGTGCTCATCTCTCGCCGTCCCCCCTCGTCAGACGGGCGGATGATACGGCGGTTTCCCCGGGTTTGCTATCATCACTTGCAAGGCGAGAAAGGCCCGAGCGGGCGCAATTCGCCCAGTCCCTCTAGGGGCGCAATTCGCACCACACCGGCGTGTGGTCAGACGGTCTGGCCTTGCCCCGTGGCGTCTTGTCGATCTCGCAAGCCGTGAGCAAGTCGGCCGCCTGGGGCGAGAGAAGCAGGTGGTCGATGCGCAGCCCGTGATCCTTCTGCCAGGCGCCGCCCTGGTAGTCCCAAAACGAATAGCGGCCTAATTCCGAATGCAGCGCGCGGTAGGATTCCGTATAGCCCAAATTGAGGATTTCACGGAACTTGCGGCGGATCTCTATCCGGAAAAGCGCGTCGTCGCGCCAGAGGTCTGGATCCCACACGTCGCCTTCCGTTGGGATGACGTTGTAGTCGCCACCCAGCACCACCGGCTCCTCGAGGTCGAGAAGCGCCGCCGCATGGGCTTTGAGCCGTTCCATCCAGGCCAGTTTGTAATCGAACTTTTCCGTATCCACCGGGTTCCCGTTGGGCAGATAGATCGATGCCACCCGGACCATGCGCCCGTCCAGCTGCGTCACCGCCTCGGCATAGCGGGCCTGGTCGTCCGAGTCGTCGCCGGGCAGGCCGATACGAATATCCTCCAGCGCGCCGCGGGAAAGGATAGCGACACCGTTGTAAGTCTTCTGTCCGGCAACCACGGCGCTGTAGCCCGCGTCCTCGATCTCCATCAGGGGAAAATTTTCCTCGACGCACTTGAGTTCCTGGAGAAGGGCGACATCCGGCCGGGCCTCCTTGAGCCAGTCGATCAGATGGCTGAGCCTGGCTTTGACCGAATTGACGTTCCAGGTGGCGATCTTGGCCAAGTCTTGGATCTCCGGAAGGGCGGCGGGGAGAAGCCCGCCGAAAGGCGGCGGCTCAATTTAGATCATAAATGGAGCGATTTGAACCATTTGCCGGAGGGCAGGGGACTCTGGGCGGATCAGCCCACGGAAAAGGAATTGCCGCAGCCGCAGGAGGAAGATGCGTTTGGATTGCGCACGGTAAAGGCGGCGCCGATCATTTCGTTGACGTAATCGATTTCGGCACCCCGGAGATAATCCAGGGAAATCTCGTCGACCAGCACCCTGACCCCGTCCTTTTCGATGACGACGTCGTCGGCATTGGTCTGATTATCGAAGGAAAAACCGTAAGCGAATCCGGAACACCCGCCGCCGCTGACGGCCAACCGCATGGTCAGGCCCTTATACTGGGGCTGTGCCATCAATTCGGCGATTCGCCTAGCCGCGCGGTCGGAAATGTCCAACGGTTGGGCCACCAACGGGTCGGTCATGACATTCGATCCTCCAGGACGCGCCGGGGAAATCGCCCAGCCCTCCATATGTGGGTAACCCCGCCGCCAAAGTCAATTAGTAAGAACCAGTCGCAACAAATTCCCTCAGGCGACCGAACTCCGGGTGCCGGCGCCCGAAGTCCAATTGTCGATTTTTTTTGCCAGCGCCTCTTTGGTCACGGGCTTGGCAAGATAATCATCCATGCCGGAATCGAGGCATTTTTCGCGGTCGCCCCCAAGGGCATGGGCGGTCACGCCGATGATCAGCAAATGCCCGCCCTCGGCCTTCTCCTTCCTGCGGATTGCCTGGGTAGCCTCGAAGCCGTTCATGACGGGCATGGCGACATCCATCAGAATCACGTCGGGGGTGTAACTCTCAAGAAGCTCGAGCGCTTCCCGCCCGTTGCCGGCGATCCTGTGCCCATGGCCGAATTCTTCTAACAGGCATGCCATCACCGTTTGGTTCATCTCGTTGTCCTCGACCACCAGCACGGAAATGCCGGAGCGCGAGACCTCCTGCCGTATGGGACCGGCACCGCTCGCATCAATTTCTTGGTCCGTGACTGTGTCTTGGCCGGCCGCATCCATTGCGGAATGCCGGGCCTCCTGCAAGACCCGCACCGTGGTGTCGAACAGCATCGCGGAACTGGCCGGCTTGACCAGATGCTCCTGAATGCCGATGTCGCGGAAAATAGCCGCCGTCATCCGCCCTGTCGATGGACGCAAGCAGAATGATCGGGGTTTCGGCGCTGAAATCCTGGGACCTGATTTCCCGGGCCGTGTCTTCGCCATTCATGCCCGGCATGTGGTAATCCAGCACCACCAGGTCGAAGGGATGGCCCTCGCTGGCCGCCTGGCGCAGCGCCAGCACCGCTTCGCTGCCCGACGGCACCGCGGCGACCTTGAACTTCCAGGTTCCCAACTGTTCCACGAGGATCATGCGGTTGACCGCGTTGTCATCGACGACGAGGACCCGCGAGCCCGATACGTCTACGGGGACCCTCGGCCGTGTCGTGCTGCTGGCATGGATCGGCAGCGTCAGGAAAATCGAGAATGTCGATCCCTTGCCCAACTCGCTCTCGACACTGATCCGTCCGCCCATAAGCTCCACCAGGGTCTTGGAAATGGCGAGACCGAGTCCCGTCCCTTCAAAGCGCCGGGTCGAGCTTGAATCCAACTGGGTGAATTTCTGGAAGACGGTCGAGAGCTTGTCAGAGGCGATGCCGATGCCGGTGTCCTCGACCCGGATGGTCAGGTCGACGCTGTCGCCCTGCTCCTTGCCGGTGATGTCGACCAGGATATGGCCATGATCGGTGAACTTGACCGCATTGCTGATGAGGTTGAGCAAAACCTGACGGATCCGGCCGCTGTCGCCGACGAACTTGGTGGGCAGGAACGGCTGGAACCGAAGTGCCAGTTCGATGTTCTTTTCCGACACTTTCGGCGCGATCAGCGCACCGATGTCTTCCGCCGCGGACCTCAGGTCGAAGGGCTTGCAATCCAGCTGCAATTGGCCGGCATCGATTTTCGAGAAATCCAGAATGTCGTTGATGAGCTTCAAGAGATTATTGCCGGACCCCCGGATGACTTCGACGAAAGACCGCTGGCGATCGTCGAGGTTGGTGCCCTCCAACACCTCAGACATGCCGATCACCGCATTCATGGGGGTGCGGATTTCATGGCTCATATTCGCAAGGAATTCGGTTTTCGAGCGATCCGCCGCGAGCGCCCGCTCACGTTGGACGGCGAGCTCCCGATTGCGTTCACCCAACGCCTTGATCATAAGCAGGATCAGAACACCGGGAATTGCCATCGCCAGAAGGGTCAGGCCGGTCACCCTGGAGGGCGAAAACGGCGAATTGATCGCGCATCTGGGTCCGCTCCGCCGTGAAGTCGAGGCAGACCTCGACAACCCCGATCGTTTGATCCTTCCGGAAAACGGGAACAAAGGATTTGACATAGAAAGCCGGGAGACTGGCGTCCCCGGTATTTTCATTCATTTCCGTGTGAAACTTGCCGGTGGTCACCACGGAAGCGGCCTTGGAGCTATGATCCCGCAGGCTGGGGCCGTTTGCCTTGGGAGTATTGAGGTCGTCGGAGCGCAGCCTCAACCGACCTTGAGAATCGAACAGCCTGAAGCCGAAAACGGTGCCGAACTCGCGCACGCCTTCGAGGAATTCCTGATCCCGGCCGGAGAGGGGGGCGCCCGCCAGGATGTCCTCCATCGAGCCGATTTCATGCGAGATGTAGCGCGACCACCTTAACGCAGCCTGTTCCGCCTGCCGCGCCAGAATTCTTTCTGAAGTGGTGCTCAGGACGCCATACGCCGAAACGACCAAGAATCCGATCGCCAGCGCCGCCACGACCCCCATATGGAGCGGCCGAACCCCTGACAAAGTCATACGATTCTCCGTGGTTTTCCCGGCCTGACGCTAAGTGATTAAAGTGAATATGCTGTTAATAAGCGCTCGCAACTGGGCAGCCGGAGGCGCGGAAATACCTGTCTCGGCGCCAGGCCCATTGCGCCGGGTTTGTGCCCATGGCACGGTGCGTGTCGCATGGTTTCTTCATCCGACATAGACTCGTCGTCTTTCGGCCCCCGATTCGCGCCATACGCGTGCCAGCCGGGCAACAGCCGCGGCCGCCTGTTTCCCGAGCCCCCGAGCAGAACCCGGACGGATTTTCAACGTGACCGCGACCGAATCATCCATTCTGCGGCTTTTCGCCGTCTCAAGCACAAGACCCAGGTCTTCGTCTATCACGTCGGCGATTACTATCGGACTCGGCTGACCCATTCCTTGGAGGTCAGCCAGATCGCGCGCTCGATCTCGCGCTGCCTCGGCCTCAACGAAGACCTGGCCGAGGCCCTGGCCCTGGCCCACGATCTCGGCCATACCCCCTTCGGCCATTCCGGAGAGGATGCCTTGGATGCCGCCATGGCGGCCCATGGCGGGTTCGACCACAACGCCCAAACCTTGAAGATCCTCACATGGCTGGAACACCGCTACGCCGGTTTCGACGGCCTCAACCTGACCTGGGAAACGCTGGAAGGCGTGCTCAAGCACAATGGGCCCCTGACAGGCCCCCATGCCCGCAGGAAAACCGCGGCCATCCCCGAGGCAATCATCGAATTCGATCGGCTGTTCCCACTCGATCTCGCCACTTTCCCAAGCGCCGAGGCCCAGGTTGCGGCGCTCTCCGACGACATCGCCTATAACAATCACGACATCGACGACGGATTGCGGGCGGGCCTCCTGGAAATCGCGGATTTCGAGGGCGTGCCGCTTGTGGGCCCGGTCTTCGAGGAGGTCGCTCGGCTGCACCCGAACCTCGCCCCCGACCGCGTCATTCACGAAGCCGTGCGCCGCCTGATCGACGCCATGGTCAGCGATTTGATCAACGAATCCAAGGGACGCATCGCGGCGGCAAGCCCAACCTGCGCCGATGAAATTCGAGCGCTTGACCATCCTGTGATTGCTTTTTCCGCTGGAATGGCGGAAAACGACCGCGCGTTGAAAGCCTTCCTGTTTACCCATATGTATCGACACGAGACGGTGAACCGGATGTCGGATACCGGCGCCAAGGTGGTGCGTGAGTTGTATGAGCTGTTCCTGGCGGAGCCCGAACACCTTCCCGCCGACTGGCAACAGAGCCTCGACGGCCCGGGCGGCGCGGCGACCGCGCGAACGGCGGGAGACTACATCGCCGGCATGACCGACCGGTATGCGCTGCGCACCTACGAACGGCTCATTGGTCCCATTGGGATTCCGGACGTATTATGAATGTTTTCAATGATTTGAAAAAAGAAGTTCTCAAGGTTCTCGAAGACCTTCAGGAAGAGAACCTGCTGCCCAGGGAACTCGACTGCGCCCGCGTATCCTGCGAGCCGCCAAAGGAGGCGGCCCACGGCGACGTTGCTACCAACGCCGCCATGGTGCTGGCCAAGCCGGCCGGGCGCAAGCCCCGGGACCTCGCCGAGCTTCTGGCCCAGCGCCTGGCGACCCATACCTCGGTGACCGAGGCCCTGGTTGCCGGTCCCGGATTCATCAACCTGCGCCTGGACCGGGAATTCTGGTTCGGGCGGCTCAGGGACGTGCTTGAGGCCGGCATCGCTTATGGCGACTCGGACATCGGCGCGGGCCAGCCGGTAAATGTCGAATACGTCTCCGCCAATCCGACGGGCCCCATGCATGTCGGCCATGCCCGCGGCGCCGTCGTGGGCGATGTCCTGGCCACGTTGCTGGAAAAGGCCGGCAACGCGGTGACCCGCGAATACTACATCAACGACGCCGGCGTTCAGGTCGATCAACTCGCCCGGTCGGTTCATTTCCGCTACCGCGAAGCGCTCGGCGAGGAGATCGGCGCCATTCCCGAAGGCCTTTATCCCGGCGACTATCTGAAAGATGTCGGCGCCGCCCTGGCGGAACGTGACGGCGGCAAATGGCTGAGTGCCGGTGAAGAAGAGTGGCTTCCCGTGGTCCGCGGGTTCGCAATCGATGCGATGATGTCGATGATCAGCGAGGATCTCGCGGCGCTGGGCATTCGCCATGACGTGTTCAGTTCGGAAAAGGCCTTGGTCGATCAAGGACTTGTCGATCAGGCCTTCGATCTGCTCAAGGAGAAGGGACTGATCTATACCGGCACGCTGGAGCCGCCCAAGGGCATGAAGCCGGAAGATTGGGAGGAGCGTCCCCAGGATCTCTTCAAGTCCACCGAGTTCGGTGACGACGTCGACCGCCCGCTCCGCAAATCGGACGGAAGCTGGACCTATTTCGCCAGCGATATCGCCTATCACCTCGACAAGTACCGGCGCGGCGCCACCACCATGATCGACGTCTGGGGCGCCGACCACGGGGGCTATGTCAAACGCATGGCAGCCGCCGTCAAGGCATTGACCGGCGGCGACGGAGTGCTGGACGTTAAGCTATGCCAGCTGGTCAACCTGCTCGACGCCGGGGAACCGGTAAAGATGTCGAAAAGGGCGGGGACCTTCGTCACCCTGCGCGAGGTGGTTGACGAAGTCGGTAAGGACGTGGTCCGCTTCATCATGCTGACGCGTTCCAATGACGCCGTGCTGGATTTCGACCTTAAGGCCGTGACGGAACAGACCCGCGACAATCCGGTGTTCTACGTGCAATACGCCCACGCCCGCGCATGCTCCGTGTTGCGCAATGCGGCAGAGCAATTCCCCGGGCTAGACACCGGGGCCAGGGCCCTTTCCAAGGCGTCGCTCGCCCCTCTTGAAGACGCGCAGGAGCTCGACCTGATCAAGCTCCTGGCGGCCTGGCCGCGGGTGGTGGAAGGCGCGGCCCTGGCCCATGAACCGCACCGAATCGCGTTTTACCTGCAGGATGTTGCCGCGGCGTTCCACGGGCTTTGGAACAAGGGAAACGCAGACGCCGAGGCCCGCTTCCTGGTGAACGATGAAGGGATCAGCCGGGCGCGGCTGGCCCTGGTCCGCGCGGTGGCCGTGGTGATCGCTTCCGGCCTTGCGGTGCTGGGTGTCGAACCGGTCGAGGAGATGCGCTGATGTCCTATCACGACCTGACGGGAGAAACCCGCGGCCGACCCGCCTCGGAACCGGCCCCCAGGCAAATTCGTCAATCGGCGCCCGCTGGCTCCAATTTACGCGGCAAGCTTCTCGGCGCCCTGGTGGCCGTTTCCGCGGTGGCCGGTTTCGCCGGCATCGCCTGGTACGCCACCAACCAAGGGCAGAAGAATTCCGCCACCGTCGTGCCGGTCATCCAGGCCGATGGATCACCGGTCAAGGTGCTGCCGGAGAAGCCCGGAGGCATGAAGGTCCCCAATCAGGACAAGCTGATTTATCTGCAAATCTCACCCGATACGAAGAAGCCGGAAACCGAACGTGTCCTGCCCGGGACGGAAAAACCGATGGCCAAACCCAAACCGTCCGAGCCAGCTCCGGTACCGAAAACGCCGAAGGAGCCCAAAGCCACGACGGTCACCCAGGCCCCGATCCTGCCCCCCAAGATGGCCGCTCCGGAGACTCCCGCCGAAGCCGCCAAGGCCGCCGAATCCGCCAAGGCCAAGATGGCGGACGGGGTAACGGCGGCAGCAAAAAAAGAAGCCGAAGGCAAACAGCCCACGTTCGACCGGGATGCGCTCAAGGCTGCGGCAGCGGCAGCCGCCGAGGGAGGGCAGGATGCCGCCGCCAAGGACGGGAGCAAGCCCGCGGAACAGAAGAAGGACGCAGCCAAGGACAGCGTCGGTCCAGCGGCGGGCCAACTGACCAAGCTTGAGCCTTCCGCGAAGTCCAAGGATGCCATCGCCGGGGGCGGCGGATACCGGGTCCAGCTCGGCTCCAGCAAGCTGAAGGATCGCGCGGAAGCCGAAGCCCGGCGCCTCAATAATCTGCATGCGGCGATCCTCGGCGAGGCACGGGTTGCGGCGGTGCGTGCCGACCTCGGCAAGCGCGGCGTGTTCTACCGGTTGTGGGCGGGGCCCTTTGCCGAACGCAGCGCCGCCGATGCCCTTTGCGACAAGCTCAAAGCCCGCAAGCAGGGCTGCCTGATC
>Ga0224512_10001051_pt1 | contig 27515 bp, 21 predicted proteins | sample SF_May12_sed_USG_4_FD_169103 | JGI IMG/M metagenome (GOLD analysis project Ga0224512, IMG submission 169103) | Sediment microbial communities from San Francisco Bay, California, United States - SF_May12_sed_USGS_13 | ecosystem: Environmental > Aquatic > Marine > Sediment | place: USA... | reverse complement strand
TCGTCCATCCGATGGCAGGATGGAAGGAAGAGCCCCTGAAAGCCGCGCTCCGCCTGCCGGACGATTTCCGCCCCATCGCCGTGATCGCCGTGGGGTATGCGGGGAAGCCCGAGGACATAGACGAGGAGACCCGGAGGAAGGACGAGAAGCCGCGGGTGCGCAAGGACCCTGGCGAGATCGCCTTCCGGGGCCGCTTTGGCGATCCATACGCCGCTTCCCTTCCGTCTGCCCCCGCAAAGGTGTTCGAAACCGACATCCCCTTGCGGTTCGGGGACATCGATGCGATGGGGCACGTCAACAACGCGGTGACGATGACGCTTTTCGAACTGGGAAGGGCGAAATTCTTCTCCGATGTGACGGGGGTAAGAAAGGTCGAGGACTACGAGGTCATCCTGGCGGAGGCGACCGTGCGGTACCGGCTCCCGATCCTGCTCCAGGACCAGGTTCGGATTCGCATGCATATAACCGACGTTGCGCGAAGTTCCTTCCGGTTCCGGGCCGAGCTGTTCGATCCGCGCGACGGACGGGTCTACACAGAGGCGGAGACGGTCCAGGTGATGTACGACTACGGGAAAGGCCGCGCCACGACAATCCCTCCCGAATTCCTGGAAAAAGTGCGCGACTACATAGGCGGCTGAAGACCCCGCCGGCCGGTTTGGCAAGCAGGGCGGCCCGCACCGCGATCATGTCTCCTTTGGATCCGGGTGGGGTATGGCGGAGACACGGAAGACGTTGGGCCGGGAAAGTCTTCGGTTGAAATGAGAACTGCCGATTCATTATAATGACCGCCGATCAGCACCAGGGCATGGCACTTCGCCCTTGGGCTTTTTTCCCCAACGCAGTCCTAACTTAACGTTTATTCGGGAGGTCGCTGATGCCGAGAGCCGCGAAACGGTATGTTTATTTTTTTGGGGACGGAAAGGCTGACGGAACGGGAAAGATGAGGGACCTGCTGGGCGGGAAAGGGGCGGGCCTGGCGAATATGGTGAACCTGAAGATTCCCGTTCCTGCCGGATTCACCATCACCACCGAGGCGTGCAATACGTACTTCGGGAACAAGAAGAAATATCCGCCCGGCATGTGGGAACAGGTGCTTTCCAACCTGAAGAAGGTGGAGAAGGCGATGGGGACGAAGTTCGGGGATGCGAAAAATCCTCTCCTCCTTTCCGTCCGTTCGGGATCGAAATTTTCCATGCCCGGAATGATGGACACGGTGCTGAACCTCGGACTCAATGACACCACGCTTAACGCTCTCGTCGTGAAGACAGGCAATGAGCGTTTCGCTCTCGACACCTACCGGAGACTGATCACCATGTTCGGAAGCACCGTCATGGGGGTCGACCGGCAGCTTTTCGAAAAGGTCCTGGAAGCGAAGAAGGCGAGCAGGAAGGTCCATCTTGATACGGACCTGACCGTGGAAGATTTACGGGACCTCGTCGGGAAGTTCAAGAGAATCTTCGAGAAGGAAACCGGGAGAGGTTTTCCGAAGGACCCTCTCCAGCAGCTCAAGCTGGCCATCAATGCCGTGTTCGACTCCTGGTTCGCCGACCGGGCGGTCACCTACAGAAGACTCAACAATATTTCCCATGATCTGGGAACGGCGTGCAACGTCCAGGCGATGGTTTTCGGGAATATGGGCGAGAACTCCGGCACCGGCGTCGGTTTTACCCGGGACCCCTCCACCGGCCAGAGGAAGTTCTTCGCCGAGTACCTGAACAATGCGCAGGGGGAGGACGTCGTGGCGGGCATCAGGACGCCTCTTCACATCGATGAACTGAAGAGAAAAATACCCGCCGCCTACAACGAACTGGGAAAGATTTACCGGAAGCTCGAGAAGCATTACCGGGACATGCTGGACATCGAGTTTACCGTCCAGGACGGCAAGCTCTACATGCTCCAGACCCGGATCGGAAAGCGGACCGCCGCCGCTTCCCTGAAGATCGCCATCGACATGGTCAAGGAAGGGCTGATCGACAAGAAGACGGCCATCATGCGAATCGACCCCGGCCAGCTGGATACGCTCATGCACCCGTCTTTCGACCCGAAGGTTCCCGTCAAGGTCATCGGCAAGGGCCTTCCCGCATCGCCCGGCGCCGCGGTCGGCACGGTCGTGTTCTCCGCGGAAGACGCCGAACAACGGGCCGAAAGGGGAGAAAAGGTGATCCTGGTGAGAACCGAGACCTCACCCGAAGATATCGGGGGCATGGATGCGGCCCAGGGGATTCTTACTGCCCGGGGAGGGATGACGTCCCATGCGGCCGTTGTGGCAAGGGGGATGGGCAAGTGCTGCGTCGCCGGCTGCACGGCGCTTAACATCGACGAAAAGAAGAAAACCATGACCCTGGAGCCGCACGTCCTGAGGGAGGGCGATACCATCACCCTCAACGGGACCACGGGGGAAGTCATCCTGGGAAAGGTTTCCCTCGTGGAGCCGGCACTCACCGGGGATTTTCACACCATCATGAAATGGGCCGATGAGGTACGGGAGCTCGGAGTCCGGGCCAATGCCGATACGCCGGCCGATGCCCGCATGGCGCTCAAGTTCGGTGCCGAAGGGATCGGACTCGTCCGCACGGAGCACATGTTCTTCGAGGCGGAGAGAGTGCAGGCGGTACGCGAGATGATCCTGGCGGACGACACAGAGGGGAGGAAAAAGGCCCTCAAGAAGATCCTTCCCATGCAACGAAAGGATTTCATCGGGATCTTCAAGGTGATGAACGGGTTGCCGGTGACCATACGTCTCCTCGACCCGCCGTTGCACGAATTCCTGCCGAAAACCGACGAGGAACTGAGGGAGATCGCCAAGGATATGGGTGTCTCCTTACAGAAACTTCAGGCGCGCAACAAGGCGCTGCACGAGTTCAACCCCATGCTGGGCCACAGAGGATGCCGGCTCGGCATCACGTATCCGGAAATCTCCGAGATGCAGGTCCAGGCCATCATGGAAGCCGCCTGTCAGGTGGCCAAGCAGAAAATCAAGGCTATCCCCGAGATCATGATTCCGCTCATTTCCGATGTGAAGGAATTGAGCATGATGCGCGAGTTGACGGTGAGGATCGCCGAAGGGGTGCAGAAGCGGTACGGGGTCAAGGTCCGCTACGAAGTGGGGACCATGATCGAAATCGCCCGGGCGGCCCTGCTGGCCCACGAGATCGCGCCGGAAGCCGACTTCTACTCCTTCGGCACCAATGACCTGACCCAGACGACGTACGGCCTGTCCAGGGATGATGCGGGAAGGTTCCTGCCTTACTACGTGGCCCACGGGATCTTCGAGGAGGACCCCTTCATCACCCTCGACCAGAAGGGCGTCGGTCTTCTCATGAGGATGGCCATCGAAAACAGCCGGAAGATCAAGAAGGGGATGAAGATGGGGATCTGCGGGGAGCAGGTGGATCCCCGGTCGGTCGCGTTCTGCGACGAGATCGGACTCACCTATGTGAGCGGCTCCCCGTTCCGGTTGCCGGTGGCCCGCCTTGCGGCGGCCCAGACGACGATTGCGAAAAAGAGGAAAAAAGGCACGTCCCTGTCATCGGTGTAAGCGGAAACGAACAGGGCTCCCTCCGGTTTCGGGAGGGAGCCCTGGGCTCTTCCTTCTGTTCCGCCCGACCCTACCACCCCATGGCATACCCGGTATCCAGACGCGCCGTTGCCACGCCGGAGAGTACCCCGCTGCCGGCATCGTACCGTATGCCGAGAACCCGTCCGTGGCTCCACTCCCCGCCGACTTTCACCGTATGCCCCTTTTCCCGGAGGGCGGAAACCGTGGACTCGGGGATGCGGCTTTCCACGTGCATCGTTCCCGGCTGCGCGCTGTGCGGATGGAAGGATGCGGGAAAATGGCTCGTGTGAAAAGTGGGAGCGTCGACCGCGACCTGCATGTTCATGTCGAAATCGACGCAATTCAGGAAGAACTGGAGCGACCACTGGTCTTGCTGATCCGCCCCCGGTGTCCCGAGCGCCATGAACGGCCTGCCGTCCTTCAGCACAATCGTGGGAGTGAGGGTGGTGCGGGGACGTTTACCGGGCTGAAGGGAATTGGCGTGGTCGGGGTCGAGGTAGAACATCTGCATGCGGGTTCCGAGGGGAAACCCCAGGCCTTCGATGACCGGCGAACTGCGGAACCAGCCTCCACTGGGCGTGGCGGAGATCATGTTTCCCCACTGATCCGCCGCGTCCAGATGCGTGGTGTCTCCCTTGTGGATATCCGAGCCGCCCTTTCTTTCCTCGGGCACGTACGGGGGTGCATTCCCGGGGCGCAGTTCCATCGACGCGCGGTCCGGGTCGATCAGCGCGCGGCGGTTTGCCGCGTATGCCTTGGAAAGAAGGATATCGAGAGGAACCCTGACGAAGTCCGGATCGCCGTAATACGTTTCCCGGTCCGCGAAAGCCAGTTTGGCCGTTTCGATCAGGAGGTGGATGTATTCCGGGGAGTTGTGTCCCAGGGAGGCCAGGTCGAACCCTTCCAGGATGGTCAACTGCTGCAGGAAGACCGGTCCCTGCGACCAGGGCCCGCACTTGTAGACATCGTGCCCCCGGTAGGGGGCCGTTACCGCGTCTTCGACCCGGGTGGCGTAGCGTGACAGGTCCTCCTTCGTTATCAGCCCGCCGTGACGTTTTCCCGTGGAGTCGGGAAGCCTGTTTTCCGTGATGAACGCGATGATTCGCTCCGCGATCTCTCCCTTGTAAAAGGCGTCGTGAGCGGCCGAAAGCGCTTTCCGACGGCCTCTCCGTCTCTCCCGGGATTCCGCCTCCAGGAGCTTTGCATACATCCCGGCCAGGTCCTTTTGGACGTAGATCTCCCCCACGGCCGGAACGTGTCCGTCGGGGAAATAGGCCCGGGCCGAGCTCGGCCACATCTCCAGGAACTGTTCTTTGCTCCGCTCGAAGGCGGACGCAAGCCTTTCGAACATGGGGAATCCCCGTTCCGCCAAGTCGATGGCAGGCGAAAGGACCTGTGCAAGTCGCATGGTCCCGAAGCGGGACAGGGCTGCGATCCAGGTCGAGACGGCGTCGGGCACGGCGGCGGCCAGCAATCCATCGCCGGGAATGGTCTCGATTCCGTTTTTCCGGAACCACTCGATGTTTGCCCTTTGCGGAGCGGGTCCCTGACCGGAGAGGCTCACTATCCGTTTCTCGTTCGCCAGGTAGATCAGGATGGGCACTTCGCCGCCGATGCCGTAAATGTACGGCTCCAGGACGGCCAGGGCGAACCCCATCGCCACACCGGCGTCCACGGCATTCCCACCCTCCTCGAGAATGTGCAGCCCGATCCTGCTGGCAAGATAATGCCCGGAGGTGACCATCCCGTGTGTCCCCATGATGACGGGACGGGTGGTGAAGATGTCCGGCCCGGAACCGGCGAGAAGGGTGAGCATATCCCGGGAGTCGTTGGATGTCATATGCCCCTCGTTTCTTGAGGCGGTCAGAACCGGATGAGCCGTTTCTTGAAATTCTCCAGCTGGGTCTTGAGGCGCTCGGGGAGGTGGCTGCCGAACTGGTCGAAGAAGGCCTCGATGTCGAAGTATTCCGCCTTCCAGGAATGGGAATCGACCCGCAGGAGCTCTTCCATGTCCTGTGGGGAAACGGACAGCCCCGAAAGATCGAGATCCTCCAGTTTCGGCATCAGCCCGATGGACGTTTCCGAGGCCCCGACTTTGCCGTCGACCCTTTCGCACATCCATTTCAGGACTCGGCTGTTGTCGCCGAAGCCCGGCCACAGCCAGCGTCCGTCGTCGCCTTTGCGGAACCAGTTGACGTAGAAGATCCGGGGGGTTTTGGCACCCATCCTGTCCCCCATTTCGAACCAGTGCTGGAAGTAGTCCCCCATGTGGTATCCGCAGAAGGGTATCATGGCGAATGGGTCGTGGCGCACCTTGGCGACCTTGTCGATAATGGCCGCGGTGCCCTCCGAGGATGCCGTGGCTCCCAGGAAGACCCCGTGATCCCAGTCAAATGCCTCGAAGACCAGCGGCACGACCGCGGACCGGCGTCCGCCGAAGAGGAAGATGTCGATCGGTACGCCCTCGGGGTCGTCCCAATCGGGAACGGTGCTTGGGCACTGACTGATGTGCGCGGTGAACCGAGCGTTGGGGTGGGCCGCAGGCTCGTCCCTTTCCGGCGTCCAGTCCCACCCCTTCCAGTCGATGAGGTGCTTTGGTACCGGCCCGTCCATCTCTTCCCACCAGATATCTCCCTCGTCGGTCAGAGCGCAGTTCGTGAAGAGGGTGTTCCCCTTCACCGTGTCCATGGCGACCGGATTCGATCTGTACGAGGTCCCGGGGGCCACGCCGAAGAATCCCGCCTCCGGGTTGATGGCATGAAGACGGCCGTTGGGTCGTATTTTCATCCAGGAGATGTCGTCGCCGATGATCTCGGCTGTCCAGCCGGGAAGGGTCGGCCTGATCATGGCCAGGTTGGTCTTTCCGCACGCCGAAGGGAAAGCGCCGGCGATGTGATACGTTCGGCCCTCGGGGCTTATGAGCCGCAGGATCAGCATGTGCTCGGCCAACCACCCCTCCCGCCTGGCGATGGCCGAGGCGATGCGAAGACTCAGGCACTTCTTGCCCAGGAGGGCGTTCCCGCCATACCCGGACCCGTAGGACCAGATCAGGTTTTCCTGGGGGAAGTGGCTGATGTATTTGTCTTCTATGGGTGCGCAGGGCCAATGAACGTCATGCTGTCCCGGCTCCAATGGGGCCCCGATGGAATGCAGGCAGGGGATGAACTCTCCTTTGGTTCCCAGCGCTTCCAGCACCTTGGACCCGACCCGCGTCATGATGTGCATGTTGCAGACCACGTAGGGGCTGTCCGAGATCTGCACGCCGATCTTGGCCAGGGGCGAGCCCACGGGTCCCATGGAGAAGGGGATGACGTACATGGTGCGCCCCTTCATGCAGCCTTTGTAGAGGCCTTTCATGGTTTTTTTTAGCTTGGCGGGATCGATCCAGTTGTTGGTAGGTCCGGCATCCTCCGGGAAGGGGGTGCTGAGGTAGGTCCGGGCCTCGATCCGGGCGACGTCGCTGGGATCGGACCGGAAGAGGAAGCTGTTCGGCCTCTTTTTCAAGGGTATGGCGGTACCGCTTTTCACCATTTCGTCCATGCATCGGTCGTACTCTTCCCGGGAACCGTTGCACCAATAAATCTGCTTGGGCCGGCACATGGAAGCGACTTCCTCGACCCATCGCGTAAGCCCGACGTGTCTGCATGTCACCGTCATAGGAGAATCCCCCCGTCAGTTTTTTTTACCGAATGGTGGCTGTCCCTTTAGGATACGCGTTTCCGGCGAATCCCGGGACTACCGGGAGAAACTGGCTTCCCCAATCCGTGCCATGGCGATCGCGAACGACGCCGTTAAAAAAATTTATGGAACCGTCAGGAGGAAGGCAGGGAACAACTCACCGGAGTCCGGAAAAGGATTCCGGGAAAAAGTTACCCGTGAGGAGCAATGGGCAACCGGCTGCCGATCAATAATCACGAATCACCGTGAACCATTGCCCGCTCGGACCGGAACAGCGGATTCACGGGAAAGACCGATGCTTCAGCTTGGCCCCCCGCAATAGTGGGTCAGAACCGCATACCTTGACTGGGACATGATCTTCGTCGCGACGGTTCCGAACAAGGCCCCCATGACTCCCGGGTTGCCGTGCGTCGATATGAAAATGAGGTCGCAGCCCTTTTCCTTGGCCACCCTCAGGATGCCGTCGACGGGGGATTCGCCGGCAATATGCACCGTCTCGCACGGCACGCCTACCTCGGTGCACATCTTTTCCGCCACTTCGAGGCACTTGTCCGCCAGAAACTTCTTCGATTCCTCCGCCTTGGCCCAGGCCTCTTTTGCCTTCTTGACATCCGAGCGCCCCACTAACGATTCCGGGTGATACATCTCCAGGATTTCATGCGCAGAAAACTTACCCGTGACGTGAACTGCTGTAATCTTGGCATTGAGGTCCTTGGCAAGCAGAACACCGTGACAGGTACCGTACGCACATTTCCCCAACCCATCTGTCGGCAAGAGGATGTTCTTGTACATGCGTTCTCCTTCGTCTGCACCCAGCCGGTTTTCCCGGGTCTCGAGATGTGATTGAGTGCCGATTGTGAAGGAATTGGAAACGCATGTCAAGAGAGGGGAGCCCCACGTTCGTTCTTCGTGCGAGCCTTGACGAATACGGGAAGGGGAGCCGGGATTTTCGCGGTATCTCCCCCGGCGAGTGCATACAGCATCACGGATACAGGGGGGGGGAGTTGTCTCGACATCTCTTCCGGGAGACGTATACTGTACGCCGTAACCCCCCAAGAAATATGGTTATTAGGGATCACTCGCAATTCCCCTTGACAGGGGTCGCGGTAAATCATACCCTCTGGTCAGACCATCAGTCCTAATGCTGGTCAAGCCTCCCGGTAACTGGCCCAAAAACAACGAAACAACGGTAAGGTGATGAAGACGCAAGGGAAACGAAAAGAAGAGTTCTCGCTGCGCGTAGCCAAAGCCTTTATCGAGGACGAGGGCAAGGGTCTTGCCCGCGTGGATGAGGATGTACTGAAATCTCTGGGGGCCGTTCCCGGCGATGCTTTCATGATTACCGGCCGCCGGTCCACAGTTGCTCGCGCCGCCCAGACCAACACGCAATATTCCGGTCAGAGCCTGATACAGATCGACGGCATCACAAGAGACAATGCCCAGATATCGGTTGACGAATGGTGCACGGTTCAGAAAGTCCCGTTCAAGCAGGCCGATACCCTCATCCTCACTCCTGCGGATCCCCGCAGGCCGATTCCCAAAGATGCCGAGATCCGTCATATCATTCAACTGCTGGCAGGGCTCCATGTGGTCATCGGAGACAAACTCCAGATTGCCATGTTCGGCACCAGGCCGCAGTTCTTCATCGTGGAAGGGGCAAGCCCCAGAGGTGCCCTCCGGATAACCCCCCATACCACCATTACCTTCCGCGCCTCCGATTTCTCCCTCGAAAAGGCGTTCCGGGCCTCTTACGAGGACATCGGGGGTCTGGAACACGAACTTCGCAGCGTCAGGGAGATGATCGAGCTTCCCCTGAAGTTTCCCGAGCTCTTTTCCGAGCTCGGGATCGATCCGCCAAGAGGGGTTCTCCTTTCCGGGCCGCCGGGAACGGGAAAGACCCTCATCGCGCGAGCCATTTCCAACGAGGTCCGGGCCCATTTCATCCACGTCAACGGACCCGAAGTCATCCACAAGTTCTACGGGGAGAGCGAGGCCAAGCTTCGGATGGTCTTCGAGGAAGCACGCAAAAATGCTCCCAGCATCATCTTCCTCGATGAGTTGGACGCTCTCGCCCCGAGGAGAGCGCAGGTCATCGGAGACGTGGAAAAGCGGGTGGTGGCGCAGCTTCTTGCGCTGATGGATGGGCTCGTAGCCCGGGGAGAGATCGTGATCATCGGCGCCACCAATATGCCGGAACTGGTCGACCCGGCTCTCCGCCGTCCCGGACGTTTCGATCGCGAGATCACGATCGGCGTCCCGAGCCGGGCGGATCGCCTCCAGATCCTGAAGATTCATTCCCGCAAAATGCCGCTCGCGGACGATGTCGACCTGGTTCGCTTGTCCGAAATCACCCATGGCTACGTCGGTGCGGATCTTGCCGCCCTCTGCGCCGAGGCGGGCATGGCGACGCTGCGTCGCCTCATGCCCGGGATCAAATTCGAAGTGGATACGAAGCCCAGTCTGCCCAAGGATGCGAAAATCGAGGTCACCGCCGAAGATTTTCTGACCGCCTTCAAGGCGGTCGAGCCCACCTCGACGCGGGAGTTCATGAGCGAAAGACCGCACATCTCTTTCAAGGATGTGGGGGGACTGGAGGAGATAAAGCAAAGACTCCTGTCCCTCATTCAGCTCCCCCTGCGAGGCCTGCCCGTCTTCGCGCATTCCCGCGTGAGTCCCCCCAAGGGCGTTCTCTTCACGGGCCCATCCGGAACGGGGAAAACCCTGATGGCCAAGGCCCTGGCAGGGGAGACGGGAATGACCCTCATCGTCGTCGATCCTCCCACCCTTCTGTCGAAGTGGGTGGGGGAGTCGGAAAAGGGCTTACGGGAGGTCTTCAAGCGGGCCAAACAGGTATCCCCGTGCATCGTGCTCATCGACGAGGTCGAGTCCATCGCTCCGGCACGGTCCGCGGAAGATGCCGGCCACGTCTCGCAGAGGATCGTCAGCCAGCTTTTCCGGGAGCTCGATGGACTGCAAAGCTCATTGGGGATCGTGGTCATTGCCACCACCAATCGCATGGACCTGTTGGAGCCGGCGCTGCTCAGGGCCGGGCGCTTCGATTTCATCATCGAATTCCCCCTTCCCGCCCGGGAGGAAAGGATCGAGATCCTGCAAACATTCCTGCGCACGCTCCCCCTGGATTCCCGTGTCGACGCCGAGATTCTTGCCGACATGAGCGAGGGGTGGACGGGAGCCGATATCGAGGCCCTTTGCAAGAAGGCGGTAATGCTCGCCCTGGAGGATTGCTTCAAAAAGGAGGAGAAACCCGATTTCTCCCGCTGCAGAATCACTCCCCGGCATTTCGAGCTGGCAACCGGACAGATAACTACTGCGACGGTCCAATCCGGCGCGGTGAGGCACTGATTCCTCTGGTCTTATAGGGGGGGAAATAGTGCAGGGAAAACGGAAATTGTTCAAGCCGATCAAAAAAACCAGGGTCTACGAGGAAATTGTTATCAAGGTCAAGGATATGATCGAGCAGGGCAGGCTCAAGTCGGGAGACCAGCTACCCGGGGAACGCGAGCTTTCCGAGGTGTTCCATGTGAGCCGGTCCTCCGTTCGGGAAGCGCTCCGCTCCCTGGAGAGCGGGGGGTATCTCGAAAGCCGTCATGGCGACGGAACCTACATCGCCAGTCAGCCCGTGGAGTCCCTGGTCAGTCCCCTGGCCTCCGTCATATTTTCGGAGAAGGACAGCCAGATGGAGCTTTTCGAGATGCGGCGGCTGATCGAACCCCAGCTTGCCCACCTCGCCGCGGAGCGGGCCACCGAAGAGGAAATCGCCCAGATGGAGGAAACCCTGGGCCTGCAGGAACAGGCGATCGCCAAGGGGGAAACGGGAAAGGAGGTTGACAAGGCGTTTCATTACCTCATGGCAAAAGCAACGAAAAACAGGGTTCTTCTCCGCTTTGCAGACTACATGGGGGACCTTCTTGAGGAAAGTCGGGACAGGTACCTTCAGGTGGATGGAAGACCCGAGAGGTCCATAGCGCGTCACAGACAGGTGCTTGACGCGATCAAGGCGGGGGACGGAGAGCTCGCCGCGCAAGTCATGCTCGACCACGTGCTCGATATCGAGAACTGTCTGTTCGCGGAAGAATTAATTTAACGAAAGGGGGGAACCACCGGAGTCGACGGGAAAGGAGGCGGTTATAGGAAACCATTCTTCTATTGTTGGGCGGTGATCGGACAGTCGCTTTCAGTAGAAAAAAAGGAGGAACGTTGCGATGGCTTTGAAAACAAGTACCGGCGAAAAAGTATATGAAATCACGATCTGGGCCCGCGGAGTGACCCAGGACATGGAGGGAAGGCACCTGTCGCTCCTGCTCGCCAACTCCGCGAGCAAGGACGGCAAGTTCACACAGGCATGGGACAACTACGCGGACCTGCCGGACCGGGTCGGGGTTCCCCTGCGGAAGTACGCGCGCATCAGCGACGAAGAGATCGAGATGCGCTACCTCTATGAAAATGCCGAGCCGAACATGTCCATCGTCATGGACGACACGATCGTCAAGGGGATGAACGTGCTGTACGGCATGCCAAAAGGCGGGGTGCTCGTCGTCAACACCAAGCGGCCGGTGGACGAGATCCTCAAGCTGATCCCCAACAAGGATGTGCTGAGCGCCATCGTGTGCGTGGATGCTACCGGCATTGCGGGCGGAACCGGCCTGGAGAGCCTCGACTTCATGGGGTCGGAGGGCGGCGTGGAAGCGAAAGCCATCGGAGCCGGGTTGGCGGCGCCGCTGGCCGGCGCGGCCGCGAAAGTATGCGACAAGATAAAAGTGGAGAGTATCGCTGCGGTTGCAGCGAACAAGGCGGGCGTGAAGGAAGGCAACAAGCAGGCAGTAGTAAAAACTCTATAAGTTTAAGAAGGAGAATCTTATGAGCCCAAAGTACAGTGAAAAGTTCAAGATTCCGAAGCACCTCGAGGTCCCCCAGGGAGCCGTCATTCCGGCGCCCGTGAAGGAAAACCCGATGATGAAGACCGGCAACTGGCGGACCGAGCGTCCCGTCATCGATCACGAGAAGTGCACGCTTTGCCTCAACTGTTTCGCCTTCTGTCCGGATTCCTGCTGGCATCTGGACGAGAAGGGCGAAAGGATGGTCTGGAACCCGATCTATTGCAAGGGCTGCCGGATCTGCGTCGAGGTATGCCCGGCCGATGCTCTCCGGAACGAGAACGAGCTGAATTTCAAAGGCGGCGTGGCCCGTCTGGAAAAACCCTACTAGAAGATCAAGAGGAGGTAAGCCAAATGGCTAAAGAAATGGTTATGGCGGGTTGTTCCTCCGCCGCTCATGCCGCCAAGTTCGCAAGGGTCGAGGTGATCAGCTCGTACCCGATTCGCCCGTACACCGGTATCATGATGGAGCTTTCCAAGCTGGTTGCCAACGGGGAGCTCGATGCCGAATTCGTTCACGGTGAGGGAGAACATGCCCAGGTTTCGATCGCCTACGGAGCCTCTGCCTGCGGGGCAAGGGCATATACGGGAAGCTCGGGCGTCGGCGTGACCTACGCCATGGAGTGCTACTCCCCGGCCGCGGGCGGCCGTTACCCGATTCAGATGGCAATTGCCGACCGTGCGCTCGACCCCCCCGGGGACTTCGGCTCCGAGCACACCGACGTCATGAGCGCCCGGGACCAGGGATGGATCATGGGCTGGGCGGAGACGCCCCAGGAAATCTTCGACAATACCATTCTCTATTACCGGATTGGCGAAGACCCGAAGGTGATGCTCCCCCAGTTCTCCTGCCAGGACGGCTACTTCGTCTCCCACATTCCCGACAAGGTGATCATGCCGGAACAGTCCCAGGTGGATGAGTTCCTTCCGCCCTACAAGCCACAGCACCCCCTCGATCCCACGCGGCCGACGTCCCACGGTCCGCAGATCTATGCGGACCAGGGATCGGCGATCGACATCCAGAGGCATATTGCGATGCTGGAAGCCCCGAAGGTGATCGAGAAGGCGATCGCGGAGTACAACAAGATCTTCGGCCGGAACTACAGCCCGTTCCTCGAGGAGTATAAGACCAAGGACGCCGACTTCGTCTTCTTCCTTATGGGAGCGCATGCCCGAACCGCCCGGTATGCCGTAGACCACCTCCGGAAGAAGGGGGCCAAGGTCGGCATGGTGAAACTGCGTTTCTTACGGCCCTTCCCGACGGAAGCGATTGCGGAGAGCCTCAAGAAGTTCAAGGCGGTGGGAATCGTCGAGACGAGCACCTCCTACGGCGGGGCCATGAAGGGCGGAAACCTCATTCACGAGGTCCGGTCGGCCTGCTACGATCTGCCCAAGCAGCCCGTGATCACTTCGTTCATGGCCGGACTCGGAGGGGAAGTGGTAACCCTGGATGAGTTCTACAAAATGGCGAAGATCCTCGCCGAGGCAGCCAAGACGGGGAAAATCGATCAGTACGTCTACTGGGTGAATTTCGATAAAGGGATTTAGCCAACGGTTTTTATATTTCGCTTGTTCAGATAAGAAACCTACTGCTGACAAGCATAAAAGGAGTGAAATACTATGGCGACAAAAGTAGAGACCCAGGAATTGGAACTGATCAAGAATATGCGGCAGATCCCGCAGGAAGAGTGGTACGTTCCCGGGCACCGGACATGCGCAGGATGTGGCCCGGCCTTAGCCTACAAGCTGGTGTCCAAGGCGACGGGACCCGATGCGATCTTCCTCGGGCCGACCGGTTGCATGTACGTGGCGAACACCAGCTATCTGTGCAGCCCGTGGGCGTACCCCTGGATGCATTGCCAGATCACCAACGCGGGAGCGATCGCTTCCGGAGTCGAGGCTGCCTACCAGGTCCTGATCCGGAAAGGGAAATACAAGGGGAAGCTTCCCAGCATCGTCGTCATGGCCGGTGACGGCGGGTCCATCGACATCGGACTTCAGGCCATGTCGGGCCTGATGTACCGGGGGCACGACGTCCTCTTCGTCATGTACGACAACGAGTCCTACGCCAATACGGGGATTCAGACTTCGCCGATGTCCCCTTACGGCGCCAAGACGACCTTTACCCCTCCGGGAAAAATGGTTCCTGAAGGGAAGAAGCTGTTCCCCAAGGATGCGCCGCAGTTGGTGATCGGCGGACATCCGGCCGTGCACTATGTGGCGACGGCATCGGTGGGCTATCCGGTCGATCTCATCAACAAGGTCCGGAAAGGGCTCAACTACAAGGCCCCGTCCTTCCTGCACATCCACAGCCCCTGCCCGAAAGGGTGGATATACGACGCCAAACAGACCATCAAGGTCGCGAAAGATGCCGTCGAGTGCGGCATGTGGACAAACTACGAGTGGGAGAACGGGGAATACACCTATCAGCACATTCCCAAGACGTACAAGCCAGTCAAGGAGTTTGTGAAAGGACAGGAACGCTTCAGCCACCTCACCGAGGAGCACATCGCCAAGATGCAGGCATTCATCACGGCGAAGATCAAGGCTCCCGGCAAGCCGATCGAAGTTCCGGTGCTCGGCCCGAGAGAAGAGGCTTGAGGTAGAGAAGCGAAAAGGGGTATCCTGCGACAGGATTCCCCAAACGGATGCAATATAGTTTGAATGAAAACAAGGGAAAAAGCGTCTCTTGTGGAAAGTCCCCGGTACCGGCAGCGCCCCCAATATATGTCCCCTTGGGAGCGCTGCCGAACCTGAGGGGGGAAATTACCACGAAGAAGGGAGGGGGGTGCCGAACGGAAAGGGAAAGCATTGCTGGAGGGGGCACATGGTCAGAAATCTTGCTTTAGGAGGCGTAATGACTATGAGAAAACTGAGATTCCGTTTCGCAATTCCGTTGATGCTTCTGATTGCATTGGTCTTCTGCTTCGGGGAAATGGCAGAGGCCGCCTGGCCGGACAAGCCGGTTGAATTCACGATCTCCGCCGGTGTGGGGGGCGGGGCGGACAAATACGCCCGGTTCCTGGTCGGACTCAATGTAAAAAACAATTATATTTCCCAGCCGATCATCCCCGTCAACAAGCCGGGTGGGGCCGGGGCCGTGGCCATGCAGTCGGTGTTGAGCCAGAAGGGCAACGGGTACCAGATGCTCATCACCCTGAACAGCTTCATCACCACACCTCTGTTCCAGAGCCTGCCCTTCACGTTCCGCGATTTCACACCGATCGCACTGCTGGCGCTGGACAACTTCCCTCTCTGGGTGGCCAAGGATAGTCCGTTCAAAACTGCCGCCGATTTCATAGCGGAGGCGAAGAAGCGCAGCATCATCGTCGCAGGAACCGGGTCCAAGCAGGAAGACGAGATCGTCTTCCGGGCCATCGAGACGATCGCCGGAACCAAGCCTTTCAAGTACGTCCCCTTCAAGGGCGGCGGTGACGTGGCCAAGGCACTGGTGGGCAAGCACGTCGAGGCCACCGTGAACCAGGTCAGCGAGGCGGGGCCCTTCTTCCCGGAATATGTGCGTCCCCTGTGCGTCTTCCAGGATACGCGACTGGATATCCCAGGCTACGAGAATGTCCCCACCGGCAAGGAGGCAGGGATCGATTTAAGCTACAACATGATGCGGGCCATCTTCGCTCCCCCGGGCATCTCCAAGGAGGCCCAGGATGGCTTGGTAGGGCTGTTCCAGAAGATCTCCGAGGACAAGGACTGGGTGGCATTCGCCAAGAAAACCGGTCTGCAGAGGAACTTCATCACCGGCGATGCGCTGAAGAAGTTCACGGAAGAATACGAGAAAAAGCACATCGATATCATGAAAGCGCAAGGCTGGCTTAAGTAACCCGTACCATCGGGGGATGATTTCGTAATAGAACTTCGAACCGGGGGGGTGTAGGGCCGGAACATAACGCCTTGCACCCCTCTTTCCAGACCACCTTGGGAGGCCGAAGTGAAAAAAGGTGAGTTGATCGTTGCGGCGGCGTTCATTCTCCTTGCTGGCATCGTGCTTGGCGACATGTATCGGGCTGGTATGGGATGGACGGAATATGGCCCCGACGCAGGCTTTGTCCCCTTCTGGGAAGGGGTGCTCCTGATGGTCTCCGCAATTATCATCCTGATCAGCGGATTGAAGCAAAAGGGCGGCGAAAACTTCTTCGTCAGCAAAGAGGGATTTTGGGAGGCAGTCCGGATTACGTTCACGTCGGTCCTCTTTACCGTCGGGATCGTCTTCCTCGGAGTATACTTCTCCACATTTCTCTTCTCCATACTGTTCGCCCGCTGGCTGGGAAAGCATCGCTGGATTTCATGCATCGCCTTTGCCGTCATTATCACCGCGTTCATTTACTTCGGCATGGAGAAGGGCTTGAAGATCACCTTGCCCAAGAGCCCGCTTTACGAGAAAGATTTGTTTATTTTCTAGGACAAAAAATGAGGGTAAACGGGATTACGCGATGGGCGGGGTTGTTCCGTTCATCTGCACCCGTCTATTTTATCATAACGGATTGTTTTTGAAAACGTTTCGCCGCGTCAGCACGGAGGCGTACGAAAGGTTCGGACATGCCGCTTACGAGAATGCAATCGGAACGGGAGGCATAGATGGAAACCTTGTCTCACCTCATGACGGGATTCGGGGTGGCATTACAGCCCATGTCGTTGCTGATGATGACCTTGGGGCTTCTTCTGGGTCTTGCGGTCGGCGTTTTGCCGGGGCTGGGCGGTACGGCGGGCGTGGCGTTGCTGCTGCCCCTGACCGTCCTCGTTGCCCCCGAAGTCGCGATCATCTTCCTGGCCGCCATATACTGGGGGGCCCTCTTCGGAGGTGTGATCACCTCGGTGCTGTTCGCCATCCCGGGGGAACCGTGGTCGGTGGCGCTCATCTTCGATGGATACCCGTTGACGAAACAGGGAAAGTCGGGGTTGGCGCTGGCGACCGCCTTCCTGGCTTCCTTCGTCGGGATCATCATCGCGTCGATCTTTTTTGTGGCGGCCGCGTTGCCCCTGGCCCTCCTTGCCCTTCGTTTCGGCCCCCCCGAGATGTTCGTGATCATGATGCTGGCCTTCAGCACATTCGTGGGGCTGGGCACCGGCAAGCCCTCGAAGACCCTGGTGAGCACCGCCTTCGGGCTGCTCCTAACGGCGGTGGGCCTGGACATTGTCACGGGCAAGCCCCGGCTGGCCTTCGGATCGATCACCTGGCTCAGCGGCTTCCATTTCGTCCCGATCACCATCGGCATGTTCGGCCTGGGGGAGATCCTGATCGACGGCGAGGACCGCTTTTCCACGGTGATCCGGGAGAAAGTAATCGCCAAGGTAGGCATGGCGGACATCAAGCAGGGCATGAGAGAGATCTGGAAGTTTTTCCCCCAGACGATTGCTGCCTCCATCATGGGCTTCTTCGTCGGGGTTCTCCCCGGGACGGGGGCGACGCCCGCCTCCTTCCTCGGCTACGGTCTTGCCAAACAGTACTCCAAGGATCCGGATAAATACGGCATGGGGGCCATCGAGGGGGTCATCGCTCCCCAGGCGGCCGCCAACGCGGCGGGTACCGGCTCCCTGCTTCCCATGATCACCCTGGGCATCCCCGGCTCCCCGACCGCGGCCGTCCTCCTGGCGGGCCTCTACATGTGGGGGCTTTGGCCGGGTCCCCGGCTGTTCCTCGAGCAGCCTGTCTTCGTCTGGGGGTTGATCGCCAGCTTGTTCCTTGCCGGGACGGTGTGTCTCATTATCTGCCTCATCGGCACGCCGATGCTGGCTTCCATCATGAGGGTGCCCTGGGGGATCCTCACCCCGATCATCATAGTCGCCTGCTTCGTCGGCAGCTACGTGATGCGCAATCTCATGTTCGACGTCTGGTGCACGCTCATCTTCGGGGTGCTCGGGTACATCATGAAAAAGCTCAAATACCCGCTTGCTCCTCTTGCCGTGGCCCTGGTGCTTGGCGACATGACGGAGCGGTTCCTCCGGCAGAGCCTGATCTTGAGCGACGGATCGTTTTCCATCTTCTTCACCCGTCCCATCGCGGGCGCATGCGCGGTATTCGCCATTTTCCTTTTCCTGCTCCCGGTCTACAAGATCATCAAGGAGAAGAGGAAAGCCCGCGTCAGCATCGGGCCGGGATGATCGATTCGGTAATGTGCGGGGGGATCCCTTTGGAAAGGGGTCCCCCCGTCGTTGTGATATTATGGGCTCAGAATTGATGGGAACCCTGCAGGCCTGCAAGTGGGTAGAAAAGCTGTTGATATTGATGAGAATACAACCGTGGCCACCCATCCGGAAAATGCCATCGGGGAGAAGCGTCCTGGGTCAGCCATTTCCTTCCACGATCCCGGCGGCCTTTCTTTCCTACATGTGACCTCACCATGACGCCGAAACATAAGATCCTGATTACCGGCGGTGCCGGTTCGTGCGGGAGATACCTGACCGCCTCGCTCCTCTCGCAGGGTCATGAGGTGAGGGTGATCGACAAGCAGGTGGAGCCCCTCCAATCGATTGACGACAGGAACTTGACCCGTATCCGGGCGGGCGTCGAGGACAGGGAAATCCTGAAGTCGGCCGTCGAGGGCGTGGACGCCGTCCTCCACCTGGCCTGGTCCTTCTCCGAGGATCCCCTCGAGGTCCTGGAGCATGACTTGAAAGGCCATATCTACCTCCTGGAGGAGATGGCCTCCCGGAAGGTCTCGCACCTGATCTACACGAGCACCGCGGTGGTATACGGAAAGCCGCAATATTCCCCCATCGACGAGAAACATCCCCTGGTGGTGGAAGAAGCGAGAAAGCCCCTCTACGGGATCGCCAAGGCGGCCGCGGAGAAACTCTGCCTCATGTACGGGAAGGGAAAAGGATCCCCGGCCACCATCGTCCGGTTCTGGTGGGCCTACGGGGAGGAGATCGGAGGGAAGCACCTGCGGGAGATGCTAAAGATCGCCTCGGCGGGAGAACCGCTCACGGTTCCCGCCGCTTCCGGCGGGAGTTTCCTCCACATGGCGGACCTGGCGCAGGGACTGGAGCGATGCCTCTTCCGTCCCGAGGCGTTCGGGCAGACGTTTAATTTTTCCACTGTCTATGTCACCTGGGAAGAGGTGGCGGGAATGGTCCGGGATGTGACCGGCTCAAACTCCGAGATCCGGTGCATTCCCCGGGGAGAGTGGGAGGGTAGCGCGTTTCTGGCGGACCCCTGGGAACTGTCCGACGCTGCGGCCAGGGATCTGCTGGGGTATCGTCCCATGGAGGCTTCCCAGGCAAAGGCATCACTGAAAAAAGCGATTGCACATTGCTGGAAGACGATGAGCAGGAAATCGTAGCCGGCCCGGCCGGATGGATTCGGTACGGAGAATGGACTACGGAGGGATGGAATGATCGATTTGGGCTGGTTAGGCTACATAGCGTGGGATGCCGCATTTTTCTCCGCGTTGATGAGCATCATCATCATCAACCTCATCCTGTCGGGAGACAATGCGGTCGTCATCGCCCTGGCTGTCAAGAATCTTCCCAAGAAACAGAGGATGTGGGGGATCATCCTGGGATCCCTGCTCGCCGTGCTGCTGAGAGTTGTTCTCACCTTTTTTGCAGCGCAATTGCTCTTGATCTCTTTCCTGAAATTCGCCGGGGGGATTTTGATTCTCTGGATCGCGGTGAAGCTTTTTACGTCCGGTCACGGGGAAGAGCACGTCGAGGCCGCGGGAGGGCTGTGGCAGGCCGTAAAGATCATCATCATTGCCGATCTGATCATGAGCATCGACAACGTGCTGGCGATCGCCGGCGCCTCGAAAGGAAACATGTTCCTGCTGCTTTTCGGTCTGGGCACCAGCATCCCTCTCGTAGTGGGAACGAGCACCCTCCTGTCCATGCTGATGGACAAATACCCGATCATCATCACCATCGGTGCTGCCGTCCTGGGCAAGGTCGGCGGCGAGATGATCATAACGGATCCCTGGATCCACAAGACCTTCCATCCCCTGCATTGGATGGATTATACGATGCAGGCCGTGTGTGCCGTCGGGGTTGTCGTGCTGGGGAAATATCTGGTGAAACGTAAGATTGCCAAATCCGAGAATTCAGCGGCAACAGCGGAGCAGATCCAGGTGGCTGACCAGGTGGGCGAAAAGGAGTAGGCGTAACGACATCCCCCCCACAGGATACGACGCGCGGGTTCCTACCCCTGGCGGATGCAGATGACCCCCAGGACGATGAGCCCCGCGCCCAGCAGGCGGATCCGCCCGAACCGTTCCCGGAAGAGAAGGATTCCCCCCATAACGCCTGCGATGGCGATCGCCGAGGCGTGCACGAAGACGTTGTGGGCGGCGAAAAAGATCCCCCGACCGGCGTTCCCGATCAGAAATAGAAGGTTACGGAGAATTTTCCCTCGTTGTAGTGAACTCCCGGGGAAATGGTCCGGCCGACGTCCAGAAAGATCGCCCGGCGATGGCCGAGCGAGATTCCCTGGCGGAGGATCGCCGAAAATTCCCGTCCCCGTTTCTCGTCTCCCAGGACGCCTGCCATCTGGCGCGCCGCAAGAAGAGTTTTCCAGGAGCGCGTCATCTGCCTCAGGATGCCGGCAGACAGGCCGACTCCCGCCGTGTAATCGGGGTTGAACCTGCCGGCGACGTTCACCTCCGTTTCCAGCAGCACGTGGACCAGGCCGAGGGGGCGGATGTCCCAAGCCATTCCGCCCCCCGGATTCAGGAAGAAGACCAGGGCGTCCGAGCCGCCCGGGAAGGGCTTGGTCGCGAACCCCGTCCGGAATTTCCAGGAGACCGGCCGGAAGAAGTCGTCCCGCCCGGCAAGCGACAGGATGTGGACCAGGTCCCACTCCTGCAGGCGGAACCGCCCGGTATCGGGGTAGTAGCGCACCGTCGCACGGGAGAATTCGATCTGGGATCCGGGGGTGAAGCCGTCGTCCGCGTCCAGGAGGTCGTGATAGGCCGGCCTGCCGGACACCTCCAGGAAGGGGTCCTCTTCCCGGATGCCCGCCGCCAGCGCCACCCGGGAGGACTCGTGGCCGCTTTCGGGTTGCTCCGGCGCCGGAATGGGTGTCAGTAGGCTCTCCGCCGCCGGGATCGTGCTCCGTGCGGAAAGGACCGTCAGGAACCGCCTCAGGTACTCTTCCTTCGTGTATTGCCCTTTGGCATACCGCAGCTGGACGGCTTCCGAGGCGAGGTCGAGGATCTTCCCTTTATCGGCGTCGGGAATGTCGACGGCAAGGATCTCCCTTGGGGCAACGGTGTTGTCGAGCACGGAACGGGCTCGCCCGATGTCCGCTTCGTCCAGGGAGGAAGCGATGTGCCGGATCTTCCGGGCCTGGGAGGGGCGGAAGACCGGATCGGAGATCAGACCCTCGGCGCGGACGGTTTTTACGGTGTCGATAGGGATGGTGAACCGGTGGAACCGGTCGGTGAGCGTGGCCGTCGGGGCGGCGATCTCCAGGACGAAGAGCAGGTCGTAGGAGCAGTTCTCCTTGAAAAAGAAATAGTCCGAGTAGATCCCCTGCAGTTCCAGGACGTGCAGGACCATCCGCTGCACCTCTTCTTCGGTGAAATTCAGCCGGTACTCCCAGAGGTCCCTCTGGTCCATGTTGCCGTATTCCTTCACCTTGTCGTAGTACGGGAGGATGGAAAAGTACCCCGGGTAGAGCCCGAAGATCCCCTTTACCGCGTATACCAGTCCGTTGTCGTTCCGGTCGATCTGGGCCGCGTAGTTTACGGCGTACGACAGGAGAGGGCTTTCGTAGGAAGAGTCGAATCGAAGAAATGTGTGGCCGAACATGGAGGCGGGGGCGTTCATGTGCCCCGAGGCGAAGATGAGGCTTGCGGATTTTGCATCGATTCTTTTGCGGTGTTCCTCGAGGGTCGGGCAGGAGACCTCCGGAAGCCTCGTGAGGTCGACCGTAAGCCGCCGGATCAGCCAGTCGTACCGGGCGGGGAACCGGCATCTCGGGATGGTCTGCTCCTCCAAGCCGCCGGCGAAGAGCCCGTCGATGGCGGCATTAAGCTCCGCCGACGGGTCGTGCTTGCCCTCCGGGGAGAGGAAGAACTTCGGGTCGTCGACGAGGCTTTCCGTGCCGAACAGTCCGGGCTTGTAATGCAGGAGGACGTGCCAGTAGCGGTCGTCCGGGAGGCGAAGCTTCGTCGCCGATTCCTTCAGCTCGTCGCGGTACGGCGTCGTCTCCGCTGCTCCTGGCAGGGAAGAGAACAAGAGAAGAAAAAAAAGAGGGTATGCGAGTCTGTGCAGCATACCCTCTTATAGCATTCTCCCGCGGAAGGGGGATCCTCCCGCGGGTTGCCCGTTAGGAAGAAAGCCGAACGATCGTGTCGACCACCTGCGCGTACTCCACGTTTTCCCGGGGGAAGATTTCCGCGAAGTGGGTCTGCAGGTTCCGGTAGAACGCTTCCCGCTTCTCCGGCGCGACCTGCATCAGCTCCGCGAGGGTCTGAACGGACTCGCCCCGCCCCTGGGCGATGTCCTTCGCCAGGGTGTCGAGGTTCGCGTAGACGAACTCGTTGAGCCGCTCGTTCTGGACGAATTTTTTGGGCTGGGTGCACTCCGACGTTCCGGAGGAGATGCCGAAGGTCTGGTTTCCCATCGTACCGTTTGTCGTGGCCTGGAAGGCCTGGAGCAGGCTGGAGTCGTTGGCGTTGGCCTGGAATAGCACCGTCCCGAGGCCGCAACCGGTGTTGTGGTGGGCATTTCCCGGTGGCCCCGCGAACGAGGTGGAGGCGAAGATCAGGGTTAATGCGACGATCCCAAGGATACGTTTCATACAGTTCCTCCCTTTGCACCATAGTGGAAAATCGTAGTCATGATAACTGAAATGCCGAGGGAAAAGGAAAGTTTCAGGAAAGGAGGAGGTTTTCCGGGGAAACGAGTACCCCGATTACCGTTCCCCCGGTTCCGTCTCCTCGCTATTATGCCCCCGGAGGACGGAGTCGAGGTACGAAAGGAGCCGTTTCCGCATGTTCCCGTCGGACAGCGCCCGGATATGCCCCGCCCCGGGGCCGATCCACAACTGCTTCGGCTCTTCGGCGAGGCGGTAGAGTCGTTCCCCGTGCCGGCCGGGAACGACCTTGTCCGCTTCTCCGTGGAGGATGAGGAGGGGTACGGGACGGATGCGCCCGATCCAGCGGCTGGGGCTGTACCGGTCCGTAACGAGAAGGGAGAGCGGGACTTGGAACGGCCACAAAAGGACCACTTCGGCGATCTTTTCCCGCGCGATTCGCCGGTATCCGGAAAACGCGCTGTCGATGACCAGCGCCCGGATCCGGTCCCGGTGCGGGGAGTTGGCGACGGCGTACACGGCGACGGCCCCGCCCAGGGATTGCCCGAAGACCACGATGCGGTCCTTGTCGACCCCCTCCGTCCGGAACAACCAATCGATCGCCGCCAGAGCGTCCGCGTGGATCCCCTCCATCTCCGGCGTTCCTTCGGACCTCCCGTATCCCCGGTAGTCGATGAGGAAGACCTGATACCCCTCCATGGCAAGCCAGAGGACGGCGCCCACGTGGGTGCTGATGTTTTCCGCGTTCCCGTGAAGGAAAAGGACGGTCCCGCGCGGCTCGTCGTTCGGCCGGAGGAACCAGCCGTGGAGCCGCACGCCGTCGGGCGCCTCGAAAAACACGTCTTCGTGAACGACGCGATCGAGGTACGGGTTCACAACGAAGCTCTGCTGCGGATAAAAGAAGTACGAATCGCACGCCGGAAGGAGCGCCAGGGAGGCGGCCAGGAGAGGGATCGAAAAACGCGTCGGGAAACGAAACGTCATGTCGCTACCCCAGCTTGATGCACGCGACCCCCAGGACGATGAGCCCCGCGCCCAGCAGGCGGATCCGCCCGAACCGTTCCCGGAAGAGTAGGATTCCCCCCACCACGCCCGCTATGGCGCTTACCTGCCGGACCGAGGTGGCGTAGGATACCTTCGCCATCTGAAGGCCGATCCGGTAGGTGATAAACGACAGGAACAGGATGAACCCGGCCGCGATCCCCTGCAGCCAGTGGACCCGGATCTCCTCGAGAAACCGGTTCGGGGGATTCGTCATGAGGGCGTAGACCAGCAGGAACAAGAACAGGGCGATGTCCAGGTAATAGGTGTAGACGAAAACGTCGGCCACCGTCACTCCCCGCTTGTCCACGATTGCCCCCACGGAGTAGAAGAGCCCTGCCGAAAGCGCGAACAGGACGCCGGGCAGGTGGATGTTCCGCAGGGGGAAGGAGAGTCCCGCCCAGGAGAATTCCCGCATCTGCAGGATGTATGCGCCCAGGAACACGACGAGGATGCCGCCCATCCCGAGGAGGGAGAGGCGCTCGTCGAGGAACAGGTATGCCCACAGGGGGATGTAGAGCGGGCCCGTCGTGGTGAGCGGGTAGGCGAGGGAGACGTCCGCCCGCTCATACGAGGCCGTCAGGCACGCGTGGTAGATCGCGAAGAAGAACCCGGCCGCGAAGGCAATCGGCAGGACCGGTCCCCGGGGGAGGGGGATCGCGCCGTGTCGCACGAGCCAGTACGCCGAGAAGATGGCGATCGCCGAGGCGTGCATGAAGACGTTGAAGGCAAGTTTGTGCCGCGTCGTCTTCAGGATCAGGTTCCACCCGGCGTGCATCACCGCGGACAGCAGAATGAAGAGCAGCGCGGTATCGGGCATTCTGCCTACAGTACGGCGGTCGGTTCAATTTCGCAACGGAGATTCCGGCGTGCCATGGCACGGTGCAGGAGATGGGAGGGAAAGGAAAAGCCTAGTTGTGCCCCATCGCCTGCCGGAGTGCCTGCCTGATGTCCGCGACGAGGTCGTCAGGGTTCTCTATTCCGACGGACAGGCGCACGAGCCGGGGAGTGAGGCCTACCGCGGCCTGTTCCTCGAGGGGGATGTCGGCGTGCGTCATCGTGGAGGGGTGGGTGATGAGGGACTCCACCCCCCCGAGACTTTCGGCCAGCAGGACGATCCTCAGGGCGTTGAGGAAGGACGGGACCGCCGATTTCCTGCCCAGTTCGAAGGAGATGATCGCGCCCGGGCCGTCGGACTGGGAGAAATGCAGGTCGCGCCGGTGATGGCCGGGAAGTCCCGGGTAGAATACCCTCCGGACGAACGGGTGGGCCCCGAGGAAGGCCGCAAGGACTTCCGCGCTGCGCTGGGCCCGGTCCATCCGGACGGCGAGCGTCTTGATTCCCCGCAGCAGCAGCCAGGAATCAAAGGGGGATAGAACCGCCCCTACCGCCTTCTGGGCGAAGTGCATCTTTTCCCCGAGGTCCGGATCGACGGTTACCACCGCGCCCCCGATCAGGTCGTTGTGCCCGCCCAGGAACTTGGTTGCGCTGTGGACCACCGCGTCGGCTCCAAGCGCCAGGGGGCGCTGCAGGAGGGGCGACATGAAGGTGTTGTCCACGACGGAGAGGATTCCCCTGTCCCGGGCGATCCGGACGACTCCCCGGATGTCCGCGATCTTCATGAGGGGGTTGGTCGGCGTTTCGATAAAGACGGCCCGGGTCTTCCTTCCGATCCGTTTCCTGACCTGCCCGGGGTTTCCCATGTCTGCGTAGTCGAACCGCAGTCCATAGTGCTTGAGGATCTGCTCGAACAACCGGTAGGTGCCTCCGTACAGGTCGTCGGAACAGAGGATATGGTCGCCCGACCGGAAGAGCGTCATCACCGCCGAGATGGCCGCCATGCCGGACGAGAAGGCGACCGCACGCGTTCCCCCCTCGAGGTCGGCGATCGCCTGTTCCGCCGCCTGCCGCGTCGGGTTTTCCGAGCGGGAGTAGTCGAAGCCGCGGTGTCTGCCGAATTCCTCGTACCGGTAGATGGCCGTCGTGTAGATGGGGGTGCTGACCGAGCCGAACGCGCGGTCGGCACCGACTCCCGCCTGCGCCGCGAGCGTTTCGAGTGAACGTTTCCGCTTCCGCCCCACGGGTACCCCCCGGGTCAGATGAAGTACATGAGATTTCTTTGCCGGCGTTCCGCTGCTTCCTGCTCCTCCCGCGCAAGATCGGCGAGCGTCCACCGGTCGAGCGCGGACTCGATCGCCTCGGACGTCTCCCGGACGAGCCGGGAAACGGCGGGTGACAACCCCTCTCCGGGGGGTTTTCTCCCACTGCCCTGTTGTGCTTTCGCTGGGGAGACAGGCCCCTCAATGGCCTCGATGATCTCGGTGGAACGGATCGATTCCGGTCGGCGTGCGAGGAGATAGCCGCCTCCGACGCCGCGCCGGCTCTGGACGATGCCGGTGTTTTTCAGTTCGAGCAGGATCAGCTCCAGGAATTTTTTCGGAATCCCGTTACGATCCGCCAGTTCCTTGATTTGGAACGTGGTTCCTTCCGGGTAGCGTGCTGCGTAAATGAGCGCCTTCAAGGCGTATTCTGCTTTTTTCGATAGTCGCATCTTCTCTTCGGCCCCTCATTCTATAAACCCTATTGTATAAATAGGGATTTGCCTCGTCAAGCAGATGCCGTATCCTTACTCCCCACGCGAAGATCGACCGGTCGACGTCGCGCCGCTTTTCATCATTGCCGCGACACTGGTGCCGATGGAGAGCATGACCTGGGACAATCTCGAGGGAAATCTGCTCGGCAGCGAGGAATTCGGCCTTCGAAATCGGGGACGTTGCTTCTCCGTGGGAAAGAGGGGAGGCCCACGGGAGAGTGCCGTTACGGGTGTACCAGGGAGGATGCTATCCGGTAGACCTCGGCCAGTGTGGATTGGGAAAGAGACGTATGCCAGTGCCCGGTCAGGCGGGCAATTCCCCAGAGCAGGTAGATCGTTCCCAGGCCGAGGAGAGGAATGAAGTACGGGGAGAGCGAGCGCTCTCCCTTCCGGGTGACCGTCAGGCAGTTCTCCACCGGGCAGGAGGTCACGCACGTCATGCACCCTGTGCACTCGGGGGTCCACACCGACGGCTTCCGGTGGACGGTGATCTCCACCGGGCAGGCCCGGGTGCACGCCTTGCAATCGATGCAGGTCGTCCCGTCGCGGATGACCCGCTGGGGAGACATCCAGCTGACCAGGCCCAGGAGCGCCCCGTACGGGCACAGGTACCGGCACCAGAAGTGCTTGACGACGACCGAGAGCAGTACGAGGACCGCCAGGGTTACGGCTGCGGTTCGCGAGATGTCGGTGAAGAACAGGAGCATCTTGGCATCGGCGGCAAAGTTGTAGTTGGTGTGCAGAAACTGTTCGATCGCCGCAACGTCCATCTTCCAGAGGATCGCCCAGGCGAAGAAGGCGAGCAGGAGGTACTTGAGGGAGGAAAGGCAGAGGTCGACCCCGCGGTTCACGAGCACGGGCCGTTTCTGTTTTTTCCAAAGGGTTCTTTTCCCCACCCACTCCAGCGCGCGGGAAATCCCCCCCACCGGGCAGACCCACGAGCAGAAGACCTTGCGGGCGAAAAACGAGGAAAGGATCGCC
>Ga0224512_10001050_pt1 | contig 27526 bp, 31 predicted proteins | sample SF_May12_sed_USG_4_FD_169103 | JGI IMG/M metagenome (GOLD analysis project Ga0224512, IMG submission 169103) | Sediment microbial communities from San Francisco Bay, California, United States - SF_May12_sed_USGS_13 | ecosystem: Environmental > Aquatic > Marine > Sediment | place: USA... | reverse complement strand
TTCCGGAACCCGGGCCCGGTGTACAGTCTGTCCTGTTCGAAGTCAGGAAAAATCGGCCGTCGTATTCGTCACGATCCTCCTTGATCCATAGCTACGGCTATGCATCGGCGGGCGATCGTACCGACTACTTAGCCCGATTTCCCCTGAACTCCGAACCCTTCATGCAATATGCGGGCTAGGGGCCACCGTGAACCTACACCGTCTTCGTGTTCGCCAACGCAAGCCGTCCGACCGCGTGTTGTAACCGATCCGATCATTCACGCAATTGAAGATACCGCAGACTTTTCCGTTGGAGATCGCCGGTTGCCGAGCACATTCCCCACAGCGACTCGAACTGGATTCGGCGTGCCAAGCTACGGCGCGTCGAGCTTGAAAACGGTCAAGTACTTGTCCTTATAACTGGCTTGTGCCTGTGCGGATTGTCGCAACCGCGTATCCAGCGCGCTGCCGTTGCGCGCCAGGGCGTAAGCGGCGCCAAGTTTGCGAATAAGCGCTACCGTGTCCACAGGACTCCTGCGACCGTCCCGCACCATCACCCATTCTCGGTATTCTTGTGGATCGTGCAAGAACATGAAATACGGATCGAAGCCGACGATATAATAATTAGCATGATTGAATGCAAACAAGTAGGCGAAATCCACCCAGCGGGCATGGAACACGGTTTCGCCCGGCGCGGTGTTGCGCTGCAGCCATGCCGCCGCCAACTGATAGCGATCCGCAATACGTTTCGAACGCTGCAACACGGCGGAGCCAAATTGGTGGGACTGCACCGCGCTTATAATCACGTAGCATATCAGCGACAGTAAGAAAGTGATGGTAAGCGCACGCTGCCAGCTCGGCCAGGACAACACACGTAGCAGTCCCATCAAATAACCCGCCGGTCCCAGCAGCAGGCGACCCGCAATAAATACACCGCAAGCCAGCGCCGGTGTCCAGGTTACCCACGATGCCAAGTCGCGGCCGGCGAGAAGCCATCCGATCTGTATAACGACGGCGGCGCTGGCGCCGGCAAAAGTCACAACATCGAGGCTGCGCGACATTCGGCCGTAGTGGACTTTCTCTTCCAGCGTAGGGCATACAGCTGCGAGTCCATAGCCGGCGGCAACCCAGGCGAACGGCGCCCAGTAGGCCACAAAACGCCCATGCGCCAGAAACAGCATAAAATACAGCCCGGCCGCAGCAACCGCACTCACGGTCGCGACACTGTGCCGGTGGGACCTGAGCGCAGTTACCACTGCCACAGCAAACATTAGCATCGGCAGCACAAATTCGTCGCGCAGCTCGCGTCCGCTGAACGGCGTTAACTCCAAACCCATACGCATCGGCAGTGTCTCGCCATTATGCACTACCTGAAAACCGTCTCGGGCCGCCGCAATCGTTCCGCTCATTTGTTGCCACAGCATGAAATTCGCATGCTCCAGCCCGAGAAAGCTACCGCGCCAATGCCAGAATCCCGGATGCGCGACTATCGCTAACGCGATGGCGGCTGCCAGCGTGGCCATGAGTTTTGTCGGCAGTTGTCCATCAACCCAGATAATGGCCAGTCCACAGATTCCGGTTATTGCCAGAACGTTGTGTGGAACGTTGTACACGAACATCACCAGCAGACAGACGAAGAACGCCGGGAGCAGTCTTCGCCGCACTGCAAGGTGTAATAACCACAGCAGCAACGTTACGGTCAGCGTGGTAGGCCGGGGCAGATGCAGTTGTAACGTGAGATGCCCCGACGCAAACAGAAACAAGAGCGACAGCGGCCAGGCAAATGGCGTTCTGCTGTGTCGGAGTATTGCGTAGATGCTGGCGGTCAGCAGCGCCGCAAAGAACACCGTCGACACCTTGCCGCCCAGCGATAATCCAAGGGCCGTAAACGGGATAAGCAGCAGATGATACAGCAGCTGCCAGTCATGCCGCAGATCATTGTACGTGCTGTGCTGCATCCACGGAAAGCTGCCGCCAAGCACCGGGTTTTCACCGGTCCAGTACAATTGGGCTATCTTCATGTGCCAGTAGCCGTCAGTACCCGTCATACCGGGGGTTTGGAACTCGACCCACAGGTGGTAGCTTATAGCGATAAAGAATACAGAAGCGACTGCGAGTGCGCCACGCTGCCACGAGCTGTCGCCCGCAATAACACCTGACAATTCGTTGTCCTTGTTCACCGTGACTTCACCGGAGTGTAGCGGACACCATAAGTCAGCTTCGACCACAAGAGTGGAAATAATCCGATGTTACCCACCATCACATCAGTTTGCGTAATCATTTAATATCTGTCAAACCATCCGACCTACTTATTACGGCGGGGTACTCACCGATCTACTTTCTGCAGCTACGTTATCAATTCGTTAGTGGTGAACACTAAGTAACAAAGTTCTAACAATGTAAAGGACATACTTGGATGCTTCGCGAAGATGGTATCAGCAGCCACCATCTGCACTGGCAGGATCGACAAGTCGAACTTTTAGGGGGTCAACCTTGGAGAGGGCTATCGTGAGGAAAGGCCTAAGTGGTAGCCGCTCGATCACCGGCAGGCGCATACGGTGGGGCTGGTTGCGCTAGGTAAGCAATCCGCTGTTGGTATCGCCGGTTGGAGGCCACCCGATCGAGAATCACTCCGCAGGCCAATGACACAACGGCGAGGATGAACAACAGGCTGATGAGGATTACAGAAGGAATCTTCGGAACCAGGTGCGTCGAAAGAAACGTCTGCCAAATGGGAATGAATACCGCCACGCCTACCGTCATCATCAGCCCAGCTAAAAACGAAAAGAATGGTAAGGGCCGTACATCACGAACGAGCAAGATGATCGTCCGAAGAATCCGAAAACCGTCCTTGTAAGTAGACAGCTTGCTGGTCGAACCCTCGGGACGGGCAAAGTATTTCACATCGATTTCACCGACTGGAATCCGAGACTCGAGCGCAAAGATTGTTAGCTCGGTTTCGATTTCAAAACCCTTCGATTCGGCCGCAAAGGTTTTGACAAAGCGCCGCGAAAATACGCGGTAGCCGGATAAAAGGTCGCAAAATTTCGAATCGAAAAAATACTGCACGGCCAAGGAGAAACCTCTGTTCCCCAGCCGGTGACCGAGGCGGAACAACCCTTGACCCTCCTGGGACAGCCGATTGCCCACAACCATGTCGAGACGTTCCCGTACAAGTTTGTCGATCATCTCTTGGGCCGAGGATGCGTCATAGGTCGAATCTCCATCGCAGAGCACGTAGACGTCCGCATCGACCTCCCCGAAAAGTCGCCGCACTGCCTCGCCCTTACCTAGTCGCGGTTCGACAATCGTGATTGCTCCGGCGCTCAGAGCCTCTGTGGAAGTAGCATCACCGGATGCGTTGTCGCACACCCAGACATCGGCAGTGGGCACGGCTTGTCGAAAAGCCTTGACCGTACGCGCAATCGTCTGTGCCTCATTGTGGCAGGGTAATAAAATCGCAATCCTGGTCATTCAGTTTTGTCCCATCAATCGGATGTCGTAGGCGGGTTGTAACGAGCGCGAAAACCGGTGAACAGAGTTTTGTGCAGTATCACCTTTCGCCAGCTTTGATTTTTTCAATAAAGACCGCGGCACAATCGTGTTCGTCATTGCATCACGAACGGGTCGGCAATCGGGTCGGGTGATGTATTGATCCAAACGGTTTTTGGCCGAGTGTAGTCGTAGATCGCATCCATTCCCGACTCTCTTCCGAAGCCGCTCTCGTTATAACCGCCGAACGGAGCCAACGGCGACACCATGCGGTAAGTGTTCACCCAGACGATGCCACTCCGCAGGGCTTTGGTAACCCGCAACGCTTTGCCGACGTCGCGGGTAAACACGCCGGCGGCGAGTCCGAAACGCGTGTCGTTGGCAAGCCGAATGGCCTCTTGTTCGTCATTGAATTTTAAAACGCTCACAACTGGACCGAACAGCTCGCGCTGTACGATGCCGATATCTTGATTCGGGCAATCTACTATCGTCGGTTCGTAATACCAACCGTCTCCAAGCGCGTCGGGTTGGCGGCCACCGTGTACCAGCGTCGCACCGTTGGCGGTCGCGTCGGCGACGGTATCCTGAATATTGCTGAGTTGGGCAGGGGTCGCGAGCGGGCCCATTTGGCTGTCATCGGCGAGCGGATCGCCAATTCGAATTTGTGCCGCGCGATTTGCGATTCGTTCCAGTAATTGATCGTGTACGCGCTCGTGCAAAAATAATCGTGACCCGGCCACGCAACTCTGACCGCTTGCGCTGAATATGCTGAGCAACACGCCGTTGCTGGCGCTATCGAGGTCGGCGTCGTCAAAGATCAGGAGCGGAGATTTACCGCCCAATTCCAACGACACCTGGGCAAAGTTTTCGGCGGCGTTACGCATGATGTGCCGTGCCGTGTCGGGTCCGCCGGTGAAGCTAATCCGGTCCACCAGTGGGTGCGAGGTCAAGGTTTTTCCAGAGGGATCGCCGAACCCGGTGACCACATTAAATACGCCGGGCGGAAACCCGGCTTCTTCAAACACCTTCGCAAATTCCAATAGCGGCGCCGAGGCATGCTCGGATGCTTTGAGCACGACCGTGTTGCCTGCCGCCAAGGCAGGACCGATTTTTACCGCGACGAGAAATAACTGCGAATTCCACGGTACCACCGCGGCTACGACGCCGAGCGGTTCACGCACCGTCATCGTCCACATATTGGGTTTGTCGATGGGCAATGTGTCGCCGTGAACCTTATCCGCCAGACCTGCATAGTAATGAAAAAAGTCCGCGATATAGCTAGCCTGCCAACGGGTTTCTTTCAGCAACTTGCCCGTATCGATGGTTTCCGTGAACCCGAGTTTCTCAGAGTGTTCGGCCAGCACATCCCCTAACCGGCGTAACATTTTTCCCCGCTCGGTGGCAGTCATCGTAGCCCATGGGCCTTCAGTAAATGCGCGGTGTGCGGCGCGTACCGCCCGGTCGACATCGTTGCCGGTTGCCTCAGGAATGATGGCCCAGGGGGTTCCGGTCGCGGGATTTATACTTTCGAACGTCTTACCGCTTTCGGAGTCGGCCCAAGTGCCGTCGATATACATTTGATAGGGTTTTAATTCCGACATTGTGGCCGACATTTTTTGGCTCCTAGGACTAGCCCTGATTTTTCATGGAGAATTCAGATTTCAGGGGAAATCGGGCTAAAGTAGTCAGTGCGATCGTCCGCCGCTGCATAGCCGTAGCTATGGATCAAAGGCGATCGTGCCGAATACGACGGCCGAATTTTCCTGAATTCGAGCAGGACAGGGCGTACAAAGACCTCGTTACCTGAAATACAAGGTAATCGTGCTAAGCACTGAGAAAATGTCCGGGTCATCGTCCGCCTTCGTGAAATACCCGGATTAGCAAAGATCCGGTCGTGGTCTGTAGGCGATGCATTCGATTTCGACTTTGATGTCCACTAAAAAATCACACACCAGCGCGGAACGCGCCGGCGGGCCATGCGGAAAATATTCGCCGTAGATGCTATTGAAACCGGGAAAGTCGTCACGGTATTTTAACCAGACCGTCGATTTCACGACATCGATCAGTTTGCACCCAGCCTCACCAAGAGTTTCACCAATCGCGTCCAGGCAGGCGCGGGTTTGCTCCTCGATGCTGCCGGTCGTTAACGGTGCACCATCTCGCATCGGTATCTGTCCGGTCAAGAAGACAAAATCGCCGGCCCGCACTGCCTTCGATAGCGACAATTGTCGGCCATTAATAGTCAACGGTCCGCCAATGATTTGTTTGTTCATGGCTGCGGGCTGTGTTACGGGTTCGAGTTGGTGACTGCTGCGAATGTGTTTATCATACTTTTACCCATTGTGCGAAGCGGTCTGTGGACGCAACGACCCGGTGGTGGCTACGGTGTGGCTCGCAAAGACCCAGGTAGCGGAACCAAAATTGGCAAACGACACTAAATATGCGTCGAACGGCACTGGCTATAATCTGACCGGTCCGTCCGGCGCCCCCGTAGTCGCGTTGGCCCACGGCGTGGGCCTGGATCGCCACATGTGGGATCTGCAAGTCGCGGCATTAGAAACCGACCCATCGCGTGTTGTGCTATGACATGTGGGATCACGGCACGTCGCCGGTCCGGCCCCGGGCGGCCAGTATTTACGATTTCAGCGACCAATTGCACGAGCTGTTGGTGCACTTTGAATTCGACCGCGTTGCGTTAGTGGGATTTTCCATCGCGGGAGTGGTGGCGCAGCGTTTCGTCGTGGATTACCCCAACGGTGTCACGCAGTAGGTTCTGATGAGCACTGTGTACCGCCGCCGCGAGGAGGAACTCGGTGGTGTGCGGAAACGCTTGCAGATGACAATCGAACAAAGCGTAGCCGCAACGGTCGAGGTCGCCATCGAACGTTGGTTTCCGGCCGAATTCGCGGCTGATCGCCCGCACGTTGTTGACGCGATACGGCAGCGGCTGCTTAGCAATGATCCTCGGGGTTACGCCGAGGCCTATCGGGTTTTCGTGTATGCCGATAACGAGATTGGAGGCGCATTGCAGTCCGTGACCTGCCCGGCGCTGGTTATTACCGGTGTCGACGATGTCGGTTCGACGCCGGTAATAGCACGACGCATGGCAGCGGATTTCGTGGATGCGAGGCTGGCGATTCTCAACGGGTTGCGGCATACGGTACCCCTCGAGGATCCGTCGCGGGTTAACGCGGTGCTTCTTGATTTTATATTACAGCGTTGAACGGCGTCGCTACGAGTTCCTCAATCGTGCCGGGGCTCTGCCTGGTTGTGGTTGTCGTAAGTCACCGAAATTCCGAGCGATGCGCTCTCCACCGAAGCGCCGCACGGCTGCGATCGGAATTTGCAGCCGCGATTGGGTATATGGTGGCACGGCCGATTATTACGTCGTTGTAAGCGCGCACGAAATGTCGTCACGCTGCCTGTTCGAGCCCGGGATCGTCGGTGTGTCGCTGGCTGATGTCGACAATTTCGTCGAGACGCCCTGTAAATAGTTCGGTCCGGTTCGGATCGAACATAGTGCCGGTGCTCGTGGCCGAAGACAATCCGGACAATACGGAGTTGCTGCAGGTCGCATTAGACGAACTTGGCTATCGCGCGGAATTTGTCGAGGACGGAGAACAAGTGTTACAGGCAACCGGTCAGGACGAATGCAGCGCCATAGTTATGGATATGCAAATGCCGGTCATGGACGGTCTCGCCGCTTCGAGAGCCATTCGTGAAAGCGAATCGACAAGCCATCGCATACCGATCATCGCCCTCACCGCTAATGCAATGGACGGTGATCGCGAAAAATGTCTGACGGGCGATTACACAAGTAAGCCGTTTACGGTCGAACAACTCTCGGCGGTGCTGGGGCGCTGGATTCGGCCTTAACCCACCAACCCAACCGCATCAACCTCCGAAGAATCGATTCGCCCGCTTGTGCATTGACTCGAACCGGTATTGGTGTCGGCGGTATTAATTACGCCGGAGGCGCGTCGAGCGAGACCCGTTCGTAAGTCGAGGTGCGGTCAACAAACCCAGTTGGTAATACGGACCGCAAGTTGGAATTGTCGCCCACAATTTCGAAACGGTGCGGCGGTTGAAACGTGCCGCGCGGCAATATCAGCGACTCAGCTTGGCGCAAGGGCCGGAGTTCTGGTAGCAGCAACCCGGGTACGAACGGAAAATCCTTACCGTTGGCGGAGTCCAGGCGACGAGCGGCGATTGGCTGTGCCTTCGGAGCCAAAATCTGCACACCGAATTCGATAGTATCCTCGTTGTCGGCTTGCAACCAACGTACAACGCCGATCAGCCAAGACACCCACGACGGGTGTTCGAGGCCCACCACGTCGCCGACACGAACGCGTATTTTTTCCTCGTCGATGGTTACCATGCGAAAACCCCCCGCGCCCTCATCGCGCGTTTCGCATTGATACAGTTTATACATTTCCTTGGCACTGTCTTCGCGGCGGAATCGCGATGTCCAGCCTGGGGCCTGTGCCAGCGAGTCATTGTCGGATTGTCTGGCCCCGAGCGGCGGTGCGAAGGGCTGCTCATCGTTGACGAAATAATAAATCGCCGGAATACCTACACAGACTCCGACATCGACCTGGGTTCGAGTACGATTGCTTTTACGGGTGACTGTGGCACCGCTCCAGGTTTGGGCCACGCGTCGCAGTAAATCGATGCGGCCAACGTCGCCACCCACGGTATCCGGGGCGTCACCGTCATCGGCGGGGGACGATTTCTCCCAATTCTTGATGGTGGCATGCAGATTCCGCAGCATGTCTACGGCGACCAGCATGCGTAGGTTTTCGGCCGGTTCTACTTTGCGAATCTTCACCAGCGGCACTGGCGGCGCATTTAACGCGAGATTGATCAAATATCGACCACCCGGGTGCGAGTACTCGAGGTCTTCGACGATTTCCACGTTTTGTTGCCACGCCGATAACGATCGGTAGATACGCATGCAGTCGCCGGGAAACAGGCCGTATGGGTGCGACGAACCGAGCAATACCGCCAACTGGAAACTTTCAGTGATGCTTAGCGTGCCGTCCGGAGTCCCGGACCCCGGTACCATGACTGAGTCGGTCGCGAGGTTGCGGCCACTCGCGTACCAATACAGCTGATTTAGCTCCCGCCAGACGCCCGAAGGGGCGGGGATATATGCTTGATACGCATTCAGCAATGCGTGTCCGAGGTGATAGATGGCCCTTTGCAGGGCGAGCAACAACTGATCGCGTTGCTTCTGGTCGTCCGTTTCCTCTGCATTTTGGTCGATGAGATCGCTGACCGCGATCTTGTAACCGTTGGCGAGTTCCGCCATGAGATTTTGGACCAATTCGGCAAGTTCCTGGCTGCCCTTGTCCAACGGCAAGGGTTTCGTGGATACCAGTTCCTGGATCATTTCCAGGGTTTCAACGGCGGGTTCGCGGTACAGCTCCAACAACCTCAGCCGTATCTCGACGCTAATGTCGAAGCGATTCTGCGAGTGCAACGACTGATACAGTTTCAACGCGGCCTGCCGGCCGTTGTCCCGGGGTAGCGAATCCAGCCACTGCTCGACCTTGGCCACGCGAAATGCCACCGGCACGCGCTGAATTTCCTGAGGCTTAGGAATCGATAAGGATAATGAACGTAACACGCTGGCAATTACTCACAATGTTTAAGCACGCCACGGTCTATGCGCGCAACCCCAATGACTCGGGCGAGGCCACCTACGGTAGGCCACATACGTATATATATATAATAATAATAGACTATCCCGGTCACTAGCCGCCGGTTTTTGTAAAGAAAAGCAAGATTTTGGCAAATCGGCACCGGTGTGCGGAAATCGTTGCGGCCGCTGCCGCTCGCTCCGGGAATTTGCTGCTAGACTACCCTTATAAGTCCGCGGGCGCGGTACTCGGTGGGCCAAGCGCTGTGTTGGGCACAATCTTCGAAGGTCACAATCGAATTGGGAGCTTCAATGTCCAAATCCGTAGGTTGCGCCGACGATTCGCAGTCTTCGATTCGCGAACTCGAACGCAAAGTCTTCGACTATTTCACCCTGTTGCAGCTCGGCAAATCGCTAATTTCGATCCACAACATGCAGGATCTGGCGCACGCCTTGGTGTCGTCCGTGTACGACGCGAGCGATGCAGAGAATGTGGCGTTGTTGATCTACGATATCGACTCCAAAGTTTATGAGTATAAGGACTCAATTGGATTCCCGAAAGGAGCGCTTGATGGGTTACGTTTTGTCGGTGAGGAAGGATTGCTGTGGCGCGTTCTGAATGGAGGCGAGCCGTTCGCGATTCGCGATTCGTTGGGACACGATCGGTTCGAAACTGCGATTAAGCGATACGAACTCGAACGGTTGGATTCGGTGCTATGGGTGCCGCTGATGCTGAAAAACAAGCTTCACGGTATTCTGACGCTGGGCGAAAAGAATGACGGCAACTCCTATGCTGACCGCGACTTAAATTTCCTCTCCCACTTGGCGACTCAGGCGGTAGTGGCGATCGACAGCGTATTGGTCGACCAGCAAAAGCAACGCACTACGGCCTCACTCGGGCTCAAGATGCAGAACCTGTCCGTGTTGTACGACGTCTCCAGGGCACTCAATTTCGCTAACGATCTGAAGAAAACGTTGCTGCTTATTCTCGACAAAGCTCGCGGCGCAGTTGATGCCCAGAAGGGTTCCATTATGCTGCTGGACGATGGCAAGGCGGAGCTTGAAATCAAAGTGGTGCGCGGCATTGACCCGGTTGTCGAACGGCAGATTAACGACGGTGAAGTCGAGTGTACCAAGATAAATGTCGGCGAGGGTATAGCCGGAAAAGTGGTCAAAACTGGCCGCTATATGGTGGTAGACGACGTAAGCACGGATTCGAATTTCAAGAAATCGGATAGATCCAACGTCGAAAACATTATTTGCATTCCATTGACCACCGCCGATGCCCATATCGGTGTCATGAATATCACGAATAAGAAATCAGGGGAGCGATTCAGCGAAAACGACATCGATCTGTTGATTGCATTGGCCGGGCAAGCGGCCATTACGATCAATAACGCCAACTTATATCATCTCGCGATCACGGACGGTTTAACCCAGCTTTTTATAAATCGATATTTTCGACAAAAACTCGAGGACGAGCTGCGCCGCTCGAAGCGATATAGTCGTAATTTGTCGTTGATTATGATGGACATTGATCATTTCAAAACATTAAATGATACCTATGGTCACCAACAAGGGGACGATATACTGGCCGCGACCGCACGGATTATGAGAAACAATGTGCGTGAGACCGACATACCGTGTCGCTACGGCGGCGAAGAATTTGCCGTGATCCTGCCGGAAACTGACGCCAAGGACGCGATCGTATTGGCCGAGCGATTGCGGAAGGGCATTGAAAATTACGATTTTTCGGGCCCTGCGGATGAAATACTCAAAGTCACGATTTCACTGGGAATAGCGAGCGTCGATAAAAATATAGTGGGCATGACCGAACTCATTGAGCTTGCCGACAAAGCGATGTATGCATCCAAAAAGGCCGGCCGGAACCGCGTGACGGTCGACGATACGACATCCGTCGCCACGAGTGTGGCAGCAGCCAAAGCCGTGCCGCGCGCTAAGCAAGCGTCATAATGGACCGCATTCGATCAACGGTTTGATCATCGAGGACTTCGTTTCGCGCGATTCGCGCCATGAGCGGCCGGTTTCCGAAAGAGCCGCGGTAGCCCAGTCGGCGAATTATTATTCAATCCTGATGAAAACAGCGCTTGAGCGCCACATAAAATGACGTAGAAAGGTGACGAGAAACAACGTCATTCCGAACATCTCTATAGTCTCTTCGATCGCTTTCGCAAAATGTTTTACGGTCACGAGGCGAATATCGAAAATTCCCACGAACCAAGAATAACCGTCCGCCATGCCCTCTATAAAATCGAGTGCAATGGCAAAGCTCAAACACGTTAGTGCCGCGACGATGCCGACGCGCTCAACCGCTGCTGACATTTCCTTCCACAGGAATACCAACATAACTCCGCCCGCCGCCGCTAGAATTGGCGCGAATATCACTTGCCAAGGGTAGCTCGGATAGAAGCTGAGCCAGTCGCTGTCCGCGGAATCACCGTTATTCAGTGTGAACTTTAGGGCAGTGCCTAAACGTTCGTGAATTTTGGCGCCGTCGTCAATCGCGATATACGTGAACAATATTGCGACGAAGAGCCAGCCAGCGCGCCTGAAGCGTGGGGCTCCCGAGTTTTTGGCTCTCGCATAGCAGGCCCAGGCAACAACGCCCACAGCCAGCGTCAATAATACCGCGAACAATGACGCGAGGCCGTCCTCGCGGGTTATATTAAAGAGCCGGCGGATGGCCCCAATCTGGCTGCCGCGATTGTAATTTACCGTAGCGTCCAACACCAACAGCGCGATTTCAATCGATACGCAGCTCAAGAACACCACAGACAATAGGCGCGACGCGGTCACCGAGAAAGTATTGGTTGCCGATACCTGCGGCGGGATCGATGGCCGATCGTTGTCAGGATTCACGGCTATTTAGACTCTGATTGCCAGCCCGTTTCCAGTAACGCGGTGGGCGGATAGAGCATACGCGAAATCCGGCGCGAACGTAACGACTGCCCCGGACGCAACGACGCGTTGTCCACCCGGGAAGTTTAGGGGATGCGCTTGCTTTCGATTGTGTCCTTAAGCCCCGGACGATAATATCGAACGACGAGAATTGGCGTAGGGTACGATGGAATCGACGTGTCATTATGACTCCAACCATTCGCGTTCAAAATTCGACAAATTGGGCGTCGAGGCGAGCGATCACATCGATTCGCCGGTGAATTCATTGGTGAGTTCCGGTACCAGAGCTGAGTAGCATTCACGCCTCGTAGTCGTCAGGTCGGACATTGGTCAGCAAGGCGCTTCGCCATGCGGGATGTCCGTCGCACGGCCCGATTGTCGTGAGCGCTGGCCGCGCTGCGGTTTCGTATTATTGCGATCGGGTTGCTTATTCACATCGACCTCGATGCCGCAGACTGTCTCTGGCAGACGTGGCGATGAGAAATTATACCGCAATCCTACACCGCAGTTGCCAAATCCCGGCCCGGTAGGGCGGAAAGAGCAAAGCGAAATCTGCCGTTATGATTTTGAGGTAGCTATACGCGTTCGGCAGCTTTCGGCTGCGTCTTTAGCCGCCCTGCGATGATTTGCGTACATTGACTGCTGCAGGCGCTCGAAGGTTACGCTGGTGCCGCGCGACGAGATTTGCGCTGATCCCGATTCATCGCCTGCTATACTAGTGAAAACGGCCGAAAAAGTGTTGTAGGAGGCTAAGGGTCGCAAATGTGTCGTGTCGGCACGGTACAGATATCGGCGTCGAGTGGACTCGACCCACGGCGCATATTCCGCGGCTGGGGTGCATCAAGCCAAATTTGTTAAACTTTGAAGCAACTGTCCGTTCGGCTTTGAGCGCGCGCGTCGTACGACCATTCTGAACGCTAGGAATTCAGGGCTTGGTTGACCGATGCCTTAAACTACGGCGACTTGATTAACGGACATTGACGAGGCGAGGTTGGTAAACGTGGATATTCAGGATCAGAAATCACAGCACCCGTTCAGGCCCTATCAAGAACGCAGGGCGAATCCGCGGCTGCACGTCATCGCGGATATCGACGTATGGTCGGTCGTTAGTGACGGTAGCGACGAACGCAAGAACATCATGGCGGGCAAGCTGCTCGATATTTCTAAGGGCGGAGGTCGTATCGAGATCGGCGACTTCGACGGTGAGAAGGGTGACCTGATCGGCATTACGCTGCCGTTGGTGGGTGACAGGATCCTATCGGTCGTGGGCGAGGTGTGCTGGATAATTGGTGTGCCGACCGGTAAGAGCCTGGGCATGCGTTTTGTGTTGCTTAGTGGACGGCAAACCAAGACCATCAATAAGGTCATCGAAATTCTGAGTTCGGTCCCTGGTGGCGGTTCGCGCAAACATGCTCGGATCGCGGCCCGTATGGCCGCAACCTACGGCAGTCCAGTCGAGCTCAAGGTGATCCTCGAAAACATTTCAAAAGGCGGTATGGCGACGACGATCCCGGCCACCGATGCGAAGGATGTGCCTGAACTCAACGAAATCGTTAATTTTGCGATTCAAACCGGGATACCCGGCGACGATCCACTGATGATGTCGGCGCGAGTCGTACGGCGTGGGGCAATCAAAATCGAGCAAAGTGACTTCATTCGGTTGCATCTGAAATTCCAAAAACTGGACGCCAAAATGCGCTCTCGTGTCGATCAACTGTTGAAATCATTAGTGAGTTCCGGTGCCAGAGCTGAGTAGCATTCACGCCTCGTAGTCGTCAGGTCGGACATTGGTCAGCAAGGCGCTTCGCCATGCGGGATGTCCGTCGCACGGCCCGTTTGTCGTGAGCGCTGACCGCGCTAGCTGCGCTGCCGTTTAAGCCGTGCTCGGAGTCGTTACTCATATGGTATTGCATGTCGCCGTACCGGCCGCGGTGGCCCGCATCGGTTACCCGCAGCGCTGGCATCGCGCATGGCTAGTGATGCTCGCAGCGATGGCAATCGATCTCGATCACCTGCTGGCCGATCCGATATTCGACCCGAACCGATGTGGCATCGGGTTCCATCCTCTGCATTCCTATTTGGCCATCGCGGTATATATCGCCATGCTGGCCGCGCCGCGTTTTCGTATTATTGCGATCGGGTTGCTTATTCACATCGGCCTCGATGCCGCAGACTGTCTCTGGTAGACGTGGCGATGAGTATTCGCCCCCAACCGTAATTCCGCTTTCACCATACCCGTTGTCGTAGCGTGATGAAAACGTGATAGATTGATGACACATTTACGATAACTTCGGGTCCGGATGGCGGTCGATTAGAACTCCTTATAGCTACATTTTCACCAAGGGAGTTCGAAGATGCGCAAATTTCAATCGTTGTACTATCGGCCACTTCAATATTGATGGCTACTCCAGCGCTGGCGCAGGATGGCTCGGTAAAAATCACCAATTTGACCAACGCCATCTATTTCACACCGTTGCTCCGCGCGGCACACGACCAAAGCCTGGATTTATTCGAAGTCAGGGATGCGGCGTCGCCCGAATTGCAAGCTATAGCTGAAGGTGGAGATACAACCGCATTGGAAATGCTTGCGACTATTGTGGCGAATCCAGCGGAGGGACTGTTGGCGCCGGGTGCTTCCGCCGCGGCAGAGCTAGAAATAGGCGGCACCGAGCTATTATCGATCGTTGCGATGACGTTGCCCACCAATGATGGTTTTGTCGGACTCGATTCGTACCCGATGCAAGTCAATGAATTGAATAACGGTGCCGTTACCCTTTGTCTTTACGGCTACCATGCCGGCAGCGAAGCCAACGACGAAATTGTAAACGGTGGCGGTGCGCCGGGGGTGCCCCGAATCCCAGCGGACCCAGTTGGTTTGAACGGTACCCTTAGCTCGGGCGCAGCCGGGGCCGACATCACTAACCATGTGCATATTCATCGCGGTAATATCGGTGACGATGAATTGGTGTGCGGCAAAAGCGACCTAGACCGTAGTGTCCATCGTTGGATACATCCGCCGGCGTGAGTGGCCGTATCCCGCAACAACTAGCGCGGATACTTTTCGGAGAACCAATAACCCGGCCAGTCCGTTCCGGCCGGGTTCATTTCTGTTATCGTAATGTGGATAGAAACCCGGCAAGATCCGCCGTTGTGATTCAATGAACTGTTCGAGTCGGTTTGACCATAATGAGTTACCACGAGTGCGAATGGAAACGGTGAATGCGAAGGCGCGCCGGGCGTTAGTAATCGAAGACGACCCCGATATCGGTCGGTTGGTCTGCCTGCACCTGGGTGATCTGCATATCGAATCAGATCTGGCCGATACCGGCCCGGCCGGAGTGGCGTTGTTTGAGCGCGGTGATTATGACTTGGTTATCCTCGATCTAATGCTGCCGGGTATCGATGGCTTGCAGTTATGCCGGCAAATTCGCCAGCACTCTGAACTCGTGCCGATTCTGATGCTCACTGCGAAATCCGCTGAATTAGATCGTGTGCTAGGGCTTGAGATTGGCGCCGACGACTACATGACGAAGCCGTTCAGCGTCGCCGAATTGTTGGCACGGGTCAAAGCTCTATTGCGGCGTGTCGATGCCGTGGCGCACCACGCAACGGATGCCGACGATACCGGTCGACTGCAACTCGGTGATTTGCTCATCGACCTTGAGAGGCGACAAGTGTCGGTGGCAGACAAAGAGATCGAGCTGACCCGAAAGGAATTCGATTTACTTCGACACTTTGCACGCTGGCCCGGCCGGGTTTACACGCGATCGCAGTTATTAAGTGAGGTATGGGGCTATGGCCATGAGGGCTATCAGCACACCGTCAATTCCCACATCAACCGGCTACGTGCGAAGATCGAACACGACCCGGCGCGACCCGAACTCATTCTGACGGTATGGGGTGTCGGCTATAAGCTCGCCGAAACTCTGGAGTAATCGATGCCCAAGACCCTCTATGCCCGCTTGTCGGTGGTGCTGGCATTGTTGTTTGTGGCGGTCGGATTAATTTACGCACTGGCCAGCGACTCGCTAATGCGCCGGCATTTGGATGCCGTGAGCCAGACTTTTAATCGCAACCTCGCCCGTACCTTGGTGGATGACCGTAATTTGGTGCGTGAAGGTCGTATCAACATGGTGGCATTGGAGCGTACGTTTGAAGATTACATGGAAATCAATCCGAGCATCGAAATTTATTTGTTGGATGTGAAGGGTAAAATCCTTTCGTTCTCCGCCGATCCCGGGAAAGTGATCCGTAGCAGCGTATCGCTTGCGCCAATACATGAATTTCTTGCCGCCGACGGCATGTATCCATTATTGGGTGATGACCCGCGCAATATTGAACGCAAGAAGGCGTTTTCAGTCACCGCTGTGCCGTCGGTAAATAATGTGCAGGGCTATTTGTATGTGGTATTGCGCGGTGAAGCGTTCGATAGTGTCGATCGCGCGTTGCAGGACAGCTATTTCTTGCGGCTTAGCGCCTACACTGTCATAGTGAGTCTGGTGGTAGGGCTGATCGCCGGGTTATTAATATTTTGGTTAATGACAAGGCGACTGCGGCGCTTGTCGGGAATGCTAGAGCGATTCCGCGGCAGCAACTTTACGCATGACATCCTCGATGTGCCGAATACCGCTCGGCATCAGGACGAATTAGATGAGCTGCATCATACCTGTGCCCTGATGTCGCATCGCATCGTTGAGCAAATCCGAAAATTGAAGCTTATGGATGGTGATCGGCGCGAGCTAGTGGCGAATGTATCGCACGATCTGCGCACGCCACTGGCGTCTATCAACGGCTATTTAGAAACTCTCAAAATCAAGGATGCGGACCTCAGTGTTACGGTGCGCAATGAGTATTTGGATGCGGCATTGCGTTCGGGCCACCGCATGGCAAAACTCGTCGACGATTTATTCGAGCTCGCCAAATTAGAAGCGGTGGAAACGCGGCCGCACATCGAGCCGTTTGCGTTACGTGATCTGATTCAGGACGTAATCCAAAAATTTCGCTTGCGCGCCGATAATGGGAAAATACAACTTAGTGCGGACATGCCGACAGATATTCCGTTGGTGCTCGGGGATATCGGATTAATAGAGCGCGTACTGGAGAATCTAATTGCTAACGCCTTGGATCATGCCGGATCGACGGTCGATATCAACGTCAATCGGGTTGGCAATAGTTTGATGGTGGCGGTTTGCGACGATGGCGTCGGGATCGCCGACTCGGACCGAGGGCGGTTGTTCGAGCGTTTCTATCGGGGAAATAACGCGCATCGCGGCGATTCCCACACGGGCCTTGGACTAGCTATCACCAAGCAGATTCTCGCGCTCCACGGAGCCCAAATAGAGGTGCAAAGCGATAGTGGGCACGGTGCCCGGTTCTTCTTTTCGTTACCGGTCTGGAATTCACAATCGCCTCCGGGCTAAGTGTAAATTAGCGCTTTCGTTTGCGCCGGCGCTTGGCGCCGCGTTTGGGAGGCGTGGGCTGTTGGCGTTGTCGTTGTTTTTGCCGCGTGCGGGCGCGATAGCTCCAGGCAACGACCGCAATCGCAACCACCGCCACAGCAATCCAGATCAAGAAGCGCCAATGATCCAGGCCGCGTGTGATACGGGTTTCGGAAAACGTCCCGCCGACAAAATTTGCATTAATGTATCCGCGACGTTGTCGTGTTTCCCGGGTCGAGTGCAATCTGGACGTCGGCGCTGTGTGCTCCGGCCGAGACCGCGATGCGTTTTCCGAGGTCCGCATTGTGAACATGTAAGCGCAGGCTGTAGTGGCCTGACTTATCGGTTGTGCCGCGTGTCGAACGGTCATCGCCAAGGCGAATCACCACGGGCACGCCCGCCAGTGGGTTTTGATCCACTCCCAATACGTAACCTTCTACCGTGTAGCGGTGATCCGCTTCGTGTTCGGCGCCGACTGGACCAGTGGCAAGGATGACTGCGACGAGCACGATTAGGACAGAAATGCGCATTGGTTACGAATTGATTATCTCAGAGTGGGTCGACTAATCTATCATTGGGGCGGGGCGCGATGCCACAATATGTAATCCCGAAGAGAAAGTCTTAATCGATGTCGGTATTGGTCGTCAATGGTGGTAGCTCATCGCTGCGGATTCAGTTGTTGGAAGTGAATTCGGAGCGGCGGCTCGCACGCGGTATGGTAGAACGGATCGGCGCGGTGTCATCGATCGCGTCGCTGCAGATAGGCGAGAACGCGGCGGAACGCCATGGGGTCAAAACAGCGGACCATACCGACGCGCTGCGTTTCTTGCTAAATTGTATCACCGACGCGGCGCCGGGTGACGTCGACGCAATACAGGTAGTCGGACATCGTGTTGTGCACGGTGGCGAACATTTCAGCGACTCGGTGTTAATCGACGATGCGGTAATTGCGTCAATTCGCGACGCATTCGATTTGGCGCCACTGCATAACCCGGCAAACCTCGCCGGGATTCTCGCCGCTAAGCACTTGTTGGCAGCGGTCCCCCATGTCGCCGTGTTCGATACCGCGTTTCACCAAACTCTGCCGAAATCGGCTTTCCTATACGGTATTCCGTATCGGTTATACCGGCGTCATAAGATTCGGCGTTATGGATTCCATGGCACGAGCCACCGTTATGTCAGTCAGCGCCTCTACCGGGTGGCTCAGATTGCGGCGAATGCATCGCGCGTAATTACCTGCCACCTGGGTAACGGCTGCTCGATGGCGGCGATCCGTGACGGAATCTCAGTCGATACCACGATGGGATTGACGCCGCTGTCGGGATTGATAATGGGAACTCGAAGTGGAGATGTCGATCCATCGGTCGTATTCTACCTAATGGAAAAGGAAGAAATGGGTTTGGCCGAGATCCATGCTTTGTTGAATCGACAAAGTGGATTGCTCGGATTGAGTGAATACGAATCGGATATGCGCATCGTCTGCGAACAAGCGGCGCTCGGAGACGAACGCTGCCGGGATGCGATCGACGTGTTTTGTTATCGCGTACGCGGCACGATCGGCCAATACATGGCCACGTTAAATGGCTGCGATGCCATCGTGTTTACCGGCGGCATCGGTGAACACGCCGCATCGATTCGAGCGCTGATATGTGCCGATCTTGATGAGCTTGGCGTTGACCTAGATTCCGTTCGTAACGAGCATCAAGCGGGAGGCGAGCGATTGATATCGACAGACAACGCTGGAGTGGCAGTATGGGTGATACCTACGGATGAGGAGTTACTGATTGCCCAGGATGCAATACGGCTGGCGGGTGTTTGACTGAAATCGGGGTCGACTGAATTTATCTACAGTGGAGTAAATCTTAATGGTGGTACGTTGGTATTGGTCAATAGCGATAGGGTGCTCGATGCTGGGTACTGGATGTACGTGGGTGCAACCGACGCCACAGTCGGATTCGGTTCGCATCGTTAGTTTTGAAAAGGCGAACGGTTGTCAAAAACTTGGACGAATCGGCGCGAGTGTGAAAGCCTCAGTCGGTGTAATTCAACGTAGTGCGGAGAAAGTTGCCGGCGAACTGGATATTTTGGCTCGCAACGAGGCCGCTGAAATGGGTGCCGACACGATTGTGCGTGATGGCGCGGTTAATAATGGGGAACGTACATTCTCGGCCTATCGCTGCTTCTAGTCGGAAGTTTTCCTGGATCCAAACGGCTCGCGTAAGGGGTTAGAGGCAAAGCCGAAAACCGCCGATTGATTGTATCGGAACGGGGTGGTTTGTGCGGCGGTCCCGTACCTTGAAGCTGCCGCCGATCGACTCCATTCGCGAAAAGATTCGAGGTTCATCCTCTGCATTTGTGATATATCCGGGTTTTACCGGCGCGCTTGATCGCGGGCGGCTTTGACACCCACATAAGTCGCGACGCAGTACGGTACCATAGAGTTCAGTGCGGCCTTGATCCAATCCCTGGCTAGCATGGTGCCGTCCAGCAGGCGATCACCAAAGTTAACCACTACTAAGATCGTTCCCACTACCACTGCAATTTTTATCGATCGCGTGTAGATCGGTCGGTACACCACATACCGCCACCAGCTCCCAGTAGCGGGTGTCGTCATCGGCTACCCGGGGAGCCGATTTCTGAACTGGTTCGATCGGTCATCGCTGTCGGCGTTTACTGTCGTTGTTAAAATTCGCCCGGCATATTCTCGGAGATTCATGTTGCTGAGCGTCATCGCGATTTCTCAAGCTCCAGCTTTGCAGGTACCATAGCAGTAAGCTTAAGAATTAAGGACCCATTATGAGTAGTGTGGCCGAATCCACCGCAGTCGGACCGTCCGCCTGGCAGACGATGCAATGTGAGTTGTTGGTGCGCCCAAATCGGCGAGCCGCGATCGGCCTGATCGCCCTCGCCAATGATTCATCCATCGAGCCCGATATATGGCGCTTCCTACCCGCAGGCGAGGCCGCAATGTATACCAATCGCGTACCGATGGCTAATGTGGTTACCGTGGAAACACTGCAAGCCATGGAGGCAAAACTGACGGAATCGGTTGCCGGGCTGATGCCGGACGATGAGCTAGACGTTATTGCGTACGGATGCACGTCTGGGACCATGGCGATCGGCGCGGATCGTATCGCCGCGCGTATCCACGAGGCGAAGCCAGGCATCGCCGTTACCGATCCGATTTCCGCCAGCCTGAAAGGATTGCGTCATCTCGGCTGTAAACGAATCGCATTGCTCACGCCGTATACGGATTCAGTTAACGACATCGTCGTTGGATATATAGAAGCACGCGGTTTTGACATCGCGGCAAAAGGCAGTTTCAAGCAGCCGGGCGATCCGCAAATATGCCGGATTTCGCCGCAAGCAATTTATGCGGCTGGGCAGCAACTTGGTAGTGCTGGTGTCGATGCATTATTTATCTCTTGTACGGGACTGCGGGTCGCGGAGATTCTTCAACCGCTGGAGGATGAGCTCGGCGAACCGGTTGTCGCCAGCAATCAGGCATTGGCCTGGGACGCGTTGCGACTCGCCGGCTACGGCGAACCGGTGACCGGTTATGGACGGTTACTGCGTATATAGTCGAGATAACCAAAAAGGGCGATCTTCAGGGACTGCTATGTGCCCGGAAAGCTGATGGCGAGTTGCGGATCGTTGCCGGCGCAAACGCTTCGTTCTAAGCTTAACAACGCCGATTTGGTCGGTAATCCACCGCCAAAGCCGGTCAACTTGCCATCGCTGCCGATGACCCGATGGCACGGAATGACAATCGGTAACGGGTTGCGTCCATTGGCCGCGCCGACGGCACGCGATGCCTTTGGGTGCCCAATGCGGCGCGCCAATTCGCCGTAGGATGTTGTTTTTCCATACGGAATTTTTGTTAGTGCATCCCAAACGCTCATTTGAAATACTGTGCCATCGGGTGCAAGCGATAAGTCGAATTCGGTGAGATTTCCCGCGAAATACGCGCGCAGCTGATCCCGCACATCACTAAACGCACGTTGATCACGGCGCCAATCCGAATCGGGGCGGCGCGTCTTCGTCTCAGTCGGAAAACTGATCAGTCGTAGCCCGGCGTCGTCGCCCGCAACGAGCAAAATTCCAATCGGCGTGTCGATATGGGTGTAGCGCATTGGCGATTTCGCTGTTATTAGAAGCGTGAATCCCAGTTACCCGGTAGAACGTCGAAATTTAGAAAATACATCGAGTTCCCATGGTCGGATCGCCATTACCACCGTCGTACCGAAACGCGATGCCGGGTCGAGTTTGCGATCCTCTTCCATCATGACTTCAAACTCCGAGGCGAGTCGAGACATGCGTTGTTGGATCGTTCGGTTCGACCCGGTCGATAACATGCCATTTAGCACCAGCCGTAGTTCATGGGCGCCTGAGAACGACGAGCGGAAAAACTTTTCTTGTACTTGATTTTCGAAGAAACGTTGGATCGGACCATTCTTGCGCCACGTAAAACTACGCGATATTCGCAATTTAACGCGGTTGTTCGGCAACAGATCAATTATTTTCAGGCGATCCAAACGAGCCAGCAGCCTGACGCCTTCCGTTTCGTCAATACAATAGTCGCGAGTGATTTGCCCGTAACTCCAGTCGCTAAATAATAAAAATGCTACCAGCAACAGTTTAAGGTCGCCGACAAGCTGTTGTTCTTGTTCGACGGACAATTGTTCCGGAAGCCACTCGGCGGAGCGCACCGCTTCGAATAGATCGGTTAATTCCAGATTCATGAGTTGACAGATCCGTTCCAGGCGTGACAAGTTAAAATTCTTGTCGGTAAACAGACGTTTTACGGATGATTCCGATAACCCCAGTGCATCGCCTACATCGGCGTAGGTAACGCCGTGTTGCTTAAGCGTAGCCTTGAGCGTGGTGACGATGGCGGCGGTTTGCGACATATATTCTATGACCTCCAGAACTTCACGTTATCGGCTCGCTGCATTCCCCGTCAAGCAACATCCGGATGACGCACAACGGCTATGATCACCTTGCTGCGAGCGGCCAGTCGAGCTGGTAACCAATTGCCCAGTGTGACCGTGCGTGCTCTTGGTAGGTGCGATCTGCCTGCGAAAATATAAATAACTGATTATAAAAAACAAAATGGAGATTTTCCGTTATCGAAATCGTGATCGCGGAAGCGCCATCTGCGAATGTTTTAACTATTGTTAATTGTGTTGACCGAGTGGCCGAACTCTAGCAATCGCTTCGCTGTCGTCTATACTTCATGTCGATTCCAGTGATAACAATGGTGTCGGCGCCGCCCGCAGCCGGCCGGCAAGGACAGATGTAATGGCAAAACAACCGCCAGGTCGAATTAAGGCGTCCCTTATACATTTTCTGATCAGTTTCTTGATCGTCGGCAGTTTTCTGCTCTTGGTCTTCTTGGTCTGGTACCCCGATCCTTACTTCAAGGTCCACGGTAAATGGAGTGTCGTACGCATGTTAATCATCGTCGACCTGATTGTCGGACCAGGAATTACTCTGATTGTTTTTAAGTACGGCAAGCCCGGCTTGAAATTCGATTTAACAATGATTGCGGCGGTACAACTTATTGCGTTGACGTACGGCATTTCAGTCATCTATGAAGGACGTCCGTCGTACCTTGTGTATACCGTTGACCGATTTGAGGTCGTGTCCGCTACGGAAATCGATACCAGTAAGATTGCGTACGAGGAATTGAGGCAGCCGCCAACAGCGGGGCTGGCGCTTGCCGTCGCGCAATTCCCGAAGGACCCGAAGATCCGCGAGCAGATTATGTTTGATGCCCTTCTTCGGGGTCTTCCGGATATCGATCGGCGGCCCGAACTATATCATCCGTATAAGGGTGATCGTGAATCGATGTCTAAGTCTGCCAGTGACATACGTAAACTCGCCGAAGCGCCGGGAAACGATCCCCTGGAAATCGATGAATTTCTGGGTAAGCATGGTGGTGAAATCGAAGACTACGCGTTCTATCCGTTGGTGGGCCGGTATGGAAAAATGCTCATGGCGGTCGACCGCGCAACGATGATGCCGGTTGGTGGGGTTGATCTGGATCCCTGGCCTAAGGCCGGGCAATTAAAACCCAATTCCTCCTAGGAACGCGTCGAGGAATCGTTGTCCTTTCGGCAGTTCGACACGGCGATGATCACTATATTTTCGCGTCAGCGCCACCCATCTTCTGCAGCGCGCCGAGCAGTATCCCCGGCCGGTCGGTAAAAATCCATTCGGCGCCGCGTGCAATCTCGCGCCGCAGTACATTGCTTGATGCGATGAAACCGGTACCGTGACCGATTCCTTGTTGCCGTAGGGCGTCGCGCATCGACGCACGCAACAATACGTAGTGTCCGGCCACGCCGCCGTATCCGCGTCGCAATGCGAGGCTGCAAATGGTCGTTGTATTGAGTTCTGCTACGGGCATCAGTGCCGTGGACGGAAACATGTGAAGGTAATCCAACACCTGAGGCTCCAGCGCAAGCAAATGAAAATCGTTCCCGGGTTCCAATTGGCTCAGTAATGTTTTTAGTGTGTGGGCGTGGCGCGGCTGGAAGGTGGCCGACTTAATCTCGATCATCAGGTGCAGTTTCCCCCGGTAACGATCCAGAGTACTTTCCAATGTTGGTATTTCGCTTGACCGTTGCGCGAGCTGACGCGCACTAGTTTCTGCTAAGCGAATGTCCGAGCGCCCGAATACCCGGACGGCATCCGCATCGTGCAGCACAACCGGGGTGCCGTCCGCGGTCCACTGCACGTCGAACTCGATGCCCCAAATTCCCGTGTCAAGGCACGCGTCGAATGCCGCAAAGGTGTTTTCGGTTCGGTCACTACTATGAAAACCACGGTGTGCAACGAGCCGACAGCGCTCAATTAGCTCAGGCGCTGGTCGACGCGCGGGAATCGCACCAAATATCAGATCGACCGCTCGCTGTGCGGCCCATCGGCTCTTCACCGTCGGCCACCGTCCCACATACGGCACCGAAGCGGGTGTAAGGGAAACGCAATCATTCAGAGGCTATGCGTTAAGTTGTGGCAATGCATCGAATGCAATGGAATCGGCTCGGTAATTGAGGTGGTGGATTGCGGTGTATCTATATTCGTTACGGTCGAGGGCCTATTCATGGCGGGGATCGCGGAGGCCAATCGCCATAGGAATTATGCCACGAAGCCCGTCGGTCGGTGCCTGTAATGCGGTTGTCGGTGGCTGAGCGCGCAATTCGCTTTGTGTATTCACTATTCAGGTTCGATTCATTTCGGGTTCAGGGTTAGTTCAGAGCGCTCCGGACATACTACGCTGGTCAATGAAATCTGACGCAAAATTTAACCAGTCGGGAGATTATTAGAATGAAACAGTTCGCAATAGGAATCGCGGTGTTATCGATGGTCAGCGGACCGGTTGTGGCCGACCATTCGACGTTCGGTCAATACGTGAGCGACAAGCTTACCAAAGAGAATGTCGGCCGCGCCGTAGGCGCTGGTGTTGGCGCGTTGATCGGATCCAGAATCGGCGACGGGCGCGGCCAACTTGCCGCCGTCGCGGCCGGTACATTGGCGGGTTACTGGATCGGTGGCAACGTCGGGCGGCGCTTGAATCAATCGGATAGGCGCGGCATCCAGTCCACGACCGAGACGGCGCTTCGGAGCGGCCGAAGTCAAAGCTGGCGTAATCCGGATACGGGAGTCGTGACCCGCGTGTCGGTGCAGGACCGCTATACGAAACCTCGATACGGCGGTCAGAAAGGGTTGCGCGCGCCGCTGCGGCAAGCGCCTCCGATAGAAGTGATCAATGACTACTACACGGCTCAAACCAGCAGCAATGTGCGCGGTGGACCCGGAACCGATTTCGCGATTGTCGGTAAGCTCGGCCAAGGCGAGCCCGCCCCGGTAGTGGGTAAAGTTGTTGGCAAGCCCTGGTATATGGTGGCTGAAGGCGGGGTCGGTTACGGTTTTGTCTATGCGCCATTGATGGTGCGGTCCAACCGTGACACGGTGGTTGATAACGCATTACGCACCGATGCAGCGCAACGTGTCGCTCGTGCGCCGGAACCGTTGCAACGCAATTGCTCGCGATTGACCCAGGAAATTATTCTCCCCGATGGCACACGCGAACAGAAGAATATCCATGCCTGCCAGCGGGCCAACGGGACCTGGGAGGCCGCGTAATGAAATCGTCAATTATCGGATTGTCGTTGGTACTATCGTCGGCGCTGGCTGGACCGGCGTTGGCAGAGCGCATTATCGTCGAGGGACTTGATTATCAGGTCACACTCGAACAAGAGCCGTTGTGTGGAGAGCCCGCAAGGATTCGTATCGCGGCCCAACAGCCGGACTTATTTAACGGTGATTCCGCCGAACTCCAGCGAATCGTCGACGCTGTGCATGCCGTGCTGGGATTCGAGTGTCGGAATTTAACGGAGCTTCGGATCCGCGGCTCATTGGCGGGATTGAATGACGTGTTGTTCGAGGGGACGGCGGGTTATGAATCGGATTGGATCGTGCTGCCGAAGCACTCGCTCGTCGGCAACGCGAGCCTCGACGAGGGCATTCCTGCCATACCTACGGCAGACTTCGAGCAAGACCGCGAGACCGATTTTGCAGTGCTTGGGTTGCAGATCGGAATGACTGCGGACGAGGCCTTGGAACAGGTGAATAAGGAATTTTCGAAGCCGGCACGATACGACCGTCGGCGCCGCTTATTAACGGCGGGTGAAGGCGCTTGCCGGTCGGGTCGCGACTGGGCGCAACGTCGTCTCAGGCCCGAACCGGGATCGCGTTGCCTGACCGCGTGGTTCACGGATGCGGAAGTGCCGCAGGTATCGGAAATCTGGATGGCGCAAGTCGCGGCTGAAGGGCAAAGTGCTAACGCCGGTGAAGCGTTAGCCAACCGTTACGGTGAACCGGCGGTGCTGGAGAAAGTGCGGTCCGAATCCACAACCAACCCGGCCGCGCGCTTGGCGTGGGGTGCGCCGCTTGATGCGGAGCGCGATACCAATGGTGAGCGCGAGTTGGAAGCGCAGGTAGAAGCCGCTGGCGAAGCTACGATCGTCACGCTCCGATTATCCGCACCCGCGCCGTTGGAGACGACGCAAGAGGCATCGGCCGAGCCGATCTTTCGATTCTAAGGGCGGACGGCATACGCCGGCCGATATCGAGTATAAGCGGCCCATTTATCAGAATGGGTCGCTTATATTCACCAACGCCTTCCGAAGTCGCGATGACAGGGCGACGAACCGAATCCTGCCCTGAAATATTCGGACTATATGTCCAGAAATGCGGCGTCTTCACGCAGTTCGATTATGCTCGGGCCGCGTCGCGAAAATGCCCGTTGCAGGGCGGTGCCGAGTGCTTCGGCACTGTCCGGTCGACACGCCGCGCAGCCGAAAGCCTCGGCCAATCGCGGCAGATCCGGTGCGGTCAAATCGACGCCCTGTGGCACGATTTGGTGGTCACGCATGTAATCGCGAATTTCTGCATAGCCCTGGTTGTGCCATACCAACACGGCGATGGCTAGCTCGAGTTGCACCGCGCTGGCGAGTTCCGCCACCGTAAACATGAGCCCGCCATCGCCCATCACCGCCAGCACCGGGTCGTTAGGCGATGCGAGCTGGGCTCCGATGGCGGCGGGCAATGCATAACCCAGTGTGCCGTAGCCGGTCGTTGAACAATGCCAGGTCCGCGGCCGGTGCGCGCCGAAGCAGTGATTGCCGCTGTATACCAATTGGGTCGAATCGGCCGTGATGATGGCGTTATCCGGCAGGTGGGTGCCGATTATGTCCCACACCCGCGCGTGTTTGGCGGTGCCTGCGCGCCAATGTGCCGGGATCGCATTGCGCAGTTGGGCAACGCGCGCGGTGTTTGTAGCCGTTATCGCGCTGACATGGGACTCGAGTTCGTTATTCAAGGCGTGCAGCGCGAGCGTCGCATCGGCCACCAGCGATACTGCGGGCTCCACGTTACGGGTCAGTTGTCGGGGATCGATATCGATTCTTAGCACAGTGCCGCCAAACCGTAACGGCTCATTCTCCCGCCACCAATCCGTTTCCGAAAACTCCGTGCCCACGGCTAATAC